>SAMEA3663280__coassemble_224_pt1 | contig 22624 bp, 22 predicted proteins | sample SAMEA3663280__metabat2_low_PE_020 | metagenome-assembled genome bin SAMEA3663280 (sample SAMEA3663280) | pig gut metagenome | biome: pig gut; feature: pig-associated habitat; material: faeces | place: China | collected 2013
AGATACAATGACAGTCATACACTTTTGCTCTGTTTTATGAGGTAAACATTTTAAGCTATAGGGGGAAGAAAAGATGATATTAAAAAAAGACGGGGTTAGAATGATTTGTTTTACTGCTATGGCATTTTTGCTTTTGAATGGTTGCGGTGAACAGAAAAATGATTATTCGAATGCAAGTGATTTGAGCCTGACAAGTTCAATGTCATCTTCAGTTTCTCAAGATGATTCGGAAGTTATGAAGCGTGAAATATCCTTTGATACAGCGGAAGAAACCTGTAGTTTGGAGGAAATTTTTTCGATTGCAAAGTTGGAAGTGGGAGAGAATGAAAACGAACTGGTGACAATATCAGACTGTACAAAAAACAACTCTCAGGTTATTTACTTGAAATATTTTTCCGAAAGAGGAGCTCAGTATGGGCATTATTTTCAGATATGTTCTTACAATTTGATGAACGAAGAAACAGAGCTTTTATATGAGACGGATAAGGCCTTTCATGTGAACGAATTGTACGCAAATGATGAGTATTTGTACTGGGTTGAATATATTGCAGACGAGGAAAAGGATGATGTAATCTATCGAATTCAACAATACAGGTTGGATACCGGGGAAACGGTAGCTTTGGCGGACAGACTCGCGGGAGAATCAACGGAAATCTGCCTCTCGGTTTCGGATAAATATGTAACATGGTATGATTCGCTGGAAGAGAACGAAGTGACTCCGATTATTTATGATTGCGGGAGGCGGCAAACAATAGAATTACCGGAAGAAAAGTATGTGCGGTTTACCCCTTATGTCAGGTTGAGTATTGTGGATAATGCAACTGCATTTTTTGTGGAAAGAGAGAACACAGTATTTCTTTGTCATTATGATTTGAATACAGGAAATACAGTGGATTTACCTATGGGGGACACAAAAAAAATAGCACTTGCCGGTTGCTGTTCGGATGCGGAACATATGGCGTGGTTTACCGATTACACGGATGGCGAATATTATTATTACGGAATCAAGGATGCTGTTTTGTATCAATTGCCTGACTCAGATAGTATTTTTTCACAATGGGTAGATGATTACTTATACCTCTATGATGCAAGGCGGAAAAAGATATGTGTCTATGATTTTGACACAGACAGGGCAATGATCAGTGAAGCGTTGGAAGGTGCACCATTGCCAATCCGCGGCGGCGTATGTGAGAAACCGTGGTTTTGCATGACGACGGATACAGACATGAAGGTGATTTCTATTGGGGTTCCCGGTAAGTAAAATGTCATAATTGATGGACCGCATTTATTGCTGCCTTCATGTCCCATAAGAAAATCAGTCAGGGCGAAATAGAAGAAATTCAGCAGATGATCAATGATTACAGGGAGGGCTGGGTTTGATGAGATATATAAGATGATGTGTGAAGAACTTATGCCCTGTTTTCAGGGAACCGGGTCTTTTGATGATGCGATTTCCGTGCTGAATTCCCGGATATGGATATATCTTGCAGAATGAGTTTAAGCGGGGATGTTTAAGCGGGGACGTTCCTTTTGTCCAAGGAGCGCCCCTTTGGCTTATCTGGCTTAATTCTTCACGGGGAATTTAGTAAATCCTGTCCACGGAAACCGGATATTCTTGTGTTATACCTGAATTTCAATGCGTATGCACAGTCTATCATTGCTGGAAATATTTTCAAGATAAATCCGTCCCCGGTATTCGTCTACACTTTCCTTTAGGAGATACAGACCATACCCACGCTTTCCGGTAGCGGTTTTGGTGGAATAACCTTTTTCAAAAAATGCACTCCGCAGTTCCGGTGTCATAAGTGGTCCCGGGTTTATGGTTGTGAAAGAAATGTGGTTATCCCGACTGTCCAGAATCAGATCGGCAGTGTCGTTTTCTGAGACTGCTTCAATCATGTTATCTACCAGGATTCCCAGCATATTAATCAGTTCATATTCCGGTACGACAGACACAAGCATCGTATTGTGAATGGTAAGATGAATGTTTTTGTTTTGCAGTTCGGCATTATGAAGCTTGTGGTACAGAAATGCGGCCAGGCATTTTGTGTTGAGCTTCAGGAGACTGCTGTCATGGCATTCTGTGATGAGAAATTCGGAGTATTCAGTCAGGGCATCACGGAGGGAATCGTAGTTTTGATAGGTTGCCGGGAGCAGCCGGATTGCCTGTATTTCATTGTCGAATTTGTGTTGCCTTGCACGTACCTGATCTATCATTTCTTCAATCAGGGGCAGATAATTACGATATGACTCCGCTTCTTCCAGTTTTTTCTGGTCTATGAGATATTCTCTAAAAAAAACTATATTAATCAGGAATAACACAACAATAGGAAATAAAAAGGAAAGGATCAAATCTCCAAAGCTGGTATGAAATACTTTGTTATAGAGATTCATCATAAGCAATACGCCGGTCAGATTCAGAACTCCGATCAGCAATAAGTGACTTTTGGACATAAGTAAATCCAACAATCGGTGAATGGGACACAGAAGAACAAGGAGCAGACAGATTACCAGTGTGCAGATATTTGCGAGGATAGCCTGAACAGGGAGCGAAAACGGCAGGTGAGAAAAAATGAGCACCAGAAGTAATTGCACGGACATGCTCGTTGAGAATACCAGGACAGACAGGAGAAGTGTCTGTATCAGGCGGCACCTGAAGACAAACCAGATCAGCAGACCAAGAATCAGAAGATTTATGCACAGAATACTTGGCTGTCGCAAAGGTGCCAGCTCAGTAAGGGTATTCGCCAGAGAAAGAGGAATACAAAAACATAAAAAGCGGAAATAATATTTCTTTTGCAATTGATGTAGAAATCCACATACCAATACAAAGGTGATGAGGAACTCAAGCAGATAACAGATTTCAGTTGTAATTAGCTCAAAAGCATTGAGATTCATATAAAAACCCTTTCTTTTAATTCCCGTAAATATCGGCGTCCAACAGGAAGTTCCGGGAAATTGGGGCCAAGGGAAATGAGGTTATCATGTGGCTTGAAGCCCTGAATTTTCTGGGGGTTAACGGCATAGCTTTTGTGACATCGTATCAAATATTCAGGTAGCATATCGCAAAAACTCTGAATGGTGTAATCCTTGGTTTCAAACCTGTTGTCAAGAGTAAAGATGCTAAGGACATGACCCATGACTTCTGCATAAACAATATCACATGCTCTGAGACGATAGTAGATACCATGGGTGTCACGAATATCAAGGTATTGCTGTGTAACTAAAGGCGTCATCATTAGTGAGGAAAATGCGTCTGTCAGTTCACTTTCCGAGTAGGGTTTTAACAGGTAGCTGTAGCAATGGGTCTGGTTCAAAGCAACGGTTGCCTTGTCGGCATAGGAAGTAAGGAATAAGATGGGAGTAATGGAATAATCCGGAAGAGTCCGAATGTATTTTGCCAGTGCAATCCCATTTCTTTCACTCCCTTCATTCAAGTCAATGTCCAGGAGAAAAATCCGGAATTCCCGTTGAGTTAGTAAAGTGACTGCCTCTTCGTAGCTTGCAGCAGTATGAATACAAAAGCCGGGGTAGTGAGCCTGCAACAGACGCCTGATACCTGTCTGCTGAAGTAAGTCGTCTTCCACAATCAGAATGTTCATTCATCATTACTCCTTAGTATTGTTAGTGTCATTATACAAAATCCGTAAGCCATTCGCAAGAAAGGCGGAATGTTGTTTGCGTCGTATATGATGTCGTTTGCGCCAAACCCATTGTACTTTTTAGAAAGTTAGAGTACAAGAAATATAAAAGGAAAGGGATGGAAGCTCAGAAGAATGAAGCAAATCATTGTGGCGAGATTAGTAGATTTCCTGGAAAAGAAGTCTGCTTTTCGAGATGAAGAGGACAGAGAAAAAATTAAGTACATTCTTTCCGTGATGGTAAGGGAACTGTGGAACGTTATTGTTCTATGTTTGATTTTTGGAATATTTGGTGTAGGAGATAAATTTCTAATATCTCTGCTAGTAGTAATGCTGACAAGAACTTTCGCAGGGGGTATGCATGAAGAGAATTGTATCAGGTGTAGTATTCATACGACGATTTTTTTCTCAATTTCAATTTGCCTTTCTCTGTGGAACAAGATTGTCATGGGAATGTGGATTGTAGTATTGATTTTGTTTGTTCTGTTTATTGTATTTGCACCGGTCAATACGAAATACCGAGGTTACATAAGCAAACACAAAAGAAGAAAAATGAAGCTATGTGGGATAGGTGGCTTGTTTTTGTCAGCAGGTATTGCAATACTTTGTGAAAAATATGCAGGCATTATCACTGGTACACTTATCATTGAGATGCTTGAATATTTCTATTTAGTTTTTTAAAACACGAAAAGGAGGTGAACCAGTATGTGGGAAGCAATTAATCAGATGCTTGTCAGCTTGGCAGAAGGCTATGCTGATAAGACGGCTTCAACCTTTGTATGGGGAGAAGAAGAGATGCCTAAGTGCCTGCGCCAGAAGCAGACAATGGATGAAGAGGAAGAATAGGCTCAGTGCGCGTTGAGGGTATTGGCTGAGAATGATTGGGGGTGATGAATTAAGAAAAATATGTAAGGATAAATAAAGCATGATATTGTTTCAACAGAGAAAGCTGAGTATAAATACATGGTGAAGGAGAGATTAGTGTGAAAAGAAGATTGTGTGCAGTTTTAATGGGAATTATGTTGTTGAGTACGGGAATGACTTGTTTTGCGCATGTTCATGATTATCAGGTGCGAGGTAAGGTTTTGTATAATGTAAAGCCTGGGGGGTCTCATTTATACCAAAATGGAATTAAGTCTGATCCTATAACTGGGCAACAGACTCCTACTTATGGAACGTGCTATTATAGGATTGAGCAATATAAGGGCGTTTGGACTTGTGACGGATGCAATGCAACAAATGGAGATTATTATTATCCGGATGAAGTGGTTCATTCAAGCTGTTCATTACATAGATAATACAAGGAGAACATCAGTGTACAAGAGGAAATCTGCAACAAACAGAGTGAGAATGGCATTGTTTTTGTTTTGTCTCATACTTACTGCCTGTGGGAAAAGTGCAAATGTGGTTGATGAAAACAGCGAAGCTATGACCTATTTCATGCAATTCAGGGATGTTCCGGATCCGGAGGAGTCGCTGGCGCGAAGCCCTTTGGTGGCGGGGAAAGCAAACTGGTACGCGTTGGAAAAGGGAATTATCTACCGCGAAGGAAGAATTGACCGCCTGCTGCTCCTGATGGAGCTTGGGGAGGATGGCACAGAGCAGTACCTGGGGGAAGTGTTGCAGACCTTTCATGAGGATAGCTGGGAATGGAAGGTGACAGATGTGTCAGGTATCAAGTGGCTGGAGGATGACTATGCCACTGCCCATGCGCTGGTGGGAGCTACAGAGGAAGGTGTGTTTTTGTGGGTGACCATGTATGGGGAAGGGGAGGAAGTATCCTATGTGGTCTTCTTTGACGGAACTAAGACAAAACAGGTCTGCAGGCTGCCGGAGGGGATGATTCAGCCTGTCATGTATCAGGACGGTAATGGAAATCTCTACCTTATGGAGAATTACCCGGCCGGTTCCGGGGAGAGAACCATTACGTTATTTGACGGAGAATATCAGCAGAAAAAGCAGATCGCCTTTGATGCAGATTATCTTATGGATATGGAATGGAACCCTTCGCAGGAGAAAATGAGTTGTCTGGGGGCAAAAAACGGTACAGTCCTGTATTGGAAGGATGTGACCGAAGCCTCCCGGAAGAAGGAAACCGCGTTGCGAAGTGACGGAGCATTCCGGCTGGCCTGTGATAAAGAAGGAAGAATGTATTTGGGAAGTGCAGCCGGAATCTGGGAATGGACGGAGCAGCCGGAGCAGAGGCTGTCCTTTTCGGACAGGGGCTACCGTCTGGAGCAACTGTACAGTATGGATATTCTGGAGAGCGGGGAAATCGTCTGTTATGTGGCTTTGGACGGTGTACTGTGCCGGATGGAGCTGCAGCAGGTTCCTGTGCAGGAGCAGGCAGCACAGCAGGAGCTGACCCTTGGTGTGTCCTTTCAGGATGAGATGCTGCAGCAGATTGTTACCAAATTTAACCGGATGTATCCGCAGTACCATGTGAGCATGGAAAGCACGGATAATCCTACATTGCTGCAGGCGGAGCTGGCTGCAGGTAAGGGTCCCGATATGCTGCTGCTTTCAGATGAGAGATTTTACAGACTGGCGTCTGCAGGGTATCTGAAGCCCCTGGATGGTGTAGTGGAGGATCCCTCCCTTTTTGTGGAAGCGGCCATGGAGGTCGGGAAAACAGGCAATACCATGTATGGAATCCCCTTTTGTTTTCGTCTGACATTTCCAAAGTTTTCAAAGGAAATAGCCGGTGACAGAAAGAGCTGGACCGTGGAGGAGATGATGCAGTGCATTGAGCAGGCGGAAACGGTGGTCAGTCTGTCCAGAGGGACTGATGGCAAGGACATTGTATATGCCTATGGATTGTTGGATACGGAGAACAAAAGCTATATTGACTGGGAAAAGGGTATCAGTCATCTGACAGAGCAGCCCTTTGCGGAGCTGGTAAGGTTTGCGGAGAAATATCAGGACAGGATGGAACAGAATTCAGATACCCTTTCATGGTTTCGTGAGGGTAAATATGCGGCAGACGGATACCAGTGGAGCATGCAGAATTTAGGAATGATGGATCGGTTTGAAGAGCTCCTGGAGGGAGGCGCGTCCTATGTCGGATTTCCCAGCCGGGACGGACAGGGCGGAATCCTGATGAGACCACAGATTGTCTGCGTCAACCGGGCTTCGGATCAGGATGGGGTTCTGCAGTTTTTAAGATTTGTGCTGGAAGAGGAGGCACAGAGAAAATGTGAAGTAAACGGAGGGTACGCTTTTCCGGTACGGCGCAGTACAATTTCTTACCTGATTGGGCAGGAGCAGAAAAAGAAAGACAAACCGGTTGGTGCCGGGGATGATGTCTTTTTCTGGGAGGAAAACGGACTGGACGAGGAACAGCTGCAGCAGTTCTATGATATGCTTGAAAGAGCCCGTCCGTTTCCTGCAGAGCTTGAGGAACTGCAGGAAATTGTGAATGAGGAGCTGGAGCAGTATTTCTCCGGCAACCGTCCGCTGGAGGAAACGCTTCGCATTCTGGACAGCAGGGTACAGCTGTATCTTGATGAGAGAAAGTGACATCGGGGACGTTCCTTTTGTCCAAGGAGCGTCCCCTTGGCTTCAAAATAGAAAAACCAACTAACTTAATTTCCGGTTGAAAAACGAACATATGTTTGCTATAATGTGAGACACAGGAGGTAACATATGATTGAAAAGCATTATTTTTCATATTGATGTGAACTCGGCCTTCCTGTCCTGGGAGGCCGTTTTTCGTTTAAAGCATCGTGGTGGGACGCTGGATTTGCGGCAGATACCGGCGGCTGTCGGAGGGGATATGACCATGCGCCATGGGATTATTCTTGCCAAATCCATACCGGCGGGAAAATACGGTGTGCGGACGGGGGAGAGTATACCGGAGGCGAAGAAGAAATGTCCGAATCTTATGCTTGTACCCCCTAATTATAGTCTGTATGAGAGATGTTCGGCTGCCTTTATGAGTATTTTGCGGGAGTATTCGGACGTGGTGGAGCAGTACAGCATAGATGAAGCCTTTGTGGATATGAGTACCACTTGTCATCTCTTCGGTACACCGGAGGAAACAGCAGGGCAGATTCGGGAGCGGATCTGTCAGGAGCTGGGATTTACGGTGAATATTGGGATTTCGGAGAACAAGCTGCTGGCGAAGATGGCGTCGGATTTCCGGAAACCGAACCGGGTGCATACTTTGTACGCTCATGAGATCAGAGAAAAAATGTGGCCATTGCCGGTATCGGATTTGTTTTTTGTAGGCAGAGCCACGGCAAAGAGACTTTTGGATTTGGGGATAAGAACCATTGGTGAGCTGGCGCAGGCGGATCCTGTGATGTTGAGGGATTATTTGAAAAAACAGGGGGAGGTAATCTGGGGCTTTGCCAATGGCATCGACTGCTCACCGGTGCTATCGGAGGCACCGGCCAATAAAGGCTACGGAAACAGTACGACTGCGCCCTTTGATGTGACGGATAGGGAGAACGCCGAGAAGATATTGCTGGCATTGGCAGAGACCGTGGGTACCAGACTCAGGCAGGATAATGTTCAGATAGAAATTGTGGCGGTAGGTATCAGATTTACGGATTTGTCCTATGTGTCTCATAGGAAGATACTGTCTTCCTCTACCAATATCACGGGTGAGATATACCGGGCGGCATGTGAGCTGTTCCGGGAGCTGTGGAATGGTGTGGCAATCAGGCATTTGGGGATTCATACTTGCAGGGTACAGTCGGGAGAGTTTGCGAGACAGTTGAGTTTATTTGATGAGGTAGACTATGGGAAACTGATGAAAGCAGATGAGACCATGGATAACATCAGGAGTCGATATGGGATTGACTCGGTGAAGCGGGCGGTATTCCTGAACCAGCCCATCGATCATATGTGCGGCGGAATCTCCAGGGAAAAACGAGAGGTGGACTACTCGAAGCTTAGAATTGAGTAGGAAGAGGAACAATAGGGTTATCAGCGTGAAGGAGGTGTAAACAATGGCTTTTGGAATCGGAGTAAACAGTCAGAGTACAAATGAAGGTCCGATACGGGGAACCCAGCGGGAGATCGCCTGTGAATGCTGGTTTACGAGTAATGGGCGGATTACACCACTGATGATAAAGCTGCAGGATGAAGAGGGAGAGATTCAGACAGTCAGACCAATCTATGTCCATTCGCAGACCAGGAAAAATTATGCGGGGACACCCTCCATAGAGTTTGACTGCACTATTGAGATAAGGGAGCGCAGTTATCGGGTATGGTTGATTTATTTTCAGTCGGAGAACCGGTGGGTGCTGAATTTCCGGTAAGATAACATTTTAAATGAATAAAAATAACATGATTCGTCAGGAATCATGCAGAATCTGTATTGACTTAATGAAAAATAACAGGTAAACTGCATTTATATGCACAAAAGAGGGAGGAAAATACATGAGTTCATCATTAATCTGCATATTGATTTCAATGATTCTCTACCTGGCTGCAGTGCTGATTATCGGTTTCAGCTTTGCAAAGAAAAATGAGTCTGCTTCCGATTTCTATCTGGGAGGCCGTAAGCTTGGACCCTTCGTGACGGCAATGAGTGCCGAGGCTTCGGACATGTCAAGCTATCTGTTGATGGGACTGCCCGGTCTGGCTTATCTCTCGGGACTGGCCGATGTGGGGTGGACGATTATCGGTCTGGCTGCAGGCACCTATCTGAACTGGCTGCTGGTGGCAAAGCGCCTGCGTCACTATACACACAAGACGGATTCTTTCACATTGCCTCAGTTCCTGTCTGACAGATACCGGGACAAGAAACATATATTATCCACCATTGCTGCGTTGGTAATTATCGTCTTTTTTGTTCCTTATACTGCGTCGGGCTTTGCTGCCTGCGGTAAGCTTTTTGGCACCTTGTTTGATGCAGATTATATGGTGGCTATGATTATTTCAGCCATCATTATCGTTGGATATACCACAGCAGGAGGATTCCTGGCGGCTTCCACTACAGACTTTATTCAGAGCATCATTATGTCCTTTGCACTGCTCTTTGTGTTGGGATTTGCTTCAGTGAAGGCAGGCGGTGTAGGTGTGATTCTTGACAATGCAAAGGATTTGCCGGGATACCTGTCCATGACGGCATCCTACGTGGCTGATACAGGTGCCTCCAAACCTTATACCTTCCTGACAATCATTTCAACCTGTGCGTGGGGGCTGGGATACTTCGGTATGCCTCATATCCTGCTCCGCTTCATGGCGATTGAGGATGAGCAGAAGCTGAAGACCTCCCGCCGCGTGGCATCCGTTTGGGTGGTGATTGCCATGAGCATCGCTGTTATGATTGGTATCGTTGGAAAAGCTCTCAGCAGCAAGGGATTGGTTACGACACTTTCCGGCTCTGATACAGAAACAATTATCATCCGCATTGCGGACTTGCTGGCGAAATCAGGTATTGTACCTGCGTTGATTGCCGGTCTGGTCATGGCAGGGATTCTGGCAAGTACCATGTCCACAGCGGATTCCCAGCTCCTGGCTGCGGCATCCAGTGTGTCCCAGGATATTCTGCAGGGCGCATTACATATCAAGCTTTCCAAGAAGGCAAGCATGATTATCGCACGTCTGACGGTTATTGCCATTGCGATTCTGGGTGTATTCATTGCGAGGGATCCCAAGAGCTCTATCTTTGGTATCGTATCCTTTGCATGGGCAGGCTTCGGTGCCGCTTTCGGTCCCGTGGTGTTATTCTCTCTGTTCTGGAAACGCACTACCTTTGCCGGAGCGCTTGCCGGTATGGTTTCCGGTGGTGCGATGGTGTTCATTTGGAAATATGTAATCGCACCTAAGGGCGGAGTATTTGCGATTTATGAGTTGCTGCCTGCATTTCTGGTTGCAATGATTGTGCTGGTGGTTGTCAGCCTTTGCACCAAGGCACCCTCTGAGGAGATTCAGAAGGAGTTCGATGAGGTCAAACGCGAGGTTGCGCATAAGTAAAGGATTGCGGCAGGATAAAGCTTGGATTCGTTCAGAGGTAAATTGATGAAAAACAGCAATACGATGAGGAAGGCAGCGCCGTTTTTGGTGGCTGCCGCCTCCGTTTTATGGGGTGTTTTAGTAATATTTGTGAGAAAACTGAACGCGGCCGGATTTTCGGCCATGGAGATCGTGTGTATCAGATCCTATGGAAGTGTTTTCTTTTTGTTTCCGGGAATCGGATTGTTGCAGAAGGTGGCAAAGGAGAATTTTCTGCATGTCAGAATCAGGGACTGCTGGTGTTATGTGGGGACAGGCATTTTCAGCATTGTGTTCTTCAGCTATTGTTATTTTCGGAATGTGGGAATCTCTTCCGCAGCATTCTCCTCCATTCTGATGTATACCTCCCCGGTGTGGGTGATGCTGATGTCCGGGGTCTGTTTTCGGGAGAAAATGAGCCGGAGAAAGTGGCTTTCCCTTGTGCTTGCATTGGCAGGCTGTGTGCTGGTCAGCGGTATTACTTCCGGACCGGGCAACATCAGTGTACGTGGCTTACTGCTTGGCGTCGGCTCCGGTATCGGTTACGGACTGTATACAATTTTTGGGCAATATGCCTTGAATAAGGGGTATCATCCCATGACGGTGTCTGCCTATACCTTTCTCTTTGCCTGTGTGGGAGTGCTGCCCTTTGTCAGGCTGCCGGAAATTGTAGAGAAGCTGAATGCAGCCCCCGCATGCTGGGGCGTGGGGCTGGCGATGGCTTTCTTTTCCACCACGGTTTCCTTTTCCCTTTATACGCTTGGTCTAAATTATATGGAGCCCGGGAGGGCAGCCGTTCTGGCCACCCTGGAGCCGATTGTCTCCGCACTGACGGGAGTACTCTGTTATAAGGAAAGGCTTTCGGCAGTAATGCTTTCCGGTATGCTCCTTGTGCTGATTGCATCGGTTCTGGTAAGCAGAAAAGAGGAATAAGGAAAAAATGTGGGTGTTAGCTAATGGATTAAGATAAGATTGGCTCAAATTTGATTATGATGAAACTTGAGGTTGTCAAACTGCTTGTCGGGACATTAAACTATTTATGGATTAATATTTGAAAGCAACGGTAATTTTATATGGAGGTAATAAGCAATGATTTTTTTCCATGTAATTTCAGACGGACCCAAGACATTACATCAGCATTTTGTTGTGGATGACGAACATCCTAACGGAGTGTATGACCGTGTTTACGAACAAATGAACAGAGTGGAAGATGTATTAAATAATCCTGAAAAATACAAAGAAGTGGAGATTGATCACAGCCTGGGTGTTGCACTTCGCGAGTTGGCATTAGAGAAGGTAAGAAAGGAAAAGTATCCGGATTATCCGTCAAGAATGGCATCTCTTTATGTATCAAGAACCTATGAGGAAGCTGTTCGTTGGGCAGATTACTTTGTTAAACTTGGAAGAAAGACGTACAGTGTTGCAAAGATTGAAACAAATGGTCGCATATTCTATGGTGATGCTTATAAATGCTTTGATGGAACAAATTCTGAAGAAGAAAACATAAGGCTGGCAGAAATCTATTGGAAAAACGAACCTAACGAGGATGGTAGAGAACCTATCGTTGAGGTTCTTGTGGATGGCGACATTGAAATTGTTGAAATAATGAAAGAGTATAATGCCAATATTTAAATAATACGCTTTCATTCATTCGTTCAATGCAATAAACAGACAGGGAAAATCTATAGTGAAAAATCAAATTGTAGAGAATACCTCGCCGATGGGGGCAGAGATCAGCAAATCCGCAAAGTTGTCCCTGGGGGTGGAGGACTTGTTGATGACCACAAGCTTATCTCCCTGAAAATAATCAATGAGTCCGGCAGCAGGATAAACAGCAAGAGAGGTACCGCCGATGATGAGCACCTCGGCATTGCTGATATAGCGAACGGCCTCCTGTATGGTATTCTGATTCAGACCTTCCTCGTATAATACCACATCCGGCTTCACCGGACCGCCACATTTTTTACATTTGGGAACACCATTGGTATCAAGAATATATTGCAGATCATGGAATTCGCCGCAGCGTTCGCAGTAGTTGCGAAGCACGGAGCCATGGAGCTCCAGTACCACTTTGCTTCCGGCTGCCTGATGGAGTCCGTCAATATTCTGGGTAATAACAGCCCGAAGCTTTCCCTGCTTTTCAAGCTCTGCCAGCTTGCGGTGGGCTGCGTTGGGTGCGACATCGGTAAAGAGCATCTTGTTTCTGTAGAAACGGTAGAATTCTTCGGGATTTCTCCGATAAAAGGTATGACTTAAAATGGTCTCGGGAGGATAGTCATACTGCTGATGGTAGAGACCGTCCACACTTCTGAAGTCAGGTATGCCGCTTTCGGTGGACACACCGGCTCCACCGAAAAAGACGATGTTATTGTATTTCTGAATGATTTCTCTTAACTCTTCAATGGCTTTTAGGGTATCTTCCCGATGATTCATGGCTGTTCTCCTTTTTGTTTCGGCTTTATGCGCCTGCCGGCGTTCTGCTTTGCTTTCGCAGGCTGCCCGCTTTTCATCTGAATCCATTATACCATAAATGACTTTGGAACATAAGATACAAATTCTTAAGAAAACCATAAGCAATGACTATTGAGACCGGCCTGCCTTTTGTGATATATTATGATAAAAGGCTTAGAACACCTTGAGTCTTTTATATAGGATTGGGTTTCGTGCGGCAGAAGGGAGGCGGCAAGCATGAAGAAAGGGATCTTTTTTTATATTCTGGGAATTGGCTGTATTCTTTATTGCCTTATGGTTGCCTCTGTGGGATTCGGCACGTTATTTTTCCTGGTATGGGGCGTGGCAGGGGTCTGTAGCATTATGTTTGGACTGGCACTGGACCTGAAATGGTTCCGGGTGCTTCCGCGCCGGCTACGGTTGACGGGACTCGGAGTGATTGCGGTCGGAGTTTTGATTTTTTGTGTCGTGGAGGGAATGATACTGAGTGATTTTCGCGCTGAGGCGGAGCCCGGAGCCGATTATTGTATCATACTGGGAGCCCAGTGGAAGAAAAACGGTCCCAGTGAAGTGCTTCGAAGAAGGCTTGATAAAGCAGTGGAGTATCTTAGGGAGAACCCGGAAACCATTGCCATTGTTTCCGGCGGACAGGGAGGCAATGAAATCATCCCGGAAGCAGAGGGGATGGCCGGATATCTGGAAGACGCAGGAATCGAAAGAGAGCGTATTCTTGTGGAAAATAAATCCAGAAATACGTATGAAAACCTGGAATTCAGCGGGAAGCTTATAGACAAAGAAAACAGTCGTGTTGTGATTGTAACCAATAACTTTCACGTGTTTCGAGCTCTGAGAATAGCGAAGAAGCAGGGATATCATGCAGAGGGGCTGGCGGCGGATTCGGTGGAGGCATTGTTGCCGAATAATCTGTTGCGGGAGTTTGTTGGGGTAATGAAGGATACCCTGATGGGGAATATGTGAAGGTGACATGAAACACATGGAACAAATACATTGAACAAACACATTGAATATAGGCATGGAACAAACACATGATATGTTGCTGGAAGAAGCAAAGTGGTCAGTAATTGATAAGATAGCGGGAAGAGAAGGAAGGTGACGGGAAATGGATATTCATGTGGGAGATGTTGTGAAGCTGAAAAAGAACCATCCCTGCGGGAGTAATGAGTGGGAGATTTTGCGCGTCGGAGCGGATTTTCGCATTAAGTGTCTGGGTTGTGGACACCAAGTGATGATTGCGCGTCCGCTGCTGGAAAAGAGTATCAGGGAGATTCGATAGACTTGGAAAGTAATATATCCGGAAAAGCGATAGAAATGTTATCTGAAAGACCATCTGAAAAGCCATAGAAATATAAGTTTGACATAGAAGTGTTTCAGTGATACTATCGTAACAAAGAGGTGCTACCGATAGATGGTTAGCTTGATATTTTTTTGGCAAAAAGACCGCCGTGTTTGTCAGACGTGGGCGGTCTTTTTATGCCTATTTTTTACTCTTGGAACCAACGGTATAGCCAAGAGCAAAGCATGTAATACATAAGCTGATGATGGCTATAAAAAGATTCGTTGTAAGCATAAGCATCAACCTTCTCATTAGATTTCCGAATGGATTTCTATGTAAACGTAAGCTATAACCCTTACGGAGAAGGCTAAACGCTCGGATAGAAAATTAAACTGAAAATTAATACTGAAAATTGGGAAAATCTCTTGATTTTATAGATTTTTTATGATAACATGTTTCCTTGTGATGAATAAATTCCTTGCTCGCACGGGAAGTGCGGGCCAGAGACCAAAAGGAGGTAACAAGCATGAACAAGTATGAATTAGCCGTAGTTGTGTCCGCTAATATCGAAGACGAAGAGAGAGCAGCAGTTGTTGACAAGTGCAAGGCTCTGATTGAGAGATTCGGCGGTACCATCACAGGAGTGGATGATTGGGGCAAGAAGAAGCTTGCTTACGAAATCCAGAAGATGAAAGAAGCTTTCTATTATTTCATCCAATTCGACGCTGAGAGTACTGCGCCTGCTGAGATTGAGAGCCGTATGCGCATTATGGACAATGTGCTCAGATATTTGGTTGTCAGACAGGACGAGGCTTAATTAGAAAGCGAGAAAAATTATGAACAAAGTAATTCTTATGGGAAGATTGACCAGAGATCCCGAAGTTAGATATTCACAGGGTAATAGTCAGACCATCGTAGCACGTTTTTCTGTTGCAGTTGACAGAAGATTTAAGCGCGAGGGTGAGCCGGACGCAGACTTCTTTAACTGTACCTGCTTTGGCAAGCAGGCTGAGTTTGTGGAGAGATATCTTCACAAGGGTGTAAAGGTTGTGCTGAGCGGAAGAATACAGAATGACAATTATACCAACGAGGACGGTCAGATGGTGTACAGTGTCCGCGTTATGGTTGACGAGATTGAATTTGCCGAGAGCAAAAATGCAACCGGAGGCAACGGCGGCAATGTAGGCGGAGGCAGCGCCCCTGCTTCGTTCGGAGCCGGAGACGGTTTCATGAACATCCCTGACGGAATTGACGAAGAATTACCATTTAACAATTAACCGAAGTTGAGTTTATTTTGTAAGATAGGAGGCACCTAACATGGCTTTTAATAAGGCAGAGAAGTCCGATGCGCCGATGAGAAAAAAAGGCGGTATCCGCAGAAGAAAAAAGGTTTGCGTATTTTGTGGCAAGGATAATGTAATTGATTATAAGGATGCTAACAAGCTGAAGAGATACGTGTCTGAGAGAGGCAAGATTCTTCCTCATCGTATCACCGGCAACTGCGCAAAGCATCAGAGAACCCTGACTGCAGCAATCAAGAGAGCACGTCATCTTGCGATTATGCCTTACGTACAGGATTAATAAGTATTTTTGAGGACGCTTTCCGAGAAATCAGGAGAGCGTCTTTTTTTTATGTGAAATCCTGGCAGACCCGGTTGGAGATTACGTGAAAAAATGAGCAAACGAGGAAAAACACGAAAACAGAGCCGGAAATTTCGTGAAAAAATGAGCAATCGTGAAATAATCACGAAAAAACTAAGCCGAAACGGAAGAGAATGGTTTGAATCATCATGCGCCTGAGTGAAATCCATTTAGAAGATAATCGAACGGAGGAATATGGGTGAAAAATGTATCGATAGGTAGTAACAAAATTGAGTAAAGGTGAATTGAGTACAAAATTAACTACAAACAATTATGTTTGCTGTGTTTGCTTTTAAAATCAACTATAACTAGAAAATAATGGAATAATAGAATTTGTGTTAATCTATAGTTGATATTATATGTGGAAAACAACTAGCGCGATTGTTATAATGAAGAAAAACCAAATCCAAGTTGTGAATGGGAAAGAAATATAAACTGTAAATTGGAAACTATAGAGTCGCCGGAAATAAAAAATATAAGTGTGGGAGGATTATTATGGCAACAGGAAATACTATTTTTTCAATGACACTGCAATCGCTGAGAAAAAAAAGAGGGGTGACACAGGAACAGTTGGCGAATCACCTGGGTGTAAGCCCCCAGGCAGTCTCAAAATGGGAGAACGGAAGCTATCCGGAGGGTGACCTGTTGCCAAGAATCTCGGAATTCTTTGGGGTGTCCATCTCTTATCTGTACGGGCAGGAGAAGGAACCGGTGTCCATAGAGCAGAGTGTGTTGGAGGCGCTGAGCGGTAAAGAGTCAGATGGGCATAAGGATTATTTTGACCTGATGCTGAATATTGCATGGGCATTCCAGATAGGAGCATGGCCGAATAATAAACAATACTATGACAGAGGTGTGCCGACGAAGGATACAAGGACGGCTTCGGTGTTTACGGAAAATGCAGGGTTCAGCTTTTTTAACCTGAATCGCGAGAAACAGTTTTTTACCTTGGTACGGGAGCCGGAGGATGGCTTCGCTGCAAACCTGAAGATTACCGATGAGTTGAGAGATTTCTTTACGTTTTTGGGTAAAAAGGGAGCCTTGGAGATTGTTTATTACCTGCTTTCCCTGAACTGGGGGGAGTATGCGACGGCTCCCACAATTGCCCAAAAAACAGGAATCAGTACGGAAAAAACGGAAGAACTATTACAAAACATTACCCAATTTCAGCAAAGTGGCAATCCGCCCTTCTATTGCATTGATATTATGAATCGGGACAGTGTGGAAAAAGGATATGGCATTAACCAATCCTGCATCTGTATGTTCATTTCACTGTTTTTAAACGCAGATGTACTGATTCATCCTCCTTATGGATATCAGATGCAGGTGTCGAGCAGAAAAAAGAGCTGGTTCCGGAGAGAGGATGTGGAAGTAGCTCTGAGAGGCGACAGAAAAGATAAAAAGCCTGAATATAGTAGTGGAAATAAGGCGGAGAAATAAATACAAGTTGTGATGACCTAAGTGAAAAATCACAATAAGGGAAAGGTAGCAGTATGGCAAAACAATTTAAGGAAAGCAAGGATAATCCTTATCATAAGGAATATGGGAAATGGAGCAATACTCTATATGTTTTGGGAAAGTGCAGAGAGTATCGCTCTTGTGTACTGTGGATTGCGTTGCTGGGAATTATCTGCAATTCGGTTCTGAGTTATTATTTCGGCTTCTTTGGTAAGCTTGTGATTGACCTGGCAGGCAGCGGGCTTGTATATAATGAGAAGGTCACAAGGCTTCTGGTGATTGTGCTGGCAGGAGGTTTGATAGCAGGGCTCCTACAGCTTGGAAGCAGTTTTTCGGGAAGCAGAACATGGTATCAGTATATTGAGGTGAGAATGCATGTCATTGAAGAACGGGTGGCAAGAGCGCTGGGCATGAATTATGAGTTCCTGGAAAAGCCTGAGACCCTGGATATTCATGAACGCGCCTGCCAGGCCACCGGTGGGAATAACAATGGTGTCGAGGGAATGATGCATGGCATGGAAACCCTCGCCGTGAATCTCACCACGGTAATAGTGACACTTGTGTCGGTAATGGCGCTGGATATCCGCCTGGTGCTGGTATTGATTGTGTTGGCGGTAATGCAGTATGGATATTTTGTATTCTGTATTCGCAATGACAAGAAAAAGGTCTGGGATCAGCTCGGGGGTACCTGGAGACAGATTAATTATATGGAGAGAGTTACCCAGGACTTTGACTACGCAAAGGATATCCGTTTGTTCTCGCAGCAGGACTTTTTGTTGAAAAAGCAGCAGAAAATTTTTGAAAACAGATGGAAGAAGTTTGATTATCATCAGAATCTCTGGTTTTCCCACGCTGTGGTGGTGAATATTACTTTTTTGATTGGCAAGGCAGCAATCTATGGGGCACTGTTCTACGCAGTCATCAAAAAAGATATGACGGTTGGTAATTTTACTTTGTTTTTTGCGCTGGCAATGGCTTTTTCCCAGAGCCTGATTGAGTTTTTGAGGCGGTTTGGTGATTTTGGAAGAGCCTCGCTGGAGGTGGATGATTTCAGATCCTTTATGGAGCTGGACATGGAAGGAAGCGTAGCTTCAGACGTGGCTTCGACATCGGAAAGCGCACAGAAAAATAAGGAGCTTCGGGAGCTTCCGAAAGCGACAGCCTATACTATTGTGTTTGAAAATGTCAGCTATCGTTATCCGGAAGCGGAAGAGTATGCACTGAAGAATCTGAATCTGAAGCTGGAGGCAGGGGAAAAGCTGGCGGTAGTGGGGCTGAATGGAGCCGGAAAGACAACGATGATCAAGTTGTTGCTTCGGCTGTATGAGCCCACGGAAGGGCGGATTCTCCTGAATGGAACGGACATCAGGTCTTATCGGAGAGAAGATTATTATAAGCTGTTCTCACCTGTCTTTCAGAATGTCGAGGTTCTGGCCTTTCCTATTGCGGAGAATGTTTCCATGAAACAGACGGAGAATACCGATATCGATAAAGCCTATTCCTGTGTGGCGGAGGCGGGGCTACAGGAGAAGATTGACAGTTTGCCGAAGGGGATTCTGACCGAGCTTCTGAAGGTTGTTGATGAAGAAGGAGTTGATTTTTCCGGCGGAGAAAAGCAAAAGCTCGCGCTCGCAAGGGCGCTTTACAAAAATGCGCCAATTGTGGTGCTGGATGAGCCTACCTCCGCATTGGATGCCATAGCGGAGCAGAGACTTTATCAAAGCTTTGATAAGATGATTGGGGAGAAGTCTGCAGTCTACATTTCTCACAGGCTGGCATCCACAAGATTCTGCGATAAGGTGGCGATGTTCAAGGGCGGTGAGATGATCGAATATGGCGCTCACGAGGAGCTGATGGAACAAAACGGTGAGTATGCCCATATGTTTGAGTTACAGGCTCAGTACTATCAGGAGGAGGGCGAAGAAAATGCGTAAAATAGCAAAAGTAGTAAAAATACTATTTGGAACCGCTGTGAAAAAGTATCCAAGTTTTTTCGTCCTGGAAGCATTCAAAACGGTCGTTCAGATTGGAATGCCTTTTGTAGGTATTTTACTGACTCCCCTGATTGTGGATGAGGTCTGTGGAGCGAGGGATGTGAACCGGTTGATTCGGCTGGCGGCGGTGCTGATTGTGACGGAATGTGTACTGGCGATTTTGCAGGAGGCACTCAGCAGTCAGATTAACAAATATCAGGAGCGGCTGGATAATTATTTTACAATGCAGATAGGGGTACACTCCATGAATCTGGATTTTCAGCTCACGGAGGACAAAGAAGCCCTGGATCAGCTGGATCGGGCGAAAACAGGCATGAGCTGGTATTCCGGCGGGGTGTATGGGGTGTCGGAGCAGGTCTTTATGTTCTTTGGCAACCTTTTTAAAATAGTGGGCTTTATCACGGTAATCGCGATGAAGGCTCCCTGGCTGCTGCTGTTTCTATTCCTGTTTGTTCTTGCCAACAGCTTTGTTACGGCAAAATGTAATAAGGTGGATGTTGAGGCCTTTAACAAATTGTCCAAGGTAAACCGTCTGTTTGGGTATTTTGGATGGACCGTTACGGATTTCCGGTATGGAAAGGATGTGCGGCTCTATGACGCGAAGGATATGCTGGTAAACAGATGGAGAACGAATACGGAGATCAGCAATGAAGCATGGAAGTGGCAGGGAAAAACCGGGTTCAGGTATAAGAAATATACGGTACTTGCCGGAACTCTTATGAATTTTGCACTTTATCTGTATGCCGGAATGCTGGTTTTGTCTGCGAAGATCAGTATTGGTATTTTCACTCAGATCATCGAGACAAGCGGCGCGCTCAATGCCACCCTGAACGGTCTGGTCTGGAATGTGCAGGAGCTGGTAAAGCGGTGTAATTACGCCTACGAGTATGTTGTTTTCATGGAATACCCGGAGGCAATGGAGAAGAATCATGAGCCGGTGAATTCCGGGCTGCACACCATTGAATTTCGGCATGTGAGCTTTGCCTATCCCAATACAGATAAGAAGATACTTGATGACATATGCATCACCATTCCACCCGGAGAAAAGCTTTCCATCGTTGGATTGAATGGTGCGGGAAAGACAACCTTTATCAAGCTTTTGTGCCGATTATATGATCCTACGGAGGGAGAAATTTTGCTGGACGGCAGGGATATCCGGGAGTATGATTACGAGGAGTACAAGAAACAGTTTGCACCGGTATTTCAAGATTTCAAGCTCTTTGGTTTTACAATCGGGGAGAATATACTTCAGAAGGATATTTCCGAGCGCAGTGAGGATGAAACGGAGAAATTGAAGGAACTGATGGGTCTGGTGGAGCTGGATGGTCTGCTGGAAAAGAATGAGAAGGGCATCGACACCACGGTATTCACTATTTTTGACGAGGAGGGCATCGAGCCTTCCGGTGGTGAACAGCAAAAGATTGCTATCGCAAGGGCTCTTTATAAGGATGCGCCGGTGATTATGATGGATGAACCTACCGCGGCTCTCGACCCCGTAGCAGAATATGAGATTTACAGACAGTTTCATACACTGGTGGGCAACAAGACGGCTTTTTATATTTCCCACCGTCTGTCAAGCTGCCGGTTCTGCGACCGGATAGCCGTTTTTGCGGAGGGAAAGATTGCAGAATGCGGGAATCACGATTCCCTTGTGAAAAAAGAGGATGGAATCTATGCAAAAATGTTTGAAGCCCAGGCTCAGTATTACAGATAGGTTGAATCTGCAAAACATTTCAGGCTTCGACAAAATAAATTGTAGCATAGTGGAGTGAATTCTGATATACTGTATCAGGGAGGCATCCTATGAAAAAGCGAATCAGATTAAAAGGAAGAATTAAAACCTATTTGCAGGTTGGTATTTATTTGGGTATCCTGCTTCTTGTGATTAACCTTGCCGTTTTTTTGATTGATGTCGGGGCGGGAGGATTGCTGCTGGCATTTACGGTGCTTTATCTGGCAGTTACGCTATCTTTATATTTTTACAATAAACCGATTCTCATGAATGAACTGATCAGCTTTGCAACGGAGTATGGTCAGATACAGAAAAAGCTTCTGAGGGATCTGGACATGCCCTATGCGCTGTTGGATAACAATGGAAAAGTGTTCTGGACGAATGCCGCCTTTGAGGCTGTGGTACATCAGCCGAAGGGTTATAATAAGTCCATTACTGCTCTGTTTCCGGCGATAACCAGGGATCGTCTGCCGGATGACAACGACCTGGATGAAGCTCAGTATGAGTTGGAATATGAGGGCAGTGAATACATAGCCAAATTCAAGAAGATTTCCTTGCGTGAGATGGCGGAGCATAGCGACATCATAGATGCAGAGGGATATAACGGATATCTGATTGCAGTTTATCTCTGTGATGAGACAGCCCTGCATATTGCCCTGCAGGAAGTGGATGACCAGAGCCTTGCGGTGGGAATGATTTATCTGGATAACTACGAGGAGGCGCTGGAGAGTGTGGAAGAGGTGCGCCGTTCTCTGCTGATTGCCCTGATTGACAGAAAAGTGAATAAATACATCTCCGCAGTGGACGGTATCTGCAAGAAGCTGGAGAAGGACAAGTATCTGATTATCATGCGTAAAAAGACCATCTCCCAGCTACAGGAGAGCAGGTTTGACCTGTTGGAAGAGGTTAAGACCGTGAATATCGGTAACGAGATGGCGGTAACCATCAGTATCGGTGTCGGACTGGATGGGCTTTCTTATGCCCAGAACTATGAGTTTGCACGAAATGCAATTGACCTTGCGTTGGGAAGAGGAGGCGATCAGGCAGTTATCAAGACTCCTGAGAGTATCACCTATTACGGCGGAAAGAGTCAGCAGGTGGAAAAGAATACCAGGGTGAAGGCACGCGTCAAGGCACATGCACTTCGAGAGATTATCACGGGCAAAGATCTGGTTCTGGTTATGGGACACAGGATGCCGGATGCAGACAGCTTCGGTGCTGCTGTGGGAATCTAGAACGAAAAGCACATATTGTGTTGAATGAGGTTCCGTCCTCCATTCAGCCCATTGTTGATTTGTTTAAGGGGAATCCGGACTATGAAGATATGATAATCAACAGTCAGCAGGCATTGGATGCGGCCGGTGGCAACTGCGTACTGGTAGTGGTTGACGTTAACAAACCGTCGATAACAGAGTGTCCCGACCTGTTGCGCGTGTGCAAATCCGTTGTGGTGCTGGATCATCAC
>SAMEA3663280__coassemble_229_pt1 | contig 22344 bp, 19 predicted proteins | sample SAMEA3663280__metabat2_low_PE_020 | metagenome-assembled genome bin SAMEA3663280 (sample SAMEA3663280) | pig gut metagenome | biome: pig gut; feature: pig-associated habitat; material: faeces | place: China | collected 2013
CTGCAGAACTCTGGCTGCCAGGTGGAAAGGGCTTACCTGCCTGCATTCTTCCTTACCGATCGCCCAGAACATATAGGAAAAGGGCATGTTGTCCATCCCCGGTGCCGGCGTATTACCTCCCATAAAGGTGTTCTGAAGGAACTGCTCTATGGCCTCCAGGGTGTGGTACTCCTCATTGTAGGTCAACTGTTCAAACTGGAATATCCTGTCCTCCGTCAGCCCGTTTCGGGGATCCATATAGATCTTCAGCACATCCTCCGTTGCATAATACCAGGTTCCGCGGTCGTACAGCCCGTTCTTGGCCCAATCCGGGAAGGTATAGTAAACCAGGCTCTTTCCGCCCTTCATTTCCTCCTGAATCACGTAGTTCCAGTCCAGACCGGTGTTCATCTTGACAAAGGTCCAGTTCGGGTGCTGCTCCTTCAGCGCCGTCAGCGGTTCCTGGTAGCTCTCGGGGAACTGCTCGATGTCCGCATACCCATCCTCCAGGGCATAGGTGCCGATGTTCATGCCGTTCTCTTCTTCCCAGCTCAAAAAACGGGCGTCAGAGCAGGCAAGATTCGCCCTCTGAACATAGCCGTAATAATCTTTCGCATTGTAATTCAGGCGGACATAATACCAAAGCTCATACTCTTCATCAAAGCAAAAGTCCAGAAGATTCACCTGCTGTCCGCTGAGCACCGTGAGCACGGTATCACTGTCAAATCCGGCTTCCGCTTTCACTTCATAGCTGTCCGTCAGGTATACCAGGGCCATGATGTCCCGCTCTGCAGCCAGGTCTGTCAGAGCCTCTCCTGCATCCTCCAGCCACTGCATGAGCTCTTCGTCCAAGCCAAGCTCCTCCGGATTGCGCAGGTGGGTGCTGCCGCCTACCGCCGCTATGGCGTCGGGCACCGAAGCTGTCCCATCTGCCGCGAATCCGGCGGCGGTCAGTGCATCTTCCGCAGCTGACACCCGTCCACCCGGCACAGCCGTCAGATTGACCAGCAACGCCACAATCAAAAGGCTTATCATATTTATCTTCAGTAGGCGTCTTCCCTTTTGTTTCTTCATAAATCTCCTTCTGTAAAAAATCCTATCACTTCATCGTCTCCTACGATATCATTGCTTCCTACATCCGTAGTATCATTATTTCCCGCCACACCGCATCTTCAGGCGGTGAAGCCTGCGTATTCCCTTTGGTGCCGTTGCAAAAAGTGTATGGTACACTTTATTCTTGCCGGTCAGCACAGGATTCCTCATGGCTTCCCACCAGTGCTTTCTCAGGTACTTTACAATGCTGCGGTACATTTCATTATCCCCGGTCATCTCCTTGATGGGAATGTGAAGCATGTACTCAATTCTCTGAAAAATCCCAAACCGAAATGACACATCTGTCAGTTCCGGATACTTTTTACTAACAAGCTCCGCCACCATGTCGGCGTTGTCAACACAGTCCGCATATACTCTGGAAAAATGCTCCCTGCTTTCCTTTCTGGAATTGCTGCCCACGCGGTAAAACACATGGTAGCCGTAGCCCGGCAGGGACACGATGTCTCCCATCTCCTCCAGCATCAGAATCAGCAGGTGGAAATCTTCGTTTAGCACTCCTATGGGAAAGCGATTCTGTTCCTTTTTAAAGAGTTTCGCTGAAATGAGCTTGGTACAGAAGGAGCAGTCTCCCCGGTGCATCAGAAGCTCCTCCAGGAACTTCTCCGGTGGGATCAGCTCCGGCTCCCTTGGCGGGATACAGATATCCGGAAGCTTCTCTCCCTCCGGCGTTATCTCGTCCCGACCGATCTGCGCGACACTTGTGTCATATTTCACAGCTGCAGCATGCAGTCTCTCATACATATCCGGCTCTACATAGTCATCACTGTCCACAAAACCGATATAAGCTCCGGTGGCTCTGGCAAGTCCATAGTTCCGCGCAGAGGAAGAGCCCCCGTTTTCTTTGTGGAAGACTCTGATGCGTTCATCTCCCTCTGCCAGCCGGTCGCAGAGCTCCCCTGTTCCGTCTGTGGAGCCATCGTCCACCAGCAGGATCTCAAGGTTCGCATAGGTCTGTGCCTGCAGGGATCTCACGCATCTTGGCAGGTATTCCAATATGTTGTAAATCGGTACTATGACACTGATTTTGTCCAAAATGTAATACACCTGCCTTTCCTTCCTGTCAGTCTCTGATGTGTGTCAGCCTCATATAGGTGTCAATCCCTGATACGTGTCAATCCCTGATACGTGTCAATCCCTGATACGTGTCAATCTCCGGTACATCGCCCGCTCCGAAATCACCGGCGCGGGGTCGCAGGGACGAAGTCCCAGCCCTACTCTGCTGCCGGGAACTGCAGTACTGCTCGCCGGACCGTCTGTGCCATCGGCGATAAGTACCGTGTCTGCAGGCAGATGCCCTTCATCAGCGGTCTCTGCTGACAGCACTGTCATTTCCTGCGACATCAATCTCAACGCAACGCATCGCCTTACCAGGCGCTCTGCGGCATTCTCTGCATTCCAGCATTCTGTGATGGTGCGATAGGCATTTTTACCCATGCGCCTGCACAGCTCCTCATCTCTCACCAGCCGTTCCGTCAAGGTAAACAAGTCTTCTTTGTGCCCTTCCCGAAAAATAAATCCGTTCTCTCCGTGTCGGATCAGATAGGGCACCGAACCGGCCATATGTCCCGCTACAACCGCACAGCCGCTGTTCATGGATTCATTGACCACAGCCCCCCAGCCCTCGATTCTGTCGCTGGTAAATAAAAAGATATCCGCTTTTTCCATCCGCTCTCTCACCTGCTCAGGCTTCATGAAGCCGGGCAGACTGACACAGGCTTCCAGATTTTTCTCTTTGATCATAGACGCAGTACGCTCCAGAAGCTCACCACCGCCAACCAGATCCATATGGAATCGTAAGCCCTTGGAGCGCAGGTATTCCGCCGTCTCCACTGCCAACTCCGGACGTTTACATTCAATCATTCTGGCAGTCCAGAGCAGGTAAGGGATTCTCTCCGAATCCCCGGCTTCGAAGCCCTTCTCCCCAAGCAGGGTCATGATGTCATAATGCCTCGTCTCCGGGAAATATCCCCAACAGAACATTTTGTCCGGGTATGCGCGCACAATATGAAAGTCCGAGGGTACATAAGCACCGGAACAAAGCAGGTATACCTGAGCCTTGCGATATCTGGTATGATCATGATACTTTTTGCGAAGCCCTCTGGGCGATATGGCCTTCCACTGTCCGGTTCTGTACAGGCGCTCGCTGTTCCGGATTACCGGCTTGCCGCTCTCCAGTCGTTTCTCTATGTAGCTCTCGTTCTCCGTTCCGCCGAAGATCACGACCTCCGCCTCCCGAATCAGCTCGCCGCACGCCTCCGGCTCCTCATAAAAAAGCTTCAGATAGGGTTCCTCCGGGGTCTCCTTCCACCCCATGCGGACACGTTCCTCCTCCACCGGTTCCGTCTGAATAAACACAAAGCTCCCCTTCAGCAACCGATACATTGCATTGCAAAAGGGAATCTGATGATGATTCAGATAGTTGGACACCATAACACAGGTCTTACTCAACTCCGTCCTCCTGTCGTCTGACAATATCTTTATAAATCTCTGTCAGCCTGTAATAGTTCTGCTCCCTGTCATGGGTTTTCCGGGCATGCTTTCTTGCATTTTCACAGTAAAACTCCTGTTTCTCCGCGTCGCTCCACATGGTCAGAACGGCCTGACACAGATTGTCTGCAATTAATTCCGGGCTTTCCTCTTTCTCCCGGAGAGTATTCCTGCTGCTCCCATGTCCCTCATACAGAATACCATCTTTACCGCCTGTAAAGATACTGGTAATTCCTCCCACATCCGCGCTGACGCAGGGCATGCCGAGAAGCATCGCCTCGCCCAGGGAATTGGGAGAGTTTTCCAGGGAGGAGCAACAGACAAACAGATGACTTTTCAGGTATCTCTGCTTCATCTCTGCGCCGGTCAGTCTGCCCAGAAACACTACCTTATCGCTCAGTTCATACTGTTTCATCAGGCTTCTCAGGTACTTCCCGTACCCCGACAGCTTCAGCTTCTGTTTCAAAGTATCGTAGCTTACGATACTGTTGCCTGCCACGTAGACCTTGGTATCCGGATATTGTTCCAGAATCCCCGGCAGCGCTTTGAGCATGTAATGAAGACCCTTTAAGGGGTAATCCCCCTGACTGATAAAAATCGAATGGGGAATACAGTCCTCTTTTTTCCAGACACCTTCGTAGAAATCGCGGCGCAGCGTCTCATTCATGCTATAGTATTTTGCTTTCGGGTTGCATTGCCCGCTGCACTGCCGGTCCCATTCCGTCCTCCCCGTGATATTCCTGGCCAGGCTCATCGCTTCCCGCTCATGTCTCCCCCGGGCAACAAATTTCTGCTGTTGCCGGAGCATACTGTCCTTCTTCAGAAAATCCCGAAACGTCACTGTCCGGACCGCTTTCTCCGGCAAATCCGCAAAATAGGCTTCCGCACAGTAGGTACACAGCCCCTGAATCCCGATCAACAGCTTCCTTTTGTCCGGAACCACCCTGCACATGGCCAGGGTATGCGGATATTCCGTGCCGAAACAATGCACGATATCCGGCCGGAAAGCGTCCAGAACAGCCTTCATACGCTCTTCCAACGCTTCCTCGTACCCCTCGGGATGATCGGTATTCTCCAAAAATCCGTAGCAGGATACGTCGACGCCCTGTATTGTAACTGTTTTCTCGCAGATCCCTTTCTCCGGGTCAATGAATGACACAGGTGTCGGAAACGCCACCGCCAGCTCAATACCGTTCTCCTTCTGTCTGCTGAGCACGGTATCTGCCAGCCCCGATATCCAGCCCTCCTTGTTGCTTGCTTCCAGCGAAAACTGTTCCGCTATCATGGGCATCATAACATTACAGAGCCAAAGTACCTTCATGCCTACCTCACTTCATTCTGTTCCATCACGTAACAATCTGATCAAGTCCGTTAATCCATGCCCTTGTTTTCCGGATTCCCGTCCTCCGACTTCAGCGCCGTGATCTGTTCCGCCTCCACGCCCTCCGTGCTGTCCGGCCAGAAAAGCACCTTCAATGTCAGCATCATCAGCTTCAGGTCAAGCCATACGGAATAGTTCTCGATATAAGTCAGATCGAGCTTTAATTTGTCATAGGGGGTGGTGTTATACTTGCCGTATACCTGGGCAAATCCGGCCAGTCCGGCCTTCACCTTCATACGGAAGGCGAACTCCGGCATGACCTCCATGTATTGTTCGATGATCTCAGGTCTCTCAGGTCTGGGACCGATAAAGGACATATCTCCCTGCAGGATATTAATCAGCTGGGGTAGCTCATCGATTCTGCATTTTCGAATGAATTTGCCGACAGGTGTGACACGACTGTCATTTTTCTGGGCAAGTCTGGCCACTCCGTCCTTTTCCGCGTCGGTTCTCATGCTGCGGAACTTGAGAATCTTGAATTCTTTTCTGTCTCTGGTACAGCGTACCTGCTTGTACAGTACGGGACCGCCGTCGTAGCACTTGATGATAAGCGCCGTGAGCAGCATGATCGGAGATGCCAGGATGAGCAGGAGCAGGGAACAGACGATATCGATGGTCCTCTTGGCAAATCTCTGCTCCATGGTAAGACTGTATTCCCTGGTCAGCAGCAGCGGACTGTCAAATACATGAAGCTCCTCGGAGGCGCTCAGGATGACGTCCGTAATCTTGGGCTGGATGTAAATGCGGATGGAGCGACCATAACAGAATTTCAGCAGAGGTCCTCTCTCCTCCAGTGTGATATCCCCCAGCACCACGGCATTGCACTCATCGGAATCATAGGCTTTTATGATCTCGTCACAGAGCGCTTCATAGCCCATGCTCACATTGAGGGTTTTGGTAATGATGTATTTGTCTTTTCTGCTCTGAAATTTGTTGCAGAGACTCTCCACGGAGCGGTCTCCGTGAATCAGCAGCAGCTTTCTGGGCGGAAAAATATGTTTGTAGATTCTGTTGGCTATGTTGATATAGATAATGACGATAGCCGTCTGCTCCAGCATCATCGTGATAAACACATCCGGTACAAACAGTTCCCTTGCCATGATGGACAGCTGGACATAGAGCACCAGGTTCGCCCATAAGGTAGACAACACCTGGGAAAATATGATCTCGGCATTCTTCTGATAGCCCAGCCGCATGCCGCCATAGGTGGCCGAGAACAGTATCAGGATGGTCGCATAAAGTGCCAGCTCCGCCATCGCTCCCCTGGACCACAGATTTCTCAGATCCTCTACCAGACACAGGCGGTAGTAGAACCACCAGTGATACGCAAAAACTCCTATCTCCAGTGCCAGACATATAAATACAAGACTCAAATTGATCAGTCGCTTAAAGGTCTCTCTTTTACGAAGCTTTTCCTCGTTCGTTACCGTTTTCAAATCCGAATCCTCCGAATCCGTTACTCCCGTTCAGTACACGTATATTTGCAGTTTACCCACTTTGTCATAAGTATACCACACATCCGCGGATAAGTACATACCGGACACACTTTCTCCCTCTTCCCCCTGCTATACACGTCGCCCCACGGCACGTAATGCCCAAAAGCAAAAATGCCACGCACTGCTCAGGATTCCCATCCCCTCGTTCCGGTACAGATTCCAGATTCTTCGCAGTGCCTCCAGCTTGTTGGAGGACAACGACTTGCCGGGACGCCGGTATAACACGAGATTCTCGTCCAGTCCGTACGCAGTGTAGCCGTTTCTCAGGATCTTCCACCACAGTGCCGTATCCTCGCTCTTAATCTTCGGCATCATCAATAGCTCTTTGTCTATCTTCCGGGTGTCAAACATCACAGTTGTCGTAAATATCGTTGTATTGCTCAGGGCCTGCCGATAAGACAGGGTCTCCGGCACCCGCACCACCTTGCCCGTACCCACCGCCAGCTCGTCCGCAAATTCATACCCGGTAAAGGCAAAGGCGATGTCCTTCTCCTGCATAAAATGCAATTCATGCTCCAGCTTCTCCGGAAGCCAGATATCATCGGCGTCCAGATAAGCAATATATCTGCCCGCCGCCTCCCTGACTCCGCGGTTTCTTGCCTCCGCCGCTCCGGCATTGGAAGGCTGCTTTATCAGTTTGACACGTTTGTCGTTTTTTGTGCTCAGTAACTCTTCCAGCAATACGACTGTTCCGTCAGTACTGCCGTCCTCAACCAGGAGCAGCTCCCAGTTCGTATAGGTCTGAGCCTCCACGGATTCTATGGTCTCCCGGATGAATCTTTCTGCATTATACACCGGAACGACAATACTGATCAGCTCATTCATTATCGTTACCTCTCTTTACGAAAAGATAGAGTCCTTCCAGCCTCTCTGCCTCGGTATCCCACATATTTTCCAAAAGCTTCACCGTGTCAGCTTCTGTATCCTCCCCGAGCAGGATACAATTCACCCCATTGGCTGCCGCCACTGTCAGATATCCCCGCACAACCTCCGGTCCGGTCATGCATGCCTTCGGGTCATCTCCCGATTCCGCCCTGTCCATCCAGTTCTGTAATTCATAAATCTCCGGCGGATAGACATCATCAACCAGAATATCCAGGGAAGCATCCCAGATATTTCGCCCATACAGCAGCATGACACCACTGTCATATTCTCTGGCATATTCCATGATTTCCCTGGGAGCCCACAGTACTATCCGGTCGTCTGCAAAGCGTTTTTTTACCTCCGCAAGTACCCTGGCGGTATCTTCTGCGGCAGTCTCTTCCTGCTCCGTCATCACGCCGGGCTTCCGGTTTCTGTATTCCTTATTTGCGAGCTCAGCAGTGTCCAGACTCCCGCTCAACAGGAAAATAGCAAGAAGCATCAGGGTCACAGGTACTATCCTGCTTTTTCCCTTTGGTCCCTGTTCCGGCAGATATTCTGTCAGCAAAACGGTGACTGCATATCCCACAACGGCTGTCATGGGCACCACGCTCCATACCCAATAATAAGGGTAAACCTTTGTCTGGTACAGCATCAGCACTGCCGCCGTCACGGGTATCATGCAGCATACAGCGGCAAAGGTACTGTAAATCCAGAGTTCCTTTGACTTTAGTTTGTCATAATATGCGCGTAGAAACAGCAAAGCGGCCACCAAAAGAATCACCACCTTACCGTCAGATATAAATTGACCCCAACCATGTAAGGCTGCTTTCAGGAGTTCTGTCATTGCAGCTCCTCCTTCCCGCCGCCGGTCCTGCCTTCATCACCGGCAAATCCGGATACGACCGGTCCGGCCAGCAACAAGCCTGTCAGGACAAAGGCACAGGCACCCAGACCAAACCCGGTCCAGACCAGACATGCCTCCGCCAGACAGCACAGGACTCCGTGAAGATACTTTCTGCGCAGGCATAAGGAGACCGTATAGGGAACCAATACGGCATTTCTTATCGTCGTCCCCTGCCAGCCCCCGTGCAGCAAATGGTATCCTTCCATTCCCATCCCGTAATCGCCTACCCAGACCAGCAGCGCCATTACCAGCAGGAATACAAGGCGTTTGCTTCTGTTGTCCGGAAAAAGACTTCCCGCCAGGCAGAAATACGCCGCATAGCTGAACAGCAGCACTGCAACAGGGATTACACTTCTCACAAGAACTACAGGCTCCACGGAAAATGTATGACACAGAATCGCATACAATGTGGGAAGGCCCACGATTTTCCAGCGAAACGGCATTCCTGCCGTATAGGGTCTGCCGGTCAGAGGATTCAGTTCATAAACACTTTCGGACTGAAGGAAGCTTCCGACCGTTTCGATTGTGATATCTCCCTGTCTGCATACTCCCTTTCCCAGGACGATATATACTGCCTGAGAGAGAAACAACAGTAACAGGAGGACCGCCATCACAAGCTCCGGTAATCTTAACGGTGCAATCGGACTCTTACCGACGGTTTTACGCTTTCGCCTTTGATAAAGATACAGGAAGAAAGCCAGAAACAGGCAGGCTGCCCCCGCAATAACCGCAAACAAAACAGAGCACATCGAAAAAGGCTTCCTGAGAAAAGCCCCATACAAATGTGCCGTTTCCGATGCACCAATCATAAATAGAAAAAAGGTGACTGCCAGATCAGTGGCATAATAATCTCTACGCATCTCTCAATCCCGCCTTAAGTTAGGATAATTTTAACATAATTTCCATATCAGTACAAGCAAAAGCAACCGGCAATAATACCGGTTGCTTCATAAGCCTTTTATAGCCCTCTATGTTATCTACGCTTACATCGCCTTAACATCCAGACGTACCTTATCCGCGATACGCGCGATATACTCACTGTTTGTGGGTCGCGTTCTTCCGCTTGCTGCCGAGTATCCGAACATCTTCTCAAAGGTCGTTATATTCCCCCTGACCCAGGAAACCTCAATGGCGTTTCTGATTGCCCGCTCCACCTTCTGCGTGGTTGTCTTAAAGTGCTTCGCAACAGTAGGATACAGCAATTTGGTGACACTGCCCACAAGTTCCATGTCCTTTCCCGAGAGCATGATGGCATCTCTGAGATACTGATATCCTCTCAAGTGTGCAGGCACACCGATATCCAGCATAATCTCAGTGATATACCTCTCCAGCTCACATTCTTGCATCACGTTAATATCCATAAAATCCTCCTATTCTTTGTGGTTGCGCCAAATTGTCTAATTTATTTATATGAACAAGAGGTATTTTATCACATTTTATTCCTTTTGTGAATATTTTGGGGTGTTAAGAAACCGTTAAGATGCTATAATTTTTAAAATTCTTCTTTTGTCAGATAAATTGGTCTGTTCTTCACTTCCATATATGTTTTCGCCAGATATTGTCCCAGAATACCGGTACAAAAGAACTGGATCCCGCTGAGAAACAGCATAATGCAGACCAGGGAGGGCCATCCCGATACCGGATCACCAAAGATCAGCTTTCTGACAATGATAAACAGAATCATCAAAAACGCCAAAATACAGAACAGTACTCCCACCACCGCCGCAATCATAAGGGGAATCGTAGAAAAAGCAGTAATTCCGTCAAGGGAATACAGAAAAAGCTTCCAGAAGCTCCACTTCGTCTCACCCTTTACTCTTTCCACATTTTCGAACTCCACCCACTTTGTCTTAAAGCCCACCCAGCCAAAGATTCCCTTGGTAAATCTGTTATATTCCTTCATGGACAGGATGGCGTTGACCATCTGGCGGGTCATCAGGCGATAGTCTCTTGCGCCGTCCATAATCTCTGTCTTGGATATCTTTTTCATCAAACGGTAAAACATTCTGGCGAAAAAGCTTCGAATCGGCGGCTCTCCTTTTCTGCTGACACGTCTGGTCGCCACGGAATCATATCCCTCTTGTAAATAGGAATACATTTCGGGCAGGAGCGACGGCGGATCCTGCAGATCCGCATCCATGATCACAACAAAATCTCCCTTGGAGTGTTCCATACCCGCATACATAGCTGCTTCTTTGCCGAAATTGCGCGAGAAGGATACGAGATGAACCCTTTCATCTTTTTCTCTCAGCTTTCTGACTTCCTCCACCGTTTTGTCCGTAGAACCGTCGTCGATATAGAGAATCTCCAGAGTCAGATCCTGCTCCGCAAGTGTACTTTCCTGCTTCAACAGTTCCTCATAGAAATAAGCCACATTCTCTTCTTCGTTATAGCAGGGAACAATAACACTCAATAAACTCATTCCTTTATCCACCTTTCCAATCCCTCAGAAACAGCAGGTGTCTCATCTTTCAGGACTATACCCCTGCATCTTGGGAAAGCCAATTGCGTCGATGACCTTTCCAAGTACATTGTCATATACTACAATATTGATACCATCTTCCACCTTATTGTATTTTTCCCCATTGATTGTGATGGTGTCGATTCTTTCTTCTCTGGAAATCGTAAAGTCCTTAATCTCCGGCAGCTTTGTGATAAATCCATTCTCTTCCGTAGTGGAATACAGCAATTCTCCATTGGAATAAACGCCCACGCCGCCTTCTGCGATTAAATCTTCCAGCCACATCTGTCCGCCGGCTTTCTCATAGAGGTCACTGCCATCCACATAATAATCACCGCTGGCTGAAAATACGACTGTGTAGTCTTCCAGTTCTGCAAGCTTGCACATATATTCGCCGATGTCGGAAATGTAGCTGATCTCAAGATTCGTGATCTCGTGTTCTCTCGCCACTACATTTTCATCCCATAACTCATATCCCGGCCAACCACGTTTGTCCTCAAGCGCATAATTGATCTTCAGATACTTACCGAGATATTCCGTTACCCTCTGAGCCCCGTAATGGTTACAATGTCCCCAGTCGGTCATGTCATGAAGGCTGTCCAGTCTTGTCTCTCTCTGCAGATCCACAAAATTCAGATAAGGAACACCGGCCTCCGAAAGCAGCTTCTCTGTGTAGCGGTATTTTTTCCAGTTGGGTTCTTCGATGTACATTGGTGCCAGAAAACAAACCAGCTGAATGTCATTCTCTTTGGTCAGGGCAATGATTTTCTTCAGCCACTTTTCTTCAAACTCGTGTATCGCCGTGACCTCATCCCCGGTGTAAACAGGAAGTTCGCCGATGGGGGTGGTGGCAGTTACTACCTCATATCCCATATATACAGCTCTTTCCTTCATGAAGTCTTCCCGTTGCAGTTCACGATAGCGGGTATGAATAATGGGCCACTTCAGCTTGATATCCCGTCTTTCTTCCTCATCTGCAATTTCATCCACCAGGTCTGTAAAATTGGAAGAGTACTTGTAGGGTAATACATTTCTGTACAGATTTCCCTGATCCTTGTATCCATGAAGTGCCGCATAGAACAGCTCCAGACAGACCACTTTAGGTTTCTGTGTCTTCAGCGCCTCTACCAGACAATGGTAGGAGCTGCACAGATCCTGCCCGGAGATGGACAGATTATAAGCTGCGATACCTTCCTCCTTCCAGAGCTTTGCATTGTCCACGGCACAATAACAATGGCTGCTGCCCAGGAAGAGCACATCGACACTGTTATCCTCCAGGGAATAAAAGGTTTCCATGGCAGAGAGATAACTGCCACCGGTATCCTTCCAGGAAAGCACCCGGTACAAATAGCGAAACAGCAGAATAGCAATCAGGCAAAAGGCTATGATCTTAACGGTCTGCTTGATATAAACACCTTTCATTTCCACAACCTCTCCCTTTCCTAGAACTGAAAATAAATAAACTGAGTGGAATCAAATTCAACGCCGTAGATTCCGTAGACCAGGGAAGCCGCCATCAGCGCAAAGATCACAACCCAGCGGAACCACAGACATTGTTCGCTCAGAAACACATCGACGGTCTGTTTTTTCTTATATCGAACCAGGTCAGCCAGCAAAAGTGCCGTCAATCCGGCTGCCAATATGTGCATCTCGATCATATCAAGCCCCAGGGTATAGATATGCTGGTTAAAGAGATTCCATGGATCCCACATGGTAAACATACGGGTACAATACCCGATCGCATCCCCAAGCTCATCTGCCCTGAAGAAAATCCATGCAATGTCCACCAGAACAAAGGTGGTCAGAACCTGTCCAAGCTTAAAGCTGAAGCTGTCCTTTTTTACCTTACCTATCTCATACAGCTTCTGTCTGGGTGCCCTGGTCAGGTCTCCCATGATCTGATAAATCCCATGCAGGAGTCCCCAGATCACAAAGGTCCAGTTCGCACCATGCCACAGTCCGCTGGCAGCAAAGGTAGCCAGCAGGTTGAAATATTTCCTGACTCTGGAGCAGCGGTTGCCCCCCAGGGGAATATATACATAATCTCTGAACCAGGTACTCAGTGAGATATGCCAGCGTCTCCAGAAATCACTGACGGATACTGCAAAATAGGGAGTATTGAAATTCTCCATAAGTTCAAAGCCCATCCCCTTGGCCGCACCTACCGCTATAGTGGAGTATCCCATAAAGTCACAATAAATCTGAATCGCAAAGCCCACCGCTCCGGCTGCCAGAGCAACCGTTCCATACTGATAATAGCTGTCAAATACCGTATTTACCAGGATGGCAATACGATCCGCGATCACCATTTTCACGAACATACCCCAGACCATCAATGTCAGACCTTCGGTGATGTTCCTGTAATTCCACACTTTTTTCTGATCAAGCTCCCGCATCTGCTTCAACAGGTTCTCCGATCGCTCAATAGGTCCTGCTACCAGCTGAGGGAAGAAAGAAACGAAGGTGGCATAACGAAGAGGATTCCGATCCGGTTCCACCTTTCCGCGATACACATCGATCGTATACCCCAGTGCCTGGAAGGTGTAAAAGGAAATACCCACCGGCAAAAGCAGGTCCGCACTTTTCTCTGCGATGCTGATGTGCAGACCGGAGAGTAACGGGGTAAGGCTCTCCAAAAAGAATTCATAGTATTTGAAGTAAAACAGAATCCCCAGATTGGCAACGGCACACACAGCCAGCGCAAGCTTCTTCATGGCCGGTTTGTCCGCCTTGTGAAGCCACCAGCCGCACAGCCAGGTGATCAGTGTGGAAGACAACAAAAGCAGGGCATAGATTGGCTGCCAACACATGTAGAAGTAATAGCTGGCTGCCAACAGCCACAGATATCTCCCTTTTCGGGGAAAAACCAGATATATCAATACCACAATGGGGAAAAATACCAAAAAATCTATGGAATTAAACAGCATGTCCTTCTCCTCTCCTCAATGTTTCCAGTTTAGCATAAAAATATGAAAAACTCAACCTGCATACCATACGTAAGAGGGTCAGCAGGGTACAAAAAAACTGTGTGCAGCCTTTTAGGCATACACACAGTTTCAGCTTTACAAAACTATTCCCCCAGACCGCTCTCTACTGCCTGCACCAATGTCTTCAGAGCTTCCTGTTCATCTTCGCCCTCACAAACAAATTCAATCTCATCTCCGCATTTCACACAGGCTCCAAGCACACTCAGTACGCTTTTGGCATTTGCTGTGTTCTCTTTAAAAGTAAATGTAATCAATGATTTGAATTGCATTGCTTCCTTGCAGAGGATACCTGCCGGTCTAAGATGCAAGCCTGTAGGATTCTTAATCGTTACCTTCTGACTTACCATTCTGACTCCCTCCAGTTTCTGCTGTCACTCAGCATCCTTCTCCTAAAATCATTTTACCATGACAAGCGAATAATCACAAGTCATTTCTTGTCTATTTCTTCCACAAAATTCCATCAGAACATGACATCCTGAATCAGCAATGCCAGCTTCTCCGCTTCCTTCTGGATCAGCTTCTGGTCTTTGCCCTCAATCATGACACGTACCAGAGGTTCGGTGCCGGAAGGACGAATCAACACTCTTCCTTCACCTGCGAATTTCTCCTCCAGCTTTTTGATGGCTTCCGCTATCTCAGGATACTCCAGATATTTATCCTTCTTGTGGTTAGCCACCTTGGCATTTACCAATGCCTGCGGCAACACTTCCATAATCTCTGCCAGTTCCGAAAGGGGCTTCCCGGTCTCCACCATCACCTGCAGCAAGTGCAATGCACTCAGCAGACCATCACCGGTGGTATTCTCATCCAGAAAGATAATATGTCCGGACTGTTCCCCGCCGAGGCTGGCGTCAATCTCCTTCATTCTCTCCAGAACATACCTGTCGCCCACCTTTGTCTGCTCCATCGTGATCCCCTGCTTCTGTCCCATAAGGAAAAATCCCAGGTTGCTCATTACCGTCGCAACAATCACATCGTTCTTCAGTTTACCCTGACTCTTCATATGGTTACCGACAATGGCCATAATACGGTCACCGTCAATGATGTTGCCATTCTCGTCTACCGCAAGAAGACGGTCTGCATCTCCGTCAAAAGCAAGGCCGACCTTTGCCTTCTCATATACGACTCTCGCCTGAAGCTCCTCCATATGTGTAGAACCGCAATTTGCATTGATGTTGGTTCCGTCAGGATTGTTGTGTATCGCAACGATATTGCCTCCAAGCTCTTTCAGGGCTTCTACCGAAGTGTAGTAAGAAGCACCTTCCGCACAGTCTACCACGATTTTCATTCCGTCCAGATTCACGGGAACGGACTTGATGGAGTGATTGATGTATTCCTCTCTGGCATCTGTCCTGTATTTCACCTTGCCAACGCCGGGACCGGTAGGGAATTTAAGTCCCGTCATATTGTCCTTAATCAATTGTTCAATCTCATCCTCCAGGGCATCCGGAAGCTTATAGCCGTTGCCGTCAAAGAATTTAATACCGTTAAATTCTACGGGATTGTGGGAAGCGGAGATAACAACACCTGCATCCACCCTGTATTTCTGCGTCAGATAAGCCACCGCCGGCGTAGGAATCACCCCAACGAATATACAGTTGGCTCCCACCGAGCAGGCTCCCGCCATCAATGCATTGGCCAGCATATCACCGGAGATTCTTGTGTCACACCCCACCATGATGGTAGGCTTGTGATTCTTCTCCTTGGTCAGCACATACGCTCCGGCCTGACCGAGCTGCATCGCCAACGTAGGTGTCAGCTCTTCATTTGCAATTCCGCGGACACCGTCCGTACCAAACAATCTTGCCATAATCTTATAAATCCTCCAGTTTAGAAATAATCAAACGAACCCGTACTTCACCTATAACATCAATCTTTGAGTCGGTTACAATATCTGCAGCGACCTCATGAACTCCCGCCTTAGGTTTGTCCATGCGATTTTTTCTCATCCATTCCGCGACATCAACAGTACCCTTTATATTACTTACCTGTATGGAATCAACGTCCTTCTTCAGTCCGGAAATCTTCACGGGATAGGTAACTCTTGAGCCATCCTCCGAGCTGCCGTTTTCCACGTCTATGATCTTGACACTGTATCCTTCCGGTACATTGAGGGCTTCAAAATTCCCGGCGCTCAGGTTGAATTCCTTCTCCACCCTTGGCTCGATATATACCGTTATCGTTGCACGCGTCCCGGATCCGGTATCCACCAGCCGGATCCCATCCGGCAGATAATCCTTCAGGTTCAGATTTAATGTCAGATTCTCAGAATACCCGGTAAGATCAATCTCTCCCTCCGGAATCGTAATCCTGTTTACTCCCCCAAGCAAAGAGGTAGTTCCGGCAATCTTAACTGTCTTGGGACTGCATTCCACGACTCCTGTCACCATATATCCCTCAGCCGGTGTTCCTGTCATCGAATACTCCACAGGAACCTCCTTGGTTGCCAGGACCTCAACCGTCATATGAATGTGTCCCACATTCTGGTTCATTCCCTTCATCTCTACCACATTTCCATCAGCATCAAAGAGCTGCGGATCAACATTCATGGAAATATTGCTGGTAGCTCCGGAGACATCTATCTCCACCCCTGCGTAGCTGACCTTCTCGACGACCGACTTTGCGCCGCTGATTTCAATCAGTGTCTGATCGTATATCGTACCCGCTACCATGTATCCTTCAGCCACCTCACCCAGAATTTTGCTCTGTACCCTGATCCACTTAGTCATGCGCTCTTCTACCGAAAGACGGACAAAATCGTGATCACCGCTGATGGAATCAGCATCCACATTTGGTACATAATATGAAATCCCAATCGTATTGATGTCTGTCAGCTTGTTCATATCTGCTTCCGCCACAATATCGGAAGCTCTCAACTGACTCCTCATACTGGTGGGGATACGGACCGTCACACGAACGGTATCCGTATTATCCAGAATCTCGAATACCTTGTTTTCATTGTCCAACAGTTCCGTATTCGTCAGGGATACCCGGACATTGGGAAATGTAACGGAAACTATGGGATCACCGAACTTTGCCACCAGAAACCAGATGACAAACGCAAGCAGAAGAGAAGCAAGTTTCAGACCCCAGTTATGAAATATCTTCTTTTTCATTCTTAGTCTTGCTCCTTCCCTTCCAGATATGTCTCACCTTTGGCTTTTCCTCCGTCTGCTGATTAAGAATCTGCTGAAGCTTCAGTCTGAGCTGATCCACACTCAGATTGCGCTGAAGCTTGCCCTCATAGGCGGTACTGATTTTACCTGTTTCCTCGGAAACAATGATGGTAAGGGAGTCTGTCACCTCAGACACGCCCACGCCGGCCCTGTGTCTTGTTCCCAGCTCCTTGCTCAGCCCCAGATTGTCCGACAAAGGCAGATAACAGGTCGCGGATGTGATTCTGTTACCTCTGATGATCACCGCACCGTCATGAAGCGGCGTGTTATGTTCAAAAATATTGATCAGCAGCTGGTTTGTCACGATACCGTCAACTTCAATACCCGTGCGCTCATAGTCTCTCAGAGACTCCTGTTTCTCAATGACGATCAGAGCGCCGGTCTTTACCTTGGACATTTCATGACAGGCCTTCACCAGTTCGTTGATTGTCTTCTCCGAAAATTTTTCCTGTTCCTTTTTCGCGGGATCCGCAAAAAGCCCCGAAGGGAGGAAGTTCTTCTTACCCAGTTCCTCCAGCGCATGGCGCAACTCCGGCTGCATAACCACCACAATGACAATAGCCATAAATCCAAGCAGATTCTGGGCAAGCCACATGATCGTACTCATCTCCATGGCAGCGGCAATCAGCAGAAAAATGCAGATGACAATCAGGCCTTTCAGAAGCTGCCATGCCCTGGTAGTCTTCATCCAGACCAAAATATAATACACCAGAAAAGCTATGATAAGTATCTCCAGAATATCTCCGGCTCCTATCGTTCCCCGGTAAATATAGAAATTTCTAACATAATCGGTTACTCTCTCAAACCACCGCATCTGTCATCGCCCTACTTTTACTCAATCTAAAATAATTCTTCCAGCTCGCTGTCCAATTCCTGTTCTTCCAAATCCGTCGCCGGATTGTCTGCGACAACCCTTCTCACCTCAGATCTGCTATACCGAGAACGATTGATTTTTTTCACCGTTCTCTCAGGAGTAACAAAGGTCATCTTTGGAACAGCTTTCACATAGTAATAGTATTCATCGTCCTCAAACTGTTCTTTTTCCGTCCGCCTGTAGTCCAATCCTCTTGCAAAAAAATCTGCAACTGCCGCAATCAGCACAGCAAGTATGGAGCCCAGCAATGCCCCTCCCAGAGAAATATTGATATCATACATCAGATCTCCGATCAAAAGAATCACCACGTCCACCATCGCTCCTGCGACTATAGCGATTGACCAGGCATAATCAATAGACATCCTGCGAATCATATAGACCACAAATATGGTAATCGCAAAGGCAGCTATGGTAACCAGCAAAGCCTTGTCCCGAATAATCCCGTCAATCAGGATACGAAGCTTTGCGGAAAACTCCGTGTCCTCCATCACATTTATGGCGGAGCTGCTTGCCACTGTCGTGCGCAGCAGATAGTACACCAACACTCCGCAGCCCACAGGGAGAGCAGAGGAAGGAGTACAGAACAATCCGGCCAGAACCGGAATCACATAAGGTATCTTCATACTGCACAGAAGCGGCGTAAGTACCACCAGGATGGTATCACTTGCACCCAATCTGAACACCAGCAGAAGTACAACCATATAAACACATAATCCCACTGCTGCGGCTTCCAGCGAAAGTGCATACATGTGCAGCAGGCTGAACAAAACTCCGAACAGAATAATACTGCCGTTCGGCAGGAACGAGCACATCAATGCCACAATCAAAACGATTGCCATATTATCCAGCTTCGTCATATAGCCCATTTTACTGTTTAATACATTTAGCACGAGAAATGCCAGCAGTAATTTGATAATGGGAAGGATAAAGACCTCGTATTTACTGTAAAAGTGCTTAATCTTATCTCTGATTTCCAATAATTCCGTCATTTATGACCTCCGACTGACAAGCTCTCATTTCTTTCTTCATTGTAGAGGGCACCCAGTTTTTTAAGATTGTAGTAATAAACCTTTAGGCTCTTCCTTGCTTTTACATAGTGATATGTGCTGACAACATATGTCAGGATAGCATAAACGGCAACCACTATCACATAATAACGCAAAACATTCTTGGCAAAAGCAAACAGGTCTATCTTATATAAGTCCTGCATGAACCCTTCAAAATCATAAAAGATATACAGTGCAAAAAAAGCGGCATAACAGATCGTTGCGCAGACAATAGATTTCAATACCTGAACGGTAACATAGTCGCCCCTGAAATAATTGGCGATTTTCATATTCTTCCTGCCTTCGCCCTTCTCATAAGATGCCATGTGTGTCATCAGTATGACACGTTCCTCGTTCAACATAACAACCTCCCGTATTCCTCTTACAGGAATCTCATTTTGGCGCCTCCGTCCTTCCCGGTATTGGTCCGATTGGCTTTTGAATCATGATTTGTCCCGGATTGCAACACATCTTTAAATTCTTTGGTAATGCCAGACTTACATTTATCGCAGAATCTGCCGCAGCGGATCGGTGCCCCGCAGCTCTCACAGTTCAAAAAGAGTACTGAGTCCTCCGTCACTTCCAGTCGTTCATCCCTCAGCCACTGGCGGATCTGGGAGACTTCCACCTCGCATGCCTCTGCCACCTCTGCAATTCCGGCGCCTCTGTGTTCCCGGATATATTCCTTTACTTCCTGGAACTTTGCCTCCGCGGTTTCCCGGCACGAAGGGCATATGGGGGCACCCGTGATATAGTTAAAAATCTTACCGCAGCTTCTGCAATTCCTAATATTCATAATATCCTCCATTCCCGCGTAGTATGCACTAGATTCCCGCGCCACAGGTCAAAGCCGCGAAATAAATCCTTTCGGCTCCTGCCTCTCGCAAAGCCCTTGCAGCTTCATCAATTGTTGCTCCTGTTGTATAGATATCATCAATAACCATAGTTACTTTTAATTTTACATCATTTCTCGTGATATTGAAAGCCTTTTTCAAATTATTTTGTCGTTCAATGGAATTTAATTTTTTCTGAGGGACCGTATTTTTCACACGCTCCAATAGATTGGGATAGACCGGGACGTTCCACTGTCGTCCCAGGGCTTTTGCAAGAAGCTCTGCCTGATTGTAACCTCGCTGTATTTTTCGCTTTTTATGGAGCGGAATCGGAACCAGCGCATCCGGTTTCACATTCTGGTAAAAATCAGATAAGTACTCCGCCATCTCTGCGCCAAAGAACTCCGCATACTCCCTTCTGCCGCCATATTTGAAACGATAGATGGATTCGGCGGTTCCGGCATACTCATAGAGAGCCCTCCCCCTGTCATAGAGATGCTCCTTTCTGCTGCAGTCCATACAATACTCGGCGTCATCCTCCACTTTTTTCCCACACTTCATACACCATGGCGGTGCCAAAAGCTTTAGCTTACCGAGACACCCGGTACAGATTCTCTCACCCGGGACCGATACGATGTCATCACAGACAGGACAGTGTAACGGATATACTATCCTGACCAGACCGTCCGTGACTCTCCTGATGACATTTTGATGTTGATTCTCTTTCCCTGCATATATCATATATTTCTTATCCCTGATATTCCTTGTCTCTGATATTTCTTATCCCTGATATTCCTTGTCTCACCGGTAGATTTCCCGGATTCGTTGGGCAAATGCCGTATATCTCCTGTTTTCGCTGGTATTGTCAATCATCTCCCGTACTGTTTCACTGCTTCCCAAAATCGTGACACAGCTTTTCGCCCTGGTAATCGCGGTATAGAGCAGATTCCTGTTAAACAGCATTCTGGGACCGCCAAGCAGCGGCAGCAGGACTGCCGGATACTCGCTTCCCTGGGACTTGTGTATGGTGATCGCATAGGAAAGCTCCAGCTCCTCCAGCATGGAAAACGGATAGGTCACTCTGCGATGTTCATCGTATTCTACCACCAGACTGGAGGCTGCCTCATTGATCTCAAGAATCCTTCCCATGTCACCGTTGAACACTCCTGTGCCTCCGTCCACGGGAATTCCGTACTTGCTGACCACTTCCCACTCCAGCTGGTAATTATTCTTAATCTGCATTACCTTGTCGCCCTCGCGATAAATCACGGAGCCACCGGTGTACTCCCGTTTACCCGTATCAGGCGGATTCAGGTACTGCTGCAGAATACCGTTTAACGTCTCGCACCCCAGACTGCCTTTCCTCATAGGAGTCAGAACCTGCACATCAAAAGGCGTCGCATTCACATACTTGGGCAGCTTATCCCGCACCAGTTGAACCATATGCTTGTATATGACATTTACGTCATTTCTCTCCAGCATAAAGAAATCCTTTGATTTGTTATCCATGACAATCTGTTCACCATTATTGATCCGGTGCGCATTAACAATAATATCGCTGGTTTCGGCCTGCCTGAAGATCTTCTTCAGTTCCACCATGGGAAATCTTCCGCTTCCGATGAGATCGCGAAGCACCTGACCGGGTCCGACACTGGGAAGCTGATTCACATCACCCACAAGAATCAGACGGGTTCCGGGCGTAATCGCCTTCAAAAGCGCCTGGAAGAGCTGAATATCCACCATTGACATCTCATCAATAATGACAACATCCGCCTCCAACGGATTCTCTTCGTTTCTTTCAAATCTCACCCTTCTTGCATTCTCATCCGAAAGGGCGCTGTTCAGCTCCAGCATTCTGTGAATGGTTCTGGCTTCAAAGCCGGTTGCCTCCGTCATGCGCTTTGCCGCTCTGCCGGTAGGGGCAGCCAGGAAAATATCAAGACCCTCCGATTCAAAATACCGAATCATCAGATTAATGGTGGTAGTCTTTCCCGTGCCGGGACCACCGGACAGAATAAAGAGACCGTTTTGTATGCTTTTCATCACCGCCTGTACCTGCAGACCTTCCGAATCCATCTCCAGATTTCCCGCCAGCTTCTCCAGCTTCTTTGTGATCGCCATATTCTGAGACGGCAGATTTTCCGTCTCCGTCATGGAAATATCCAGGTCTGCCAGCATTCTTGCACAGTTTAGCTCGGCATAGTAATAAGTGGCGGTAAACACACCCTCCGGCTTAATGACAATCTTTTTGTCCATCATAAGGTTATCTACCTGAGGACGAATGTACTCCTTATCCACTCCCAAAAGCAGGCAGGCTCTGTCCAGCAGCACTTCCATGGGAAGATAACAGTGTCCCTCCCCAATACTCTGCTGGAGTGTATAGAAAATACCGCTTCTGATCCGGTAATCCGAATCCGTGTGAATCCCGATCTTTTCTGCGATCTCATCCGCAAGCTTAAAACCGATTCCCGCAACATCCTCCGCAAGTTTGTAGGGATTCTCCTGCATGACGGAATAAAGACTCATACCGTAGGTATCATAAATCCGGACTGCCAGGGTATTGGATATGCCATATTGCTGAAGATAGATCAACGCATCCCTCAGATCCTTTTTTTCTTCAATCTGCAGAGCTATCTCCTGCGCCTTTCGTTCGCTGATACCTTTAATCTCTGCCAGACGTTCCGGTTCTTCCTCCATGATTCTCAGGGTATCATCGCCAAACTTTTTCACGATTCTGGCCGCC
>SAMEA3663280__coassemble_243_pt1 | contig 21419 bp, 18 predicted proteins | sample SAMEA3663280__metabat2_low_PE_020 | metagenome-assembled genome bin SAMEA3663280 (sample SAMEA3663280) | pig gut metagenome | biome: pig gut; feature: pig-associated habitat; material: faeces | place: China | collected 2013
GCCGTGGTCGAGGATTGGCTGGTCAGCATCGGTAATGGCAGGATGAAAATATTCCTGGATATTTTTAGTCAGACTATAGAGAAGCTGAAGCAGAACATCGCGCTGGAGTACCTGAACAACAAATTGCGGGATCTGTATACCAGAGATGCTCTCACCGGTATGTATAACCGATTTGGGTTTGATTCCGAGGGAAGCAGGATTTTTGACGACTGTCTGCAAAATAAAAAGAATATGATGCTCATGTTTATTGATATCAATCGTATGAAGCTGATTAACGATTATTACGGACATCTGCAGGGCGATGTGGCGCTCAAAACAGTTGCAGAGGTCATTGTGCAGAGCATCAGGAAGGATTGGGTTGCCATCCGCTTTGGAGGGGATGAGTTCCTTGTGATCGGTCAGTGTGATTGCGAGGACGAAATCACAGAGGTACAGAGTGTGATTTCGGAAGAGGTCAAACGTCGTGGAAAGGCAGGCTCTCTTCCCTATTATCTGAGTGTAAGCTGCGGTTACCTGTATTTCTGCCCGGAGGAGAGTCGCAGTCTGGACAGTTATGTAAAACAGGCAGACAGTGCCATGTATGAAATCAAGGCATACATGCATGCTTACGATGAAGAACTGAAGGAATTTGTGGAAAAGTGCAGTAGTTTTTCAGAGCCCTGAATATTTCAGGGCTCTCATCGTGTGGACGACGCAGATCCCTATATGGTCATATAATAAAGGAACTCAGAGTGCCAGCCCTGAGTCCCTAAAGTTCGTTACGGAGAACTACACCGTTAGGCTAGTGCTGTCATTCATCACCGTCTAACCATTTGCATATGTAGTAGCTAGCTACAGAAGCCAATACGGAGATAAGAAAAGTAAGTATATTTTCAATGTGCGTAAAGAAGTTCGGAGTGCCAGCTCCGGGCTTTTTTATTTTTTGCAAAAATAGTAAATTTGTCCTTGACAATCATAGTGATATGGTGTACGATGCAACTAGTACAGTAGGAAGGAGGAGGAATGAAGTGGATTATAAGGCGAACAGCCCTATATACCTTCAAGTAATACAGGATATCAAGAGAAAGATTATTTCCGGGGAATTAAAGTATGGTGAGAAGCTTCCGTCTTCCAGGGAACTGGCTCTTCAGTACCAGATTAATCCCAATACGGCGGCAAGGGTTTATAACGAAATGGAGCTGGAAGGTCTTACCTTTACCAGGCGGGGAATCGGTACCTTCGTGACGGAGGAGCCCATTGGAGAGAGACTGCGGAAGGAGATCAGGGACGAGCTGTTGGAGGAATTTGACAGGACGATTTCAGGACTTGGTTATACTCCGGAAGAAATAGTCGAGATGGTTGGTGAATATTATCAAAAGGAAAGAAGGAGATAGGCTATGTTAAAGTGTAACAATTTGGTAAAGAAGTATATGCAGGTGACAGCCGTGGATGGCTTGAATCTGGAGATTTGCCCCGGCAAGATTTACGCACTGCTGGGACCGAACGGCAGCGGAAAGAGTACGTTGATGAAGATGATAGGCGGTCTGACCAAGCCAAGCTCGGGCAGCATTACCTTAGACGGGGAGCCTCTGAATCATAAAACCAAGGCAAAGATAGCTTATATGCCCACAGAGGCTTACTTTTACAATTATATGAGTTGCAGGGATATCGGAAAGTATTATCAGGATTTTTTCCGGGATTTTTCCTATGACAAGTACATAAAGCTGTTGGCTGATATGGATCTGAAGGAGAACCTGAAGGCTAAGGAGATGTCCTCCGGTATGATGGCAAAGCTCAAGATTGCAGTCACTCTTTCCAGAAGCAGTGAAATTGTGATGCTGGATGAGCCCTTAAACGGAATCGACATCATTGCCAGAGAAAAAATTATCAACACCATTATTTCCAATATTTCCGATGAGACGGCTGTTGTCCTGTCAAGTCACCTTGTGGATGAACTGGAGAAGATTGTGGACTGTGCGATCTTTATCAAGAACGGACAGTGCGTTCTGGCAGGGGAAGCCGAGGAGCTCAGACAGCAGCAGGGCAAGTCAATCGTTGAAATCTACAAGGAAATCTACGCTTAAGGAGGGGTAATAACATGTTTAAGATGATGAAGTATGAGTATCGGAAGGGACTGTTTCCCATGCTGATGATATTTTCCATATTTGGAGTGATTGAGCTTTTCTTTTTGTACGGAGCATTAACGAAGGATGAGAGCAAAACAGTGCTTGGTATAAGCTTTCTGATGCTGGCGTCCTTTGTGGCCTATATTTTTGTGCTGATTTATGGCGTTACTTCTTATGCAAATGATTTAAAGAATAAATCCGGCTATCTTACCTTTATGGCGCCTATTTCCACCTATTCCATCATAGGTGCAAAGCTGTTGTCCACCCTGCTTACAGGGATGACCTTTGTTGCCGTTATCGCTGTTCTGGCAGTCATTGATTACAGTCTGGTAGCAAATGTCTTTGAATTGGAAAGTCTGCTTGAGCTTCTGAAGGAGATAGTAAGTGCCTTTGGTTATGATTTGTCTTCCATTCTTTTTGGTATGCTGGCCTTTGTGGTTACCTTCCTGATTCAGTTTTTTATGGTGGTTACGGTTGCGTATCTGGCGGTTTCACTTGCTTCCACAGTGCTTCAGAACAAGAAAATCAAGGGCGTGGTCAGCTTTGTACTTTTCCTGGTATTGATTGTGTTGATCAATAAGGTGGCTGTCATGATCTCATCCGGTGAGACGAGCAGCTATGCAACCTTCCTGGAGGCAATGAAGGAAATGCTTCCTGTGATTGGCTTTTATCTGGCATGCAGTGTTGTTGCTTTCCTTGGAAGCGGATTCCTGCTGGATAGAAAGATCAGCCTGTAGGGGCAGAAAAATCAGTCTGTGGGTGCAGATAAGGTGCAGATAAAGCCTGCAAAAGATTGCAGGTAAAGGAGATATATGTTACACTACCATGGAATACGGATTTAAACTATGGGAGTGTGTTCATGAAGAAGAATGATTTGCCAACCCCCTGTTATCTGGTGGATCGGGGGTTGATTGAAAAGAATCTGGAGATATTACAAGGGGTCATGGAGCGCACGGGAGCAAAGATATTGCTGGCGCAGAAGGCATTTTCCATGTATGAGCTGTATCCGCTGATCGGCAGTGTGCTTTGCGGCGCTACCGCCAGCGGTCTCTACGAGGCAAGGCTTGGGGCGGAGGAGATGGTTCGTCCCCTGGAAAAGCAGGGAATCAAGTGCGAAAATCATATATTTTCTCCCGCATACAGAGAAGAGGATTTTGAGGACATTCTGAAATACTGTGACCACATTGTTTTCAATTCCCTGAAGCAGCTGGAGAAATTCGGGAAGCGTGCCAAGGCAGCAGGCAAACAGATTGGTCTGCGTATCAATCCCGAATGCTCCACTCAGGAGGGGCATGCCATCTATGACCCCTGTGCACCGGGCTCCCGGCTTGGAGTGAAAAAGGCGCAGTTTGAAGAGATAACCGAAGAACTGTCGGGATTGCTGGACGGTCTTCATTTTCATACCCTGTGCGAACAGGATTCCGATGCCTTGGAGCAGACATTGGATGCAGTGGAAGAGAAGTTCGGCTGTTATCTTAAGAACATGAAATGGATTAATTTTGGCGGAGGACATCATATTACCAGGGATGGGTATGATATTCCCCGCCTTGAGTCGTGTATCCGGAGAATGCAGGACAAATACGGACTGCAGGTCTATCTGGAACCGGGGGAGGCTGTGGCGCTGAACGCAGGCTTCCTGATTACGAAGGTCCTGGAGACCGGAGAGTCGGATTTGGATCTGGAAGGAGGTGGAGGGATTGGCATTGCCATTCTGGATACCTCCGCTGCCTGCCATATGCCGGATGTGCTGGAAATGCCCTACAGACCTCCTCTTCAGAACAGCGGCTTCTCCGGTGAGAAGGCTCATACCTATCGGTTGGGCGGTCCTACCTGTCTTGCCGGGGATATCCTTGGGGATTATTCCTTCGACCATGAATTGCAGGAGGGGGAACGGCTGGTATTTGAGGATATGGCCATTTATTCCATGGTAAAGAATAATACCTTTAACGGTATGCCTCTGCCTGTCATTGCCCTACAGGAAAAAGATGGGGAGTGCAGGATTGTAAAGCAGTTTGGGTACGATACATTTAAGGACAGGCTATGAGAGTGATAAGCTGACAGATTGGAGCATGATTATGAGGATTATCAGGAATTCCGTTCCTGCGGCAGAGGGTTTCCGGATGCCGGCAGAATTTGAGCCCCATCAGGGCTGTATCATGATATTTCCGGAGCGTTCCGACTCCTGGCAATACGGCGGGTATGCGGCAAGAAAGGCATTTGTGCAGGTGGCTGAAGCCATCGCAAGGTCGGAAAAGGTGACGGTGTGCGCAAGTGAAGCTCAGTACGACAATGCCAGAGCCATGCTTCCCCCGGAGATCCGGGTGGTGGAAATGAGCAGCAATGATTCCTGGGCCAGGGATTATGCCCCCACCTTTGTGAAAAATGATGTGGGGGAGGTCCGCGGAATCGACTGGGGTTTTAACGCCTGGGGAGGGCTGGAGGATGGTCTGTATTTTCCCTGGGACAAGGATAATAGAATGGCCAGAAAGCTTTGTGATTTGTTGGATATGGATGTGTATGACAAGAGGGATTTCATCCTGGAGGGCGGTTCCATCCATGTGGACGGCGAGGGCACCTGTATGGTAACCGAGAGCTGTCTGTTAAGCAAGGGACGCAATCCCGGGCTGTCTCGGGAGGAGATTGAGGACAACTTAAAAAAATATCTGAAGGTATCCACAATCCTATGGCTGCCCTGTGGAATATACAACGACGAAACCAATGAGCATGTTGATAACATCTGTGCTTTCACGGCGCCGGGAGAAGTGGTGCTGGCCTGGACGGAAGACGTAAACGATCCCCAGTATGCCATGTCCAAGGCTTGCCTGGATTATCTGGAGAGTCAGACCGACGCCAAGGGCAGAAAGCTAAAGGTCCACAAGCTTCCCCTGCCGGCACCGGTGTGCATGACAGAAGAAGAATGCAGCGGACTGGATATTTGCTGGGATGAGCCCACCCGGACGCCTGGAGAGCGCCTGGCGGCATCCTACGTCAATTTTTATATTGCAAACAAATCGATTGTCATGCCGGGCTTCGGCGACCCCATGGACGAAAAAGCAAAAGAAATATTGCAGGGATTGTTCCCCGAGCGTCAGGTGGTTCAGATTTATGCCAGGGATATCCTGATCGGCGGAGGAAATATTCATTGTATCACACAGCAGATTCCCGTGAGGACTTTGGAGGAATGAGATGAAGAGAATCACAGTGGCAGCGGTGCAGATGTACTGCAACCGCCCTGTAGAAGAAAATATTACAGAAGCAGAGGCGAGAATCAGGGAGGCGGCAGCTCAGGGGGCACAGATCATTCTGCTTCCGGAGCTTTTTGAAAACCGCTATTTCTGCCAGGAGAGAAATTACGCATATTATAATATGGCAACCTCCGTGGAGGAGAATCCCGCCATCAACCGGTTGAGGGAAGTGGCGCGGGAATGGAAGGTAGTACTGCCTGTGAGCTTCTATGAGAAGGATGGGAACGTGACCTATAATTCTGTGGCAATTATCGACGCAGACGGCAGTATCTTGGGGGTTTACCGCAAGACTCATATTCCCGATGATCATTTTTATCAGGAAAAATTCTATTTCACCCCGGGAAATACCGGATTCCGTGTATGGGATACGGCTTACGGCAGAATCGGTGTGGGAATCTGCTGGGATCAGTGGTTCCCGGAAGCAGCCAGATGTATGGCTCTGATGGGGGCACAGTTACTTTTCTACCCCACAGCCATCGGCTCGGAACCTATCATTGAATGTGACAGTATGCCTCACTGGCGCCGCTGCATGCAGGGTCATAGCGCAGCCAATGTGATTCCCGTGATTGCGGCGAACCGTATCGGCGAGGAAAAGGTGCTTCCCTCAAAAGATAACAACAACCAGTCTTCAACACTTGTGTTTTACGGGTCATCCTTTATCACGGATGAGACGGGAGAGCTTATTGAGACTGCGAATCGCGACGAGGAGACGATAATTCTTCATACCTTTGATTTGGATGATATAGAGGAAATGCGTATGAGCTGGGGATTGTTCCGCGATAGACGACCGGAGATGTACCGTAAGATAACAGAATAAGGCGCTTTCTTTCTGATGAAAAAAGCGCCTTGTCATGCGGATCATCAGGTATTGGGTCTCACAAGATCCCATTCTGTGATGCCGCCTGCACCGGTAAGCCAGTTCAGGGCATAATGCCACTCGTAGACAACGGAGGGATCCAGGTTCTCCGGGTGGCTTCCCTTCACACGAGCCTCTACGCAGGCCCAGTCATATCTGTAAATCAGATCCTGCAGATCCAGAATCTCTTCCTTGCTCTTTGGTCTGGCATTCGCCATTAAGGATTCAAAATTATTTTTGAAAATCAGATCGCCCAGAAGGCTGACGTCACAGGTATGATCCGGCTCACCCAGTTTGGTATAGCCCAATGCCCAGAGAAGTACATTGCAGTCCTCGTATCTCCAATCGTAGTAGATATGGTCGGAGTTGTGCTTTAAGGGATCCTTTATATAGCTTTGTTCCAGGGGAGACAGGCTGGCGCGGAAGGAGTACTGTTCCTCCAGGGCATTCAGGATATCCATGAATTGCTTTGTATCCCGGGAACCCCCTTCCCTGAATATCTCAGAGCATACCCCGGTGGCGAAGATACAGATGGCACGGCGCAGAATCTCAGCCTTTTCGGGAATCCGGCAATTGCCTTCCGTTACATAGTTGCGCAGATGTTCCGGTACATAGATTTCTTTTCTGCGGCATATCTCCATGGAACAGTTTTTTCTGGCAATGTCGGCCTCTGTCTTGGGGATCTCTTCGTCAAGCATGCGACCGTCGGCTACAGGATAAAACTCTTCCATCTCCGTCTTACCGTCAATTGAGATCAACAAAGTAGAGCTCCAATGGAACAGATACATATTGGGGTAAAGAACGAAACCATAGAGCTTCTCAGCCAGATGATAGATACTGTCAATAATTTTGTTGGTACGGTCCGTATCACGGTTGATATCAAAGCGGATACCGATAATGCAGTTGAAAAGTCCGATCTGGGTCAGGGCAGCCTGCTTTACCCTCTGGTTCTCCAGGGGTGCCTTGGAAAAGAAATTCTGCATTCCGGAAGCCTGTCTCGTGGTTTCACGGGGATCGTCCAAAATGCCGAACTCGACGGTTGTATTGTCATTCAGTGTAATGGCAAAGCCGGTCTCGCGGTCGCTGCTTTGCAGCATGAGCTTTTTGAATGCAAACTCAGCCAGTGTCTTGATATCCTTGCTGTCCTTGCGACAGGTGTATATGGTCAGTGCAGTCTGTTGAAGTTCGTCTGTGTTCATTTGATCCTCCCCGGGACAATAACTTAATTTTACCTCCTACAGTATATCACAGTTGGAAGAATTTGAAAAGGAATGTGACTTGCAACAGAAAAAGTTCTTGTGTTACACTTAGTGGGGCATCGGAACCCTATTTCGAAATTGTATAAGGCGGGAGGTGTTTCAATGAAAGATAGAAATAAGAATAACAAAGAAATGAATGACAAGTCTTTTCTGCGTCGGCTGGCAGTATGTGTTTTGGCAATAAGCCTTTTATGCGGTCTGTTGACAGGCTGCGGAGGTGCAGGGAGAGAGGAGGAAACCACGGTACGTATCGGTGCTTTGAAGGGTCCAACCTCCATGGGGCTGTTGAATATGATGAAAGACGAAACAACAAGCAACCATTATGATTTCAGGATGGCAACGACAGCGGATGAGATTCTGCCGCTGATGTTGAAGGGTGAGCTGGATATCGCGCTGCTTCCTGCCAATGTGGCAGCAGTACTCTATGCTAAAATGCAGGGAAACATCTGTATCATAGATGTCAATACACTGGGTGTACTCTATATGGTTTCCGGAGATCAATCCTATAAGGACATACGGGACTTGCAGGGAAAAACGATTTATCTCACGGGAAAAGGCACCACTCCGGACTATGTGCTACAGTATATCCTGGCTGAAAATGGATTCGGGGAGGGAGACTGTCAGCTGGAATACAAGTCAGAAGCGACAGAGGTGGCTTCTATGTTGGCGGTGAATCCGGAGGCGATCGGCCTGCTTCCGCAGCCCTTTGTGACCGCAGCCTGCGCACAGAATGATACGTTAAAAGTTGTTTTTGATATGAATGAAGAATGGAACAAATTGCAGGGAAGCGGAATGGTCACCGGGGTAACCGTGGTTCGCAGGGATTTTTTGGAGAAGAATGAGGAAGCGGTAAAAACATTTCTGGATGACCATGCAGCCAGTACCGGATTTATCAATGAGCACCCCGCTGAGGGTGCGGCCTATGCGGTGGAAGCAGGAATTGTGGCAAAGGAATCCATTGCACAAAAGGCAATTCCGGAATGTAACATCACTTGTGTTACCGGTACAGAGATGAAGGATATGGTGAGTAACTATCTGGAGGTGCTTTATCATCAGGCGCCGGAAGCAGTAGGGGGCGCCCTGCCCGGGGAGGATTTTTATTATATCCCCTGAGATGTAGCGGAAACGCGTCATTTTGTGCAATGAGATAATTCGAAATCTTTAGGGATGATTCTTGTGAGGAGGGGGAAAATGAAGGGTAGATTTCCAAAGAAGCTGCTTATTATCTTATTCTGGCTCTTGCTATGGTATCTGCTGGCGTTGTTGGTAGATAATACCTTCCTTTTGGTGACACCGTATCGGGCGGCAGTCGCTCTTGGAAGCTCCATGAGTACCCTTGTGTTTTGGAAAACCGTACTTTTTTCCGTGCTTCGCATAGGTGCCGGATTTCTGGGCGGAACTTTGGTGGCAACCCTGCTTGGATGGCTGTCCTTTCGGATTCGGTTCCTGGAAGAGATGTTATCCCCCCTTATTATGTTATTAAAGGCGATTCCGGTGGCATCCTTTGCGGTATTGCTGTTGATCTGGTGGGGTTCCTCTTATCTGGCAGTGGCAGTATGCTTTCTGGTCGTTATGCCCAATCTCTATATCAATACCCTGGAAGGGCTAAAAAACACGGACATTAAGCTGGCAGAGATGGCAGAGGTATTTCATATTCCTGTCAGAAACAGATTTTTATATATATATCGTCCTGCGCTGAAACCCTTTCTTGTGTCTGCGCTGAAGCTTTCCCTGGGCATGAGCTGGAAGTCGGGGGTAGCTGCGGAAATCATTGGGACTCCGGCATTTTCCGTGGGTGAGAGGCTTTATTTATCGAAAATATATCTGGATACGGCAGGCGTTTTTGCCTGGACCGCAGTGGTGATTCTTTTGAGCTGGTGTTTTGAAAAGTCTGTGTTATGGATGGCAGAAAGGTTTTTTGCATGGGAACCTGCCTGCGACAGTGTGGGAAGAAATGTGGGAAGAAAGACTGCAAAGCCGGACGAAGCACAGCAGGACGCGGAAAACAGAGCTATCCTGTACTGCAGACAACTGTCAAAATCCTATGGGGAATTAGGTTTGTATCAAGATTTTGACAATGTCTATGAACCCGGACAAATCTATTATCTGAAATCACCCTCCGGAAGTGGCAAAACTACTTTTTTCAGAATGCTTTGCGGTCTGGAGAAGCCGGACCGGGGTGTCATAGAGCCAAAGCTTCGCTACAGCTATATGTTTCAGGAGGACAGGCTTTGCGAGGAATACAGTGCTCTTCGCAATGTGGAACTGGTGCTTGGCAGGCAGACCGGGAAGGATAATACCGGCAACGCAGGGGAAGAGGCGCTGCGGAGCCTGCTTCCGGAGGAGGCATTGTATAAGCCCTGCTGTCAGCTCTCCGGAGGAATGAAACGCAGAGTAAGTCTCGTTCGCGCCATGGAGGCGGATAGTGACTGTGTCCTTCTGGATGAGCCTTTTACCGGGATGGACGCTGAAACAAGAGAACAGGCAGAAGCGTATATTAAGAACAGGCAAAAAGGCAGAATTGTTATGATAGCTACCCATATTTGAAAACATATTATACTGGAATGTTTTCATAAAAAGTGATATGATATGCTTATTCGACAATATGTTTTACGGAATTGAACGGTGATACATTATGAGAATAGAAAGAGTAGACGACAAAACAGTAAGATGCTTCCTGTCCAACGAAGAGCTGGAAGAGTATGAGATTGATTATAAAGACTTTCTGACGCGCAGTGAGAAGGCCAAGGAAGTCGTGCAGGAGATAATACTGCAGGCAGAGGAAGAAGTGGGATACAAGCCGCCAAAGTATGCTTTTGACCTGCAGATTATGGTGGTACCGGAGCAGGGGCTTGTACTGACCTTTTCGGACAAGGATAACGATTTTAAAGAAGGTTCTCAGATTATGGAATACCTGAAGGAGATGACAAAGTTCCTCCAAAAGACCAAGGAACAGCTGCAGAATCCTAAATCGGCAGAGCACCCGGGTCCTGATACAGGGTCGCACGGAGATCAGATAAAAGGCAAAAAGTCCGGACGGGATGACAGACCGGATTATGCTGTTTTTGTTTTTGAGGGAATCCGTGGTGTGATGAACTATGCTGCAGTCCTGCCGGGGAATCTTCGGGTGGAGAGTGAACTGTACGGACAGGATGGAATTTATTATCTGTACCTAAAGAAGAGTCATGCCTCCTATGAACGTTTCAGCAGAGCCTGTGTTCAGGCGCTGGAGTTCGGGCGTCTCTATGGGGCGGATGAAAACACTCTTTTGCGGATAAAGGAGCATGAACCCTGTCTGATTGCGGAGAAGGCTCTGAAGAAGCTGAGAGGCTGACGGGGAAAAGCATTACAAAAAACAGAAACATAAGTTATATGCAGGAAGGAACATACCGGGTATGATCAGAGCAGTTTTGTTTGATTTGGACGGCACATTGCTGCCCATGAATATGGAGGAGTTTACCAAGGGATATTTCAAGCTGCTGGCAAAAAAGGCAGCCCCCTTTGGTTATGATGCGGAGAAACTGGTAGCTTCCATTTGGAAGGGGACGGGAGCCATGGTAAAAAATGACGGAAGCTGCTCCAATGAGGAGGCATTCTGGAAATGCTTTGCAAGTATTTACGGTCAGGATGCGCTGAAGGATAAGGCGATTTTTGATGAATTTTATGCCAATGAATTTTTGACGGCAGAACAGTTCTGTCAGTTTAATCCCAAGGCAAAGGAAACGGTGCAGAAAGTAAAGGATGCAGGTCTGCGGGTGGTTCTTGCGACCAATCCCATCTTTCCGGAGGTTGCCACCCAGGCAAGAGCCCGTTGGGCGGGATTTGAACTGTCCGATTTTGAGTATCATACCACCTATGAAAACTCCTGCCATTGCAAGCCAAACCCGGAGTATTATAAGGATATTCTGGAGAGAATCGGTTGCAAACCGGAAGAGTGTCTGATGGTGGGCAATGATGTGGACGAGGATATGGTGGCGGCGACCATCGGCATGAAGGTGTTCCTGCTGACGGACTGCCTGGAGAATAAGGGAAACAAGGATTACAGTGTATATCCCCATGGCAGCTTTGAAGAGCTGCAGGATTATGTTTCCCTGGAATGCACTTGACAAACACGGCTGATTTGCACTACAATCACTACAGACAACGACTGTGAAGAGGAATAGTACGAATCGGGAAGCATTTCAGAGAGAGGGCGGCGGCTGAAAGCCCTTATGCAGACGGTTTGGAACCTGCCTCGGAGTCCTGTATGAGACGATGGCTGACATGTGCTGACCGATAGAATTACGGTTGGCATACGATACCCAAGGGAAATGCAGCGTAAGCCGGCGTTAACGGCAAATGAGACGGATGGGCAGAGCGCAATGCGACTGCAGACATCAATTAGGGTGGTACCGCCGAGTTTTCGGTCCCTTTGGGGAGCGGGAACCGGCGGTTTTATTATGCAGAAAAGAGGAGAAGAAAATGGAAAACGCAGAACAGGGAAAGACAAAGAAAATGGTTGAAGAGATTACCTCCATGGAGGTGGATTTCGCCCAGTGGTACACGGATGTGGTAAAGAAGGCGGAGCTGATTGATTACACCTCCGTCAAGGGCTGCATGGTAATCAAGCCCGCAGGCTACGCTATCTGGGAGCTGATTCAGAAGCAGCTTGACGAGAGATTCAAGGAGACAGGGGTGGAAAATGTGTATCTGCCCATGTTTATCCCCGAGTCCCTGTTACAGAAGGAAAAGGATCATGTAGAAGGTTTTGCACCTGAGGTGGCGTGGGTGACTCACGGTGGTCTGCAGCCCCTGCAGGAGAGGATGTGCGTGCGTCCTACCTCCGAGACCTTATTCTGTGACTTTTACAAAAATGACATTCATTCCTACCGCGACCTTCCCAAGGTTTACAACCAGTGGTGCTCCGTGGTGCGTTGGGAGAAGGAGACCAGACCCTTCCTGCGTTCCAGAGAGTTCCTGTGGCAGGAGGGACACACTGCCCATGCTACCGCTGAGGAGGCTGAGGCAAGAACAGTTCAGATGCTGGATCTCTACGCAAAGTTCTGTGAGGAGGTTCTGGCAATTCCTGTGATCAAGGGACAGAAGACGGAGAAGGAGAAGTTCGCAGGTGCTGTTGCAACCTATACCATTGAAGCACTGATGCATGACGGTAAGGCACTGCAGTCAGGCACCAGCCACAATTTCGGTAACGGCTTTGCCAAGGCCTTTGACATTCAGTTCACAGACAGGGATAATACCCTGAAGCATGTTTATCAGACCTCCTGGGGTATGACCACCCGTCTGATCGGTGCCATTATCATGGTACACGGTGACAACGAGGGACTGGTTCTTCCTCCCAGAGTGGCTCCTGTTCAGGTATGTATTATTCCGATTCAGCAGAAGAAGGAGGGTGTCCTGGATAAGGCTTACGAGCTTCGTGATCTGTTGAAAAAGAACTTCCGGGTAAAGGTGGATGATTCCGAGAAGACTCCCGGTTACAAATTCGCCGAAGCAGAGATGAGAGGATATCCCATCCGCGTGGAGATCGGTCCCAAGGATATGGAAGCCGGCAAGTGTGTCATTTGCCGCCGTGATACAAGAGAGAAGCTGGAAGTACCTCTGACAGAGCTGGAGAGCAAGGTGGCTGAGCTCATGGAGACCATCCAGAAGGAAATGCTGGAAAGGGCAAGAGCTCATAGGGATGAGCATACCTATACCGCTACCGATATGGAGCAGTTTGAGAAGATTTTTGCCGAGAAATCCGGCTTCGTAAAGGCTATGTGGTGCGGTGATCAGGAGTGTGAGGACAAGATCAAAGAAAAACTGTCTGTTACCAGCCGTTGTATGCCTTTTGAACAGGAACAGATTGCAGATACCTGTGTATGCTGCGGAAAAACCGCCAAAAAAATGGTTTACTGGGGCAGAGCTTATTAAGGAGAGAGTAATATGCTTCATACAGTCATCAAGATCCAAGTGGAGGGCTCGTTACCGGAAGCTCGCCTGACAACTTATCTCCAGGAGTATTATGAGGATATTTTGGTTGATAAGCGCCCTCTGGTACTGATCTGTCCCGGCGGAGCCTATGCCTATACCTCTGTCAGGGAAGGGGAGGCTCTTGCCCTTCAGTTTCTGGCAATGGGATACCATGCAGCAGTCTTAGACTATTCCTGTGCACCTGCCAGGTTCCCTACGGCTTTGGCGGAGGCGGCATTCGCCGTGGCGTTGATCCGGAAAAATGCAGCAGAATGGCACGTGGATCCCAATGCGATTGTTGTACTGGGAGCCTCTGCCGGCGGTCATCTGGCGGCAAGCCTGGGAACCCTGTGGATGGAAGATTTTATTCCGGAGGCTGCCGGACTTCAGGATTCTGAAGAATTCAAAGCCATGGGAAACAAGCTGTTTCAGCCCAATGGCATGATTTTATGCTATCCGGTCATCAATTCCGGGGAATATGCCCATAGAGAGTCCTTTTGTAATCTGCTGGGGGAAGAAGAGGGACATTCGGAGAGATGGGAGGACAAGGACAGTCCTTTGTATCAGATGTCCCTGGAGACAAGAGTGACGGCACAGACGCCTCCAACCTTTATCTGGCACACTTATACGGATGGTGCGGTACCTGTGGAGAATTCCCTGTTTATGGTCAGCGCCTTGCGCAGAGCCGGAGTACCCGTGGAGTTTCATCTGTATCCTCAGGGGGGTCACGGTTTAGCCCTGGCAAACAGGCTGACCCGTCACAGAGACGGAAGTGCGGTGCAGGAGGAATGTACCTCCTGGATTTCCCTGGTACATACCTGGCTGGAAAGCAGTTATGTTGCGAAGTCATAAGATAAACCTATCCACAGCCTTTGTGAAAAGGCGCTGACCCAGGCAGCCTGACACGTACAGGGTCGGTATGCCGGTACAGACGAGGAGAAGCCGATGAATTATGTTGTATTTGACCTGGAGTGGAATCAGGGCAATCAGGTCCAACAGACTGAGCATGCAGACATTCCCTTTGAGGTGATAGAGATTGGTGCGGTCAAATTAAATGACAAATATGTCATGATTAGTGAATTCAGCCGGCTGATTAAGCCGGAGGTATATCGAGAAATGCACCAATATACCAGCAAACTGATTCATCTGCAGATGGAGGAGCTGGAGCGGGGAAGGCCTTTTGCGGAGGTGATGAAAGATTTCCTGGAGTGGTGCGGAACGGAAGAGTATCTGTTTTGTTCCTGGGGAAGCCTGGATCTGACAGAGCTACAGAGAAACATGAGATATCACAATATGACACCACTGTCAGACAGACCCATACCGTATCTGGATGTCCAGAAGCTGTTCAGCCTTGTTTATGAGGATGGTAAGTCCAGACGATCTCTGGAAACTGCTGTAGATATGGTTCAGCTGGAGAAGGATATTCCTTTTCACAGAGCCTTCAGTGATGCCTATTATACCGCCAAGCTTCTGACCGGGATTGCAGAACAAAAGCCTGAGGTACTCAGGAGAATTTCTTTTGATACCTTTCATCCGCCAAAGACCAGGGCGGAGGAAGTCAAGGTACAGTTTGACACCTATATGAAGTATATTTCCAGGGAGTTTGACAGCAAGGCGGAAGCCTTTGCAGACAGGGAGGTCTCCTCCAGCAAATGCTATCTTTGTCACAAGAATCTCAGGAAAAAAATCAGATGGTTTTCGCCCAACAGCAAGCATTATTACTGTCTGGCCAGATGTGATAAGCATGGTTATCTGAAAGGTAAACTCAGGATTCATAAGTCGGAATCCGGAAAGCTTTTTGCGGTCAAGATTACCAAACTCATCACGGAAGAGGAGGCAGAGAGACTCAAAGAGCGCTGTGATAATGCGAAGAAAATGCAGAAATATAAAAATTCCGCGAATTAACCTTATATTTGAATCCATGGGTTATTCGCGGAGTGGGATTATCGACGGCGTCTGCGTCTTTTCCTTTTTTTCTGACGGGCACTTTTCCAGCCGGTCTGGTTGCGTTTCCGGAGAGAGATGGAATATCTTTTCAAGATCACCCGGATGAGTGCCGCAACAAAGAGTACGGCGACTACGACAGCGATTCCTAAGAGGATACGAAGAATATTGACAAATACCACGGAGGACTTCTTGTCCTCCGTTTCTTCCGGCGTTTCAAAAAGCTCATCTTCCGTATTATCTGCGGCAAAACATACCCGCACCGTACCGATGTCCACTCCCTGATAGCTGTAAGTGATGACAGCAGCATAATCGCTGTTTTCCACATGATATGAAATAGAAGAATCCACATCCTTGAAAGTCAGGGTTCGGGGAAGAATAATCACATCATCCTCATTTAATGATAGAAGCATGGAAGAATCGCCGAAAATCCCGCTTCCACCGTAAAACATGTCAGATTCTTCCATGTTGTATCTGGTGTCTGTCTGAGAGACATTGACCTTTTGAAAATTGCTGAATCCGTAGTTAAAGAGGGAAATGGTATCTTCGTAATGATTGGGAGATTCATCTTTCATCACCACACAGATGAGTTTCATTCCGTCTTTTTCCGCACAGGATACCAGACTGTATCTTGCGGCTTCGGTAAACCCGGTCTTGCATCCCACGAGATAATCATAACCATAGGTGCCTCCGGGAATGATCTGCATGGCATTGTTTTCCAGTTTTGTCACAGGAATGGTATCCGGAGAGGCCGGTATCTCCATTCTTCTGGTCAAAGTGATACTGCAGAGTAATTCATTGCTGAAGAATGCTCTGCCAATCATGGCAAGATCATAGGCAGTGGTATAATGTTCCTCGTCAGGCAGACCGTTAGGATTCACAAAGTGAGAATTCAAAGCGCCAAGCTCCGCTGCACGTTTGTTCATCATCTCAGCGAACACACTCCAATCGGTGGTGTGGGAAATGTGCTCTGCGACTGCATAGGAGACCTCATTGGCAGAACGGATCAGGATGGCGTTGAGACATTGTTCCATGGTCAGCTTTTGCCCCACATCCATGGCAATATGGTTGCTGTTTCTGGGGGTATCGAAGACAGCGTCGTGTGAAAATGAGACCATTTCGTCGAGAGAACACTGTTCAGAGGCAATCAACGAGGTCAGAATTTTGGTGGTGCTTGCGGGATATTCCTTATTGTGTATATTTTTGGCATAGAGAATGGTGCCGGTCTCAAGCTCCATCAAAATCGCGGATTCTGAGGACACAACGGGTCCGGTGGGCCAGTTGGGAACTTCGTTCGACTGCACTGTCATAGCCCGCTGGCTTTCCAATCTTGCTTCAATTGTATTTTGATCAGCCCGGGCCGTTATCCCCTGAGAACAGAATAAAAGGATGGCGCAGGTGAAAGCAAGGATTCTTTTTTTCATGTATTTGCCGGAATATTTCATAGATTTTTACCTCATTTCCAGTATACAACAGTTGATAGCGGATTGACAAGAAAGGAAAGATAAAGTACATTGTTATTGTTCGCAGAAAAGAAAAAAACAGTAAGATTATACCGATGAAACGACTGGGAGGATAGAAATGAGACTCAGAAATATCACGGGTTCCAGAGATGTGATTGCGGCAAGTGATTATGTGGTTCAGGAGGAGCTGCAGCCCCGGTGTCCGGGCACCTGGAAGGAAATATTCGGAAATGACAACCCTATTCATATTGAAATCGGTATGGGAAAGGGTAAATTCATACATACTATGGCTAAGGAGCATCCGGAGATCAATTATGTGGGGATTGAAAAATATTCCAGTGTGCTTCTTCGGGCAATTCAGAAAATGGAGCAGGAGGAGCTGCCGAATCTGAAGTTCCTGCGCATGGACGCAGAGAATATCAATCAGGTATTCGGTGCCGGTGAAGTGGATCGGATTTATCTGAATTTTTCCGATCCCTGGCCGAAGGACAGGCATGCCAAAAGAAGACTGCCATCCAGAGAATTTCTGGCCCGATACGATGTTATCTTAAAGAAGGATGGTCGTTTGGAATTCAAAACCGATAATCGGGAGCTTTTTGATTTTGCGGTGGAGGAGCTGGAGCCCGCAGGCTGGAAGGCGCAGGTCGTCACATATGATCTGCACAGCGATGCTTCTCTGATGGAAGGAAATGTCATGACGGAGTATGAGGAAAAATTTTCTTCCATGGGCAATCCCATCTGCAAGTATATCATTGTCCGATAAGGCAGATGATCTGATGAAGGAGAAAATAATTGTGCACAAACAGTGCGGAAAGGAAGAAGATATGGAATACAGATTTACGGATGAAAATTTTGAAGAAGAGGTTTTGAAATCAGAGATTCCGGTGCTGGTGGATTTCTATGCCGACTGGTGCGGACCCTGTAAGATGATGGGACCTGTGATTGAGAAGCTGGCTGAGGAGCTTCAGGGCAAGGTTAAGATTGGAAAATGTGATACAGAGGATAATATGAAGCTTTGTCAGCAGTATCGTATCACAAACATTCCTGCATTTATTGTATTTCGCGGGGGTAAGGAAGTGGAGAGATTTATCGGTGCCATGTCCGCAAATGATTTGAAAAACAAATTGCTTCAGGCGATTGGAGAATAAGTTTGGAATAATAGGAAATCTTAAATAGCAGAAAACGGTGGTATCATGAAGATGCCACCGTTTCTTTGTAAACAAACCGGGTTTCTCTATTTATGGTACAGTCCCTGGGTCTGGTATTCCGGCTCGCAGGTCAGGTTGACGCCCAGCTTCCGGAAGACATTGCGGTCTACCTGGGAAAGAATCACGCTGGAATGAACCTCGGAGCCATGAAGGTTTTTCAGTTGTTCCATTGCCTGTCTGGCGTGTTCGTCTGAGACAGCACAGATGGAAAGCGCAATCAACAATTCGTCGGTGTGCATTCTGGGATTGCGGTTGCGCAAATGGTTGATTTTCAGCTCCTGAATAGGTTCAATGATCGTGGGGGAAATCAGTTGTACTTCATCGGGAATTCCGGCCAGGGTCTTTAGGGCATTGAGCAACATGGCGGAGGAGGCTCCCAAAAGTTCACTGGTTCTTCCTGTGATGATTCTGCCATCGGGCAGCTGGATGGCAGCAGCAGGCTCGCCGGTTAATGCGGCCTTGGTGGTCGCGGCACTGACAACGGGGCGATCCGCCGTGGAGGTCTCAGCCTGCTTCATGAGAAGCTCCAGCTTCAGTATCTGCTCGTCATCGGCATTTCCCTGCCTTTTCTGGCAAAGGGTATTGTAGTAACGGCGGACAATCTCCTGGCAGGAGGCTTTTCGTGTGACTTCGTCGTCCACGATGCCGTAGCCGGCCATGTTAACGCCCATGTCGGTAGGAGACTTGTAAGGACATTCACCCATGATGGTCTCAAACATTGCACGTAATACAGGGAAAACTTCCACATCACGATTGTAGTTGATGGTAGTCTCGCCGTAAGCTTCCAGATGGAAGGGGTCAATCATGTTGATATCATTTAAATCAGCTGTAGCTGCCTCGTAAGCAAGATTCACGGGATGCTTCAGAGGAAGATTCCAGATAGGGAAGGTCTCATATTTGGCATATCCTGCCTTGATACCTCTCTTATACTCGTGATAGAGCTGTGAAAGGCAGGTAGCCATCTTGCCGCTGCCGGGTCCGGGAGCAGTGATGACAACCAGAGAACGCGAGGTCTCAATATATTCGTTGCGTCCGAAGCCCTCGTCGCTTACAATGAAGGGAATGTTGGAGGGATAGCCGGAAATGGGGTAATGGCGGTATACCTTCATCCCCAGAGACTCCAGCTTCTTCTGGTACGCAATGGCACTGGGCTGACCTGAAAAGCGTGTCATGCATACACTTCCCACATACAGACCGTATCCGCGGAAAGCATCGATGAGACGAAGCACATCCAGGTCGTAGGTTATTCCCACGTTGGAGTTGACTTTATTCTTTTCAATGTCGGCGGCGTTGATGACAATGACGATTTCAGCCTGGTCCTTGAGCTGCGCCAGCATATTGATTTTGCTGTCCGGCTTGAAGCCGGGAAGCACGCGGGATGCATGGTGGTCGTCAAAAAGCTTGCCGCCGAATTCCAAATAAAGCTTACCGCCGAAGGCAGCAATGCGTTCCTTGATCTTTTCTGACTGCAGGCGGAGATATTTATCGTTGTCAAAACCCATCTTTACCATTGAATTAACCACACCTTTCTGAAACATATAGTCAATCATACAAAAAAAAGGTGCTAAAATCAAGGACAATTCAGATTTTTTTCACATTTATTCTATTGATTTATGATGGAGCAATCTCTATAATAAAATAGATATATTGACTACATTTGCACAGTCCGGACAGGACGAAGCAGAGGTAGGTATAAAACCAGCGACAGAAACGGAGTTACTATGGAGAATCAGATCAATCAGTACGAAAACGGCGGGGGATATAATAACGGTAACAGGGGCGGCATGCCGGGCGGAAACGGTTCTAACGGTGGAAACGGCTCCAATGGCGGAAATGGAGGGAATCAGCCGCCGAAGCGTCCCAATATCGGCGCCTTGATCCTGGCGGCATTGGCGACGCTGGTGCTTGTGACGATTTTAGCCAACTTCTTTTTCGGTGACGCGACAGAAGGAGAAAAGGTTCCCTACACCAAGTTCCTGCAGTATGTGGAGGAGGACAGCGTCAAGGATGTAGTTGTAAAGCCTACCGGGGAAGTATATTTTTCTCTGAAAAAGGATGCCGAACAGCAGAACAGCGGAAACGGTTCCGCCGGTCTGGTACCCGGATTTGCGTTCTATGGAATGGGTAAAACCTCAGTAAAGAAATATTATGCCATAATTATGGAGGATCTGGACACACTGACTGCCCGTCTGGTGGCTCATGGTATCGAGGGACAGAGGGAGCCCAGCAGTAATTCCGGTTTCATGGAGATACTGATTTCCGTGGTTCTGCCGATTCTGCTTATGTGGATCCTTCTCAGTGTGATGTTCCGCAAGATGAGCGGTGGAGGCGGTCCCATGGGCGTCGGCAAAAACAATGCCAAGGTATATGTCCAGAAGGAGACCGGTGTCACCTTTAAGGACGTGGCAGGTGAGGACGAGGCGAAGGAGTCACTGGTGGAAGTGGTGGACTTCCTTCATAATCCCGGGAAATACTCTAAAATCGGTGCAAAGCTGCCCAAGGGAGCGCTGCTTGTGGGACCTCCCGGAACCGGTAAGACCCTGCTGGCAAAGGCTGTGGCAGGAGAGGCACATGTTCCCTTCTTCTCCCTGACGGGTTCGGATTTTATTGAGCTCTATGTAGGTGTCGGTGCCAGCCGTGTGAGAGATTTGTTCAGGGAAGCCAATAAAAATGCGCCCTGTATCATTTTTATCGATGAGATAGACGCCATCGGCCGGAGCCGTGACTCCAAATACGGCGGAGGCAACGAGGAGAGAGAGCAGACTCTGAATCAGCTGCTTTCCGAGATGGATGGTTTTGATACTTCCAAGGGTATCTTGATTCTGGGTGCGACGAACCGCCCTGAGATACTGGACAAGGCACTGCTGCGTCCGGGACGTTTTGACAGAAGAATCATCGTGGATAAGCCGGATCTGAAGGGGCGTGTGGAGATTCTAAAGGTACATGCCAAGGATGTGAAGATGGACGAGACTGTGGATCTGGATGCCATTGCTCTTGCCACCAGCGGTGCTGTTGGTTCTGACCTGGCCAATATGATCAACGAGGCAGCCATCAATGCCGTGAAGGAGGGAAGGGAATTTGTATCCCAGAAGGATCTCTTTGATGCCGTGGGGGTGGTACTGGTAGGCAAGGAGAAGAAGGATCGCATCATGAGCAAGGAAGAACGCCGTATCGTATCCTACCATGAGGTCGGTCATGCCTTGATCAGCGCCCTGCAGAAGAATTCCGAACCGGTACAGAAGATTACCATTGTGCCCCGTACCATGGGTGCCCTCGGCTATGTCATGCATGTACCTGAGGAGGAAAAATATCTGAACACGGAAGCAGAGCTGAGAGACATGCTGGTGGGACTGGTTGGCGGTCGCGTGGCGGAAGAGCTTGTCTTTG
>SAMEA3663280__coassemble_254_pt1 | contig 21103 bp, 20 predicted proteins | sample SAMEA3663280__metabat2_low_PE_020 | metagenome-assembled genome bin SAMEA3663280 (sample SAMEA3663280) | pig gut metagenome | biome: pig gut; feature: pig-associated habitat; material: faeces | place: China | collected 2013
CATACCGCCTTTTCTTGTTATCCAGCCCTCCGGCTGTATCGGTTGAGCAAAAGTCAGCGTGGGATTGATGTGGTATCTTTATCTAAGTGAACCCCCTGTTTCCCATTTAGAAACAGCTCGGTCAGTAATGTTTAACTTTTCTGCTAATTGTGCTTGTGTCAATCCTTTTTCTTTTCTGCAACTAGCAATAAACTTTCCTGTATCAATTTGATTCATTACAATATGCCTCCTTTCATGCTACACTTTACAATCTTTATCAGCTCTTGTACACGAACTGTAAGTAGAATTATCAAACTCAACCATTGGTTGGGAGAGGTATTGTGTTTGATAAATTCATGTAAGTGCGTATTTTCGTACTAACCAGAAGTTCATAAACTTTTTAGTCTTTTATCAGTACAATTTTTCAGCAACAATATATCCTAAACTACATTTAATGCCTCCATTGCCTTAGCAAGCCCCTTCGGATTATTAATATTAACCTCATGTCCTGAATTTTCAATCGTGCTGAATTTAGCTCTTGATAATTTTTCAGCAATCTTTATAGCCGCTTTTTTATTTACATTATCCTTTTCGCCACAAAGAACAAGTACAGGACAAGAAACAATTTCAAGACCGCTTGTAAAATCCATATCAGCCATTGAATTTGTAAGGGTAATAAAGTCTTTTTTTGTTAGTCCTATATCTTTGAACTGGCTTTCAGGCATAAATTTAAATAATACATTCTGCACTTTGAGCAGAAATTTTGGCATATCATACTGCGGCGCAATAAGTATAAGCGACTTTACTCTCTGCGAAAAGTCGATAGCATAATTCAATGCCAGAACTGCACCAAGAGAAAGACCGCATAGGTTTAACGGCTCAGGGAAATTATTGCAGTATTCGCAGAAAGAACTATACATTTTACTGTAATAACAGTTACCTTCGGTGAAAAAATCACTTAATTCTGGACAGACTGTTTCGGTATTGTTAGGTAAAAATGATATTGTTTTATCCCAGCTTGAAGCGTTTTGACCCATTCCGTGTAAAAGTATGTATTTCATTTGCCACCTCTTTTATATGATATATTCTTATAATTTCTTTCCCTATTTTACCACGCATATCCTTGATATTCCACTCGTATTGTTCTAGATGATTTTTTTAAAGGCGGACTGCCATTTCATAGCAATCCGCCCATAAAATCACCACACTTCCAGACTATCCTCCGCATCAACCCACATCTGCATAGTTCCGTCAAGATAAAGTCTTGCATATACAAGCGGATTATCTATGGCAAGAGCATTCAATGCACACTCTGAATTAGGAGTAGTTTTTAATCCTTCCTCTGCCTTTGCACAATCTATCCGAAGAATGTATCCGGCATAAGTGCATATATCAATGCTGTTGTGGTAAATGTTGTAATCTGCATATATTATGTTCATCCAATCAATCCCTTCTTGAAAATGTATTATAAGCATTTCATTCAGTCCCAACTGCCATATTTATAATTTGTTATGAGTTGTTACCAAATTTTCTTTCCCTTATTTTTTCCCTTATGAGGGTTCATAAACAAGGGTAGAACGATATAACACAATACAAGATGTGATGAATAGGACACCCACGAAAACTTTAGTGTTTTCAAGGGTTTGACGAGATTTTTATAACAAGATATAACAGTTATTAAATCCCTTAAAATACCTCAAGTAAGAATTCAAATTTTTCAAATTCACAATATGAATTTTTTCCAACTCTAACTATATCACAGAATAGCACTAATTTGTATAATAATACACACAATATCACACTTCTTTTTATAACTTATTGTTGATTGATTTTCTTCATTCGTTGTCTTGCTTGCTCCCTCTGTTCATCAGATAGTCTCCTTGGTTTACGATAAGTAATGGATGTTTTAGGCATTTCATAGGTCTTTGAACTCTCTGATATCGGATGAGTACTCGGAGCTTAAGAACGCGATTGCGGAGAGATTTGAGCTATTCAAACAATTATCAAAGACCTCAGAAGAATACGGGCTGGTTCATTTTGATTTCAGCGATGGAAATTATCATATTGACATGGAAAATGGGAACATGACAGTGTTCGATTTTGATAACAGTATGTACTGCTGGTATGTGTTTGGTCTGGCAAATCTGTGGACACATGGCGAGGGGTGGTTTCGTCACATTGAGGATATCAACGAACGTATGAAAGGGATGCAGCGATATTTTGATGCGATACTGGCAGGATACCGAACGGAAACCAATGTGTGAGAAGAATTGCTGAACAGGCTGCCGCTGTTTATCGACATGGTACTGATTGAGAATATTGTGGATGAGTTTGAATGTTGTGCAAGGAACGGTGAAGCCTTGGAATACGAAGATATTGAAGATGCAGCAAAGTGCTTAATATGCCGAATTCCATTATTCTGTGAATGCAGATTCTGAGGTATATTTTTCTCCGCCTTGGAAACAATAACCTCAGAACAAAAAAAGGAGGTTATGGTTATGGCTGAAATTTCAGAATTGGATCTGCAGAACCTGCGTCATCTGCTGGGCGGGTTTGATACGACTCACTGCAAGATGCAGGAGTATGCGAAGGCTGCGACGGACACCAAAGTGAAGCAGTTTTTCGAAAAAGGTGCTCAGTCCGCCATGGAGAATAAGCAGCAGCTGATGAAGTTTTTGCAGTAAATTTCAAGAAGGAGAAGGATTCATTATGCAGTTACAGGAAAAAACAATGGTAGCGGATACCTTAGCAGGCATCAACGGTGAACTGACACGTTATGCGGGTATGATTGCACAGTCTGAAAATAAGGAGCTGAAGCAGACCCTGAAGCAGATGCGCAACGCCTGCGAGCAGTCTCAGGAGGAGCTGTACAACATTGCCAGGGAGAAATCCTATTATGTGCCTGCAGAGAAAGCCACAGCAGAAGAGGTGGCTCATGTGAAATCCCTGTTTAGCCAGGGAACTCTGTAAGGAGAAATTGTCTCCGGTTGGAACCGGGCAGGTAGTATTCGTTCCGGCTCCTGCATATAATCAATAGAAAATACCTAAAGAAGGTATTCTATGTTAAATGCAATCTGGGCGGGAATGATACTGTTGGCGGTAATATTTGCCGCCTGCACGGGAAGAATGAGCGAGGTGACCAACGCGGCGCTGGACAGTGCCGGGGAGGCCATCTCGCTTTGTATTACCATGGCGGGAGTGGTGGCGCTCTGGATGGGGCTGATGGAGATAGCCAAAAGAGCGGGACTGGTGAAAAAGATGACGCAGGGTATCTCTCCCTTCCTTTCTTTTATGTTTCCCGGGATTCCGAAGGACCACCCGGCGAGAGAATACATAGCAACCAATATCATAGCCAATGTCCTGGGGCTGGGATGGGCCTGCACCCCGGCAGGGCTAAAGGCCATGGAGGAACTGGCGAAGCTGGAGAAGGAGAGAGGCAGGATGGATTCCTCCCGGGCCAGCAATGAGATGTGTAATTTTCTCATTCTCAATATTTCCTCCCTTCAGCTGATTCCGGTGAATATGATTGCCTACCGGAGCCAGTACGGCAGCGTGAACCCTACAGCCGTCATTGCACCTGCCATCGTGGCTACCCTGATCAGTACGCTGGCGGCAGTGCTTTTCTGCAAATATAAAGATGCCATGGGAAAAGGATCCCGTTGAAAACTCAGACAACATCAAGAATAGGAGGGAATTGGGATGAGAGCACTTGCACACATATCGGATATTATTATACCAATGCTGATCTTTTTTATTGTGGGATACGGATATGTTACAAAAGTTAAGGTATATGAGAGCTTTTTGGACGGAGCCAAGGATGGGCTGAGGATTGTACTGGAAATCGTTCCCACGCTGATAGGACTGATGGTGGCGGTGGGGATGCTGCGGGCTTCCGGTTTTTTTGAAATGTTGGGAAGGGTGCTTGGCCCTCTGACAGAGCGGGTGGGGCTTCCGGCACAGCTGACGCCCCTGCTGATTGTCAAGATGTTTTCTTCCTCTGCCGCTACGGGACTGGTGTTGGATATCTTTAAGAATGCGGGACCTGATTCCTATGCGGGGATGCTGACCTCCATTCTGATGAGCTGTACAGAGACTGTTTTTTATACTATGAGTGTATATTTTCTTGCCGCCAGGGTAACCAAGACCCGCTACACTCTGACAGGAGCACTGTTGGCTACTCTGGCGGGAACCGTGGCAAGTATTCTGCTGGCTGCTCGGATGGTATGACAGCTCTGCGCCGTCCTCTGAAATGGAATAGGAACCCGAATTTCGGAGCATAGACATTTGGCGTGTCATTCAGGGGGTTGACTCATAGGAGTGCAGGAATTCATTTAGGGACAGGAAATCAGCGGGACCGTAATCCAGGAGAAAACAGTGGAAACGGTAGTCGCTGTAATTGTCCTGCCAGAGTGTGCGGGCTTCCTTCTGCAGCTCCAGAATCTCCAGATATCCCAGATAGTATTTCAGGTAGTTGCAGGGTTCCTGCACAATGTAGTTATATATGGCTTTGCAGTCTTCGCTGTCGGATATCCCGGCTTCCTTCAGGTATTTTGCCACCTGTTGATAGGAGGCGCCATCATAATGAATCATAATATCAAGTATGGAATAGAGGCATAGCTGCATACTGCGGTTGTGCTTTTCAATTTCAATCAGGACGGCATCGTTGTCCGTGCTCCCAGAACCGGAAAGGTCGGGGGCAACGGTGCCTCCGTTTTGGGTTCTCAGGAAATCAGCAGCATAGTCGTAGGATAAAAACTCCGCATACAGTGCCCAGCCTTCCAGGTAACCGCCATACCAGAGAAGCTCTCTTGCAGGATTCTCGCCGGGCTTCAGACTGCGCCTGTTGCAATAGACTGTCTGGTACATATGTCCGGGGTAGCCTTCATGAGCAAGGGTGGTATATAGCTCCAGTGGCTCCGGAGTCTTTTTGTAATTTACATAAATGACATTGGTGTCGGTGGCGTCCAGAGGAGCTGTCAGATAGTAGGCCGGTGCGGAATAGTTTTCCAGATTTGGGGAGACTGATTTGACCCATACGGTAGGAGGATTGCCGGAAATCTGCGGGAAAGAGTCCTCCAGCCGACCTTTCAGGTCAGTAAGTATGAGGTCTGTATCCTTCAGGTAAAAGCAGGGAGGGGTATTGGTGATATAAAGGGTACAGGCCTCCGGATTCTCTGACAAAAGTCTGCGCAGGGAGTCGTATTCCATGGAAAAGCGTTCGGAAAGTAATTGTTGTATCTTCGTCACGGGACGATAGGATCCCGTCTGGGCTATAAGCAGAGCCCGGTAGTATTCCTTTCCGTTGGGCAGAGAAGCCAGCCCGGCAGTGGGAATTGTGTTGTCCTTTAGGAGAAGAAGCCCATCCCCGAGACGTTCATAGGCCGGCAGCAGGACGGTTTTCAGAAGACGGTCATTGGTGGCGATATATAGGGCGGCTTTTTCCTCCGTGATGAGATGTCTTCTGCACAGTTCTTCGATACGTTCCCGGAAGGTGGTTTGTAAAAAATGTGTCCCGGCGTTCAGGTCACGGGCAGTGACAATGGTGTCACATTGTTCTATGACATTTTCCAGAAAGGAGACCGGCATCAGACAACCGGCATCGGCCTTGTCTTGTTCAAAGCGGAGCAGGGATGCGTAGTAGCTGTCGGTCTGGTCCAGCAGTGCGAGGTAATCCCGGACATCCCGTTCGCTGCGGAAGGTGTATTCTGCCAGAAGTATGGGGAGCTGGGTCTGCATGCCGGAGGAGGGGGACAGGTATTCGCCGCACATTGGGAAACGGCACAGTACCAGAGTGTTTTCAAGGTATCGTGTCAGTAGCTTATGCAGCCGGGCGTCCTGTGGCGTCAGCTTTTTGGGGTTGATCTTTTTTAGCTCGCTAAGCGTACTCTGAAGGGCTTCAACTCCGGCCTCGGTATCGGAGCCGGAATATCCGGAGAGTGTGGGAGTGTAATCGACGATTCCGAAATTCTCCGGATGGGCAAGGGTATAGTGCATACTCAGGGTATTTGCCTTCATTTCCTCCGAAAAGAGGCGGGAGGTAAGATTGAGGAATCGCTTCTCGTCGTGCCGATAAGCGAAAAGCAGGCAGCACAGAAGGGAAAAGGCAGCGATGACGACCAGAATGAAGAGCAGCTGTCTTATGGAAAAAGTTGTCTTTTTTTTCAAAGAAAATCACCTATTGGGCTATGTTGCTATAATGTATGTGCCGGGAAAGGGCAAAATGCAGGGACGGGGGGTGAGTGTTTTTTGAAGACATGAATATTTTTTGATAAATTATGGGTTGTGTACTGTACAATTGCCAAGGTGTTATGGTAAAATTTTTTTAAGTCTGTTTAACACACTGCCATGAAAAAATAATGAATTTCAGGGCATCAAGACAACAGAACCATCTCCCGGAGGGTTCTGTATATAAGGAGGTTACATAATGAGCGAAGTAATCAAGAAAGCAATTGCAGAAGGAAAAACCGCACTGGGTATCGAATTTGGTTCTACAAGAATCAAGGCAGTGCTGGTAGATGAGAGTCACAACCCTATTGCCATGGGAACTCATGACTGGGAGAACCGTCTGGAGAACAACATCTGGACTTATAGTCTGGAGGATATCTGGAATGGACTTCAGGGCTGCTACAGAAGTCTGGCAGAGGATGTGAAGGCGAAGTACGGTGAGGCTCTGACCACGATCGGAAGCATCGGTTTTTCAGGCATGATGCATGGCTATATGGCTTTTGATCAGGCAGGGGAGCTGCTGGTAGCCTTCCGTACCTGGAGAAACACCATGACGGGAGAGGCCTGCAAGGTGCTGACCCCTCTGTTCGATTTCAATATTCCCCAGAGATGGAGTATTGCGCATCTGTATCAGGCTGTTCTGAACAGGGAAGAGCATGTGAAGGATATCACCTTCTTTACCACTCTGGCAGGCTATATTCACTGGAAGCTTTCCGGGGAGAAGGTACTGGGTATCGGCGAGGCGTCCGGTATGTTTCCCATTGATTCTGAAATCCGTGACTATGATAAAAATATGCTGGCAAAGTTCGATGAGCTGATTGCACCCGAAGGCTTTGCCTGGAAGCTGGAAGAGATTCTTCCCAAGGTACTTTGTGCGGGAGAGAGGGCAGGCGCTCTGACGGAAGAGGGCGCTAAGCTTCTGGATCCTACCGGCACATTGCAGGCCGGAATCCCCATGTGTCCTCCCGAGGGAGACGCCGGCACCGGTATGGTAGCTACCAACAGCGTAAAAGTGCGCACCGGTAATATTTCCGCAGGCACCTCCATTTTCTCCATGGTGGTTACGGAGAAAGCGCTGGAAAAGGTACATGAGGAAATTGACATGGTGACAACCCCTGACGGTAATCCCGTGGCGATGGTACACTGCAACAACTGTACCTCCGACCTCAATGCCTGGGTAAATCTGTTCGACGAATTTGCCTCTGCTTTTGGCATGAAGCTGGATAAGAACGATCTGTATGGTGGGCTGTACAGAGAGGCGCTGAAGGCAGATACGGATTGCGGAGGTCTGGTTTCCTACAATTACTTCTCCGGTGAGCCCGTGACCGGTCTGAACGAGGGCAGACCCATGTTTGTCCGTACACCGGATGCAAAGTTCAGCCTGGCTAATTTCATGCGCAGCAACCTGTACAGTGCTATGGCTACCTTGAAAATCGGCAACGACATCCTGCTGAAGGAGGAGCATGTGAAGGTTGATTCTCTCATGGGACACGGAGGCCTGTTCAAGACTCCTGTTGTTGGACAGCAGCTCATGGCAGCAGCCTTTGATTCTCCCGTGACCGTTATGGATACTGCCAGTGAAGGCGGTGCCTGGGGTATGGCGGTGCTGGCGGCTTTCATGATGGAGAAGGCAGATGGAGAGACCCTGCCCGATTATCTGAATCAGAAGATCTTCGCCGGGCAGACCGGAACCACCATCGCACCTAAAGCTGAGGATGTGGCAGGCTTTGATGCTTATGTGGCAAGATATAAAAATACATTGATCGCTGAGAAGGCAGCAGTCGAGGGACTGAAGTAAGCGATAATAGTAAGCTGAGAACAGGTTAATTAAGAGTAAATAAAACGATAGAAACAAAACAGAAAGGCACAGGGTTATGTTAGAAGAATTAAAAAAAGCAGTATATGAAGCTAATATGGATCTGCCCCGTTACGGGCTGGTAACTTTTACTTGGGGCAATGTCAGCGCCATTGACAGGGAGAGCGGACTGTTTGTGATAAAGCCCAGCGGAGTGGAATATGACAAGCTTACTCCGGATGATATGGTTGTTGTGGATCTGAACGGCAAGAAGGTGGAGGGGCGGTACAATCCCTCCTCCGATACCGCAACGCATGCTGAGCTGTACAAGGCATTTCCGGAGATTGGAGGCGTGGTTCACACGCATTCCTCCTATGCCACCAGCTGGGCACAGGCAGGACGCAGTATTCCCTGCTACGGAACCACACATGCGGATTACATCTACGGCGAGGTTCCCTGCGTGAGATGTCTGACCAGGGAAGAGATTGAGGATGCTTACGAGGAGAACACGGGACATCTCATCGTCAACGAATTCAACAGGCTGGGTAAGGATCCTGTGGCTGTGCCTGCGGTGCTCTGCAAGAATCATGGTCCCTTTGCCTGGGGTAAGGACGCCAGGGAGGCGGTCCACAATGCGGTGGTTCTGGAGGAAGTGGCAAAGATGGCATACCGTGCGGAGACGATCAATCCCCGTATCCAGCCCGCACCTCAGGAACTGCAGGATAAGCATTACTACAGAAAGCATGGTGCGAACGCATACTACGGACAAGGCAATTAATTGTCTTCATTTTCAGATATGGGGTGTTTTCTCTGGATAATGTTGCTTTGCTATTTTTCAACCCTCGTATAGACGGGGAGAAGAGAATGTGATACAATATTGTGGTGAGCAGCCGAAAGAGGCTTCACCGAAGGAATTGCCGTCAAAACGGCAGATTGGAGGATACGATGAATAATTTGGAACTGCAGAAGCAGGCAAATGAAGTGCGTAAGGGCATTGTTACGGCGGTGCATAGTGCTAAGGCCGGACATCCCGGCGGTTCATTATCTGCGGCTGATATTTTTACCTATCTTTATTTTGAGGAAATGAATATCGACCCGAAGAATCCTGATATGGAGGATAGAGATCGTTTTGTGCTGTCAAAGGGTCACACAGCGCCCGGACTATATTCAGCGCTGGCAAACAGAGGCTTCTTCCCCGTGGAGGATCTGAAGACCCTGAGACATCTTGGCTCTTATCTTCAGGGACATCCCTGCATACATATTCCCGGTGTTGACATGTCCTCCGGTTCCCTGGGACAGGGTATTTCCGCGGCTGTCGGCATGGCCCTTGGCGCAAAGCTTGGCGGAAAGGATTATCGTGTATATACCCTTCTTGGAGATGGTGAGATTCAGGAAGGTCAGGTATGGGAGGCTGCTATGCTTGCGGCTCATCGTAAGCTTGATAATCTGTGCGTGATTGTTGACAACAACAATCTGCAGATTGACGGACCTATTGATGAAGTATGTTCTCCTTATCCTATCGATAAGAAGTTTGAAGCTTTTAATTTCCATGTAATCAATGTGGATGCCCATGATTTTGATGCGCTTCGTGCTGCTTTTGACGAAGCAAAGAATACAAAGGGAATGCCTACCTGTATCGTTGCACACAGCGTTAAGGGTAAGGGAGTTTCCTTTATGGAGAATAATGTTGCATGGCACGGTACCGCTCCCAATGATGAGCAGTATGCTGTTGCTATGGCTGATCTGGAGAAGATCGGTGCAGAATTAGAGAAGGCAGGTGAATAAGAATGGCAGACGTAAAGAAGATTGCAACTCGCGAAAGCTACGGTAATGCGTTAAAAGATCTCGCTGAAGAGTTTCCGAATCTGGTGGTTCTGGACGCCGACCTCGCAGCAGCAACCAAGACAGGTATTTTCAAGAAAGCGTATCCGGATCGTCACATCGACTGTGGTATTGCAGAGTGTAATATGATGGGTGTTGCAGCAGGTCTGTCTCTCACGGGAAAGATTCCTTTTGTAAGCTCTTTTGCAATGTTTGCGGCAGGACGTGCCTTTGAGCAGGTTCGTAACTCCATCGGATATCCTCATCTGAACGTAAAAATCGGTGCTACCCATGCAGGTATTTCCGTAGGCGAGGACGGTGCTACCCATCAGTGTAATGAGGATATTGCTCTGATGAGAACCATTCCCGGTATGGTAGTTATGTGTCCCGCTGATGATATTGAAGCCAAGGCAGCCGTTCGTGCGGCTCTGGAGTATGATGGTCCCGTATACTTGCGTTTCGGACGTGCGGCGGTACCGGTAATCAACGACAAGCCGGATTATAAGTTCGAGATTGGCAAGGGAAATATAGTACGTGAAGGTAAGGATGTTACCATCGTGGCAACCGGTATCTGTGTTGATTCCGCACTGGGCGCAGCTGAAAAGCTGGCAGCTGACGGAATCGATGCTGAGGTTGTAAGCATCTGTACCATCAAGCCCCTTGATGAGGAGCTGATTGTAAAGAGTGCAAAGAAGACCGGCAAGGTTGTAACCGTTGAGGAACATTCCGTCATCGGTGGTCTGGGCAGTGCTGTCTGTGACTGCCTCAGCGAGAAGCTTCCCACTCCTGTGAAGAAGATTGGTATGCAGGACATCTTCGGTGAGTCCGGTTCTGCGGCTGCTCTGATTCAGAAGTATGGTATCGATGCAGAGGGCGTTTATAAGTCTGTAAAAGAGTTTATGTAATTTGCCTTTCTGTGAATTATTGGGATAAAACGATAGGAAACTCCCTTCTGCCGGATATGGTGCTGCCGGCAGGGAGGGAGTTTTTTCGTACGCTCTTTTTCTTGATTTTTCGTAGTTTAATATGCTAAAATAAAATTGATTTTTTCGTACATGCACGGACAACGTTCATGGAAAAGATAAAGGTGGGAGGTACGAAAGAATGGGCAAACAGGACGCAAAGACAAGGAATAGAAGTCGATCATGGTGGCCGTCATTGTATATTGTATTGTGTTTTGTTACGGTGATACTTGTTGTTTCCACCTTTTTCTGGGTAAAGAGTACCGAAAATGCTTCGGAAGAGACTGTCAATAATCTCGGTGAATTTTACCTGCAGGAGATTACGGAGAGAAATGTAGGATACCTTACAATGGAGCTGGAAAAGAGAACAGACCAGCTGGAGATGGCGATTGCTGTGTTGAAGCAGGAGTACATGAAGGATGAGGAAAGCATACGGGGGTATCTGAACACGGTACAGCAGATCAATGGACTGGATATGCTTGCACTGGTGGATGAGAATGGTCTGGTTTACACGGCCGGTGACACGGTCCGCGGTCCGGCATCCGATATTTTTGGCTTCTCTTTTGAAACAGAGGAGTTATCAGGACCTGAAATACATTGTATAAGTAGCGAGGACACCGGTACGATGGTCATCTTTGCCATTCCGGTGGAAAGTGAGAAAAAGAGCGGAATTACCATTGCTTCCTGCGTTGCCGGTCTGAAGATGGAGAAAATAATAGAGGCGGATCAGCTTCAGACATCTGAGAACAGAACCTTTTGCAGATTGTTTTCCAAGGAAGGTGAAAATCTTCTGAACATACCCGGAGAATATCCCGGCGGAAGAAACCTTTTTGAGATTTTAGAGAGTGAAATGGAGTTTGCTCCAGGCTACAGTCTGAAAAAAATGAAGGATGACTGGTTAAACGGCAGGGGCGGGTATGTGGTGTATTTTAGAAAAGCTTCTGAAAATACCCATGTATACTATCAGAATGTGCCGGGTACAGACCTGATTCTCACTTCATTGATGAGAGACAGTCACATTAAGCAGGCGGTAAATGACGGAATGCAGAAGATGCTGACGTCCAGCAGTATCTTTCTGGGAGTCGTAATCATTTTGCTGTTGGGGCTTTTTATGATGATTATTCTGGTTACAAACAATGCCAGAAAGAATCAGCAGGAAAATGAGCAGTTTAAAATCGTGGATGCGTTAAGCAATGAGTTCTCAGATATATTTCTTATGGAGCCTATGCAGGATAAAGCCTCTACCATAAAGGTAAAGGGGCAGATGGTGGACTATACCAAACAAGTGCCCAGACCATACCGGCAGACCTGGGAAGGCTATGTGGAACGTTTCGTCGTTGAAGAAGATGCCCGGAAGGTTCTGGATGAGGTACAGGCAGAAAATGTATGTAATAAATTGAAAGAGGTACCGGAGTATACCTTGGATTATCGGATAAAATATGAGGATGCCATTCATTATTTCCAGCTGAAGTTTGTTAGAATATCCGGGGATGAGAACAGACTGATCGTCGGTTTTCGAAATATAGACGCTCAGATGGAGGCGGAGCAGGAACGACAGAAGGTGCTTCAGAATGCCCTGATAGCAGCACAGCATGCCAATCGCGCCAAGACTACCTTCCTGAACAATATGAGCCATGATATCCGTACTCCCATGAATGCCATCATAGGCTTTACATCTCTGGCGGCTGCGCATATAGATAAGCAGGAACAGGTCAGGGATTATCTGACAAAGATACAGACGGCCAGCAGCCATCTGATGAGCCTGATCAACGATGTACTTGATATGAGCCGGATTGAGTCCGGTAAAGTAAAGATTGAAGAGCAGGAGGTTCACCTCCCGGATCTGATTCATGATCTGCGCACAATCGTTCAGACCGACATCAATGCAAAGCAGCTGGAATTCTTCATCGATGCGGTAGATGTGATCAATGAGGATGTCATCTGTGATAAGCTCCGCCTGAATCAGATACTGTTGAATCTTCTCAGCAATGCCATGAAATTCACGAAGCCCGGCGGAATGGTGAGCTTACGGATTATTCAGACCAATGATTCCGGAAAAGGATATGCTGTATATGAGTTCCGGGTGAAGGATACCGGAATCGGAATGAGCAGAGAATTCCAGGAGCACATCTTTGAATCCTTTACAAGAGAGCAGACCTCCACTGTCAGCGGAATTCAGGGAACCGGGCTCGGTATGGCCATCACCAAGAGCATTGTGGATATCATTGGCGGAACAATTGAGGTTAACAGTGAGGTGGGCAAGGGAACTGAGTTTATTGTCAGACTGCCGTTAAAGGTAAGCGGAACCTCCGCGAAGTTTGAACCGGTAGCGGATCTTTTGGGACTTCGCGCTCTGGTCGCGGACGATGATGTCAACACCTGTATGAGCATTGTCAGCATGCTGACGGTCATCGGTATGCGGGCTGAATGGACCACGGGCGGCAAAGAAGCTGTGATCCGTACGCAGTTTGCCATTGAACAGGGGGATGAGTTCAATGCTTATATCATTGACTGGCTTATGCCGGATATGAACGGTATCGAGGTGGTACGCAGAATCCGCCGCATCATCGGGGAAAGTAAACCAATCATTATCCTGACGGCTTATGACTGGTCGGGGATTGAGGAGGAAGCCCGGGAAGCGGGAGTGACGGCTTTTTGCTCCAAACCGTTGTTTATGTCCGAGCTTCGGGGTATTCTCACACAGTCGTACACTGCTCCGGTGAACATGGAGGAGCCTGAGAAGTCTGAGTGTGCCTGCCGGGGGAAAAAGCTGCTTCTGGTGGAGGATAACGAGCTGAATCAGGAAATAGCGGTGGAGATTCTCCGGATGATGGGCTATGGGGTGGATGTCGCGTCCGATGGCAGTGAAGCAGTGGAAAAAATGAAGGCGGCTGTTCCGGGACAGTATGCGCTGATTCTGATGGATATCATGATGCCGCATATGGACGGTTATGAGGCTACCAGGCAGATTCGGAAGCTTCCCAATCCGGAAATTGCTAATATTCCGATCGTCGCAATGACTGCAAACGCATTTGAAGAAGACAAGCAGTGTGCTTTTGCCGCAGGAATGAACGGACATGTAGCGAAGCCCATTGAGATCTCGAAACTGAAGGCGGCTTTAAAGGAGATATTCGGAGATGAGGATTAATAGACTTTGTCAGGAGCCTTGTCTTAATAAAATTATAGTAACTATTCAGAGCCCTCATTCGCAAAATTGCCTCTACGAGGCTTTCCTTTTGCTCATGAGTGCTTCTCGCCATATGAATTTGTGAAAACAGCCTTTGGCAAGCCAGCTTGCCTAGTCTACTTCACAAATTCGCATGTCTCTGAATGGTTACAAATTATAAACAATAGAAACCGCATATGGGGAGCGGTGGAATGGAGAATGGGATGAAGAATATTTTGTCACCGTCGATTTTGTCGGCTGATTTTAGTGTGTTGGGAGAGCAGATTAAGGAAGTGCAGGCTGCGGGGGCTGAATATCTGCATATTGATGTGATGGACGGAATGTTTGTGCCTACAATCTCTTATGGAATGCCTGTCATCAGATCTCTTCGGAGGTCTACGGATATCTTCTTTGATGTGCATCTGATGATTGTTGAGCCGGAACGCTTCATTCACAGGTTTGCCGAGAGTGGTGCGGATCTGATTAATTTTCATCTGGAAGCGGCTTCGGATGTGGAAGGAATCATTGAGATGATTCGCAGGGAAGGGAAAAAAGTCGGAATTACCATAAAGCCGGACACCCCGATTCGGGAGGTGGTACCTTTCCTCTCAAAGATTGACATGGTTCTTGTGATGACTGTGGAACCGGGCTTCGGCGGACAGAAGCTGATTCCCGAATGCCTGGACAAGGTTAGGGAGCTGCGCCGAATCATTGCGGACAGAGGTCTGAACGTGGATATTGAAGTGGATGGAGGAATTACCACGGATAATGTACATCTGGCACTGGAAGCCGGAGCCAATGTGATTGTAGCCGGTTCTGCGGTATTTAAGGAGGATATAGCGGGCAATGTGAGGAGATTCATGGAAAAGTTTGCCGAAAGTAGATAGTTTTTGATTCTGTGGTTAGAAGAAAGGCAAATGCAGAGGAGGAAACAATGATGCGGGTAGGGGGAATCGGAAGAACTTACGATATGGACAGTCATCAGGTTACGGACTGCATGCATGAACATACGCACATGAAGCAGAAAACCGGTGCCATGGCGTCCGGTCAGGGTATGGGTATGACAGAAGTCCGGAACCGGCAGCCTCAACAGGAAATGCAGATGCCGCTGACGAATCTGCTACAGACCTTCCTGGGAAAGATGAAGAACTTTTTCCGGGGATTATGGAACAGCAATACAGCAGTTAATACGATAGAAGATGATTCCGGAACAGGGCAGCAGGCAATGGCGCAGGTCGGAGGAGGTAGCTCGGACAGCGGAAATCAAAATATTTACAAGACTACTGTGCCGGGAGCGAATCCTTATTTTCAAACTCTTCAGGAAGGCGCGGCGACATCGGAAGCATCGCTTCTGCAGCGGATTCGGAAAAGGATTAACGGTGTGACGGGGCGGCTGTCGGATCAGCCTTTCGGAGGGAGCTTTTCCTATAAGAACAAGAATTCCTTTCAGGCGAAATCGGAACAAAGACCTGAGGAAGATTTGCGTAAGCGAAGCAGGTATAGAAAAGACGAATTGGAGATAGACTGTATCTTAACGGATGAAAGTTATTTGATGGATTCTTATGACAGAAAAGGGGAATATCGCAGGCTTACTACGAAAAAATAGTCGCCTCCATTGACATGGAATGGGGATTGTGATATTCTTTATGAAAATGAAAACGCAGTGACGAAGAGAGTATGTTTATCTTGCGTCTATACAGAGAACATTCCGGGATGTCGGGTATTACCGCATATCGAATGAAAGATATGGGGATTTCGACAGAACGCTGAGAGGAATGAAGGCAGAGTAAACAGAACATGGCTTCCGAGCAGCGCACCGAGCCCGTAAGGGTAAGGCTGCGACAGGTTCCGCCTGTTATAGCGGATAGGGTTAATACCTGCTCTGACAGGCCATAGACCCGATAAGGTTCGGCTTGTGAGAGCCGGACGAAGAGAAGTGGTACCACGGGCACAGAGCTCGTCTTCTTGCGATATTACGCATGTAAGACGGGTTTTTTTAGTTGGAAAGGAGAGAAAAAGATGCAGAACAAAGGACCTTATTATTTGACAACAGCCATCGCTTACACTTCCGGTAAGCCTCATATTGGCAATAATTATGAAATCATACTGGCAGACAGTATTGCACGGTTTCAGAGAAAGGAAGGATATGATGTTTTCTTCCAGACCGGTACAGACGAGCACGGGCAGAAGATTGAGATCAAGGCACAGGAAGCGGGCGTGACTCCCAAGGAGTTTGTGGATAATGTGGCAGGAACCATTCGCGGTCTGTGCGACCTGCTGAACGTATCTTATGATAAGTTTATCCGTACCACGGATACGGACCATGAGAAGCAGGTACAGAAGATTTTCAGGCGCCTGTATGAGCAGGGAGATATTTATAAGGGGGCTTATGAAGGCTTGTATTGTACTCCCTGTGAGTCTTTCTGGACCGAAAGCCAGCTTGTGGACGGCAAGTGTCCCGACTGCGGAAGAGAAGTAAAGCCTGCCAAGGAAGAAGCTTATTTCTTCCGTATGAGTAAATATGCGGATAAGCTGATTCAGCATATCAACGAACATCCCGAATTCATTCAGCCGGTTTCCAGAAAGAACGAGATGATGAACAATTTCCTTCTGCCCGGACTGCAGGATCTGTGTGTGTCCAGAACCTCCTTTAAGTGGGGGATTCCCGTTGATTTTGATGACAGACATGTGGTGTATGTATGGCTGGATGCCCTGACCAACTATATCACCGGTATCGGTTATGATGCAGACGGCAACAGTACAGAGCAGTATCGGAAGCTCTGGCCGGCAGATCTTCATCTGATTGGTAAGGATATCATCCGCTTCCATACCATTTACTGGCCTATTTTCCTGATGGCACTGGGAGAGCCTCTGCCCAAGCAGGTCTTTGGACATCCATGGCTGTTAACCGGTACGGACAAGATGAGCAAATCCAGGGGAAATGTAGTCTATGCAGATGATTTGGTGGATTTCTTTGGCGTGGATGCGGTTCGCTACTATGTTCTTCATGAGATGCCTTATGAAAATGACGGTAATGTTACCTGGGAGCTGATTGCGGAGAGAACCAACTCCGACCTCGCTAATACGCTGGGCAATCTGGTGAACCGTACCATTGCGATGAGCAATAAGTACTTTGGAGGCGTTGTGGCTGATAAAGGCATTGTTGTGCCTGAGATTGATGATGATCTGAAGAAGGTAATCACCGGAACGCTTGCCAGGGTTGAAGGTAAAATGAGCACCCTTCGTGTAGCTGACGCTCTGACGGAGATTTTCGGTATTTTCAAGCGCTGCAACAAATACATTGACGAGACGGAGCCCTGGGTTCTCGCGAAGGACGAAGCAGGAAAAGACAGATTGTCCACTGTATTGTACAACCTGGTGGAAGGTATCGTAATCGGTGCTTCTCTGTTGGAGCCTTTTATGCCTGAGACAGCTGGGAAGATTGTGAAACAGCTGAATACCGGGCTGAGAGACTTTGAGGAGCTCAATCAGTTTGGACTTTACCCGAGCGGAAACAAGGTGACCGATGCACCGGAGATCCTGTTTGCCAGAATTGATTTGAAGGAAGTGGCAGCAAGGGAAGAAGAAATCCGCAATGCCATGATTGCTGCGAATACAACAGAAGAAACAAAAGAGGATGAGAATGTGATTGATATCGAGGCTAAGCCTGAGATTACCTATGATGACTTTGCCAAGCTGCAGTTTCAGGTGGGGGAGATCATTGCATGTGAAGCTGTTCCCAAGTCCAAGAAGCTGTTGTGCAGCAAAGTAAAAATCGGAAGTCAGGTAAAGCAGATTGTTTCCGGTATCAAGGCACATTATACTCCTGAGGAGATGGTGGGTAAAAAGGTAATGGTGCTGGTGAACCTAAAGCCTGCGACTCTGGCCGGCGTTGTGTCCGAAGGAATGTTACTGTGTGCGGAAGATGCGGAGGGCAATCTGGCACTGATGAAGCCTGAAAAAGATATGCCTGCGGGAGCGGAAATCTGCTAAATCAAAAATGTTTATAAAATCTTGCAGGAAAGACTTAAAAAACAAGATGAAATAAGCTATACTAAGCATAAGTACCTGATGAGTTGTCTCCGGTCAGCAATGAGGTGAGTTATGGTAAAAGAAGAGTTTACTTACGATTCCAGGGATGGGAAAAGTCAGCTGCATGCTGTGCGATATCTTCCTGACGAGAATGTGGAAATCAGGGGTGTGATACAGATTGTACATGGTATGGCCGAGTATATTGAACGATATGAAGAACTGGCCGGTTTCCTGACGGAAAAGGGCTTTGTGGTAACCGGTGAAGACCATCTTGGGCATGGCAGGTCTGTGGGTAAACGAGGGCGTTACGGCTATTTTTGCGAGCAGGATCCTGCCACAGTGATGGTAAGGGATGTTCACAGGCTGAAGAAAATGACACAACCTCTTTACCCAAAAGTTCCGTATGTGCTTATCGGTCACAGTATGGGGTCTTTTCTTGTAAGAAATTATATGTTCCGCTACGGAACAGGTATCAATGGTGCCATTTTAATGGGTACCGGTATGCAGACTCCGGGCTTCCTGAGGCTTTGTAAAGCGGTAGCTCTTTCACAAAGAGTGCTCTTTGGTTCTGCGCATGTGAGCAAATTGATTCATAATCTTGCATTCAAGAATTATAACAAGGCGATTGAAAATCCTAAGTCCTCTTATGATTGGCTCACCAGGGACGAGGAACGGGTAGAGCGTTACAATGCGGATGCTCATTGTGGAATTGTGTTTACGGTCAATGGTTTTTCTACAATGTTTGAATTGCTGAGCAGGTTGAATGATACCGATAATCTGGCTCGTATTCCGAAAGAATTGCCGGTACTTATACTTTCCGGCAGTGAAGATCCGGTGGGAGATTATGGGAAGGGTGTTCAGAAGACATACGAGAGTCTGGAAACAGCAGGTCTTGTCAATGTACAAATGAAGATTTACGAAGGCGACAGACATGAATTGATCAATGAACTTAACCGTGATGAGGTAATGCATGATATCTGTGCCTGGCTGGAAAGCACAATACTGGAGTGTGGAGAGAACGGAACGGGGGCGGAACAGATAAAATAAATGGGAACCGGTGAAAAGAGACTGTCCTACGAATTCAGATGGGCAAGGGAAGAAGATTGGTCGCCTGCCATGAGAATGATCTGGAGGACCTTTTTAAAATTTGAAGGAAATGATTATACCCGGGAAGGAATCAGGAACTTCTTTAAGTTTATCACAGATGAAGATTTGCTCGAGGCATTCCGTCGAGGAGAGTACCTTATGCTGGTAGCCCTTGACGGGAACAGAATCATCGGTGCAGGCTCTGTGCGTGATAGAAACCATCTTTCGCTGCTTTTTGTGGATGAAGAATATCATCGACAGGGTGTTGGACGGGAAATCATGACAAAATTGTGTTATTACCTGAAGGTGCAGGCCGGTGAAAGATATATGACACTGAAAGCAGCGCCTTATGCGGTTAATTTCTATAAAAAAATAGGATTTATCGCAGTGCGGCCTGAGGAAGAGTATTCCGGTATTCGGGTGACACCGATGGAAAAAGTTTTTTAGGAGGCGAGAATACAGATATGAAATTATTTGATTTAGACAGTCCTTTGATGCAGGGGTTGTCCAAGATGGCAGATTTGATGTGGCTGAATATACTGACAATTCTTTGCTGTCTGCCCATAGTAACCGTGGGTCCGGCATTGACAGCGTTAAATTACATGGCACTGAAGATTGTCAGGAATGAGGAATGCTATATTACAAAGGGTTACTTTACCTCCTTTAAACGGAATTTTATACAAGGTACAATAATCTGGCTGATTTTTTTGGTCATTATTGCCGTGCTCGGATGTGATTTTTATATTATGTCCCAAAAGGGAGAGCAGGTTGGAACGGTGACCTATATTCTTGTCATGGCGTCTTCCATCTTTGTACTATTTGCACTGATGTTCGTGTTTCCGATCCTGGCGAAGTTTGACAACAGTATTTTCAGGACAATAAAGAACGCTTTGCTGGTAAGCGCAGTACAGTTCCCTAAGACAATCGCTATGATTGTGATGTATGTAATTCCTGTTCTGCTGTTTATCTATATTCCTCAGATTATTCCGCTGGTGCTTATGTTTGGACTGGCAATACCTGCCTGGCTCTCAGCCAAGATGTATAACAGATTTTTCCAGAAGCTGGAGGATCAGATTATGGAAAATAATAAGCCGGCAGATGGAGAAGCGGCAGAGGAAGACGAACACATTTTCAGTGATGAGCAAATAATTCAATAGCTGTGATGCTTCATAGTGCATTGTGTATAATGACGATGAATTCGTTGAAAACTTGGTCAAAATGTCCACAAAATGAAAATAAGATATGAAATCTAAGCAAATCATACAATATGAAATAAAAACTTTGTGAAATAGTGGTATGGCAGAGCCCGGTGATTTTTTGTATACTGTTTTTTAGTTGAGCAGAATATGCTGACAGAGAAACAGATGGTCGGGAAAGGCTATTAAACGAAAGGAGCTATATATAATGGCAAGTTTAACTTTGACAAATGTATGCAAGGTATACCCTAACGGCTTTGAGGCTGTTAAGAACTTCAATCTTAAGATTGCAGATCAGGAGTTCATCATCTTCGTTGGACCTTCCGGATGCGGTAAGTCTACAACACTTCGTATGATCGCAGGTCTGGAGGATATCTCTTCTGGTGAATTGAAAATCGGTGATAGAGTAGTTAATGATGTAGAGCCTAAGGACAGAGATATCGCAATGGTATTCCAGAACTACGCTCTGTATCCTCATATGTCCGTATATGACAATATGGCATTCGGCCTGAAGCTGAGAAAGGTTCCCAAGGATCAGATCGATAAGATGGTTAAGGAAGCAGCTAAGATTCTTGACCTGACTCCCCTTCTTGATCGTAAGCCCAAGGCTCTGTCCGGTGGTCAGAGACAGCGTGTAGCTATGGGTCGTGCTATCGTACGTAATCCTAAGGTATTCCTGATGGATGAGCCTCTTTCCAACCTGGATGCTAAGCTGCGTGTACAGATGAGAATTGAGATTGCCAAGCTTCATCAGAGACTGGGCACCACAATCATCTACGTTACACATGACCAGACCGAGGCTATGACTCTGGGTACCAGAATCGTAGTTATGAAGGATGGT
>SAMEA3663280__coassemble_275_pt1 | contig 20361 bp, 11 predicted proteins | sample SAMEA3663280__metabat2_low_PE_020 | metagenome-assembled genome bin SAMEA3663280 (sample SAMEA3663280) | pig gut metagenome | biome: pig gut; feature: pig-associated habitat; material: faeces | place: China | collected 2013
TCACTGGTAATCCTGCTCATGATCTGCCCTACTTTTGTATTGCTGTAGTAGGTGTCCGATAGCTGCTGAAGATGGGCATAGGCGTCCCGTCGCATATCCGTCTCCATATCCACGCCCATGACATGACCGTTGAAAGCCATGTAATAATAAGCCACCACATCAATCAACCGCAATATCAGATACAGGAGACCCAATTTACCAATGACACTAAGGGTCAGAAGTGCCGGATTCTCCATAGCCTGTCCCGTGATATACCTCACAATCAACGGCAGAACAATCTCACACAACGTGGTCAGGGCAGCACAGAACAAATCCAGACACAAAACCCTCCGATGCCTTTTATAATAAGGGAGAAATCTCTTTATCAGTTCTGTAGACTTGTATTTTCTCTCGTTCATACCTACCTCTTTCCTGTCGGTTATTATGATTTCTCTTTCACTTTGTTCTTGGCATTTTCCCAAGCCTCATCCATGGCGTCTTGTTCCGCTCTGCCTTTCACAACAGCCTTATACTTCCACTTTCCGCCAAAATATCTTGCCACACATACCAGCGCCGTGGTTCCCCAGGTAGCACCGGTAGTCATCCAGACTCCCCAGTAACCAATTGCCGGAATGCTTGTAAAAATAAAGGCGTAAATAAGTCGGCAGGCCACCTCGGTAATCCCGTTAATCATGGCAAAACCGGTATCTCCGCAACCGTTCAATATCGCTCTGGGAACGTATATCATACCCAGCCCGAAATAAAAGAGACTGGTGATTCTAAGGGCACGTCCGGCCATCTCGATGACCTCAGACTCCTTTACAAAGATACCCACAATCTGATGTCCAAGGAGATATGCAATGGGGATAAAGGCAAGACTGAAGACCAGAACCATCAGAGTGGACTGGACAAAGCCTTTTTTAACACGATCCGTCTTGCCGGCACCGATATTCTGTCCGGCATAGGTGGTAAGCGCCGCGCTCAGGGAGCTGTAGGGCTGCTGCACGATCTGCTCGATTCTGCCGGTAATGGTATAGGAAGCCATGACTACATCTCCGAAGGAATTCACCACACCCTGCAGCGCCATACAGGAAACCGCTATCATGGAGTTCTGCATGGCAACAGGCAGACCCAGGCGGAAGGAACGGGTAATGATCTCCTTTTTCGGTGTCAGCTCTGCTTTGGTCAATCTGAAATACGGAACCTTATAATAAGCATAGATCAGGGAACAGATCGCCGCCACCATCTGTGCAATAATGGTAGCCAGCGCCACGCCAAATACTCCCCAGCCCAGCTTCAATACAAAGAACAGGTCCAGAGACACATTCACGATACTGGACAAGATCAGGAAATACAAGGGTGTCTTGGAGTCCCCGAGGGCCCTGAGGATTGCCGCAACGCCGTTGTACAGCGCGATTCCCACAATACCCATACAGCTTGTCCTCATATAGGTAATCGAATCCCGAATGATATTGTCCGGTGTTTTGAGCAGTCTGAGCAGAGCCGGACTGAGCAGCACGCCCAACACAGTCACCACCAGGGCTGCTGCCATCAGAACATAGAAGGAATTGGCGATTGTGATGCGCACGTTTTTCTCATTCTTTGCCCCGAAATACTGTGCCACCAGAATACCGATACCGATGGCAAGACCGGAGCTTAAGGAAAAGAACAGGAAGCCCATGGAACCGCAGGTACCTACCGCTGCCAGAGCATCTTTGCCCACATAGTTACCCACCACAACGGAATCCACCATATTGTAAAGCTGCTGGAACAGATTGCCTATCAAAAGAGGCAGGGAAAATCTGATTATATGCCCCATGGGACTTCCTACTGTCATATCTGTCATATTTTTTGAGTTCATACTTCTCCTCCGTCTATCCTCCGGATCATTCCTTAATCTATGACACACTTTCATTCATTAGCGCGTCACCGCATATATATACATGAAAAAACTCCGCCGACACGCTTCGGCAGAGCTTTTCTTTCTTTTCTGACTTGAACATTCTTTATTGAGGATTCCCCTGAAGCAGTTTTGCCATGCGCTCCTGCTCTGTAATATCCTGCATGATACTCAGGATAAACAGCTTATCATCCGAAGTGACAAGCAGCTTGGTCTCACAGTGAATAGTCAATACGGTTCCGTTGTTCAGGCGGGAATGAAATGTATAGGTATGAGTATCGCCCGGCTCCTTCAGATTGGCGGACACTGCCTGCAGAATACTCTGGTCTCTGCTTTCAATATGACGGATCATATTGTTGTAGAAACTAATCCTCCCGTCAGGATCATAATCAAACAAACGACGAGCCGCGTCATTGATAATCATAACCCTATGCTCCGGAATCGTGTAGGAAAACACGCCAAAGCTCAGAAAATCCATCACATCCGAACTATACAAGATCTGCTCCTGTTCATACATCGTGGATTCCCTGCGTTTCTCTACAACTCCCGCACAAACCTCCGGCTTATGATTTTCGTCCCACTCCACAGTGGTAAGTGTTACCTTGTACCAGGTTTTTCTGCTTTTATCCCGAAACTCTGCAGAAGCAGCAGGCGCACCCATCTCAATATCCGAATACATCCGATCGAATCCTGGCAAATCCTGTCTACATACCAGCTTATCTCTAAGACCGTCCGGTATATTATGGCAAACGGAATCACAACGAAATTCCCTGCTTGCCTTTTCCGTCAAGACCACCATTTTCTGCTTCGGAAAATACCGGAACAGAAAAATACTAATATTCCCCAATGCTTCCATAGCATGCGCAGTCTCAAAGGGAGGAATGACAAATTTTTCTGTTTGTGTTGTGTTCTCAGTCTTTTCGCCCATACAGCTTCCTCCTTTGTCCGGTAATCTATGTATCTACTGTCAATATACTACCATTTGACGCTTTTTGCAAGGTATGAGTCACTGCAGCAGCTCCAGAAGCTCTTCCCGGCTGAAGCTTCCGCTGCCCATCTCTTCCGCATTCAGCAGCCGGTCGGCAAGCTCTCTTTTCTTTTCCTGAAGGTGCAGAATCTTCTCCTCTATGGTATCCTTGGCAATTAGTTTGTAAACGCTTACCACGTTCTCCTGTCCGATGCGGTGGGTTCTGTCCGTGGCCTGATTCTGTACGGCCAGGTTCCACCAGGGATCATAATGAATCACGATATCCGCTGCCGTCAGGTTCAGTCCCGTGCCCCCTGCCTTCAGGGAAATGCAGAACACACCCGTATCATCCGTCTGGAAAGCCTGTACCATATTTCTGCGAGCCTCCTTGTTGGTAGCTCCAGTCAGCAGATAATAAGAGATTTTCTCCCTGTCAAATATCCGACACAGACGATCCAGCATGGTGGTAAACTGGGAAAACAGCAATATCTTATGCCCTCCGTTCAGGGCGTTCTTCACGATATCAAGGCAGAGCTCGGTCTTGGCAGATCCCCCCTTGTATCCTTCATAAAGCAGGGCAGGATCACAGCAGAGCTGACGCAGCTTCGTCAGTTCTGCCAGAATCTGAATCTTATTTTTCCTGAACTCCGCATCCGAATTCTTGTCAAGGGTAAGCATCAGCCTCTTCACATGGGCGTCATACAGCTCCTGCTGCTCCCCTTCCAGTCCGGCAAAAATACTTTCCTCCAGCTTCTCCGGAAGATCCTTCAGCACGTCCCTTTTCAGGCGCCTCAGCACAAAAGGACGAATCAGCTTCTGCAGACGTTTTCCCGCATCCTCATCCCGGCTCTGGACAATGGGGATCTCGTAGTCGTTGCGGAATTTGTGATAGGTATACAGATAACCGGGCATGAGATAATCAAAAATACTCCACAGTTCACTGAGCCTGTTTTCAATCGGCGTTCCTGTGAGTGCCAGCCGGAAGCCTGCGCTGATCTCCTTGACCGTTCCGGCAGTCTGGGTACTGTGGTTTTTGATGTATTGCGCCTCGTCAATGATCTGTGCCACAAAACGAAGGGATGCATAGGATTCCCGGTCTCTCTTCAACAAATCATAGGAGGTGATCAGGATTTCCCCGGACCTGCAGCCCTCCAGAAGCTCCCTCCGTTCCACAGCGTTCCCCACAATGGTTTTTACGGGGAGGGAGGGCGCAAAGCGCTCAAACTCATTTTTCCAGTTGTAGACCAGGGACGCCGGACACACAATCAATGCCAGGGGACATTCCCTCTCCACAGGCTCCGCGGATTCCGAGAGCAGATATGTGATCACCTGCAGGGTCTTTCCAAGACCCATATCATCTGCCAGAATACCCCCGAAACCATTCTGCTTCAAAGCCCTGATCCAGAGATATCCCTTTTTCTGATATTCCCTGAGTACGTTCTCCATGGATCCGGGTACTTCAAAATCGTTGTCCTCCACCGTCTTCATATTGCGGATCAAGGCCTTGAATTCACGATTCCTCTCCATTCCCAGGGCATTCCATTCCTTTGCCTCCGCATCCAGATACAGCGCACGATATTTGGGAAGCAGGATGCTTTCTCCCTTCAGCTGTGCGTCGCTGAGCCCCAGTCCCTCCTTCAGCTCAAAGAGGGCACCGATGGCTTCCCCCTCCATGTTGATAAAATCGCCGTTTTTCAGGCGGTAAAACTTCTTCTTACGGTCATATTTGCAGAGGATTTCCTGCAGCTGTTCTGAGGAAAGGTCCCCGGCTGTCATCTTCAGCTCCAGCAAATCTCCCGACAGGGATACTCCCACATGAGTCCTGGGCGCCGGGGATACTTTGACGGATTTCAGCGCCTCAGACACAAACACCTGACCCAGCTGCTGAAACTCCTCTATTCCCCGGGTCAGAAGCTCATAAAGCATGTCCTCGTCTTCGGAGAGCACCAGCCTGCTCTCTGCCGGATCATAGGATTTAAAATAACGGTGAATCTGCTGCCCGGTCTGAAGCTCCTTTACCACATCCCGTTCCGTACCGATTCCGGTATTATCAAATACGTTGTATTTCTGTTCATCCCCATACACCGCAAACAATTGACAGGTAATATAATCCTGCCGGGGCGCATCCAGATAGATCTCAAAAGCTACCTCCTTTACCCCGTAGGATTCCTTGTCAAAGGAGCTGTAATCCGTGATGAAGAACTGTTCCAGGGCAGGCAGTACCTCTCTGCAGAATACGGGCACATCTCTGGCAGCAATAAAGAGAAATCTGCCGGCTTCCACATCCTCAAAGCAACTCAAAAAATCCTGAACCGGATCCGTACAAGCCCGATTCAGACGATAAATCCTGCCGTCCTGAAAATAGAAGGTATCCTTTCTTCCCCGGTATCCTTTCGGAAGATTCACGGAAATATCCAGCCCCTCCTCCTTCCCGTGGATGGTAAGTACCCTGACCGGCTCTTCCTCCGTCTCCCGCCACAGCCTTCTCTCGTAGCTGTCGATCCGTCCCCAAAAAGAGCTTCCCGACATCAGATTGATGAATTCCTCAAATTCCGAAACGGACAGCTCCATCTCTCTCAGCTTGGGAAGATAATAGCTTGCGTAATAGCCATAATGTCCGCTATAGCTATCCTTTGCACTGTATTCCTTTGTCCATTCACAGACAAATTCCGCAAGCCCCCTGCTTTCCTGTGCAAACGCTTCTATTCCGTGGACAAAGGTGAGATTCTTGCCGTAGGAATATTCCTCATTCCTCTCTATAGCTCCCGCCAGAGCCAGAATATCCTTCACAACATACTTATGACTTTCCTCGGTTCCGATGGAAAGCCTTAACTGAATGGAACCTTTTTCAGCCGTAATCTCCGGCACCAGCTTGACCCTGCCGTAATATGTCCCTTCTGTGACGGGAAGTGTCCTCTGCAGCATCCTTTTCTGAAGAAGACGGCTGAGGGAATGGGAGGTTTGTGTGAATCTCGCCTTTCCCGGTCCGCTGATTTTTTTCGGCTGAGACCCTGTCGTGAGTATCCTTCCCCCGTCTCTCTCCCGGAGCAGACTGATGAGCGGTCTGTCTTCCCTTTCGTCAATATATTTCAGTGCCACTGCCACACAGTGCTTGCACATCCCTTCGTAATTGAGATAGGCTGCGCACTCACAGGAATAATCCTCCATGTAATCCAGGTCCCAGTTGTACCTCAGCCTGACCTTATAGCTCAACCGGCCGCTGCCCTTTACTCTGGCAAAAACATCATCCATGAAACCTTTGTCCTCAGCCCGGAAATCAAGGATAGCCCCCCCCTGATACAACTCCTCTCCACGGCGGAAAATCGTTGTTCCCGCATCCCGCATGACGTTACTTCTGGTAAACATATATTTTATTTCCTCTCCTTATGCTCTCTTTACCTGTTCAGATTCCGTGCAATCGCCTTCACAACCTTCAAGTCCCATCTTCCGTTACGGGAAATAAAGAAGAAATCCGTAAAGTGGTTCTCTTCCCTTATCCACATATGCCACAATGTCCTCTTCTCTCTCTGCAGTCTTGAGATAAGGAGCTCCTGATTGACCTGCGAACTGCGGGCATTGCCATCCGGGTACCGGAGATTTATCTCCATCTCAACCCCCAGCACATCCAGACATTCCTGAAGCTCTCTGAGGGTCATGCTTTCTCTGGCAAGCTTTCTGTACAGGGAGGACGGGATCATTCCCATTCTTTTGGCCAGATCCGCTTTGGCAATGCCCAGGTCGGAGCAGACAATATTGATTATTTCTGCTGTCTTCATTTGTTTATCCCCATATCGTTATCCTTACATATTTATCCGCATCTCTAAAGTAACATTCTTGCACCATAACACATACGACATATTTCGACAAGCAAAATATAAATTATTTACAGTTGATGTTACAGTTCACTCGTTGACTTCCACCGCAAATAACGCCTCCCCTGCCCGGATTTCTCCTTCCTTCAACAAACGAACCCTGCGGTTCTCCGCAAGCTCCGTACATACAACAGGTGACGCCAGGGAAGACGCATTTTCTCTTAAATACTCCATATCCAGCTTCATCAGGGGTTCTCCCTTTTTCACCTTCTGACCGTTTTCCACATATACCTCAAAGCCTTCCCCATTCAGCTTTACGGTATCGATTCCCACATGGATTAACAGCTGGATGCCCGAACCGGTTACAAACCCTATTGCATGCTTGGTATCAAACACAAAGCTGACTTCTCCATCCTCCGGTGCACGCACAATGGGATCCGCCGGGGTGACCACGGCACCGTCTCCCATCATGCCCTCTGCAAAGGCTTCATCCGGCGCGGTGGAGAGCTTAGCTGCGATACCACTCATCGGGCTTGATATTATGATGCGTGCATCCATCTCCGTATCTGATGTCTGCTCCGGGTTTGATGTCTGCTCCGATTTTTGCGTCTGCTCCGCATTCATCGTCTGCTCCCGGCTTGGCGTCTGCTGCAGATAATCCTCCAGATTCGATTTGATCACTGTGACATGGGGACCGTAAATGATCTGCACCCCGTTTCCCTTACGAACCACTCCCGATGCCCCGGTTGATTTCAGTAGGGCGTCATCCACCGGCTTTGCATCAAATACGCTACAACGAAGCCTGGTTGCACAACAGTCCACATCGCTGATATTTTCCCTGCCGCCAAGACCTCTGACGATTGCTTCACTGACCGGATCCGCCTGTCTCTTCCCGGCGTCACTATCCGCCTTTGAATCTTCGCCTGTCTTTGCATTCTCCCGTTCCCTTCCGGCATTCACATCAGCTCTTGTATACAGCTTCGTCTCAGTATCATCCTCTTCTCTTCCCGGCGTCTTAAAATCAAATTTCTTTATCATAAACCTGAAAATAAAATAGTATAAGAAGAAGTAAAGAATCCCCACAGGAAGGATTCTCAACCAGCTTGTCTTCTCATTTCCCTGAAGGATTCCGAATAGAAAAAGGTCAAGCAATCCTCCGGAAAATGTCAGTCCCACCGCAATATTCAATACATGGGCAATCATATAGGCAAAGCCTGCCAGAACGACCTGGACAGCAAAAAGCGCGGGAGCCACAAACAGGAAGGAAAACTCCAGGGGCTCCGTGATTCCTGTCATCATACATGCCAGAGAAGCAGAAAGCAGCAATCCACCCGCTGCTTTCTTTTTCTTCGGCTTTGCACAGTGATACATCGCCAGCGCTGCTCCCGGCAGTCCGAAGATCATAAAGATAAATTCCCCGGAAAAGTACCTGGTCGCATCTGCACTGAAATGCACAATGTCAGCGGAATCAGCGAGCTGTGCAAAGAAAATATTCTGCCCGCCCTGTACCGGCTGTCCGGCTATATTCATTGTCCCGCCTACCCCTGTCTGCCAGAAGGGCATGTAGAATACATGATGCAGCCCAAAAGGAATCAGAGCCCTTTTGATTAATCCGAAAATCAATGTTCCAAAATATCCGCTTCCCGTTACCAGACTGCCGAGAGCGTAGATTCCGTTCTGAATCACAGGCCAGATAAAATATAACAAAATACCCACAAACATATACACAAGGGTAGAGATAATGGGAACAAATCTCGTCCCGCCGAAAAAGGAAAGGGCATTGGGCAGCGCAATCCTGTAAAACCGGTTGTGCAATGCCGCAACGCCAAGACCAACAATGATACCGCCAAAAACACCCATTTGTAATGTTTGTATTCCACAGACGGAGGTAATCGTTCCCTCCAGAACATCAGCCGTTATCTCACCATTCTCCAGGATCTCTCCGCGATTCAGGAGCATCGCATTGATGGCTGTATTCATGACAAAATAGGCAATCACCGATGACAGAGCGGATACCTCCTTTTCCCTCTTTGCCATCCCGATTGCCACACCCACCGCAAATATCAGGGGAAGATTATCAAAAACAGCACTTCCCACCCGATTCATAATCACGAAAAGTCCATGAAGTACTGTTTTATCTCCCAAAAATTTTTCCAAACCATAGGTTTCAATCATTGTATCATTCGTAAAGGAACTTCCGATTCCCAACAAAAGACCTGCCACCGGCAGGATTGCAATCGGCAGCATAAAGCTTCGCCCGATACGCTGTAACACACCAAAGATTTTGTCTTTCATATTTTCAGTCTCCTTTTCGTGTCATATTTTTTCCAATAAACACAACACTAATACATAGGAGACAAAAAATGACAAAAAACTGCTTACCTTGAAAAACAGTTGAAGCATCCGACAAGGTACTTTCCTCTTCCTCTATTCCATTCAATGCGAGAAACACCAGCATTGCATGAGTCCCAATCCTTTTATTACCATCTATCATACTTGTCTGGCATTAATATCAGAATTTTGATTTTTTCTATTTTAAGGCCCCTTAAATGTTGTTTTTAAATATTGTTCATCAACGCTGCCCGGCCTTTAAAAGCTCCGTCAAAACTGACATAAGCTCATCAATCTTGATGGGTTTCGCAATATGCCAGTTCATACCTGCTTCATATGCATTTTTTTTATCTTCCTCAAATGCATTGGCGGTCATGGCCACAATGATAATGCCTGACTTTTGAGGGTCTGCGAGCTTCCGGATGGTCCGGGTGGCCTTATAGCCGTCCATCTTCGGCATGCTCCAATATGCCACCTCCTGTTCCTATATCGTAAAATCCTGTTTAACCAAGCCACTTCCTCATTGTCTTCATAAGTATCTTAAGGTCCAGCGGCTTTGCAATGTGCTCATTCATTCCTACGGTTTTTGCTGCGTGTACATCCTCCGCAAAGGCATTGGCCGTCATGGCAACGATCGGAACCTGTCTGCAGTAATCCCGGTTCATGGCACGAATTGCCCTGGTAGCATCATAACCGTTCATCTTAGGCATCTGTATATCCATAAAAATGAGATCGTAATATCCGTCCTCGATTTCTTCCATCTTGTCCACAGCCTCCGCACCATTCCATACATGGTCTACGTCTATACCGGTGGTTCTAAGGATTTCTTCTGCGATTTCGGCATTCAGTTCGTTATCTTCTACCAGCAGAATCCGGTAGTTCGAATAATCCACATCCTCCAGGGATTTAAACGGTGCTTCTCCGGTTTCCGCCTCATCTTTATTTAAGAGACCATCAAAGGTTCTCTCCAGTCTGGATCGAAACAGCGGTTTACTGATAAATGCGTTGGCACCTGCTTTTCTGGCTTCCTGCTCAATATCAGACCAGTCATAGGCAGATATAATGATGATCGGTACATCCGAACCAACTGCCTTTCGGATGTTTCTTGTTGTTTCAATTCCATCCATATCCGGCATTTTCCAGTCAAGAATGCAGGCAAAATAATCCCTGTTCTGTTCGTGATGCTCTACTACCTGTTTCACGGCTTCAGTACCACCGGAGACACCCTCTGCCTTCATACCAAGATCACATAACATGCTGACACAGGATTCAAGACTCAAAGTATCATCATCTGCCACAAGCACATCCAGATCAATGAATTTTTGGTTGTCTGTTATGATTTCATCCTGTAATTTCAGATACATTGTAACTGTAAAACGGGAACCTTCACCCAGCTTGCTTTCCACCTTGATGTCACCGCCCATCATGCGGACAATATTACGACTGATGGTCATGCCGAGTCCCGTCCCCTGTATCTTTTGTATCCCTTCGTTCTGTGCTCTGACAAAGGGTTCAAAGATATGCTCCACGAACTCCTCGCTCATTCCCAGACCATTGTCTTCGAAAACGAACTCAAAGCACCCGATTCTCGGCCGGTTGCTGTCTTTTTCCGTGATGGAAAGCCTGATTTTGCCTCCGTCCGGTGTATATTTTACCGCATTACCCATGAGGTTGGTAAAGACCTTCTGGATGCGAAGGCTGTCACCAATGACTGCCTCGTGACTCACTCCGGTAATATTCACTGACAGCTCATGATGATGCTCCTCAATCTGTGAATTTGTCATGTTAAGCAGGTTATCGATCAGATCGGAAAGATTGAATTCCTCTTCTGCTAAATCTACCTTTCCGGACTCAATCTTACTCATATCCAAAACCTCATTAATGAGGCTCAACAGATGCTTACTTGCCCTGGTTATCTTTTTCAGACTGTACTGCACACGCTCCCGGTCATCGATGTGTGCCGCTGCGATGGCAGTCATTCCGATAATCCCATTCATCGGCGTTCGTATATCATGAGACATATTCGACAGGAAGTCTGTCTTTGCCCTGTTTGCTGCTTCCGCCACGTCATAAGCAGCCTGAAGTGCCATTTCCTGCTGGCGCTCTTTTTTGATCAGATCATCCACATTTCTTGTTCCAATCACTGCTACATGGCTTCCGTCTGTTGCATGAACATAAGCAACTCTCAACTGGATATAATGGTATTCCCCATTCATTAACACTTCAACAGTGACTGAGTAATCCTCATTTCTGGAACGGATGTATTCCAGACTCATTTTTTCAGAATACTCCGCACGACTGTTCTCCGATACCTGTTCCTTAACATAGGTCTGCATCACTTTTGTCCAGGAGTTCCCCTCTCTGGACAGGAGCTGCTTTGTAGAGTCAACATGCTCGTCTGCAATACGTAAAAAATTAACCGTATCCGCATTGGGATCTACAACAAGAACAGAATCGTATTCTGAGCCAAGACCTTCAATGATCTCACGCTGCACTTCCATCTCTCTGGTCTGCTTCAGCTGGCGCCGTACTTCCTCATCCACATCCCGCAAGCCCAGGATAAAAGTGATCTTTCCGCTTGAATCCACCGTTTTGGCCGTATTCATCTCAAAATAGGAAATGACGCCATCTTTGACTCTTCTGTATCCAAGCTTGTACAGTCCCTGCTCAAGCACCTTCTCCATAAGGATGGAAAGATTGATAGACTCCTTGAGTCGGTCACGATCTTCCGGAACAACAAAGGTATCAATGTATTTGGACAAAATCAGCTCATAATCCTCAAGGGCAAGCAGCTTGTTCAACACCTCAGGATCAAATGCGACTCCATCCGTACGATAAAGTGTCATTTTTCTTGTATTCGCATCAATTTTAAACAGACTGCTATATTCCCGGCTCAGAGCACCGATGATACGAAGCTGTTCTTCCTGTACTGCTCTGTTTTTATGTTCTTCCTCCACAATGGCATCGACACAGCGGAATCCCAGGATGATCTGACTCTCTGCATTATGTCTGGTATATAGTCTGATAAAAGAAGCCTGATAATGATGAATCCCTGTATCGCTCAGATTCACGCGATAAGTGCAGGAATAAGAATCGTTTTTTTCCAGCTCCGCTTTCACCTTGTCCAACGAAATGTCGGTCCAAAGAGCGTCTCTGTCCTCCTCCGGAACATATTTGGTAATATAATAATTCCAGGTATCCTGATAAGAACGTCGATGGGTTCTCTGATCTTCTGCAATGACCTTTCCGTAACGCTTGATGGTCACAGCGGTATCATTTACCGGATCAAGCAGCATAACATCCGGATATTCTCTGCTGAGCGTACCTGCGATTTCCATCTCATCCCGCATTTTTTCTATGGCTTCCAGTTCTTTTATCTTGGCGTCATGAATGATGCGGGTAGTATAGAGCACATGGGAAAGCTTGCCATCCGGGGTGCGGTCTCCGACGATAAAAGAGCATTCTGCCCAGATGGGCTTGTTGCCTGTCTCAGGAGAAATATATACAGTGCTTAAAAACTGTTTAGAGATGATTTTGTTGTTGCCAAGTCTTTGGTCCAATGTGGACAAATCCACAAACTCCAGCATTTCCTCCGTATAGGAAGGCTCTATCATGTGATGGCAGAAATAGCGCAGTCGCTCTGTTGCATCGCCGGATACGCCAATGTGAGCATGCACATGCTTTACAGATGACAGCTCCACAAAACTTCCGTCGCTCATATCAATGTAATAAGCGGAGGTATATATCTCACTCATGGATTGTATCTGAGCAATTCTGCTGCTTAATTCTTCATTGATCTCTTCAAGCTTTCTCTGCTTTTCTTCCAGCTGCCGCTCAGAAGCACTGAGCAGAACATTTTCTCTGCGTTCCACGGAAATAAACGCAAATACATTGATAATGGCAATCTGAAATGCCACGGAAGTACACGGTACTGTTACGAAGAATACCTGCAAAAAATCAAATACCAGGGGGACAACCGCAAACAGGATAACGACGGCACCTTTTTTTCTCCCGGCTTTCTCTTTTGCCTGAATACATCTTATAACTGCCCAGACAAAAATAACGACAAAATATCCCGTTGTTCCGATTCGCTCAATGATATACCATTTTCCTCTTGCATAGGAATCAACCGTATCCCCGATGGTAAAGAGCAGACCTGTCCATACATTGGCAATCACCATAAAAATAACCGCTGCCATAGGTATCGCCGCCAGAGTCAGTATCCCTTTTTTCGGATTTTCTCTGTTAAGCATACTATACAAAAAGGCAAACCAGGTAAATGCAAGAATCGCATTGGAAACAAAATACAGGGAAGTGGAAATCTGTAAACCCAGAGGTCCCATTCCTATTTTATCAAAATAGGTAAGCCCCCAGAATAGGTCAATGATATTGTGGCAAACCGCAAGAATAATAAGTTGCAGAAAGCCCTTTTCCCGGTATTTCTTATTGGAACTCAAGATGCGAAATAAAATAACTGTTCCTGTCACAAAAGCGATCACCGTAAACAGCATATAATCCACAAACATAAGTTATCTCCTCCCAAAACGGCGGAAGCCTTGCATGTCCGACTGATTTAAACACAAAAAGGCATTGGGACACTACAGGAAATCATAGTGTCCCACGCCCTTGCTGATAATCTACACATTGAATTGCTGTACTGTTGCTGATACCTCGTCCACTGCTGCGGACACCTGCTCTACCTTATCCTTCATGGACACTGCATCCGCCGCCACACCCTGAATATCCCGGCTCGCACCGTCTATCGCAAGGTTGACATCCTTCTGGCTCTTGTTGATATCCTCGACGGAAGCCGTCACTGCATGCACGGATGCAAACAGCTCCTGCGAGCTTGCACCGAGGTCAGTGGAGATAGAGCTGTAATACTCTGCACTGGCTTTATACTGTCCTGCGAGCTCATTCAGCTTCTCGAATGCCTGCTCGATATCGGAGGTCATCTTTTCAACGGTATCCGTTGTCTCCCTCGTCAATGTATCGACTGCATGAAGCAATCTGGCCGCAAGGCTGGAGACCTTGTTGATCTCGTTGCCGGTCTCATCGGACAGTTTTCTGATTTCCTCAGCGACCACGGCAAAGCCTCTGCCCGCCTCACCGGCTCTCGCACTCTCAATCGATGCATTCAGGGACAACAGATTGGTCTGGGAAGCAATCCCCGAGATCGCATCGGAGATAGAAGTAATCTCCCTGATACACTGTGCCTCCCTGATGGCTTCCTCCAGTCTCTCCTGACCGGCTCTGCAGCTGCCGAGGGAAGCTTCCTTTAAAGCCTGCATCTGTGGCAGCAATGTATTGATATGCTGTACGATATCATTGGAGTTGGCCGCCATCTCCTGCGCCTGACGGGCAACGGTCTGAGATGCCTTGGAAATCGTGCCGCAGTCATCGTTAATATGACGAATATTCTCGGTCTGCATGTCCATGGCTGCTGCCGTTTCCTCAATCACGGCAGAAATATTGCTTACGGCGTCTGCAATCCCGCTTACGGAGGCATTTGCTTCCCGGATGTTTCCGTCCACACCCTTCATCTCCGTCATGGTCTTACGAATGGTAGCGACAAATTTCTCCTTGAGCTCTTCAATGAGAAAGCTGATTTCCTCTTCCTCATGTCTGTAGTAAGGAACCTTATCCTGACCTACGACAGTCTCCTTAATAAAGGACTTCATGGTATTCATGGGACCCAGCTGTCTCTTTAAGATCACTGCCAGCGTAGCGATACAGACTGCACCGACTATGACAGCGGACAAAGCCACAAAAATGATAGCCTTCATCACTCTTCCGAACACATAAGACCGGGGAAGATATGCACCAAGCTGCCAGCCGGTGCTTTCCACGCTTTTCAGTCCAAGATAATAGCTTCCGCCATCCATGCCCCGGATGGTCTGTATTTCCACACTGTCCGTATCCATTTCATATACATCTGTGATCTTTGTGGAGGTACCGTCCTTCTGCATACAAAGGGAATTGTCGTTATGCATGATAATCGTTCTGTCCGCAGCCGTAACATAAACCGCCATATAGTCATTATTCAGCTCTGTCAGATTGCCGATTAAAGCATCCAGCGTAATATCCGCAAGGATGACTGCCTTTTTGTTACCGTAATAAAAGGGAGTGGCAACAGACACTACAATGCCGCCGGAATTGGCATCCACATAAGCATCTGTGATAATTGTCTTTTCCACAGCCCAGCAATCCGCCCACCAGCTTCTTCCGGTGGGATCCAGCTCAAATATGCCTCCGTTGTAAACCACATAGGGAGTCCCTTCCCGGCAAAAATAATAATTCAGGACATCGGCATCTCCCGCTGCACATTCGGTCAGATAGGCTTCTGCCGCATCATCGGAAATATTCGGCATGGCCTTGAACGATGCGGCAATGATCTCTGTCTGAGATGCTTTTTTCTTTAACCAGTTATCAATAAAGGTGGCACCATTATCCGTATTCATGGAAATCTCGTTACGCGTGTCTGTAAGCAAAGCTTTCTGAATGGATACCACAGAGCAAAACTCCATAATGAGAACCAATACAATAATATCGAGAATAACCATGTGTCGGATGTGAGAGGTAATGCTTCTTTGCCCTTTCTTCATATGCACTCCTTTATTTCCTTTGTTTTTATCAACACAACATATGGAAACATCTTGTAAAGTAATTTTACCACACACATAATTATTATAAAAGAAAAATTTTTGCCTGCAACGGTGATATTCAAGTCATCCTTAACTTCTGCAAGGCTCTCTTCCGGTCCCAGTTAGCTGCCCGGCAAGTCACTGTCTGCAGAATAGAATACCATATTTTCCAGGATCACTCCCGGCTCACCTGCATAGAAGCAGATATCATTCCGTCCCTCCTGCAGAGTGACCGACATGGTTGTAATACGAGAATGATCCCTTACCCCGTCTGCCCATTCCTGATCAAACCATTCCGTATAATACTTTTCAGATACGGTATATCCTCTTTTATTTCCGACAAACCGTTTTCTGCTTTGAAAAGTAATCTTGAAAAAGTCTTCTGACCGTTATCAAAAACAATCTGTACCGTACAGTTTGCTTCGTCCTTCCCCTTCAATGCATCACGGTCAATCGTAAAACGTACCTCCTTTTTTATAATCTAAGTGTTAGAAATAAACTACTCCGGCATTATTTCATCCGCAATATCGAGATTCTGACTCTTCCAATTTTTAAATTTTGTTCTTTCGAAATTTCCCCGGTGCAATGTGGTATGTTTTTGTAAATTGTTTGCTAAAGGAATAGACATCCTCATATCCCACCATCTGCGCGATTTCCTTGATGGGAATCCCACTCTCCAGAAGCATACAGGCCTGCTCCATCTTTTTTTCTATTCTGTATTTTCCCGGTGAAATACCGTATTTCTTCCGAAATTCCTTTCGGAGCGATTCATATCCCATAGGTATGTCTCCGGCTAACTTCTCCACTGAGATTTCACGGTTCAGATTCTGCTCCAAAATATCATGTACTGTTTGCAGGCAATCGTCCCTATTTGTATTTTCATTCTTTGCTTTTCCATACCCAAACATGTATAAAAGCTCACGTTCCAGCTCTAATGCGATTGTGGGAAGCTCGTTTTGAGTAGCTGCCTTGAGCTTCCTGATAAGACCCTTATACCGGTCCAGGTCGGCGGTATAGAATGCCTTCTTTCTCACCGGTGTACCCGGTAGTACGCCCAGCTTTTTCTCTGCTTCATAAAAATCAGCACTTACAGATATAAAAAATTCCAACCATTGTCCATCCGGTTCCACTCTCGTCGAATGTACAATTTCGGGAACTCTCTGTACCAGATCCCCTGCTTCCAACAAAAATCTTTCGCCATCCTCCGTAATATATTCTCCGCTTCCCCGCAGCAAAAGAAAGCAACTGTAGAACTCGTTGGTAAAATGGTATTGGGATCGTTCCGCAGTTTCTTTTTTCATAAATCCGCATGCAACAATTCCGTTTTTCAGATTTTCTCCTATACATCGATAAATCACATCACTTTGTGTGATTTCATCTCTCTTCTTTTCATATGCCTGATAATTTATCATGATTTCCTCGCTTTTACCAGATTGGATAAAAAAAAACCCATCTTTGCCATTTCGCTCCCAGTAATTATTTAGTATCTTTATTATAGGACTTTTTGAAATTTACATGGCTCTGAATAGTTACCCATATTGTATCATTACCGGTAAAAAAAACAAATATTTTATTCCATCAGGAAAGGAATTGTGTCAATGAATCAGTTAAAGGATTGGGAAAATCAATATGTCACGCAAAGGAACCGATACCCGATGCATACCCCTTACGGTGCTTATGAATCCGTTGAGCAGGCGTTAAGCAACGACCGCAATGCATCCGCTTTTGTCATGAGCTTAAATGGCTTATGGAAATTTCGCATGTATTCCTCTCCGGAAGAGGCTGAACCATTTTGGCAAAATGATTTTGACTGTTCCCACTGGCAAAGCCTGCCCGTTCCTGCAAACTGGGAGTATCACGGATACGGCAAGCCGGTCTATACCAATATTCTCTATCCCTTCAAGAGAGAAAACGGCTCCCAGCCCTTCGAAATAGAATCCACTACCGGGAACTTTGATTTACACGCTCCCTTTGTTCCCAAAGACAATCTGAACGGCTGCTATATTCGAACCTTTGACATTCCGGAAAGCTACATCGGCAGACAGATTCTGATTGATTTTGGCGGTGTGGAATCCTGCTTTTCTCTCTGGGTGAACGGGCAGGAGGTAGGGTATTCACAGGACAGTAAGCTGAATGCTGAGTTCGACCTGACCGATTACATTCACGCCGGCCGGAATACGATAGCAGTCTCTGTTCTTCGCTTCTGTGACGGAAGTTATCTGGAAGATCAGGATTATTGGCATCTGTATGGCATTTTTAGAGATGTGCGTATCATTGCCAAGCACAAAGACCATATCTTAGACTACAAGGTTGAAACAAGATTCCAAAACAATGATTTTACCACCTCCACGTTGATGGTTACTATCTGGCCGGACCAGACGTATCCTCTTTTTGGGGAACACTATGTAAAGCTGTCCTTATATGATAAGAACAATACCAAAATAACCGAGTTCTGCTCAAAACCCTTTTCCGAATACCAGGCATATTTGACCCCCAAATATGTCGCTTCGGTATCCGCCACGGTGGAAAAACCTGCGCTTTGGACGGCAGAGACTCCGGAATTGTACACCTTAGTTTTGGAATTGCAGGATAAGAACGGAACCACCACAGACATCGAAAGCTGCCGTGTGGGATTTCGTCAGCTCGATATCACCGAGCGTGGCATCCTTACGCTCAACGGCGAAAGGCTGATCATCCGAGGTGTCAATCGTCATGAATTCTGCCCTTCCTCCGGTCGCGTTGTCTCTGTGGATGGAATGAAAGAAGAAATCTTTTGTATGAAGCGCTTAAACTTTAACGCTGTTCGTACCTGTCACTATCCCAATAACGCAATCTGGTATGATCTGTGTGACGAATACGGTATTTATCTTGTAGACGAAGCAAACATTGAAACCCATGGTTATGGAGGCGGCTTAAGTTCCTCGCCGGAATGGATGAATGCATACATGGAACGTGCTACCCGTATGGTGCTTCGCGACAAAAACCATCCGTCTGTACTTTTCTGGTCACTGGGTAATGAATCCGGAGCCGGTGTGAATCACGCTGCCATGTATGGTTGGATCAAAGAATATGACAAGACCCGTTTTGTCCAATACGAATCCGGATTCCCGAAATCCAATATCACGGATATTCTCTGTCCGATGTATCCTGATATGAATTGGGTTGCCGGTCTCATGGCAGATGAAACGGATCTCCGTCCTATGATATTATGCGAATATGCTTATGCAAAGAGCAACAGTACCGGCAATTTCAAGGATTTTTGGGATTACATTCACAAGTATCCTCGTTTTCAGGGGGGCTTCCTCTGGGACTTTGCCGATAAAGCGATTGCCGTGAAAGATTCAGTATCAGGAAAAACGAAATATTGTTATGGTGGTGCTTTTGATGAGGAGGTTGTTGACGGCACTCCGGATATGTGCTTAAATGGCATTGTTTTTGCTGACTTAAGCTTTAAACCCGGTGCTTATGAGGTCCGAAATGTACAATCACCTGTTATCCTGCAAGCCGCTACTGACTGGTCCGGTAATCAGTTCATCAAGGTAACCAATTATTACCATGCAATGGACTTAAGCCATTTGGAGTTTCCTTATGATGTGATAGAAAATGGTTCTGCTGTTTCCTCAGGAACGTTTGGTCCCCTGCATACGCCTGCCGGTACCTCTGAATTGTTGCCTTATCCGGAATTACCTGCTAAGTTGAAGGGCGAAGCCTATCTAAATATCTATGCTAAGCTCTCCTCTGACACGGCATACGCTCCTGCCGGCACCGAAATCTACTGCTGCCAGCTTGCCCTGAACCACGTTGTTTATATGCCTGAGATTGCAGAACAGCCTCTTTATCCTCTCTCCTTCAGCGAGACAGACACAAGCATTACCATAGATGGCACAGGCACTCATATTGTTTTTGATAAGAAAAGGGGTACTTTTACCGAATATCAGACCAATTATTGCGATTACTTGACGGGCGGTATGGATACCTTCTGTCGCGCTGCAACAGGCATTGACGAAGGCTGTCATGATACAAACAATTATTACTATGATTGGGTTTCTCAGGGAATTGATCATCTACATAAAGAAATTACCGCTATTTCTGTGTCTGCAACAGAGACAGAAATATCGATTCAGACAAAGGCAGTTTTCCTCCCTATGAACGAAAACTGCCGCGTCGAACCCTTGCTTATCACCGAAACGCTGTATCGTATTAACAGCAGTCGTATGACCATTTCCAATCAAGTCATCAATTGCTGTGATATAGATACCCTTGCAAGAATCGGTTTATCCTTCCGTCTTGATACTAAGTTCGATAAGCTGTCATGGTATGGCAAAGGTCCGTGGGAGACCTATGCTGACCGCAAGCATTCCGCGCTTACCGGCTGCTACCACTCAACCGTGAAGGAACAGCATGTTCCTTTTGTTAAGCCTTGTGAGTGCGGTGGTCATGAAGATACACGGTATGCTTATTTATCCGACGGTGTTCATTCTGTGCACATCGTCAGCAATCAGGATTTTCATTTCAGCGCTTTGCCTTATTCTTTGGAGGAATATCAAAACGCCATGTATGATAATGATTTGCCCGATACTTCAACAGGTACCTGGCTCATCCTGGATTCCGTTCATGCGGGTCTCGGAGGTGATACCGGTTGGTTCAGGAATATTCACCCTGAATATCGCATTCCTTCCGGAAGATATCGGTATGAATTTACCTTTATCTTTCATTAGCGCCTTCTCT
>SAMEA3663280__coassemble_294_pt1 | contig 19642 bp, 16 predicted proteins | sample SAMEA3663280__metabat2_low_PE_020 | metagenome-assembled genome bin SAMEA3663280 (sample SAMEA3663280) | pig gut metagenome | biome: pig gut; feature: pig-associated habitat; material: faeces | place: China | collected 2013
CTTTACTGCCCCGGAAGCCAGATATCGCTCAATTCCCACACGATCCGTAGGAGCTACGGTTCGATAGGTGCTGAACTTGAATTGCCTGCTGTACACCGGATGCTCAACATAGTCCCCTTGTGCCGAGATATTCTCTCCCTGTGTGAGACCCTTCGCCATACCCACGCAGGTAATCTCCTCGCCCTCGGAAATCAGGCTGAGCACAGTATAACCACTTTGTTTTGAAAGATGATGTGATCCACATAGCCGTTAATTGTTTCCACATCTGTTCTCCTTTTTGCTTATTAGTTTCATCTGTGTATTGCGTCCCACGCAATTTTGAAAAGTGGATAGTAAGTGATTTGAGGAAAAAGAGAGCTGCCCAAAGGCAGCCCGAGAATTCTAATGATTATTTCCCTTCTGCCGGAGAATCGGACGACTCGGCAGAATTGACGGAAGGAGTATCTAAACCATAATTGCGTCTCATTTGTTCATAAAGCATCTGTGCCAGACCAAGACCGCTTTGTTCCGTGGTTTCCTTAGCAATTCCCTGAACCATTTGATCCTTATAGTAGTCCATCATCGTCTCATTAGACGCCGAAGACGCTTCATTCTTGGGAATCGTCTTCAACATGGATTTATACATCTGCTCCACAAAATATGCCTCAAATTCCTTGCAGGCATCCAGAAGCTCCTGATCCGTAGCATTGGAGTAATCCTTGCCGTTGATTTTGTCCTGAAGCTTTTGTGCCGACTGATTGGCTGCCACGGCATATTTATCGCTATACATAGCTGCAATATTACTGATGTCCATAGGTTACCTCTTTCTGCTGCTCACTTACGCAGCCTGTGCTTCACACAAGGCGTATTCGTTATCTGCGGAGATTATTAGCTTGTTGAAGCATTTCATCGGAAGCGGTGATCGCCTTGGAATTGAGTTCATAAGCTCTCTGCGCCACAATCATATTTACCATCTCATCTGCGACCTGCACATTGGAGCCTTCCAGATAACCCTGAAGGATAGAGCTCTTCTGTACATTGGCATTGTTAAATTCGTTGATGGGTTGTCCGCTGGCTGCTGTCTGTGCATACATACTGTCAGCCAGACGTTCCAGACCGTTGGGATTATTGAATTGGAAAAGTCCGATCGTTACGCCAATGGGCTTTGCGTTGTTCTGTTCATCCGGATAACACAGATCACCGGAGGCACTGACCGTAATGCGGCTGATGGTATACTTACTGTCCAGCACAATAGGATTGCCGGCGGTATCCAGTACCGGTCTGCCGTCTGAGTCAGCGAGCATATTGCCGGTGCTGCCGAGAGTGAACCGGAAATTACCGTTTCTTGTATAGTAAGTGTTGCCGTCCTCTGCTTTCACGGCAAAAAAACCTTTTCCATCGATTGCAAATGCCGTATCGCTTTCAGAAGCAAGCATACTGCCCTGTTTAAAAATCGTTGTAATTGCTGAATTTCTGGTTCCCAGACCCACCTGTGCACTGGTCGGCTTCTGCTCGCCGTTGGCTGTGGTGGTTCTGGTCTGAAGGTTCTGATACAACAGGGTCTTAAACTCATTTACCTGAGTTTTGTAACCATTCGTATTTACGTTAGCCAGATTATTTGCGATGGTATCAACATTAACCTGCTGAGCCGTCATACCGCTGGCCGCTGTCCATAAACTACGTACCATATCTCTCTACTCTCCTTCGAACCAATCTTTATTCTATATGTATCTGTACACTTCCAAATGCACCTTATACTCTTCCAAGCTGTGTCACTGCTACTTCCAGGGTATTGTCAAAGGTCTGAATCACCTTCTGATTGCTTTCATAGGCACGGGTGATGGAAATCAGATTAACCATCTCCGAAACAATCTGCACATTGGCCATTTCCAAGTATCCGGATTTAATCTCGGTGTCCCTGTTCTGTGTCAGCTCTGCACCTTCCACCGGACGGTAGTATGTCTCACCGTATTTGGAAAGGTAATTGTAATCCGCAAAATCAGCCACCTGAATCTGCGCAATATCCCGTCCGTTCTGGCTGATGATACCTTTGCTGTTGATCGCAGTCTCCTGCAGGGGGTCCAGGCGGATTCTCTTTTGATTCACATCCAGTACATAATCGCCATCCTCATTCACAAGATCGCCATCCTTATTCAGGGTAAACTGACCTGCGCGCGTGTACATGGTTGATGTCTCGCCCGCCTTGTTTGTAAACTCAATGGCAAAAAATCCATCTCCCGCCAGAGCCAGATCAAAGGTATTGCCCGTTACCCGGAAGGAACCTTGGGAAAAATCAGTATAGTTTTCACCGATTTTAACACCGGGATGATTGATTCCGATGGGCTGTACGTTTTGTAAACCCACGGATCTGTCTTTGATCTTCACTGCGAGAATGCTGTCGAAGGACTGACTGGTGGCACCTTCCTTTTTATAGCCCACGGTAGATACATTGGCCAGATTGTTGGTCATGGTATCCATTCTGTTCTGTTCATTTATCATTCCCGTGTAGGCTGTATATAACCCTTTTATCATGGGATGCCTCCTTCCTGCCGTACTCCGTTCTTCCGTACTCCGTTCTTCCGTGCTCGATCCTGCCGTGCTCAATTCTTCCCTGATCCGGTCTTTCGTACTCCGGTCATCAGGGCTCTCTGTATCCGGATAAAAATTCCACGTATCTTCCCGTACCTACTGCAACCGCAGTCATGGGATCTTCCGCTGTCATTGTATTGATGCCTGTCTTGGAATAAATCAGTTCTTCCAGACCACGTAACAGACTTCCGCCTCCGGTCAGGACAATACCTCTGTCAGCGATATCCGCTGCCAGCTCGGGGGGAGTCTTTTCCAGGACACTGTGAATGGTCTCGACAATCTGGGAAGTCGTCTCCCGAAGCGCCTCCTCCGTCTCTTCAGAGGAAACCTTTACCGTCTTGGGAAGACCCGTTACCAAGTTACGTCCCCTGACATCCATGTAGTCCACTTCCGGTCTGGGATAAGCGGACCCAATCTTAATCTTCAGATCCTCGGCTGTTCTTTCACCAATCAGCAGGTTATGTTTTTTACGCATAAATCTTACGATCGCCTCGTCAAAGTCGTCACCTGCGATCTTGATGGATGCACTAACCACAGTGCCACCCAAAGAGATAACTGCAATATCCGAGGTACCGCCGCCGATATCAACGATCATATTGCCGCAAGGCTTGGAAATATCGATGCCGGCTCCGATTGCCGCAGCGATAGGTTCCTCAATAATGGCAACTTCCCTGGCACCTGCCTGATAAGTTGCGTCCTCAACCGCTTTCTTCTCGACCTCCGTTACTCCGCTGGGTACGCAGACCGCAATGCGGGGTCTTCTGAAACTTCTTCTTCCCAGAGCCTTCTGGATAAAATATTTCATCATCTTCTCAGTCACGGTGTAGTCTGAAATAACACCCTGACGCAGGGGACGCACTGCAACGATGTTGCCGGGAGTTCTTCCCAGCATCAGCCGCGCATCCTCCCCAATTGCCTTAATCTTGTTGGTATCTCTATCAAAAGCCACTACTGAAGGCTCCTTCAGCACGACGCCTTTTCCTCTGATGTATACTAAAATACTGGCAGTACCCAAATCAATTCCGATATCCGTACACTGCATGTCCCAGTTCCCCTTTCTAAATTCTCCCAATTCTAAAGATAGTCATACATAATGCATTATATACCAAATCGGGACATTTTCAAAGGGGTTTAAAAAAATTTATAAAGAATTAAGGAACAAAATACGGACGCCTGATCCGAATGAATCCCTCATTCAAACTTTGCGTCCGTGCATTCAGCTAATTGTTCAATAGTTATATCGGTAATCACCTAGGATTTCTTTAGCCCCAAAAACAGCATTTTCAAATCTTTGCTTCAAATATTTATTTTGCCTTCTCCAGCATTTTCTTCACATACAGACCGGTATAGGATTTCTTTACCTTAACAATCTCCTCCGGGGTACCCTTGGCAATGACGGTACCGCCTCTGTCGCCGCCTTCGGGACCGATGTCGATAATGTAGTCTGCGGTCTTGATGACATCCAGATTGTGCTCTATTACTACCACAGAATTGCCGCCGTCTGCCAGTCTGTGGAGTATCTCCACCAGCTTGTGAACATCTGCAAAATGGAGACCGGTGGTAGGCTCGTCCAGAATGTATATGGTCTTGCCGGTGCTGCGCTTTGCCAGCTCTGTTGCCAGCTTAATCCGCTGTGCCTCTCCTCCGGAAAGAGTAGTGGAAGGCTGTCCCAGCTTCACGTAAGACAATCCCACATCGTAAAGGGTCTGAATCTTGTTTTTGATGGAAGGCATATTCTCAAAGAAGGGCAGCGCCTCCTCCACCGTCATATCCAACACGTCAAAGATACTCTTGCCCTTATACTTCACATCCAGGGTCTCACGATTGTAGCGCTTCCCCCCGCAGACCTCGCAGGGCACATAGACATCCGGCAGGAAATGCATTTCTATCTTGATAATACCGTCTCCACCGCAGGCTTCACATCGTCCGCCCTTAACATTGAAGCTGAAACGACCCTTGCTATAACCCTTTGCCTTGGCATCTGCGGTGGAGGCAAAGAGATCCCTGATCTGGTCGAAAACGCCGGTGTAGGTCGCCGGATTGGAGCGGGGTGTCCTGCCGATGGGCGACTGATCGATATCAATTACCTTGTCCAGCTGTTCCAGCCCGAGGATTTCCTTGTGTTTTCCCGGAATACAGCGGGCACGGTTCAAATCCCTCGCCAGATGTTTATACAAAATCTCATTGACCAGAGAGCTCTTGCCGGAACCTGACACACCTGTCACACAGGTAAGAACCCCCAGCGGAATGTCCACATCAATATTTTTCAGATTGTTCTCCGCCGCTCCCACTACCTTCAACCAGCCTGTGGGCTTTCTGCGTACCGCAGGCACCGGGATCTGCACTCTGCCGCTGAGGTACTGACCGGTCACGGACTCCGGAACCTTCATGATCTCTTCCGCCGTACCGCAGGCAATGACCTCACCACCATGAGAACCCGCACCCGGACCGATATCCACAATATAATCAGCAGCCAGCATGGTATCCTCGTCATGCTCTACCACAATCAGTGTATTTCCCAGATTACGCAGATTCTTCAAGGTATTCAGAAGCTTATCATTATCCCTCTGGTGCAGACCGATACTGGGCTCATCCAGAATATAGCATACTCCCACCAGTCCGGAGCCGATCTGGGTTGCAAGCCGGATACGCTGTGCCTCTCCTCCGGAAAGGGTGGCTGTGGCCCGGGAAAGAGACAGATACTCCAGCCCCACATCCACCAGAAATCCTACTCTGGCACGGATTTCCTTTAAGATCTGTTTTCCGATCAGTTGCTGTTGTGTCGTAAGTGTCATTCCCTCCAGGAAAGTATAGAGGTCTCTGACAGACATGGAAGTCACCTCAAAGATATTCTTGTCGCACACCGTCACCGCCAGAGATTCCTTCTTCAGTCTCCTGCCTCCGCATTCCTTACAGGGGGTTATCCGCATGAAGGTCTCGTATTCCTGCTTCATGGAATCGGAAAAGGTCTCCTTGTACCGGCGTTCCACATTGGAAATAAGTCCCTCAAAGGCAACGGGATAAACTCCCTTCCCCCGCTGTCCCTCGTAATAGACATCGACGGTCTTCCCTTCTGTTCCATAGAGAATCACCTTCCGGATCTCTTCCGGGTATTCCCCAAAGGGTGTATCCAGATCAAAGTGGTATTCCTTGGCAAGAGCCTGCAGGATGGCATTGGTAAAGCTCTTTTTGTCCATGCAGGACTGCCAGCCGGTGACAGTAATGGCACCCCGGCTGATGCTGAGACTATCATCAGGAATCATGAGCTCCGGCGCAAATTCCATACGATACCCCAGTCCGAAGCACTCCGGACATGCGCCGAAGGGATTGTTGAAGGAAAAGCTTCTGGGCTCAATCTCACTGATACCGATGCCGCAGTCAGGGCAGGAGAAGCTCTGGCTGAAGTTCATGGGCTCTCCGCCGATGACATCCACCACCAACAGCCCGTCCGCCAGCTCCAGTACATTTTCCACGGAATCAGCCAGACGACGCTGGATTCCCTCTTTCACCACCAGACGGTCCACGATAATATCAATGTTGTGCTTCAGATTCTTGTCCAGAGTGATCTCCTCTGTCAGCTCATACATACTGCCGTCGATACGCACTCTGACGTAGCCGCTTCTCTTGGCGCGCTCCAGAACCTTCTCATGTCTGCCTTTTCTTCCCCGCACCACCGGCGCAAGGAGCTGCAGCTTGGTTCCCTCCTCCAGTGCCATGATCTGATCCACCATCTGATCCACGGTCTGCTTCGCAATCACCCTGCCGCAATTGGGGCAATGGGGAGTACCGATACGGGCATACAGCAGACGAAAATAGTCATAGATCTCCGTCACAGTACCCACGGTGGACCTGGGATTGCGGTTGGTAGACTTCTGATCGATGGAAATCGCAGGGGACAGCCCGTCAATTCTCTCCACGTTGGGCTTCTCCATCTGTCCCAGAAACTGTCTTGCATAGGAGGATAAGGATTCCATATACCTCCTCTGTCCCTCTGCATAAATGGTATCAAATGCAAGGGAAGATTTGCCGGAACCTGACAGTCCTGTCAGAACCACCAGCTCATTTCTGGGAATATCCACATCAATATTCTTCAGATTATGTTCATTTGCTCCTCTTATTTTTATATATTCCTGTGCCTGCCTTTTGGGCAGCATCTTCACTGAATCTTCCATTACGGCCTCCTGTTTCAACTCTCAGACTCTCTTTTCTACTCGTCCAAATCCCGAAGCTTCTGCTTTAATTCTATCATCTTGTCTCTCAGCTCGGCAGCTGCCTCGAAGTTCAGGTCAGCCGCTGCCTTCTGCATCTTCTTCTGCACCTCTGCAATCAGCTTCTCCAGTTCCTTGCGGTTCATGGACTCAGGGTCCTTCTCGAACTGCATTTCCTCCCTGGCAATGACCTTGGAGATACTGATGAGATCCCTGACAGCCTTCTTAATGGTCTGAGGGGTAATGCCGTTCTTTTCATTGAACTTCATCTGTATCTCTCGGCGGCGGTTGGTCTCCTCTATGGCGATCCGCATGGAGTCTGTCACCGTATCAGCATACATGATTACGTGACCCTCTGCGTTTCTGGCGGCACGTCCCACTGTCTGAATCAGGGAGGTACTGCTTCTCAGGAAGCCTTCCTTGTCCGCATCCAGAATCGCCACCAGTGAAATCTCGGGAATATCCAGACCCTCTCGCAAAAGGTTAATTCCTACCAGGACATCAAACACATCGAGACGCATATCCCTGATGATCTCCGCGCGTTCCAGGGTATCAATATCCGAGTGCAGGTATTTGACACGGATGCCCACTTCCTTCATGTAATCGGTCAGATCCTCAGCCATACGCTTCGTCAGTGTTGTGATCAGTATCTTATTATGCTTCTCGATCTCTTTATTCACCTCGCCGATGAGGTCATCTATCTGACCCTCAACGGGACGGACGTCAATCTCCGGATCCAGCAGCCCGGTGGGACGGATAATCTGCTCTGTGCGCAGTAATTCATGGGTCTCCTCATACTCTGAAGGGGTTGCGGACACGAACAGCATCTGATCAATATGCGTCTCAAATTCACTGAAATTCAAGGGTCTGTTGTCCAGTGCCGAGGGTAAGCGAAATCCATAATCCACCAGCGTCTGTTTCCTGGAACGGTCTCCCGCAAACATTCCCCGAATCTGGGGAATGGTCATATGAGACTCATCAATGATAATCAGAAAATCCTCCGGGAAGAAGTCCATCAGGGTCATGGGCGGTGCCCCGGGCGGCATAAAGCTCAGATGCCTGGAATAATTCTCGATTCCGGAGCAGAAGCCGGTCTCCCGCATCATCTCTATGTCAAAATTGGTCCGCTCCGAGATTCTCTGCGCTTCAATCAGCTTGTCCTCGCCCTTGAAATACCGCACCCGCTCCTCCAGCTCCGCCTCTATATTCTCGCAGGCTGCGCGGATCTTTTCCATGGGTACGACATAATGGGACGCAGGATAGATAATGATATGATTCAATGTCGCATGTACCCTTCCGGTCATCGGCTCCACCTGGCAGATTCTGTCTATCTCATCTCCGAAAAATTCTATCCGGATAAAGTAATCGCTGCCCTGGGCGGGATTCACCTCCACCACGTCTCCGTGTACCCGAAAGCATCCTCTCTGCAGATCCATGTCATTGCGGGTATACTGGATATCCACCAGCTCCCGCAGCACCCGATCCCGATCCCTGGTCATACCCGGCCGCAGGGATACGGACATCCCCTGGAATTCCTCGGGGCTGCCCAGGCCATAGATGCAGGACACGCTGGCAACCACCACCACATCCCTTCTCTCAGCAAGGGAAGCAGTGGCAGACAGACGCAGCTTATCAATCTCATCATTGATGGCAGAGTCCTTGGCAATATAGGTGTCCGAAGAGGGCACATAAGCCTCGGGCTGGTAATAGTCATAATAGGACACAAAGTACTCCACCGCGTTCTCCGGGAAAAACTCCTTGAACTCACCATAGAGCTGTCCCGCAAGGGTCTTATTGTGTGCGATGACCAGGGTAGGCTTGTTCAGTGCTGCTATGACATTGGCCATGGTGAAGGTCTTACCGGAACCGGTAACACCCAGTAAAGTCTGGAATTGGTTGCCCTGTTTGAAGCCTTCTACCAGCTCTTTAATCGCCTGGGGCTGGTCTCCGGTGGGCTGATATTCACTGTGAAGTTTGAAAACTTTTTGTCCGGTTTCCACAAAAACACCTCTCTCATTTCAAAATACCGATCACTTGTCCGTCAGGAATATAGAATATCACAAAATATTTCAAAAGTACAGAGTTTTGGCGAACATTAGTTCTATTTATTTAACAGCCCCCCCTGATACCATAAATCAGCAAATCGACAGCATTGAGCTCATCTGCTCAATACTGTCGATTCCGTAACATCATATTACTTCAATCACATATTCTTTGTTGAATGAATGTCCTCTCTCCAGGCGATTGGAGTACTCCCTCTCTTCCAGTGTCCCGGCATATCCCGCCCTGTCACATCTGCCATACCAGGGCTCGATGCAGACAAAGGGCGCATGTGCCTTTGCCGGCGACCAGATGCCCAGCTGAGGGGTATCGAATCTGAGCTGTAGGAACGGTGTGTCTTTCCTGTCCCGGAGTGTTACGGTATGAATTCCCTGTCCATCCATAATCAATGCATCTTCGTCAAAAAGCTCATCGTACAATTTCAGGATTCCCTTTTCTATCTTCTGTCTGCTCCGCAAGTTCAAATTCACTGTCTCTGGCAAAACCGTGCTGGGGGATGTTCTCATAAGCCACGCCCATGTGAACATATCTCTGCTTCTCCAGTTTGCCCACAAACGGGAACAGGACCGGCGATACTCTTCCCCAGTATTTCGCATCTCCGCACCACATATACTCCCTGTCAGTCTCATTCGCCACCAGGCTCACAAGCTCTGCCCCATGGGTATTTACTCCGATACTGATTTCGTTGTTTCTTAATCGCACAATCCCCATTATCGTTTCCTCTTTCTCTATAAAAATGCTTCACAGTTATTTGCGATAGATTACTTTCTTAATCCGATTATACCCCCCGGAAAGCACCTTGTTATTTGCCACAAAGGTGCGCAGGGGCTGTAAGGTCAGCAGCATAATCGCCCGGTACCGAAACAGCTGCCCACGGGTAAGGTATTTCCCGGTAATCTCCCTGTGCTCTGCCTTGGAGAGCTTCAGATGCTCCTTCGTCTCCGAAAATCCCCCGCCCTCGTAGGAGCTGACAATCACCGGCATATAAATCATTTTTGCCTTCTTTTCAAAATAACAGTACAAAAAGTGCTCATAGTCCGCCCGCACCTTGTACTTCAGGTCATAAGCCCGCTCCTCAAAGAGGCTTCTGTGATAAAAACAGGTCTGATGGCAGGGCACATTACGATAACAGGTAAAAGGGGTAATCTCCCGATAAGAATAGACCTCAGTTCCCAGTCTTCTCTGATAGAGGTTGCCGTAATATACCGCAGGCTCCTCCACCGACTTCACCGAATCGAGCTCTCCGACAGTACCCCCGTCCTTCTCCGCTGCAATCCTTCCGGCCACCCCGGCAAGCACATTTTCATCGTAGAAATAGTCCCCGCAGTTTAAGAAGATAAAGTATTCCCCCGTTGCCGGCTTCACAGCCTGATTCATGGCGTCGTAGATACTTTTATCCCCTTGCACGATCACATGAAGCTTTGGATGCTGCGGCAGCTTTTCTACGGAACCGTCCTTCGAGCCGCCGTCTTTTACGATAATCTCATAATCGTCGTAATTCTGCGACAGGATACTCTCCACCGTCTTATGCAGTTCCCCGCCTGCGTTCAGGCATACCACAATAATACTGAACTTAACTCTTTGCATCACGCATTCCCTTTTTCATGATGGCATAGGCCTTTTTTGCCGGAATCTCCCCGCACATCACGCTCTTTTTTGCCAGGACAAACCGCAGGCACATAAAGCCCGCTTTCCATCCGTACAGAAAATGATACAGGAAGCCTCTGTCATAAAAAAATTTCTCGTTATAACCGTGGAACCAGGTAGAACCGCCCTCTTCTCTCGGCACTTCCTCACCGATCTCCACAGGTGTCTTATATATTTTCAGTCCCTTTCTCAGACAATCCATCAGAAAAAGGCTGTCCTCCCCATTGCTGTAGGGAGCACCGCCTCCGAATAAAAGAGAAAAGGTTACATTCGCCTTCTTAATCCTGTCGCCTCTGACCGCAAAGCTGTAGGTGGGATATCGCCCACAGTTGTACCAGCGCACCCTGCCATAAGAATCATTGTGATAGGTAGCGCGCTCCGGGACTACACGGAGGTTGAACAGGAGGACGTCCGCTTCCGGATGAGCTTCAAACTCCTGTCGTACTTTGTCTCCATATCCCTTGTCATAGACAATATCCTCATCGGAAAACAGCAGAATATCCCCGGTTCCGCGCAGAAGCGCATTGTTGCGGTTCAACCCCACGCCCCGCTCATGGAAGGAATAACACTGTATCCCGGAGCCCTCAAACTCGTATTCCAGATAGGAATTCTCTTCGCACTGATTTACAATCACGGCATCCGTCTCCAGCCGCATTTTACCGGCAAGCTTCCGTACATCCTGCTTTACAGCCGCCACTAACGTCTGTACCCGCATACCGCACCGCCTTTCTGAATTACACGTTAGATTTGATGTCTGCTATCACCCATTTCCCGTTCAGAGATACATAGAAATAGGTCTGATCGTTATGCTCGATTCTGGTCTCTCCTGTTCTGTTCAGGTAGATATTCTTGTCGAATATCACGCGGCAGGAGAAACAATCCTCGCTATACTCTGTATATTCCGAGACTGACAGATCGGTAAAGGTGGGGGTACGATGGTCGCTGTACATCCACATATCTCCGGTTCTGTATCTCTCTGCAAGCTCGATGTAGTAGGAGTTCTCGGGGAAGTATTTCTGCAGACACGCTGTACTCGCACCCGATCCCGGCAGATCCCTGGAAAAGAAGTTGGAGTAGTCCTTTGCTGCCTGTATCGCAAACTGCTCCAGATCCTCCGGCATCTCCTGAGGTGCAAAACCAACCTTGGCTGTGATCGTTTCCCCCGTCAGGCTTCCCTCTATCTTCTCGGCAGGTACATCTTCTCCCATAGTATCCCATATCTCTATTTTGGGTTGCTCAATAAGCCCCTTAACCTCATAGGTGTAAAACCTGGGTACATTCACATACTCAGCCACGTATTCCATGCCCTCCATGGCTACAGGCTCACCTGTCAATTCCTCCTCTGTCAGGGCAAGACCGTTCACAGAGGCACCATACCCTTCCGGCAACTCCAGATGAACACTGTAATGTCCCTTTACTATGGGTTCAACACTCACAGCCTTCCACTCGGATATCGTCAGAATCACCATAATCTGCTTCTGGTTATACGCCTCAAAGGCTGCTCTTGCTATCTTGGTCTCACCGTCATATATACCATAGACAGCCTGGGTTCCGCTGCTCTCAGCCTTCCAGGTCAACTGCTTACCTTTGATTGCATTGCGGAAGCCTTCGGCAATTACATCGGAAGACTCGAATTTATTCCCCTGAACAACAATGGGACCGGTATAGCTGCCCTCTGACAGCTGAAGCATAAACTCATCCACCTTATAACCGGGCTGCGCCGCTTCATATTCCTTCATAATATTCCATACTTTAGTCCACAACAGGGCTATTATCAGTGCAAGTACCGATACATAGACCAGCCATATCATCCAAAACTTTATCTTATTTTTCATTGTATTTCTCCTTAGGCATATCCTTCTGAACGCATCATTGTGTCACCACAAAAGAAGTGGGTAATTTCCAGGAAGATGTGGAATGATACAATGTTACACTGGTCATTTCATAGTTGCCGTTGTAGTACATGGCCGAGGAACTTCCGCCGTCCAGGTTCGCTGCATTCACAGCACCGTACTCCTCCATGACACTGATCAGGTCGGCGGCAGTTGCACCGATGTGTCCTTCGTGTCCGCGCCCGTCAGTCACAAACATAATGATGGCCCCGTCCTTGCGCTGTCCGATAACCGTTCTGGGATTGGCTCCGCTGCCGTTACCGCTGATGGCTCTGGATTCCCCGTTGATGATCAATTTGGTAAAATGATTGGTATCTCCGTCGTCAATATCCTTGAAGCTGACGGCGTCGCGAATCTTGTTTTCCCTGACCATAGCCTCAACCTGATCCGCTGACATTCCGCCGATATCCTTAATCACCAGAATATTGTCCTCATTCATTCCCACCATGACATCACCGGTCTCCGGTCGATTGTACTGAATCTCGCCCTCGCATACTACCAGACCCTTGGGTCTTCCGCCCCAGTTTCCCGAAGAATAGTATTCGCCACCATTGATACCTGCAATTGCACCGGAAGAACTTACCAGTTCATCCAGTGTCTTACCGCCTTTTTCCTTGGCGTCACTGGACCAGGGATATATGGTTGCCACCTTTACCTTGGAGGGATCCTTGACAATCATGACCTTTCCCATATAAGAACGCCCGGAGACAGCAAACACCTCGATACCATTCTCATCAAAGAAATCCTGAAACTCTGTGCTGTTTTCCGGATTCGCTGTATCATCGGAAGGAATCTCTATCAGGTCCACATCCACATCCCCCTCCACAACAGCCATGGAGTTGTTGCTGGTAATCTGCAGGATCTCATCCTTGTCAAAATACCATCCCGCCAGGAATTTCATAGCTCCCGTTTCCAGAACAGTGCTGACAAACAGGTCTCTGGCTGTAGTGGAAGGCCCGTGACAGAAAATCCACATTGTGCCGTAAATACCGGCAAATACCATCACAAGAGTGGACATCAGGATAGCAAACACTCTCCAGACTATGGTCTTGATCTTATTCCCCTTTTTTGTTTCTTTATTGGTAGCAGTCATAGTTCATAATTCCCTTCCGGGTTCACTTTTACACCCTGTAAATCATTTATTCTTCTTATCCGCAAATACCCACTGTCTCTGTATCTGGAAACTGAGCAGAAACAGGGTCACATCCACCAACACCTTAATCACCGAGGTAAGTATGTTGCCGGTTTTCAACACCCAGGAAAGGGCGTTTACCAGCCCGTAGGATACCAGCATCTGCCCCAAACAGAGCACATAGTATCTGGGCAGGGAACTCTTCACAGATACCTCTGACTCAAACACCTTGCTGCGGTTCATAGTGTAGTTGTACAGGGAGGACACTACTCTCGCGCCCGCTGTGGCTATCAGTATCATCGCCCAGTGAGGCAGCTTCTCTCCTATGATAAATTCCAGAATCGTGAACAACACAATATCTATCACAAAGGAAAGCAAAGAGTTCATGATAAACTTTAAAATAACCGCATAAATCTTGAAGGAATCCCGGAAGGGATGAAAATGAGAGGAGGCGTTCTCCTCTATGTACACCGTATCTATGGTGACCTCCGAAAAAGGGATTCCCTTCCTGTTCATCTCAAGCAGCATCTGGGTCTCATATTCATAGCGCTCACCGCTGACTTCTGTCATAAACGGAAGCAAGGCGGCGGGAATCGCTCTCAGCCCGGTCTGGGTATCCGAGATACGGATGCCGCAGGCAAAACGGAATACCCCCTTGGTAATATTGTTGCCCATCCTGCTCCTGGGCGGAACATCAGGCTTGCTGAAGTCTCTGCAGCCCAGGATAACACAGTTCTGATCTGCCTTTGCTATCATTTCATTGCAGCAGGCCCTGACATCCCCGGGTCTGTGCTGGCCATCACCGTCCACCGTAACCACACCATCGATATCCTTGCGGTTCTCGATACAGTACTGAAAAGCTGTTTTCATTGCTCTTCCCTTACCCTTATTCACCTCATGGCAAACCAGGGTTACCCCGGGAAGCTTCCCCACCTCAACAAAGGGTTGATTGTGAGCCTCATCACTGCCGTCATTTATGACAAGAATGTCATCAAACCCTTCTTCTGCCAGTCCTTTTACCGTGGAAATCAATTTTTCATCGGGATTATAGGATGGTACAATCACGCAAATCCTCATCTCATCTTCCCCCGCAAAATCTCTTTTGCCTTTTCCAGCTGATTGTCCGGATGATCGTCACTTCCGTAATACGCCTCGCTGTCAAACTCGCATACCACATCCGGCTCAATTCCGATTCCGTGGATATTGTTGCCGTTTGGTGTATAGTAGGCGCTGATGGTAAGCTTCACGGCACTGCCGTCCCTGAAGGGAATAATCTGCTGTACAATTCCCTTGCCGTAAGTGGTGGTGCCAACGATGGTTCCTATTCCGTGATCCTTGATGGCGCCGGTCATAATCTCGGCTGCACTGGCAGAGTTCATATCCACCAGAACCACCAAGGGAATATCAATCTCATTCTTACCGTCACACTTGTATTCCACTCTCTTACCCGCGTTATCCTCAGTGTACACAATCATGCCCTCCGGCAGGATCATCTTACACATCTTCACAACGGAGCTGAGCATTCCCCCGGGATTGCCGCGAAGGTCAAGGATGAGTCCCTTTGCGCCCTCCGTCTTTGCAGACTCCAGCGCCTGCTCAAACTGATCCACTGTAATCTCATCAAATTCCGTCACACTGATATAAGCCATTCCATCCTCAAGCATAGAGTACTCCACCGTAGGCGTCTCCACCTTACGGCGTTCTATGGTTATCTCAAGGTAATCAGGCTCCCCCTCGCGAATCAAAGTCAGGGTAACGGTGGTACCCTCCGGTCCCCTGATCAGCTTAACAGCCTCTTCCAGGGACATGCCCCGCAGGGACTGACCGTCTGCCTCCAGTACCAGATCGTTGGGGCGAAGCTTCGCCTCCTGTGCCGGCGAATTCTTGATAACATCAGAGATCTTGGGCAGACCCGTATCCTGGTCCAGACTGACATAGGCTCCGATTCCGTAGAATATGCCTTCCGTATCGCTCATCAGATCCTCTAATTCTTCCGCAGTATAATACTGGGAATAGGGGTCGTTCAGCGCCTCCATCATGGCACGGTAAAGAGCAATCCGCACATCCTCATCCGCTACCTTATCCAGATAGAAACGGCTGTCTATGGTATCCTCCAGCAGCTGAAGCTTTTCCACCATCTCTGTATTGACGATATCATCATCAAGAAGCGGCGTATCTGTTCCTTTATCCGTCCCGGTAAGTAAACGCTGTATCTGCGTGAGCAGACCGGCGTACATATTTTCCGGCTCCTTTGCAAATACCTGTATACCCACAGCAGCGTAAAAAATGGCCAGGGTCAGCATTGTCGATGCCAGACCAACCAGCATTCCTGCAATAAACAGCCCTTTTCCGCTTCCCTTTTCCCTGCGTGTTTTCTCTGTCTGACGGCATTTCTGCCCCTCTTCGTAATAAACCTGATTCTCGTCCATATTCTCTGCCTTTCTGCGTTAACCGCCGAAACTACCTGGTGATATATTCCCAGGGTGAAACGTAAGAACCGTTCAGCCGGACACTGAAGTGAAGATGGTTTCCGTTAGACCTTCCGGTAGTGCCCACTGCCGCAATGGTATCGCCCCGAATCACAATATCACCTTTATTCACATACAGTGCCGAAGCATGCATATAAATTGTATACAGTCCTGAGCCGTGGTCAATCATCACGTAATTACCCATGGTGGAATTGTAGGTTGCGGCAACCACCGTGCCGTCATATGCGGCGTAGATGGCCGTTCCCTTGGGAGCCGCCAGATCCACTCCGTTGTGGAACTGCGGTATCCCCAGAATCGGGTGGATTCTGTTTCCGTATTCACTGGACACCCGGGTATAGGATGCCAGCGGGAACTTAAAGGTGCCGCCATCGTAGGTCAGAACCACACCGCTGGCTGCCAGAAGGGCCTTCTTCTCTTCCGCCACAAGCGCTTCCAGCGCTGCTATTTCTTCCTCTTCTGCCTTGATGGAAGCCTCGTATTCCCTGATTGCCGCTTCCTTCATGGTAATATCATTCTCGTAACGGTCTATTTCCTGATTCTTCTCCGCAATCAGTATCTCCAGATTCCTCTGCTCTTCCTCCACCGCAGCCTTGGTCTCATCCAGAATCTCTTTCTCAATCTCGAGCTGTTCCTTACAGAGCTCCACATACTGCCTGGTGTTCATATAGTCCTGCCAGCGTCGCTTGTCATAGTTAATGACTCTCTCCGCATAATCTGCTTTGTTCAGGAAATCACCGAAGCTCTCCGCCTTCAGAAGCATATCCGTCATCTGGGGATCGCCCGATTCATACACCATCCGGATGCGTGCAATCATCGCTTCCTTCTGATTCTCTTCCTTGGCAAGGGCCTCCTCCAGTTCCTTCTCCGTGGCTTCTATCTCGATTTCCTTCTCCGCAATCTGTTGCTTCAGTACGGCGATATTATGCTCAATCTCTTCCAGATTGCTGTCCAGCTGTTCGATGTATGATGCCAGATTGGCGCGCTGCGCTTCCAGCTCCTTCTTCATCTCCTTCAGATTGGACAAACCGCTTTGAAGATTTTTCTTTTCTTCCTTTGCCTGGTTGATTTTATTCTCTTTGTCCTTGATGCTGTCCGAAGTAATGTCATCCAACGTTAAGGCAGACGCACTCTGCTTCCATACTCCGGAGACAGCCATTGTACAAAGTGTTATGATCACAAGGCATACAATTAATCCTTTTTTCTTCATGAATACCCGCCTTTTCCAATTCTACACATGTAAATGCTTTCTGACAGTAGACGCACTTCCCAGATAACCGATTCCCATACCCAGAACCAAGGATACCGGCAGCAATACCTTAAAGACCTCCTGAACCGTCAGGAAATTCAGAAAGCTATTCAGCACTGAGAACTGCTGTAAAATGTAATTCAACGCGTAATTATATACACTGTATATCAGTCCGAGAGGAAGTGCTGCCCCCAAAAGACCGATAATGATGCCCTCCAACACAAAGGGTGCTCTGACAAAGAAATCAGTCGCGCCGATATATTTCATGATGTTAATCTCCGCGGAGCGAACGGAAATCCCTATGGAAACCGTATTGCTAATCAGGAAGATGCTGACCGCCAGCAGAATCACGATGATTCCCACGGAAATATAGGCAATAAGCAGGTTCACACCACTTAAGGTATGCGCCGTCACCTCGGAATAATTCACTTTTCTGACCTCCGGAATGGATTGCAGCCAGCTCACCAGCGCATTCTGCATGTCGACATCGCTCAGATGGATCTCATAGCTGCAGACACCGGACAGGGGATTCTCCGGAAATCCTTCCGCATAGCTTTCTCCGTAATAATTGGAGGCAAAGTTCATCCAGGCCTCTTCGTCAGAGATAAATACAACGCCATCCGGCTCCTTGGATACTTCTACCCTGGCCTTAATTCTCTCACCGATCTCTTTCATGCGCAGTTCATCCGGCACCTGCTCCGGACTGTGTGGTGTTCCTTCCTTTTCACATCTGTCATTGGCATCGTGGAAAAAGACAGTGACAGTCACACCTTCCTCCGCCTTCATGACAATACTCCGGAAATTAGCCACAATCGCATAAAAAAGTCCAAACAGAAAAAGACAGGCGGATATCGTGGCAACAGACGCTAACGAGTACCATTTATTTCGAAATATATTGGCAAAGCCCTGTCTGATGGTATAAAACAACGTACTAATCTTCCTCAATATACTCGCCTCCCTCCTGATCGCTCACAATGACGCCTTTTTTCATTGTGACCACACGTTTATGCATGGCGTTGACGATTTCTCTGTTGTGTGTTACCACAACAACAGTCGTTCCGTCTTCGTTAATCTCTTCCAACAGCTTCATGATTTCCCAGGAATTCTTGGGATCCAGATTGCCCGTAGGCTCATCTGCAAGCAGAATAGAGGGCTTGTTCACAAGAGCTCTGGCCAATGCAACTCTCTGCTGTTCTCCTCCGGATAACTGATTTGTCTTTGCCTTATATTTGCTGGCCAGTCCGACAGTTGCAAGCACAGCAGGTACGTTTCTCCTGATCTCTCTGGCAGGTGTTTCGACAATTCTCTGGGCAAATGCAACATTTTCATATACATTCCTGTCATTCAACAGACGGAAATCCTGGAAAACCACACCCAGATTACGGCGAAAACGCGGGATTTTGCCATGTCTGAGCTTCGACAGATTGTTACCCATGACATAAACATTCCCTTCACTGGCTTTCAGTTCCCGTAAAAGCAGCTTTATCATGGTAGATTTTCCGGAACCGCTGTCACCCACGATGAAAACAAATTCACCCTTTTTGATGCTCAGATTGATCCCGTTCAGTGCCGGGGAACCGCTGGAATAAACCTTATGTACATTATCCAGGTAAATGACACCCTTTTCTTCTATCATCTGCTCTTTTTTTATTCTCTGCTGTTCTCTTCTCGACATGAAACTATCTCCTTTAAAAATCCATGCTCTCCATGTATTTCATATACTTGACAACCATAAGCGCAATCTTGAAGGTAATGGCATCCTCAAACACGCGAAGGTCCAGACCGGTGCTCTTCTGCAGCTTATCCAGACGATATACCAATGTGTTTCTGTGAATAAACAACTGTCTGGAGGTCTCTGATACGTTCAGACTGTTCTCGAAAAATTTATAGATTGTGGTCAGTGTCTCATCATCAAATTCATCCGGACTCTTACCGCCAAAAATCTCTTTGATAAACATTTTACATAAAGGAATGGGAAGCTGATAGATAAGTCGTCCGATTCCAAGCTCACTGTAAGCTATGACGTTGCGCTCATCAAAGAAGATTTTTCCCACATCCAGTGCCATCTTCGCTTCCTTGTAGGAACGGCTTACCTCCTTTATCTCCTGCACCACGGTACCGTAAGCCACCCTTGTCTCTTTGATGCCTTCCTTCTGCAGATAGGTTACCAATGCTCCTGCTGCCTTCTCAATCTCTCTGGCAGTATCGGTCTCCACCAGTTCCTTGACGACAACCACATTATTCTCATCTACCGCAGTCGCAAAATCTTTTCCGTTGCCGCCCAGATAGCTTCTGGTCAGTTCCAGGGCGTTGTTGTCCTTGCCATTGACAGACTCAATGATCAACACGACACGACTCACATCGGTCTGAATATGTAGCTTCTTGGAACGACTGTAGAT
>SAMEA3663280__coassemble_308_pt1 | contig 19027 bp, 13 predicted proteins | sample SAMEA3663280__metabat2_low_PE_020 | metagenome-assembled genome bin SAMEA3663280 (sample SAMEA3663280) | pig gut metagenome | biome: pig gut; feature: pig-associated habitat; material: faeces | place: China | collected 2013
CCATATCAAGATGCGTTTTGCGGTTTTCCCTTGGACCGATGGAATCCTTCCAGTTCCAGGCAGACACAAAATTCCCTCCTGGCATTCTCACAGCCGGCATTCCGGTTCCCCTGAGTGCCTGAATAAAATCCTGCCGGAAGCCCTGCTCATCCGCGGTGGAATGCTTGGGATTAAACATGGTTCCGTTTACCATGGTCCCGATGGGCTCCAGAAAGGTGCTGAAAAGTCTGGGGGAAATCTCCCCTGTTTCAAACAACGGATGAATTGTTATCTTTGCCTGATTTGCCATTACTTCTCCTCCCTAAACAGCTTTCTCAAAAATACATTTGCACAATGTCTCCAGAAGGTCCAGTCGTGATAGCCGTAGTCCTCAAACACCTCAATGGGAGTACCTGCTTCCAATACCGTCTCTTCATTCTTCTTTGTGGATTCGTAAAAAACTTCTTTCGTGCCGCATGCCACAAACAGCATCTTAAAATATTTATGGAATTCCTCCGGTTGCAACAGGATACTGCTGTAATCGTCCTCCTCGTTTTGAATTACCAGACCGCCGGAGAAAATACCGGCCCAAGCGAACAGCTCAGGATGGGTAAACACAATTTTCTGGGTCTGCATTCCACCCATGGACAGCCCTGCCATGGCACGATGCTCTCTGTCTGCCAGTGTTCTGTATGTCCTGTCAATAAAAGGGACACAGCTGTCTGGCAATTCCTCCAGGAAAGCGCTCATGGAAGGATGATACTCTTTTTCTTCAGGGAAGCCGTAGCCGGTGGTCATCACAATGATCATTTCCTGCATCTGTCCCTGCTCGATGAGATTGTCGGCAATATTGGCAATCCTGCCCTGCCATACCCAGCCCATCTCGTTTTCTCCGCCGCCATGCTGCAGATAAAGCACGGGATATCTGCGTTCCAGATCCACGTCGTAGGAAGCAGGGGTGTACACATAACAGAGCTTATCCCTTCCGGTCTCTTTTGATTTATAGTAGTTCATATGAACCACACCATGAGGCACCTGCCGGATGCGATACTCCTCAAAGTCCTCCTCAGGCATTTCCAGGTAATTGATGGTGCGGAAGCCACCATAGCCCACAGGCGCATTGCCATCTGTCACATCCACGCCGTTGACCTTGATTCCGTAATAGTGAAATCCCTTTTCGATTCCGCTTACTTCACAGCTCCACCAGCCGTCTTCCCCCTTGGTCATGGAAAAGCTTCCCATTCCCCAGATATCAGCCTCCACTGTTTTGGCATCTGCCCCGCGGAATCGGAAAACAGCCTTCCCCTCTGTCACATCGGTCACCTCAGACCCTATCGGGTCATCCCGGTATCTTCCGGCCGGCTGCCCCTTCTCATCAACCTCAAAAATAACACCCTTGTAAATCGGGTCAAACATCAGCATATGATCCCTGAAGGTCTGGTAATCCAGCATCTCCTCCGGTATCGTGACCTCCGAATAGGCAAAAACATCTTCCCCCTCATCCTCCTTTGTGTCCCTAAAAAGAAGCTTGGCAAAATCTCTCAGGCTCTCCCGCCATACATGCCACTCGTGAAAGCCCTGATAGCTCTTCTGTATCCCCGTTACTCCAAGAGCCGCAAACCTGTCGGTATACTTCCTCTGAAGCTCAGCCAGTCCCTGCTCCCCCACGCCGGCACTCATAAATACCGTCAGCATAGGATATGCCTCCTGCTGCTTTAATATCTCTTCGGTCTCCTCATATCTTACCCCGGAGAACACTCCGAGATAGGCAAAAAGCTGCTGGTAGCGGGACACAATCTGCACTGCCTGTGCCGACCCAAGGGAAAGTCCGGCCATGGCTCTGTTCTCCCTGCCCTTTTTCACAGAGAAATGGCTCTCAATATAAGGAATACAATCCTCCACCAGTTCTCTGCCAAAATCCCCCGGGAAAAAGACAGGCTCCTCTCCCTTCCGGAAGGCATAGCCGCAGCACATTACCACAATCATCTCCTGACAGCTGCCCTCGGCAAGCAGATTGTCCAGAATCAGATTCATCTTGCCGTTCCAGATCCAGCCCGTCTCGTCCTCACCCACACCATGCTGCAGATAGAGAACCGGATATTTTTTCCCGGCTGTTTCCCCGTAGCAGGGTGGAGTATAGACATAGCATTTTTTCAAATGTCCGTTGACACTTGAGGTATAGAAATGCTGCTGTACGTCCCCGTGGGGTACTTCCTTTAAGAACCAGAATTCCGAGCCCTCATCCGGAACCTCCAGAAAGTTTGTGGCTCCGAAGCAGCCATAGGCAATGGGAGCCAGAGGATTCACTACCTGCACCCCGTCCACAAACCAGTTGTGATAATGAAAGCCCGGTGCAATTCCCGATACCCTTGCGGAAAAATTCCCTTCCCCGTCCTTCCTCAACGCAATTCTGTCACGGCTCATGCTGCCGCTGATTCCCGCAACCTCCACCGTCTCCGCTGAAGGTGCATGCATGGTAAAGGTCACGTCGCCGTTGTCCTCCAGCCTTGCCCCCCATAGGTCATCACGATAGCAGATAGAAGGTTTTCCCCCCTTTTCCTCCATCACTGCTCTCTTGTACATAGGATCAAAAAAGAGCGGGTGCATGGTGACTGCCTGATTTTGTTTTGACTGCATATTCATTTCCTCCTGAACACTCTATTCTTTCTCCCTTTCAAAACTAAGTTCCCGCCAAGACCTTTGTGTCTGCAATCAGACATGCAGGTCTTAAGGTGAAGGAATACAATTCTAAAACGGGATATGTTACATATAGTTTTATTGCAATACATCCCCAAGTACATTTACCAGTTTTTCATATCGTACCATCACCTCGCTGTGATGTTCTGCTATATAGTCGTATCTGCCTTCCTTCACCGCCGACTCCAATGCCTTTGCATCCTCTGACAGTCCAACAGCCCCTATGGTCATGGAATTGCTCTTCAGGGCATGTACCGAAATCCGATAATTGTCCCAATCCTCCTTTTCCAGAAAACCTTGCAATTCTTTTGACTTTTCTTCTCCAATATATTCCCTCAGCACCTCCAGATAAAACTCCTCATCCACACAATATCTCAGTCCGGTCTTTAACTCAATCTCCCCCAGGCTTTGCAATCGCTCCATTACTGTGATATTTTCCCGTTTCTCCTGCTCCGGCATTTCCGAAGCGTTCTCTTCTCTTCTACTGTGTACTATTTCTTCCGGCAGATATTTCTGCATCATCTCCATCAACTCTGCTTCCACAAGGGGCTTTGTGAGATAATCCGTGAATCCCGCCTCTATGTATTCCTCTCTGGCACCCATGATGGCGTTCGCCGTCAATGCAATAACGGGAGTCTTCCGGTTTAGACTTCCGGTGAGCCGCTTCATCCTCTGCAGAGTCTCCACACCATCCATTCCGGGCATCATATGATCCAGAAATATTATGTCATATTGCTTCTTCTTCACCAGCTCCAGACATTCCCGACCGCTTAATACCGTATCAATCTGAACCTGTGTCTCCTTCAAAAGTCCCACGACCACCTTCAGATTCAGTTCGACATCATCTACCACCAGCACTCTCGCATCCGGAGCATAAAATGTCAGTACCGTATTCACATCACTGTCAAGATATTGCTGATATCTGCTCTGTAAATCTCCTATAGGTTCAGCATTCGTAACCGTCTGGGGTATCCTTGCCTTAAAACAGGAGCCTGCACCATAGACACTGTTCACCGTGATTTCTCCACCCATCAGTTCTATCAGATTCTTCGTCAGGTTCAGTCCCAGCCCCGTCCCCTCTATGTTACGGTTGCGGCTTTCCTCCATTCTGGTAAAGGGCTGAAACAGCCTTTCCATGTCCTCCTCTCTGATGCCGATTCCGGTATCCGTAACCGAGAGAATCATAATGATTCTGTCCTCAGTGACATTTTCATAATCCAAATTCAGGGTAACCTTACCCTCCTTTGTATACTTTGCCGCATTGGACATAAAATTATTCATAATCTGCCTGATACGCACCTCATCGCCGTACAGTCCCGAAGGCATCCGGGGATTCACCTCAATACTAAGCTTTATGGGTCGGTTTTCCAGTTTGGGTTTGATCATATTGCAACAATCATTGACAACAGAAAACAGCTCGTACTGTACCGGCAGGATTTCCAGCTTGCCTGACTCTATCTTTGAAATATCAAGAATGTCGTTGACTATGGAAAGCAGCGAATTGCCTGCGCTCTGAATATTCTTTGCATATTCTCTCAGATTCTCATCCCTGCACTCCTTTAACAGGATTGCATCCATCCCGAGGATTCCGTTAATCGGAGTACGAATCTCATGGGACATATTGGCAAGGAAACGGCTTTTGGCCTGATTTGCCACAATGGCATCATTTTTTGCCTGTTCCATAAACTGCAGGTGTTCCTGCATCATCTGCCGGACATAACAGCTAAAGACGCATATTGCAAAAATACAGACCCCATATCTGCTGTATTTGCCGAAATCCCCGACCTTGACAGTATAGGTTCTGACTAAATCCGTCATACCTCCAATCAGCATACAGACAACCCCCAGAAGCTGAATACCGGTCTCCAGAGTCTTCACCCTTCCCACACTCATAGTCAGAGAAAGTGCCACCACAAAAATCAGGATAAAAATGATACCATGGGACACAAAGGCCATGTTCATGAAATCCACACATCCGCTGATCTGAAGCTCCAGTTGTACCATCACATTGGTAATGGTAACCAGCATGAGAAAGCGCATAACTTTGTGAAGCTTTGGCATGGACTCATAGAAATATACCTCCGCAAACAAAGGTGTTGTCATCAGCAGAATAAAAATCAGATTGGAATACAGTGTCTGATTTCCAATGAAAATCCCAGGCACCTTGGTCTCAATAAAGTGATAGATGCTGTTCAGTAGAAGATACACTCCCAGAAATCCAAGTCCGCCGGTGGGTTTTCGTGACAGACGTTGCACAAGGGTCAGAACAAGCATCACAACCGCCACGATGAGAATAATCAGCGTACATAAAAGACTCAAAAGCTTTTGCTTGATGAAAGCAAAAACTGCCACGGTTCTCTGAGCCACGGTGATTTCAGTGATATAAGACGCATAATTCGCATAGGGAGAACACATTTCTATCAGAATCTCTCCCACTTCACAATTTTGAGGTATATCGGCAAATACCATGACACTGCCCGGCGTATTGCCGAAGAGCCGCCTGTCCTCCAGCCCAAAGGTATAAATTTCCTTTCCGTCAACGGTAATACGCAATGTTTTGTCCGCTGACAGAAAGGTTATGGTTTCTCCCAGATATTCCTGGGGAATGCTGTTGCGAATCACTATTTTTTCATACGGACTGCTGCTGTCATAATAGGGCAGCTCCGGCAGCGGTGTCTCCGTTCCGTCCTCCCTGACCATCGTCCATCCGTTATTAAAACCGGTCACCTTTCCCTTTGTCAGGGTTACATCATCTACCTTTGCCGTCAGGATAATGACACCCACAACAACCAGCTGAACAAAAAATATAGCCCATATTATCCTGTAAATTACCTTTGTCACTCCAAGACTTTCGTTCTTTTCCATGAAACCTCATCCTTCCCGGATATTTATCGAAACCGGATAATCCCCAGCGTATCAATTAGCAATCAAAAACATAGTAACATATTTTTAATGATATGTATATCAATATTCACATCATTCTGCTAATTTCTGCAAACACCAAACACTAAAAAAGGAGACCCTTATCCCACGCCTGACGTGAAATAAAGATCCCCTGATAGTTCAATTCAGGATATCGTATTCAATCGTTTCCGGAAAAATGGGGAATTATTTTCTGATACCGCTCAATATCTCTGATGGTATCTCAAATTCTACGCATCCCATATACATGAGAGCCACATCGCCCTCATTAAAGCCGATTACCACATTTCCTCTTTCATTCAAATAAAAGGAGGTGTCATCCGTAATCGCCTTGAAATTCAAATCCTCAATTTCGTCATTCAGCCAGTAGTGCACCATCTCGTCTGCGTCCATCTGAGCCTGCATCTGAGCCTTGATATTCTCACTGATGGGGGTGATATAATCCGCACCATCCACAAAAATGTCCTTAAGCTCCAGCCGTTCCCCGGTATTTAGGTCTATGGTGTAATAGTAGTTCCACTGATAACCGCTGCCGGCTCCCCAATAGCATAAAAGCTTCAGGGTAAAATAATCCGGTGTGGTGGTCAGTACCTCACTCTTGACAACAATGTCCTGATAACCTTCCTTCTGTTTTAAATCCGCCTCAAACTGAGCAATCAGCTCATCCGTAATCTTCTGAATTTCCACATTTATTTCCTCTGTCGTGCGGTCAAGGTTTTCCTGTACCTTGCTGTCCTCCGCCTGATTTTCCACCTTAATCTCCGTCACATCAATATCAGCCTTAAATCTGTCGGAATCATATTCATACTCACGAATCGTAACCGCTTCCACCAGCTGTCCCACAATAGGAATCTGTTCCATCGCATGCGCTATGGTTGCTGAAGTGTTGGGCAGGATAACAAAAGCCCCCACCAGTGCAGCAGCAGTTGCCGCCACCTTGATTGTTCTCTGTTTTGTTCGTTCTTTTCTCTCTGATATTTTTGCCTCCTTCATTGTCCTGTACAGCTTCTCAAACTGTTCATCGGACATCTGCGGCTTCTGATAGTCTTCCTTCATGGAAAGAAGCTTTTTTTCTACCATTTCATTTTGTTTTAACATTTCTGACAAATCATAAATCATCTCTTCACCTGCCCTCCCTTTTCAAATCAAGGCTGTCGCTCTTATCCTCCGAAAGCATTTCTCTCAGCTTTTTCATGCTCCGGTACAGCCTGCTCTTCACCGTACTCACATTTTCCTCCAGAATGTCAGCGATTTCCTCCAGTGTTTTGTCCTCAAAATACTTGAGCATGACAATCGTTCTATCCCTTAACGAAAGCATTTCCATGGCTCTCTGTAGATCAATGTCAACGTACGTATCCTCATAGATCCCTGCTTCCACCCCGTCTTCTTCCTGTATTGCTTCATAGGAAAGAACCTTCGTCCGTCTCACTGCCTGAAAACACTCGTTGAGCATAATGCGATACACCCAGGTCGCGGCAAATTCCTGATTTTTCAGGGAGTGACTGTTTTTTATTGCCTTATAGGCTCCGTTTTGTACAATATCACATGCATCCGCCTCAGTATGAACATAACTGTAAGCCAAACGATAATATTGATTATAGTTTTTCAAAATAATCTGTTCTATCAGCTCTTTGTTTGTATTTTTATTTTTCCCGGAAAAAAACTGCAAGGCTTTCACCTCCTTCGTAGCCTTCTGTTGATTAGATACTTGGGGACGCAAAAAAAGTTTCACATTATTTTAATGTTTTTTCTATTATACCACCTTGACAGGCCTTCAGCCATATGATACCTTAAGTTTACTCTTTGCACTGCATATTAATCTACAGTACAAACTGAGCAGACCGTGATGACGCATCATGGAGTCGGGTCACTGAAGTGACAGTGGAATCTTTCATCCACGGGACAGTAGTTGCTAATACTGATTCGTGGGTGTTTTTTTATTTTCTCACCGCAATTCTCCAAACTCCCACACAAATATCCGGTGCCATAGAGCTATCTTACTTTTAGGGGGTAACTTTTATGGGAAAAAACGAAACAATCATTAAAAAAGAAGTGTCTGAATCCGAATTTCAAAAAATCGCAAATAAGGTGTCCTTCCTCACCATTCTTGCCAATACAGGGCTGTCTCTGCTGAAGCTTCTGGCCGGAATCCTCGCCCATTCCAGCGCCATGATCAGTGACGCCATACATTCCGCTTCCGATGTATTCAGTACCATCGTAGTAATCATCGGTATCCGGCTGGCTTCCAAGGAACCGGACAGGGAGCACCCCTATGGACACGAACGTTTGGAATGCGTGGCTGCCATTGTCCTGGCAATCGTTCTTCTGATCACAGGTCTTGGCATCGGCGCCGATGCCCTGGGCAAGATCATGAAGGGCAACTACGACAATCTGCAGACTCCCGGTGTACCGGCATTGATTGCAGCCATCCTCTCCATCGCAGTCAAAGAAGGAATGTACTGGTATACGAGATTTTATGCGATAAAAATTGATTCCTCCGCTCTGATGGCAGACGCCTGGCATCATCGTTCCGACGCCTTTTCCTCCATCGGTGCCCTGATTGGTATCGCCGGTGCACGGCTTGGCTATCCCATTATGGATTCCGTTGCCAGTCTGGTAATCTTCCTTTTCATTGTGAAGGCGGCCTATGATATTTTCAAAGATGCCATGGATAAAATGGTAGATCATTCCTGTGATGAAGAGACCGAAAAAGCAATTTATGCCTGTGTCATGAAGAATGAAAAGGTTCTTGGCATTGATTTGTTGCAAACCCGCATTTTCGGTAATAAAATATATGTAGACGTGGAGATTGCGGCAGATGGTTCCTATACTTTGAGGGAAGCACACACCATCGCCGAAGCCGTACATGAAGATATTGAGAAGAATTTTCCCAAGGTAAAGCATATCATGATTCATGTCAACCCTGCAGACTGATTTATCCTTTTTACAGCAATAAGTCATGCATTATATTATCAATTACGAGAACCGGAGGAGAACCCCTATGATTTCAACAAAAGGCAGATACGCCATTCGACTTATGATTGATCTTGCCGAGCAGAATTCGGAAACCCCTATTCCCCTGGCAGTCATTGCGGCGAGACAGGATATTTCTAAAAAATACCTTGAAACCATCGCCAAGTCCCTTGTCGCCGGAAAACTGTTAAAGGCTTCCAGCGGAAAGGGCGGCGGTTATTCCCTGCTCCGAAAAGCAGAGGAATATACGATTTGGGAAATATTGAAACTGACGGAAGAATCCATGTCCAGCGTATCCTGTCTCATGGATGGGGCAGAACAATGCCCCAGAGAAAAGGAATGTCGTACCATCTCTATGTGGAGAGGCTATGACCGCATGGTGCAGGAATATTTTTCCGGTATTACAATAAAAGACCTGTTGTGATGAATACGCTTATCATCACTACTCTTTATGATTCTGTTTTATAAAACTCCTCCGTTTCATCTATGTCCTTTACCGGAGGTTTCAGCCCCGGCACCGTGATTCCATTCTTTTCAGCATAGTCCCAGAGGGCTGCGTGAATCGCCTCCTCTGCCAACAAAGAACAATGAACTTTTACCGGTGGAAGCCCGTCCAGAGCTTCCATTACCGCTTTATTGGTTACAAGCAGAGCCTCCTCAACAGTCTTGCCCTTTACCAGCTCCGTTGCAATGCTGCTGGTAGCCACTGCCGCTCCGCAGCCAAAGGTTTTAAACTTCGCGTCTATGACTACCCCGTCTTTGATTTCGAGATACATTCTCATAATATCTCCGCATTTGGCATTTCCCACGGTTCCCACCCCGGAAGCATTCTCGATTTCACCTACATTTCTGGGGTTGGTAAAATGGTCCATCACCTTTTCACTGTATTCCATCACCTGACTCATTCACTTTATCCTCCTGACTTTCTTCCATCCCTTTTCACAAGCTCCACGATGCTTTCACTTAACTACACGATTCTTTCACTTGACTCCACGGTTTTCTTTCACAAAATCCTCGTAGAGGGGCGACATGCTTCGTAGTCTTTCAATCATTGCTTTCAGCTCTTCTACCACGTAATCTATTTCCTCCTTCGTAGTCTCAGCAGAAAGTGTCAGCCTAAGCGATCCATGTGCAATCTCATGAGGCAACCCGATGGCCAACAATACGTGAGACGGGTCAAGAGAACCCGAAGTACATGCAGATCCGCTGGAAGCGCAGATTCCTTTCTGATCAAGCAGAATCAGTAACGACTCTCCTTCCACAAAGCGAAAGCTGAAATTAGCATTATTGGGCAAACGGTTTGTCCTATGCCCGTTCAATCTGGTATAAGGTATCTCTTCCAGCACCCGACGAATCAGATAATCTCTTAACTCCGTTTCCTTCCGGATATTGACGGCCATCCTATCTTCTGCAATCTCTGTAGCCTTTCCGAAACCAACAATTCCGGGTGTATTATGAGTGCCTGCTCTCCTGCCTCTCTCCTGAGCTCCCCCGTGTATGAATGCGCCGATTCTTACGGTATCTCTGAGATACATGATTCCCACACCCTTAGGTCCGCCGATTTTATGCCCGCTGGCACTGAGAATGTCAATATTCATCTCGTCCACCCGAATCGGAAGATGCCCGTATGCCTGTACTGCATCCGTATGAAAAATGATGCCATGTTCATGTGCGATTTTTCCAATCTCTCTGATTGGTTCTATCGTTCCGATTTCGTTGTTTGCAAACATAATGGAAATCAATATCGTATCCGGACGAATAGCCTTCTCCAATTCCTCCGGATGAACGACTCCATTTTCATCCACATCAAGATAAGTAACCTCAAAACCGTTCTTCTCTAAAAATTCACAGGTATGCAATACTGCATGATGTTCAATTTTGGAAGTAATGATATGCTTTCCCTTGTCCCTCCCGGCAAAGGCAGTGGCTTTTAGCGCCCAGTTATCCGACTCGCTTCCGCCCCCGGTAAAATAGATTTCCCCGGGTTTAGCTCCCAGAAAATCCGCGACTGTCTGTCTTGCCCTGTCGATTGCCATGGTTGATTTTCCGGCAAATCGATAGATACTTGCGGCATTTCCATAATATTCCTCAAAATACGGCTTCATTGCCTCAAATACAGCAGGTTCTGTGGCAGTCGTGGCTGCATTATCCAAATAAATGAATTTATCCATATCGCACGTTCCTTCCTCTCTTAAGCTTTATTACTATCTCAAAAGATATACCTATTCGCCTATTATGTCAATAGGTAATTATGCAAAACAAAAGTGCCGCCACTATTTGTGTCGACACTTGTAAAACCTGATAAATCAACTGCTATTTCATTATCTTACTTTGGAACCGCTACATACCAGTCATGGAATTCCGTCAACTCATAATCCTGCTCAATCAGCGGTTTGTCTGCATAATAGAGTATATAGACACTTTGGGGATCAAGCTGTTCCTTATCAATGCCATTTCTGATCAATATTCCTTTTGCCTCAAAGCTCGCCGGTTCAGGCGGTGCGTCATACACTACCGTTTCAATGTATTCGGAAGACTTAACTTCTGTATATAACATCAATCTGGGCCACTGTACCGATCTTTCGGCAGTAATCGTCGTAAATCCTTTATCCTGACACATCATCATTGCATAGTTGACGGAATCCTTAAGCCCGGCTCCATAGAAAACATCGGATACCTTTCGATATTCCGTATAATAATCCTTCTGAAAACCAACAAGGCAGAGACAATAAACCAGAACAAGAACTACCGCATATACCCTTCCTGCAAATATGTTCCTTTGTTTCAAACATTGAATGCTTACCCATACACCATAGGCTTCACACAAGACTAAGGGAATATAAAGAGCATTAATCTGATGGAAGGTCACGCTCACAAGCATACTGACCAGTCCACCACCCATCAGTTGGATAAACAGAAACGTCTCAAGTTTAAATTCTTTTTTGATAAACGATTTAACAACCTTTCCCGTCAAAACCGCCGCACCAATCACTATAAACACTCTGCCGATATCATAAAAAAGTCCCCAGGGCAATATAAGATCATAGGGGGCACACACATTTTGATATCTTAGAAAATACAGGGTTTTTCGAAGATTCCCCCACATTGCACCCGGTGTAATTGCAATTTCACCGCCCCTATAACCATTCATCAGAGGTATTGTCATAAAAGGTAATGAAATCTCAGGGATTATTTCAGAATTAACCAAAACAAACAAAAGTAACGGTAATGCCATCACAAAGAGCAATACAGAAGATAAGATACTGTAAAGATTAATGTGAAGCTTTTTGTACCGTAATCCATAGCTGATCTGACAAATAAGCAAAAAAGGAACAATAGGCCAGATTACCGCATAACAATACAGCCTCAATCCATAAAACAACGCCGAAACCAACAGATACTTTTGATTCTCCATCCCACGGATAAAGAAATACAGACCAAACATCAAAAAGGCAGGTGCCAGATTTGCGTCCAGTCCCCAACGCGACATCATGACATGCCAGGGACAAATAGCCAACAGAAAACTGCACCATAAAGCTGCTTTTTTTGATAATACTCTTTTCACAATTCCATACACAGCGGCAATACTCAAAATCGCTGCGATTGCCTGAGGTAACCTGGCGAGGAAAATACTGATATGTCCTTTGTTTAAAGCAATGAACGGAATCGTCAGCCAGACATAAAGGGCACTGTGTCCGTCCCCCCAATCAGTCATGTAAACAGGAAATATATGCCCTGCCGAGTCCATGTGATCGTGATAAATCGCATACGCATTCCAAGCAACAAACCCTTCATCCTGATGCATACCTTCCGGCATGGTTCCAAGGCAAATCAAACGCAATGCCGAAGCTAATGCCATTATCAAAAAAAATACATATTTTTCAGATTGATTTGTTTTCTTGACGGATTGCATGTAAATTCTCCCCTAACATACACGATTGTAACATCAGACTGATAAATCCACAGGAATTCATTCAAACAGCGGTGTGGAAAAATACCTCTCTGCTGTGTCAGGGAGAACGGTTACTACCGTCTTACCCTTCCCCAGTTTCTTTGCCAGACGTTTTGCCGCAGCTACATTTGTTCCGCTGGAGATACCGCACATCAACCCCTCTTTAGTGGCAAGTTCTCTGGCAGTAGCCAAAGCTTCCTCATCGGAAATAATCGCGATTTCCTCATATATTTTCTGATTCAGTACCGGCGGTATCACTCCGTCTCCGATTCCCATCTGAATATGATTGCTTACGGTACCACCTGCCAGAACTGCTGCATTTTCAGGCTCCACTGCCCAAATTGTGATATCCGGATTCTGTGCTTTCAAGGTCTCGCCAATACCAGTAATGGTTCCGCCGGTGCCGATTCCGGAACAAAAGCCATCAATAGGTCCGGCAACCTGCTCCAAAATCTCCAGTCCTGTGTGGTGACGATGCGCCATGGGATTGGCCAGATTCTCAAACTGCTGGGGAACAAATACCCTGGAATCCTCCTTCGCCATACGAAGTGCAGTATCCATACATTCCTCAATGCACTTGCCGATATTGCCCTCATCATGGATCAATTTCACCGTTGCACCATAATGCTCCACCAGAAGCTTTCTTTCTCTGCTGACAGAATCAGGCATAATGATAATGGTTTTATATCCCTTTACAGCTCCAACCAATGCCAACCCGATTCCCTGGTTGCCGCTGGTGGGCTCAACAATGATAGAATCCGGAGTCAATTTACCTGCAGCTTCTGCCGCAATAATCATATTGTAAGCAGTTCTCGTTTTGATGGACCCTCCCACATTAAGCCCCTCGAATTTTACAAGAATACGTGCAGAATCCTCATCTGTCATATGCTGTAACTGAATCATGGGGGTATGTCCGATAGCTTCCAAAACATTCTGATATATCATTTCTTCACCTTCTAAACTCTGTTTCTCTATCATATGATGTAATGTAAAAAAAGAGTTACTGTCCTTTCCTCCCCATACACACACCAACACTACGCATTATACTTGGAAATCAAAAGAAAGGCAACCTTTTCCAAAAAACTGTTTTCATAACGATAATATATGCTATAATGTAATGGCGCAGCGGAAAAACAAGCGACTGCGCAGCAGGCAGTAAGCGCGGCAGCGCGGGATATGACCATTTAGGGGGAGGATTATATGGAAACAAAGAAAAGAAATTCCTTTGGCGGATCCATCGGATTCGTACTGGCTGCGGCCGGAAGCGCAGTAGGTCTGGGCAACATCTGGCGATTTCCTTATCTGGCAGCCAAGGACGGGGGCGGGCTATTTCTGGCAGTGTACATAATACTTGCATTGACCTTTGGTTTTTCCCTGCTGACCACAGAGATCGCCATCGGTCGCAAAACCAAACAGAGTCCGTTAACCGCTTACGGCATGTTAAGAAAAAAATGGAAATTTTTAGGTGTGCTCTCCTGTCTGGTGCCGGTGATCATCATGCCATATTACAGTGTTATCGGCGGCTGGGTAGTACATTACTTCAAAGAATATCTGGTGGGGAACGGAGAAGCCACAGCTGACAATAATTACTTCAAAGGCTTCATTACAAGCGACCTCTGGCCCATCATCATGATGGCAACCTTCCTGGCAATCGTCTTTTTCATCGTATTTATGGGGGTAAACAAAGGAATTGAATCCTCTTCCAAAGTGATTATGCCTATCCTTCTATTAAGTGTATTGGGCATCGCAATCTTTGCACTGACTATTTCACACACGGACGAAACCGGTGTTGTCAGAACCGGCATGAACGGACTCAAGGTTTATGTCATTCCCAGCTTCGAGGGCATGACCATCGGCAAACTGTTTACCGTCTTAATAGATGCCCTGGGGCAATTGTTCTTCAGCCTGAGCGTGGCTATGGGAATCATGATTGCCTATGGTTCCTATGTAAAGGATGACGCCAACCTGGGCAAATCCATCAATCAGATAGAGTTGTTCGATACCGTTGTCGCATTCCTTGCAGGTGCCATGATTGTTCCAGCCGTATACACCTTCATGGGAAAAGAAGGCATGGAAAATGGCGGTCCCAGTCTGATGTTTGTATCACTTCCGAAAGTATTCAAGGCAATGGGTAGCGTCGGTAATGCCATCGGCTGCATCTTCTTTGCCATGGTATTGTTTGCAGCCATCACCAGTGCAGTATCTGTCATGGAAGCTGTGGTATCCAGTCTGATGGATCAATTCCATTTGAGCAGAGCTGCAGCATGTATCGTCGAAGGTCTGATTGCTTTACTTGGCGGAATTGCTGTCTGCCTTGGCTACAACAAATGGTATTTCGAATGCCCCTTACCTACCGGAGACAAGGGGAATCTTCTCGACATTATGGATTACATCAGCAATAACTGCCTGATGCCGGTTGTGGCTCTTGCCACCTGCATACTCATCGGTTGGATTTTAAAGCCCTCTGCTGTCATTGATGAGGTAGAAAAGAATGGCTTTGCCATGGGACGCAAACGCTTATACATCGTCATGATCAAATTCGTTGCTCCCATCTTCCTGTTCCTTCTTCTTCTGGAAAGACTGGGAATCATGAAATTGGCATAAATTACAATGCCAAAATTAAAAGCAGGTGTCGAATATACTGTCATGTATACTCGATACCTGCTTTTTTCCGATGTACAATTAATGAATCATTGAAAACTGGATCAACATAATAAGAGCCAGCAATATCACCCAAGCAATGCCAAAAGCACTATATGCCATATTTTTCCCCTCCTTTTATTCTGTTTATAATCTATTCCGTTATTGCCTCCACAACATAATTCACGTTGGGCGTCAATCTAAGGTTTACCCTGCCATTCTGCACAGGAATGACACGACCTGTTTCCGGAAAACGAAGTTCCCTAACACTCTCATGACACAGAATCGTCACCGTTTCATCATAAGCTAAGTCAGAACGAACAACAAAACAGTTATTGTCATAAGCAAACAACATAATCCCGGAAGGTCCGTCCAGACAGACCGGAATACTCTTACAGAACAATTCGCGGATGGTGCAAAGCACCTGTGCCGGATAGGAATACAGGTCACCACAATCATCCGGGATGGTAATGATACTGATACGGCCTTCTCCATAACGACAGCGCAGCACAATGGGGAAATTGTTATCGTGCCCATAGGCTGCTGCAAGTTCCCAGATATCATTGGTGGCATAGTCAAGCTGAGGAATCAGAATCTCTTTATCCCCGGAGTAAGAACCGCTGATGGTAAGCCCATTATCCTTGGTATTGGCATATTCCTTAACCAACGCTTTTCTTGCCGTATAGTTCACATTGACGAAGGTATCACTGAAGGCTTTCCCAAGCTTTCGCACCAGACCACTGGTAACAACCACATCACTTCCTGCCATCAGACTATTGTGCATTTTCTGAATCAACTCCGGATCATCCCCTGCACTCTCTGCCAGGAAAACAGTGTCCGCATGCTCCGGATAAGTACAACTCGCCTCAAAAGGAATACCGCACATGCCCAGATAATTGTGAATATAGTCCTCTCCTCTGCCGTAAAGAGGCCGATAGGCAACTGCACCTGCCGGATTGCCCAGAAGACCAAGCGGCTTGTCCAGCTCCTTCAGCATCTGTCCCAGGGCAGGGACAAAGAGCCGGAAATTATGATCTCCCATGAGAGATCCCAGGCAGAACAGAGTAATCTCCCTGGCTTTACCAAACAGAGTCAAATATCCCTGCTCCAGATAAGAGGAAAGATTATAGGTACATTCATAAGGGTCAAACCAACCGCCAAGATTTCTCTCGGGGGCAACGCTCTCTAAATAACGCATGATAAAGTAAGACAGATACTTAGGCAAATGCTGCTGTGCATAAGCCGGGTTACGGGTCTCCGTACCGGTGTAGATAGAATCAAAGATTCCTGGCTCCTCTGCCGGATTGTACCCTGTCTCATTGTAGTACTCGTACCACTGAGGATATTTGATGATGAAGTTGATCTTCGGATTGACCTCCTTGGCAAGTGCTACTGCCTCCCTGGTAATCTCCAATTTCTGTGCCAGCCGCATCTCCTTCCACGAACGGGAACCCTTGATTTTAACACACTCGCTGCAACGACAGTTGGCAAAGTAGAAGTCATCCAGTATCACTTCATCGAACACCTCAGCACTCAGCCGAACCGCATCCATAAAGATTCTACGTCCTTTCTCTGAGCTATAGCACAGAGAGAGAAATCCCTCTCCTTGGGCGTCATCATTGGTGGTAATACCTCCTGAGGTTGCGATTCCCTTGGACTCAAAGTAAGACTTTACCTTCAAAAGCGTTTCCTTATCGCACCACTCCATTCCGCGATAACACTCCAAATATACCCGTCCCACCTTAATATTATCGGTAAAAAGCTTAAACTGTTTGTCAAAATTCTCCAAATCAGCCATATACTTCACATCATTTACGGTACAATAAATTGCCACATTAAAATTTTCATAACTCGTGACATCGTTTTGTCTTGGCATCATAGTTGTCATATGCAACCTCCCAGTCATTTTGATGGCTTAAGTATACTATACTTTTATCAGCTTAACCATGTGCTATCATGTCAAAAGTTTGTACTTAATTGCTCATAAGTTCCCTTTTACTTTTCAGCCATTAAATTTGATGACCCATACTCCGTCAATCTGTTTGATACACTCTTTATGAGGGAATTTCTCCATCTGCTGAAACTCCTCTGTCCCGGTCAACTCCACTTCTCTCTCCGGCGGGATGGTCTGAAGCGTCACATTCAGATAATGCGCACAGAATTCCGCAATTTTATGAGTGGAATTCACTGCATATTCTCCCTCTACTCCAAAATAACCGGACAGATCCTTCCCTGTAATACCGGTGGCCGGATAATACTCAGAATCCGGGAATCCTCCCAGAATTGCCACTTCCATTCCTGTCTCATAGCCTTCCGTCTGCTCCAATCTGTCAACGACGCGAAGACATAATGCGTAGGTTTTTTCATAACGTTCTTCCATGTTGAACGCTACGATATTCGCCATAACCGCAAATTGGAAAATCATAACGGCACTACACAAAAACACAGGAATCACACACTTCACTTTTCGCTTATTCTCTGAATCCGTGACAACAATTCTCTCCGCCAACACCAGAAACCACACAAAGAACAGAACCCATGCATACCGCATCAAAAGATGAAAATACGCCTCAGGCGCCAGAATCGTAATCACATTCAAGCCAAAGGGCAGAGCAAGCACCAACAATGCTCCCAGAAGCACTCTGAAAATACTTTTGTATCTTTTATTTTTGATGAAGAAAAAGAGATACATCAATGCGCCGCCAAGAAACAGAATTACATAACACAGCTTCATAACCGGCGTCGTTGTCAATACATTTCCCCATCTTGCAAAATAGTAAAAGGAATCAAAGGCCGCCTTTAATCCCTGCGGAATCTGTGCCAATGAAAACTCCAGTACTTTGTCCGTTCCCTGATAACCGGAAGTCTCTGCATGTTGCCACAACAGCATAAGCTTAAGACTGATCACATAAAACACATACCCGCCAATTCCCATTATCAGAGATCTGCCAATGAATCTGTATACTTTCTTCAGATTCTCCTCTTCCAACAAATCAACCAATAATCTCAGGATACATAATACAATGAGATACGCAAAATATGCCTGATAAATACCGATTGCGATTCCGTTCAGTATAACTCCGCCAACAAACCCGTACTTATATCTGTGTGTAAGCCAAAATGCCAATGTAGTCAGCAATACTGCCAACATATAGCCATCAACCGTAAACGAATATGCAAAGGTCGAGATAATGCTGGGAAAGGTAACCAAATATCCACCTGCCAAAACAGCCGTTACCCTGCTCCGAATCTGAAAGATGTCGGTTATCAGGACTGCCGAAACCGCTAAATAAAATATAGACAGCATTCCGTTCAATGCCGGCAAATCATAGTAAGAACCCACACTACAGGCATAAGTCAGAAACTGTCTTCCCGACGAAATCATATTTTGATCCGAGTATAAATTCCATAAAGAATCATAGGTCAAAAAATGATGTGACATATTATAAAAATAACTGAGAAAACCAATAATACAGGTACCGACAAAGGCTGCCTTATAAGTTGGTTTTATGTTTTGAAATAACTTGTCCATATCTTAAATTCACTTTCGTAACAACACAAATTATTGTTTTATTATAGCATATTGTTACATTTGCAATCAATAATCGGTTCGCAGATTGTATTGGGTGGTTTTGCAGAGGCATTACCCCCTATGCAATCAGCCACTCTATAAGGTTGATGGATTTGATACCATCATAAGATGAATACATTCCTGTATTCATCGAAAGAACTATTTTTTCATAGTTATCATTTATTCTTTGCAGTGGTGCAAGTTCTCTACTGCGAACCTCTTCACTGGTCATTGTTTCTGTCACTTGAATGTATATCTTCTCATCCGGCTTTATTGCAATGAAGTCAACTTCC
>SAMEA3663280__coassemble_313_pt1 | contig 18804 bp, 17 predicted proteins | sample SAMEA3663280__metabat2_low_PE_020 | metagenome-assembled genome bin SAMEA3663280 (sample SAMEA3663280) | pig gut metagenome | biome: pig gut; feature: pig-associated habitat; material: faeces | place: China | collected 2013
TGGAGAAAAACAATGATTTCCTGATCAATGCATTGAGTTCCGTGGTAGAATTCAGAAGCCTGGAATCAGGCGAACATATCAAGAGAGTTAAGACCTTCACGGGTATCATGCTTCATAATCTCAGAATACTGTACCCTGAGTACCGGATTACGGACGAACAGATGAAAGCCATGATTAATGCATCCGCATTGCATGACATTGGTAAGATATCGATTCCCGATGAGATACTGTTAAAGCCTGATAAGCTTACCAAGGAAGAGTTCGAGGTAATGAAGACACATACCACAAAGGGCTGTGAGCTCCTGGAGAAATTTAAACAGGAAGAGAATGAGTTCTATAAGTACTGCTATGACATTTGCAGACATCATCATGAACGCTATGACGGCAAGGGTTATCCGGACGGTCTGACAGGAGAGGATATTCCCATCTGTGCCCAGATTGTATCCATTGTAGATGTCTATGATGCGCTGGTAAGTAAGCGCGTATACAAGACTCCTTTTGCTGTGGAGGAGGCAGAGCGCATGATTCTCTCCGGAGAATGCGGTACTTTCTCCCCCAGGATAATAGAGTGCTTCGAGATGGCAAAGCCGGAATTGTTTGCATTGACTGAGGGAAGATTCAGTTTTGCGGATGCTTTATAACAGAATACACCTGATAGTTTAAATGCTTACGTTCCACATGGATGAGCTGCTGAATGCTGTCCTTGACATGCTGACGCTTCAGAACATCGACGACAAAGGCGGAATAACGGGTGTTCCGGAAGGTATCAAATTCCTCGATTAACATATCCAGGGTTTTACCTGCCGTGTAAGGACGTCCTATGATATCCGTGGCAGCATCAATGCTGTCTGCAATACTGAGAATATCGACAAATGGTTTATTGGGGGTTGATTCCGCCGTCGCGGGATAGCCCCCTTTTCCGTTGTACCAGACATGATGAAATCTGGCACAGGCACGGATGCAGTCAAAGATGGGACCGCTGCTTTTTGCAAAAAAACGGTCGAAGTTATCAGGGTGGTCTTTTATGACTCTGAATTCCTCGTCTGTCAGATTTCGGCTGGAATTGGAGACATAATCAATACAATAATACTTTCCGATGTCATGGAACATGGCACACTGATTCCATACATCCTGCAATTCCATTGGATGGGAAGCGATATAGTCCTCGCTCATTTCACAGACTCCGTCAAGAAAATGTGGGTCAGTATGAAGAATTTCCGTAAGCAGAACCTTACCGATTTTCTTTACCATGATCGTGTGGAGATATAAGGCCTTGTCTGCGTAGACCGTCATTTTCAATACAAAATCCTTCAGACGGTCAAATCCCATACACTCTGAAGCAGCATGGATGAATTCGGCACAATAGCTGGTAATATAGAAGGTATCAGCGGACTTGGAAAGAGTACTGTATACCTTGAGAACATGATTCATCACCGCTTCACAATGGCGGTACTTTGTCCGGGAATCACACTTTGCATACTTGTTGAGATAGTTGATATAAACAGCAGAGTAAAGGAAATGATAGGTATCATCGTCAGCGAAGAATTTTGTCATCCCCTCCTTTGCTGTGTGGTTGAGCCTGCTTAACAGTACATACAGCGGAATCTCACCCAATAGGTATGATGCCTCCATACACCGGAGAATCGCATTGGCCTGCTGATACTTATAATCAGGGTCTCGGAGTGCCTGCTGAAGTCTGTGATAGACGGAAGCAAAGCGTTCTGTATCATAAGGGGAAAGCTGCCTGCCGCTGTTCAGGACAGTCAGTGTATGATTGAGGACATCTATCAGGGCATAAAAATATGCACCGCTATTTTTTACACGGGGATCCTCCAGGCTTAGACTATGCTTTTCCAGGTAATTCAGAAAATAATCAAAGCGATCCAACGCTCCATCCGGATCTCCGGAGTGATAGCTCAGGGAGGCCACATAGCTGGTCAGATGATTGATACCATCGGGTGTAAAGCTGTCAAACTTGGAGATGAGGAATTCAGCCAGGGAATAGTCCTGCTTGGAGGGATTTGGAATACTGTGATCGTTTAAAATCATCTCAAAATAAAATATCAGAAATACCTGACGAAGAACGCCCTCCCAATCCTCTATGAGAGTGTAGTATTCTTTCAGAATCAGATTGATGCGATGGGACACGCCGCGATCCATGTATTCGGTGGAGTCACTGATACGAAGTCCGCGCCAAAACAAACGAAGCTCCTCAGCGATTTCCGGGGTGATCAGAGAAGCATCTTTTTCTAAAGGAACCAGGCACTCTTGTAGGATACGGTTATTATCCAGCTGAATCTCTCTCTTTTGATTGGCGATTTGAATCAGGGCGTCAATAAGCTCATCTTCCTGTTGATATTTGCTGAAATCAGTCTGATTCAGTGCATTATATGTCAGCATGTTTTGTATATATTTCTGATAATCCATGAAAACCTCCCGAAGGTATTCTTGCTTTTACCCTGTGTTCATTATAGCATAATGGTGGAAACGAGACAATGAGATTCAGTCGGCAGGAGTTCGTGAATGCATAGAATTAAGATAAAAGGCAAGTGACAGCACAGTTGCGGTACACCAGCCTATGGGCCATGCACACCAGATTCCGGTTGCCCCCAGGGAAGTTCTTGAAAAACAGTATGCCAGAAGAACCCGCAGAATCAGGTCTGTAAAGGTTGCCGTCATAAAGCTCCTCATTCTTCCGGCACCCCGTAAGATGCCGTCCGCCACTAATTTAACGGAAATAATAAAATAGAAGGGGGACAGAATCCTTAAAAAGGTCATACCGGTACGCATGGCAAGCTCTGTAGGCTCCTCCAGGAAGAGTTTCAGAACAAGATTTCCGCCGAAGAAGTAGAGCGGAAACAAGGGTAAACTCAGCATCCAGACTAATCTGATGCCGCTCCGGAAGCCCTGCCTGATACGAGACAGCTTCCCGGCTCCCAGATTCTGTGCCGTATAGTTGGAGATTCCGTTGCCCAGCGTGGTAAAGGAAGTCATAACCAGATTGTTAAGCTTAACGGCTGCGGAATACCCCGCCATCACCGGCGCTCCGAATCCGTTGATGATACCCTGGATTGCGATGTTTCCCAGGGAGATGAAGCTCTGCTGCAGAGTACTTGGAACAGCAATCGATACAATCTGCTTAAGAAGCTGTAGGTCGAAGAGGGGAGATTTTTCGTTACTTTCAAGTTTCCCCAGTCTGCGAAATATTACTGTCATTGCAAGAATGCAGCTGACGCCCTGACAGAGGAAGGTTGCCCATGCCACTCCTGCAACACCCATATGAAAGGCTTTTACAAACCATATATCGACTGCTATATTGGACAGGGAGGACACGGCCAGAAAGAAAAAGGGAGTTTTGGAATCCCCCAGTGCCGAGAAAATCCCGGTAGCAATATTGTAAAAAAATACGAAGGGCAATCCCCATGCATAAATATCCAGATATAACCGGGAATCGACAAACACTTCATCGGGGGTGTGTATCAGCCTGAGCAGCAGGTCGGAACCGGTGATTCCCACAAGCATCAATAGCAGGCAGATTATTCCGCTGAAAATACAGGCCGTAGAAACAGCTGTTTTAACACCTTTAAAATCCCTGGCACCAAACAGCTTAGAAACGATAACGGAACAGCCCATGTTGCATCCGAAGGCAAAAGCAATAAAGACTAACGTGATTTCATAACTGTTTCCGACGGCAGCTAAGGCATTTTCCCCCACAAATTTTCCGGCGACCAGACTGTCGGCTATATTATAGAGCTGTTGAAAAACGATACTGCCAAAGAGTGGCATACAGAATTTCCAAAGCACCGTTTGAGGATCTCCCACGGTCAAATCCCTGTTCATATTCCTGTTCCTCCGTTTCTTTTGTGCCGGTGTATAACACGGGTATGTATCACATATCAATCATGAAGTATAGCACCGGAATAATGAAATGCCAAGAAGAATGTACCTAATGCTCTGTCGGGTTCTTTTCTCCTTTGGAATTGGAATCCTTTTTTTACAGTTTCTCCTATAGACCTAATAATCCTAACTATCCTTCATTAACCAAATCCACTAATTCTGAGTCGTTAAACCCTTTCTATAATCCATCTTCTTGCCCTTCGGACAAGAAGCATCCCTCGCTCTAAAGAGCTCGGTCAATCCCGATTTGCCGAACTCTTGCTTTTGATAATAAGTTTATCACGCTGAAATTTATTTGAAAATAGAGTTTATTACTATATATTACAATGCATGTAAAAAGGCATACCCACAAATCATGGGATATACCTTTTGAACAAGTTCATTTATTCTTTCGTGATATTCACTTATATACGCAATTTTTAGATATATATAAGTTTTTAGAGGCAACACATAGATTATACGATATATAATCGGTGGGTGAATATATGATAAATATATGCGGTATAATAATGCTTTTTACTTGCAATTTATAATATATTGGTGTATCTTTAGTTCAAGAGCAGATTTTCTATAATTAATTATCATCTTTGCCGGCGACGGTGTCTATATCTATTTCAGAAATTCCTGCTTGATTTCAAAAAAATAATTGAGCAGGAGTATAATAAAATGCACAGGTTTTTTAAGCAATATCTCCTGCGTCACATTGAAAGGAGAAATGCTTATGGCAAAAAACTACGAAGAGCTGACAATTACGGATGACTTTATGTTTGGTAAGGTGATGGAGGACAAGGTGCTTTGTCATGATTTGCTGGAGTGTTTGTTGGGACAACCTGTGGGGGAACTGCAGGATGTACAGTCAAGCGACGGTTCCGCTATACCTCCGATGGCAAGCCGATTCGTCTGGATGTATATACCGGAGATAATGAGCATACCTACGATACTGAGATGCAGAATCTGAATCATCACACAATTGAGGAATTGGAATTACCCAAGAGAAGTGCAAAGTACTCCTTTGAGAATAGGTGTAGGGAAGAATCAGAGCTGGTACTGTCGGATGGGACTGAGAAGTTCTTTTTTAATTGCAGTTGCCGTTCTGAGGATGTTCCTGAGGAATTGAGAGCATTGTATGAATACATACAAGAAGGCAAAGTAAACAGTGAACTGACCGGACGGCTTGAGGAGGCTGTTGAAAAGGCAAGGCGAAATGAGAAATGGAGGTCGGAGTACGTGAAAGAATTAATACTTGAAGATGACATCAGAGAAGAGGGAAGAGCAGAAGGAAGAGAAGAGGGAAGAGCAGAAGAAAGGGCGAATACGGAGCGAGAGAAGGCCAGGGCAGATGCTTTGGAAGCAAAGGTGCGTGAATTGGAGGCAATCATAAAAAAACAGGCATAAAACAGGCAGCATGATAATTCTGTTATTTATCGGCGTGGTAGGTGCAAATTCCAATACGTTGTGTTATATTATTCTCATGCGGTCTTGATTCATTCGGTGAAGTTGAATTTATGAATCCTATTTTCATTCGGAGGTAGAGAGAGTATGCGCATTGAAAATATTGTGCACAAGCGTTTCCGTCCTTGTGAGAGAACCTATCAGGAAGAAATAGAGTATCTGCAGACACAGACGACACATGTTTTTAGGTTTTCCGGGGCAATGGAGACACCGGAACAGTTTAATGTCAGATTACAGCAGAAAAATCGTCTGAAGAATCCTGCTCAGTTGCTGGAGGAAAAGCTCAACATAAGGATTGATAATGAAACCTTTATGTTTTATGAAATGAGAAGAACGACAGATGGGAAATGGCATATCATTACCTGTCAGAACTTTGACGGACAAAATCCTTTGGCGCAGGAGCCGTTTCTGCCGGGGGCTCAGATTCCTTTTCGAACCATATATGAATTAACTGACATCAAGGAGGTTAGGGAAGACGGACAGTTCCTCAAGATCAAGGCGGATGTGCGCAGGCAGGATTTGGTTTTGTTTCACCCCAAGGTGACTCATAACTTCCAATATCGTGATTATTATGACTTAATCATAGAGATTCAAAAAGGTATCTGTGCTTCGGATTTGTTTGCGCTGCTTGGCTGTAATGTAAGTGAGGAATCGGAGATGGCGGAAAAGAATCAACAGGACAGTGCAGATAAATCAGAAATCGATTTGTGCAGACACTATTCCTATGATAAGGCAGGTATTCCGCTTACAACCGTTTGTATTATCTGTGTAGTGATGTTTCTGCTTACATTTCTTGCATTTGTTATCTGTCTGGTGCTTGAGACTGATGTCATTGCCCGAGGTATCTGCCTGGGCATAGGTGGTGTCATGATATTATCCACGGCAATCAGTACAAGACAGATGGGTGTCATGAAGAGGTTGATTCAGTATTTTAGGGATGCACAGGGCAATTATTATTCGATCCAGTTCCTGAAGGGGGCTTCCTATACACCGGGCGGAACCATCAAACAGAATCTGGTAAGTGAGGATTTGGTCAAAGCACAGAACAGGGAATGGGGACTCTTTTATGTCAACAGATATAAACAGGGATTTAAAGACTATAACGGATTCTCCGGCGGAGAGGCGAAAGTCATAGCCTATCCGAAGCTTTGCCTTAAGAGCAAAGGAATAAAAAAATGTACCTATACATACGAGGTGAAGGGTAGAACAAAGATAATCAGGATTTCGAAGCTCTATAAGGGCTTGTGTGATGAGTTCATGATATAGGGAAATGCGGGATTGCGGAAAACAGTGCTTAGCGTAACCATATTCATTTGAGAAGGGGGAAAGATATGATACTGGCGATTGATATGGGAAACAGTAATATTGTCATTGGATGTATAGACGACAAGAAGAGTTACTTTGAGGAACGGCTCTCCACGGATAAATCCAAAACAGCCTTGGAATATGCGATTGGATTCAAGACTGTTCTGGAACTTTACAATATTGACGTTGCAGAGATAGAGGGAGCCATTATCTCTTCCGTTGTACCGCCCCTGACCAACGTGTTGAAGTCAGCGGTAGAAAAAATAATCGGAAAAACCCCACTGGTGGTAGGACCCGGAATCAAGACGGGGCTGAATCTGCATATGGATAATCCCAAATCGGTAGGAAGCGATCTCATCGTAGATGCGGTAGCCGGAATTGCAGAGTATGGCGCTCCCCTGATATTAATTGATATGGGAACGGCGACGACCATGTTTGTGGTAGACAAAGGGAAAAATTATATTGGAGGTGCCATTCTACCCGGACTCCGTCTTTCCGTGGAAGCATTATCCAGCAGAACTGCCCAGCTGTTCAATGTAAGCCTGGAGGTTCCCAGATGTGCCATTGGCAAGAATACCACGGATTGTATGAAAAGTGGAATTGTACTGGGCAATGCAGTGTGCATCGATGGAATGATTGACCGTATGGAAGAGGAACTGGGGTATACAACCACAGTGGTTGCTACCGGAGGACTGGCACGGGTGGTGATTCCTCTTTGCAAACACAAAATCATCATCGATGACGCACTCTTGCTCAAGGGTCTAAAGAGGATTTATGATAAAAACAAATAGTGCGAAGGGACGGGCTTTTGTCACGACCAGCGCCCACAGGACTATTCTATAAGCCCGTAGGCGGCTGTGCGTACCCTGGGGTGGCAGTATTGCTCATCGTTTGGCATGAGATTGTGCATGTAAACAATGGACAGTTCTTCTTCAGGATCCGCTTCACACCAGGAGCCGAAGCCGCCGGTCCAACCAAAAGCACCGAAGGAGCCGTTGTTGTTTCCGGCTGCCTTGTCAACCAGAGTGCGGACTCCGTAGCCGTAGCCGTAGCCTCCGTTGTAGCTGTCGCCGAAGGTTCCGCCCAGGGTGTTGGAGCGCATCAGATCTATGGTTTTTCTGCTCATGAGCCGGACACCGTCGTAAACACCGCCGCAGGCTAACATCTGCATCAGCTTGGAATAGTCCCTGCCGGTTGAGAAGATACGCCCCCAGCCTTCTTCATGTTCCGATCCGGGGAGGTGCTTTTTGTCAAAAAAGTCCGGTCCGGGGACAAGCTGTCCTTCTGTATTTTTTGCATAAAGAGTCACCAGACGCTTTTCGGCATCTCCGAAGAAAATGGCATCTGTGTCTGTCATGCCGAGAGGCTCATAGAGCATTTGACGCATTACCTCATTGATGGGGCGGTCACATACCGCCTCTACGATACCCGCAGCCAGTTCGCTGGAAAAGCCGTATATCCACTGCTCGCCGGGCTCGCAGGCAAGGGGGGCTTTGGACATGGCCTTCAAATGCTCCCGGAGGGTATAGTGACCAACGCTCCAGAGAGGACGCATACACTCCTGCATACCCTTCAGCACCGGATCCTCCGTAGGACTGTCAGAATTACAGTAAGGCAGTCCGCATTTCATGGTGCAGACATCGCGGATTGTAATGGGACGTTCCGTGGGCACAACAGTCATCGTGCCGTCGGACTGTCTGACATATTTTGTGGAATGACTCCACTCCGGCAGATAGTTGCCAATGGGCTCCTCCATCAGGAAGAGTCCCTGCTCATACAGCATCATCATGACGGTATAGAGAGGTATTTTAGATAGGGATGCCTGACGGAAAAGGGTGCGTTCGTTGACGGGTGTGGGACTATGGATATCGGTCACACCAAAATACCCCTCGTAAAGAGTTTTCCCGCGTTGCATCACATGGAGAGAGCAGCCGGGGATTCCCCGGTCAATGAAGCTTTGCAGTAATCGGTCCAGATCTTTTGCAGTTGACATGTTAGTTCCTCCTATTTCTTGATTATTTGTTATTATAGTCACTACTTTCCTGAAACAGTACCCAAAACAGAGACTTTCGCGTCGATAAAAATTGTATACCTTTTAATTCTGAAAGATTATCTACAATGTAATCTGGTTGTTCTTCAACCCTTTTATTATCAAAATTTAGTTTATCAAAATATTTCTTTACTCAATTGCAAAGCCTTGCCTGATCCATACTCCGTTGCAATACTCATTGTACCACAATATGAATGGACTGTGTGAACTGAATGAAATTCAAATTTTGGAGTGAAGGTTTTTATCCTTTGGAATTGGAATCCCTTTTTTCACAATTTCTCCTATAGACCTAATATCTCCAGCACTCTTTCACTTTTTGGAATCTTTTTTAACGCATGCTTGCCTATAGACCTAATATTCCTGGTGCTCCTTCGCTATTTGGAATCTTTTCAACAAGCGCTCTCCTATAGACCTAATAATCATAACTATCCTTCAGAAATCAGTTTTATCAAATCCACAAATTCTGAGTCGTTAATCTCTTTCTATAATCCCTCTTCTTGCCCTTCGGACAAGAAGCATCCCTCGCTCTAAAGAGCCCGGACAATTACCCGTCAATCAAATGGCATTTATAAAAAAGGGTGTCAAACAGACTAAATTTACCCGGCAAATTATTGTAATTTCCTGCATTTCGCCCATTGTAATTTTGACAGGTCTACTGTATAATACAGGCGTTAAGCGTATAGTACATACGAATAAACGTAAAGAAAGAAGGAGTGATTATTATGAAAAAGAGATTGTTTTCTATCGCTTTGGTAGCAGTGATGACTGTTGCCCTGCTGTGTTCCTGCGGAAAACAGGAAGGCATGACAGTAACCAAGGGCGTGCTTACCATGGCGACCAATGCGTACTTTCCCCCTTATGAGTACTATGAGGGAGAGCAGATTGTAGGAATCGATGCAGAGATTGCAAAGGCCGTGGCTGACAAGCTGGGGCTGGAGCTGAAGATTGAGGATATGGAATTCGATTCCATCATCACCGCAGTACAGACCGGCAAAGTTGACATTGGTCTGGCAGGAATGACTGTTACCGATGAGAGAAAGGTAACCGTTAACTTCTCAGATACCTACGCAACCGGAATTCAGGTTGTTATCGTGAAAGAAGATTCCGATATTAAGAGCCTGGATGACCTGCAGGGCAAGAAAATTGGCGTTCAGCTGGCTACCACAGGTGATATCTATGCTTCCGCTTCTCCTGAGAAGGGTGGTTACGGCGAGGAGAATGTGGAGAAATACAACAAGGGTGCTGATGCCGTTATGGCGCTGAAGAATGACAAGGTACAGGCTGTTATCATTGACAACGAGCCTGCAAAGAACTTTGTGGCAGCAAATGAAGGATTGAGAATTCTCGAGACGGAGTATGCAGTGGAAGACTATGCTGCATGTATCAATAAGCAGAATGAAGAACTGCTGACTGAGGTCAACAAGGCTCTTGCCGAGCTGAAGGCAGACGGTACTTTGCAGAAGATTATTGATAAGTACATTCCGGCAAATTAATTACCAGCGATGCTGAAGGAGGCGGGTATGGATGGAAACCTGCCTCCTTTTTTGTAAGGAGAGGGAAATATTATGGGTGCTTTAGAGAGACTCAAGGAACTGTTTATCCTGGACTTTGTCCGGGACCAACGTTATATGTATATTGTCAAAGGACTTCGTACCACGCTCCTTGTGACTTTTCTGGCGTTGATTCTGGGATTGATTCTCGGTATTCTGGTGGCTGTGATTCGTACAGCCCATGACCAGGTGGACAAAAAGAAAATGGGGGGGGTTCCCAGATTTCTGCTGGCATTTATGAATACCATATGTCGTGTGTATCTGACCGTGATACGAGGAACCCCTGCCATGGTGCAGCTGCTGCTGATGTACTTTGTATTTCTGGCAAGCAGCACAAACAAAGTACTGGTTGCAGTACTCAGCTTCGGCATCAATTCCGGTGCTTATGTTGCGGAGATTTTCCGTTCCGGTATCATGTCCATCGATAAGGGACAGATGGAAGCAGGACGTTCCCTGGGTCTGGGCTACGCCAAGACCATGCAGAAGATTATTCTGCCCCAGGCAATCAAAAACGTGTTGCCGGCGCTGGTAAATGAGATGATTACTCTCTTGAAGGAGACCTCTATCTGCGGATACATCGGTCTGAATGAGCTGACCAGAGGAGGAGACATCATCCGCGGAATTACCTTTGATGCGCTGTTGCCGCTTCTGGTGGTTGCGGCGATTTATCTGATCATAGTTATGTTCTTTACCTGGCTCATGGGCAAATTGGAAAGGAGGCTTCGGGAAAGTGATAACCGTTAATCATTTACACAAAAGCTTTGGCGACCATAATGTGCTGGTGGATATCAACGAGCACATTGCGCCCGGAGAAAAGGTAGTAATCATCGGTCCCTCCGGCTCCGGTAAATCAACGTTCCTGCGTTGCCTAAATCTCCTGGAGCAGCCCACCGGCGGACAGATTATTTTTGATGGTGTTGACATCACGCAGAAGGGGGTAAATATCAACCATATCCGCCAGCAGATGGGAATGGTGTTTCAGCATTTCAATCTGTTTCCGCATCTATCCATTATGAATAACCTGATTCTTGCGCCTGTGGAGTTAAAGCTGATGGCGAAGGAAGAAGCGAAGGAAGAGGCGCTGAGACTGTTGAAGCTGGTGAACCTGGCAGACAAGGCAGACGCCTTCCCCGGACAGCTTTCCGGCGGACAGAAGCAGCGTATTGCCATTGTACGTTCTCTGGCGCTCAAGCCCAAAATGATGCTTTTTGACGAGCCTACTTCCGCCCTTGACCCTGAGATGGTAGGGGAGGTACTCGGCGTAATGAAGGACCTTGCTGATGAAGGTATGACCATGGCGGTGGTAACTCATGAAATGGGATTTGCCAGAGAAGTGGCCACCCGTGTTCTCTTCATGGATGGAGGAAATATCGTGGAGCAGGGGACGCCGGAGCAGATCTTTACCGCTCCCCGGAATGACAGAACGAAGGAATTCCTGTCAAAGGTATTGTAATTACAGTCGGAAGAGCCGGATTAGTGATTGGGAGTAAACACACGAATCTCGATTCCCGTGATTGCGGTTTCTGCCTGTCCCATACCGGGGTAGACATCGGCTATTTCGAACCGGAAGGTAACGGTCTCGTTGTTTTTTGCAGACAAATGGAAGCCGCTTAATGAAATGTATTGAGGCTTCATGGTATCTGTCAGGCACAGGTCACAGAGATACTCTTCATTGAAATACATTTTTAGGGTTTTTACCCTGTTATATTGTCCCCAGGCGTCCGCGTCTGGGGACATGCCGTTTACGATACAAAGCTCGGGGAAGAAAAAGCAGTCATAATCAGTATCTGCGGAGCCGTTGTCATATTTTTTTGAAATACTGACGGATTCCCCGATACCATTGCCCTCCGCTCCTTCCACCCAGGCATTTGCACGGTTGCTGTTAATGATATTTTCAGCACCGTAGGAAATGCCCTCACGTGGTGTCAGTTCGGAAGTGGCTGTGACAGATACCTGATAATCCGCTATGGCGCACCATACGGAGCATCCCGGGGTCAGATCCTCTTCAAAACCATAATATTCACCGGAGGAATCCTGTATCGGCATTCCATCTTCCGGTGAATATTCGTAGAACTCACCGATTACGGGTGTCAGGTCAGCGGGGGTATCGTTCGGCGGACTTTCCCAAACAGACTCCGATGCCTGCGGAAGACTCTCACAAACGGACTCCGATGCCTGCGGAAGGCTTGTACAGCCGTACAGGGGAATCAGTAAAACAGCGGTTGATAAGAACAGTAATATTTTCTTCTTCATAGATTTTTCCTTTATCCTATTTAGAGTTTACGGGAAGCGCAGGCACACCCTATTTATACTGTAAGTATATGATAGGGAAACGTTATAGTCAACCTGACGCGATGAAAATATTCAGATGAAAATTACGGAAGGAAAATATCGTGTAATGGCGGAAAATGTGATATACTCATAAAAAGGGGGATAAAGCAAATGAACGATTCAGTGTATCTTTATGGTCAGATTCTGGGGACGCATTCTTTTTTTCTGAAGGATGGGTTCCTGCGGCCTGATGAATATTCGGAAATCAGTGAAAAATATTTTTTGCCGGGCGGAGAAACCGGCACAGCAGCAACCGTCCTGGCCTCTTTGGGGGTGCAAGTTAAGATGGATGGCAGAAAGGGGCAGACCGCACATTATACCAGACCTTTTCGGGTAGAGGTACGCAGCACTCTGGGCGCAGGCGATACCTTTAAGGCAGGCTGTGTTTATGGTCTGTTGCATCATATGACGGATGAGGAAATCGTGCGCTTTGCCGGTGCATGCTCAGCCATCGCCATTTCCCGTTTCCCGTTACCGCTGAATCCGCCGGGAATGGAAGAGGTTCAAAAGCTCTTTGGAGGAGGCGCATATGTTTGAAGGTAATATGTTTGGTCTGGCAGAGGCATTGGGAATGGAGGCATTTGTTTCAATCCACATGTCCATTTTCGTACTGTCGCCGCTTGCCGGCTTGATTGCTCCAAGACAAAAGAAAAAAGTGTTTTGGATTATGTTCTGGATCAGGGTGGCAGTCCTATTGTTCTTTGATTTCTTTGTTACTACCGGTATTGCATTGGTTGACTTTATGGCAGTATTTGTAGGAGCCTTTATCCTTGTGCCACTCAAGATATTGAAAAGCATGAGAGGGGGCTCGAATATTGAGCCCAAGCTAAGCTTTGTGAATATGTCACCGGATTCAGAAACGACCAATACCGGAACGATTCACAAAACATTGGTGAGACCGACGGATTTTGACCCGATTTTTTCAATGCCGGAAGAGAAGTGCATTGAAAGCTTCCTGCAGCGGGAAATGAACCGAACCGGAATGACAGACTGGAAGGGTCAGATTCCTGCGGAGGTACTTCGGAGAAAGAATATACTGAACATCATATATGCGATATTGCTGTATCTTTATGTTGCCATGATATTTTTCCACTTGCCGATATATATCTATGTCCTGGGCCTCGCCTTGTTGGTGGTATACGGTATTCTGACGAACCGTTATCAATTGATGAGCTATCTCAAAAAAGAGATCAAATCAAGACCCCAGGAGAGGATTTCCAACATTGTGATGAATGTCAAAGTTTCTCTTGTGCCGGACAACAGCGGAAAGATCAGGGTGGTATTGCTGGCAGCAGCAATCGTGGGAGCCCTGCTTACTTTCGTCAATCCTAGAATTATGTATGAGGAGTCTGAGGACGGTTACTATGTGAGATTTTACACCTTTGGGCTTACGAATATGACGGAGGCTGAGATCCCGGATACCTATGAGGGAGAAGAGGTGGTTGGCATGAGAGGGAATACCTTCTCCAATATGCCATTTCTTAAGGAGGTTACGCTTCCCGATACGATTACCGATATTCACGGGCAGGCATTTAAAAATTGTCGGAGTCTTGAATCAGTGGAATTGCCTCGGAGATTGGAATACCTTGGCGGAGGTGCCTTCTATGGTTGTGTTTCTCTGGAAAGCATTGAACTGCCGGACAGCCTCACGGCTCTGGGAGGAGAATCCTTCTATGGGTGTACTTCCCTTACTTATGTTAAGCTGTCGGAAAGCCTTACGGAAATACGTGGCAATACTTTTGAGAATTGCAGTGCCCTTACCGAGATTGAGATACCGGATGATGTGGAGAGAATCGGCGGGCATGCCTTTTACGGCAATCACAGTTTATGCAAAGTGAGTATTTCCCGGGAAAGCTCTTTGCGGGAAATCGGGTCTTCTGCCTTCAGACGCTGCGATTCGTTGGAAAAGATTAAGTTACCGCAAGGGGTGTCCATCGACGAAAGAGCTTTTAAGGAAACCAACGTAAGGATCAGCTTTTATGGAGAATAAATATATACATTTGTTGTATGTGCCTACCATGGCATGCAATATGCAGTGCAGATATTGTTATCTGGAAGATCAGACGGTGGATGATGGGAAGGGACAGGATAGCCTTGAAACATTGCGATATGCGGTGATGAAATTCAGAGAATCCCATGTGATTCCCTTTCATATCTCGCTGCATGGCGGTGAGGTCACCACTTTGTCGAAGGATGATTTTCACAGTCTGATTCAGTACATCAGTGAATACTATCAGGAGCATCGGGACATTATCACGGCTGCAGGTTTTAAGGTGGGAAAGCCGCATATCAAGACGAACCTGTACGGACTGGACAGACATATTGATACCATAAAGGAGTTCAACGTGTCGATATCCGGCAGTCTGGATCTGCCCTTGTCCTTACATAAGGAATACAGAGTTACCAAGGCAGGGGAAGAGACGCTGGACAAAATATGCAGGAATATCAGTCTGTTAGCGGAGATTCCCAATCACAAAAAGGTGTCTGCCACGATTTTTAAAGAGCATTACGAGTGTCTGGACAGTATTGTGGAGGATATCAGGTTCTTAGACCAAAACACCTGCCTGGATATGAATGACTTCAATTTTATGATTGGATTTGATTACAATTCCAGCGGACTCCTGCATGCCATGAGCGAGGAAGAACAGCTGGCATTCTACAAAAGGATGCATGAGGAGTTCGACGGCACCAACCTGGACCACGGAGTGAACGGTCCGTGGTTCGACGAATTCGGCCCCGGATATTGTTCCAATTGTGATAACTGTGGAGAGAAGTTTTTCCTGCTGGAACGCAACGGAGATATTTATTCCTGTGTCAGAGGACAGAAACAGAAGGACTACTATTACGGCAACATTTTTACCGACACGGTTGAGGCGATATTAAAGTGCGCCAATCAGAAGATGTTCTGCAATCACAATAAACAGCCGCTCCATGAGGACTGCACCAAGTGTGGGTATCTGTATTTGTGCAAAACGGGTTGCCCTTTTGTGAAAAATGTGTATGGCACAGGCAAGAGCTATACCTGTCTGCTGCAGCAACAGATGTATCAGGACAGAGGGTATCAGAAAGACCGGTACAATGACGAAACGGTATATGAATATGTTGTGAAGATGCGCCTGGAGGATCCCAGAGGATATCTGCCGGTGAAACAGGAATCAGCCTATCCCTCCCTGGAACAGATCATAGCAGGTGATACGAGGCTGCAATATATTTATAGTACTGAGGTATTTGAGCTTGAGGTTGATGGGGTGCGTTATCAGTTGATGTCGCAGATATTGAAACCATCCCGTGATATCGTCTATGTGACACCGGTCAGCAGGATAAAGATTCGTATGAGGAAGGATATGATAAATCAGGAATGTGATTATCCGGAGAATAATTCCCTGTATCTCATGTTGCTCGGCGGTGACCTTGTGACCTACGGCGATGAGGGAAGAACAAAACAGAGACATATCGCGACGCATCAGATCTACAAAGGGGTATTGGAGCATGCGAAGGAGAATGAGGAGGAGTATTATGTTTATGATATTTCCCATTTGTTCCGGGAATACGCGCAGGAATTCTCAGCGGATACTCCCAATAATCTATTTTTCACAACCTCAGCCTTGAGGGACTATCACTATCTGAAACAGAAGAACAACGCCTATTATCACATTCAGGCGATCAATCTTCCGTTTCAAAACATAGAATTCTATTATATAGATAAGGAGCTCCGACATGAGATTTGAACCTGAAACATACGAAGAACTGGTAAGGATGAAGCGCTGTATAGAATTGACAAAGCATTATGAACTGTCGAAAGAGGAACTGGAGCGAATCTATGACTTCCTTGCGCAAAATAAAGGTGCTACCGTGAAATGCGGTAAGGAGAATATTTCATTGATCAGCAGTGAGGTTCATACGATGGAAGTGATAGCGGCAAGATGTATTGACGGAGGAATTGACGGTATCTTTTTGTCGGACAAGGAATTTACCATTATTCCACACTATACCCCTTCCTCCGGCTCGGGATACAGCGGCGGTTCTTCGTCAAATAATAATAACAATAACAACAATAACAATAACAATAATAACAGTTAGGATGAGAAGATATGGCTTTTTTATCTGAGACATTTCATTTGCGAAGGCTTACGGAATGCGGCGTTACTATCAGGACTACCTATATCGCGAACGGCAAGCTGGTCAGCAGGAATACGGATGGGACGCAGGACGAGGACGTGCTGCAGGGAATACGGTGCAAAAAAGAGTATTTTTTGCAGGGCAAGCCGGTGCATGTTGAGACTCTTTTTGATTCAAGAATCGAGTACACCTATCGCTCCGATGAGATGGAGGAAACACTGCATAGCTGTGCAAACTGTGGTTTTACCGGGGCGTTGAAGGATTTTGCGGAAGGCTGTCCCTGTTGTGACGCAGCCTCCAATCTGGACTATACAGAGAAAGAGCTGGGGAGTAAACATCATTATGACCTGGTGCTGAAAAAGCCCTTCTACCGGATTGTTACTGCTCTTCTGGATCTGGTTATCTCCATGTTGTTGTCTTTTGGCTATATTGTGAAAAATTCCAGGACATTTAATGCATATGACATCTCTAAAGGATTGCTCTTCGGGCTGATTCTTGCCATGCTCCTGTATTATTTCTTTTATCTGTGCGATGCGTATCTGATACTCGGTCCCATCAAAAGATATAAAGAGCGTCGGAACAGAAGACAGATGGAATTCTGGCGTCGTACCGGGATTGACAAGAAGCAGTTCTTCAACAATCTGAACTATGAAGTTGGGAAGAAATACTATTCTCAGCCGGATATAATCGATTATGACATTATCGATTATGTTGACTTCAGAGAATCTGAGCAGGACGGAGTGATGTGTGTGGAGGTCAGTCTGGAAGTGAGAAAGGTGTATCTTAGAAGGAATCATATTTCTTCCAAGTATGGGAAAGATAAAATAATACTTAGGAAAAATGACCATGTGATAAAGCTAAAGCCCGGGATCAATCTCATAAAGTGTCCCAACTGCAATTCCAATATTGATGTGACTAAGGGCATTTGCGATTATTGCGGTACTGTACCGGGCGGCGTTCAGGCGTGGACAATCGTCCCGGTAATTGACAGACTGACATGATTCGACTTTAATAAAATTATAGTTTAGATTAGTCAGAGGCGGAAATATGTCATATATAGAGCGGTTAATTACACCGAATGAGATGACCTTATCATTGAGGAGGATGGAGTTCTTTATCCGATTGAGATTAAGATGTCCGGAAATCCAAAAGCTAATATGGGCGCAACAAATCCTGTTTTGGACAAGATAAAGGAAAAAACAAGAGGAATGGGTGTGATTCTGATTCAACTGCTGTGTATAATACTTCTGTTTTTTCGCATAATAACTCCATATCTTGAAAAATAAGGTAATGGAGGAAAATGCAATCATGAAAGCGACAGGAATCGTTAGAAGAATAGATGACCTGGGAAGAATCGTTATCCCGAAGGAGATTCGCAGAACCCTGCATATCAGGGAGACTGACCCTTTGGAGATTTACACAGACAGGGAAGGTCAGGTCATTTTGAAAAAGTATTCGCCCATAGGGGAGATGACAACCTTTGCCAGGCAGTATGCGGAGAGTCTGTCCCAGGTATCGGGACATGCAGCACTGATTGCCGATAGGGATCAATTCATTGCGGCAGCAGGCGGATACAAGCAATTGGTTGGGAAAAGCGTCGGGCGTCAGATGGACGAAAAGGTGCACAATCGTGAGGTAGTGATGGCGTCCCGCGGGGAAAGAGCCTTCATCAGCATCTGCGACGAAGGTTCTGAGGAATATCAGCAGGAAGCAATCGCCCCGATTCTGTGTGAGGGTGATATTATCGGCAGTGTGGTGCTGTTACAGAATGACAGTAAGGTGCGCATGGGAGAGGTGGAGCAAAAGCTGTTGCTTTCCGCAGCAACCTTTTTGGGAAGGCAGATGGAGCAGTAGAGGGAATCATTCGGTTTCTTCCGTTTTCTTTTCCGAAGTATAGTTTATTGTCTGCGATACAGAGAAGCTCAGTGATATTCTGGGTAGTGCCCGCAACAAGACCGAAGGTCATGGTTACCTTGATGCTATGGGAGCCGTATTCATTTTCCATAGCCCGGATATTATTCAGAAGCTCCTCCAAAAGGTTGTAGGACTGTTCCTCATCCATATTCTCAAAAATGAGCAGAAATTCTTCGCCGCCCCAGC
>SAMEA3663280__coassemble_323_pt1 | contig 18533 bp, 17 predicted proteins | sample SAMEA3663280__metabat2_low_PE_020 | metagenome-assembled genome bin SAMEA3663280 (sample SAMEA3663280) | pig gut metagenome | biome: pig gut; feature: pig-associated habitat; material: faeces | place: China | collected 2013
ATTCTGCACCTTCAGCACGCGGCAGTTGGATGGCTTCTCCGACAGCAGGTCACCGTTTTTACCCACATAGACTGTGGTGGCGGTTACGATTTTTTCCCTTACCGCATCAATGGGGGGATTGGTCACCTGGGCAAAAAGCTGCTTAAAATAATAAAACAAAGGCTGATATTCCTTGGAAAGCACTGCGATGGGAGTATCGATACCCATAGCGCCCACATGCTCTGCTCCCTGTAATGCCATGGTGCCGATTTCTTCCCGGTAATCCTCATAGGTATAGCCGAAAGCCTTCTGCAGCTTTACCAGCTCCTCCCTCTTGAAGGAAGGTACCTTTTCATTGGGAATCTTCAGATCCTTCAACGTGCAAAGATTAGAATCCAGCCATTCGCCGTAAGGCTCCCGTCCTGCATAACGGTCCTTTAGCTCCTCATCGGAAATGATTCTGCCTGCCTTGGTATCTACCAGAAGCATCTTGCCGGGATGCAGTCTTTCCTTTTTCAGGATGTGCTTCTCATCCAGTTTCAACACACCGACTTCGGAGGACAGGATCAGTCTGTCATCGTCCATCACATAGTAACGGGAGGGCCGCAGACCGTTACGGTCCAGGATTGCTCCCATCACATCTCCATCGGAAAACAGAATGGAAGCGGGTCCGTCCCAGGGCTCCATCATGGTAGCATAATACTGATAGAAATCCCTTTCCTTCTGAGACAGGGTATCATTGTGTTCCCAGGGCTCCGGAATCAGAATCATGGCAGCCAGTGCCGGATCCATGCCTCCCATGATCATGAATTCCAATGCATTATCCAGCATGGCAGAGTCGGAGCCTTCCGTGGAAATCACAGGCAGTACCTTGGTCAGATCCTCGTCACTGAAACGGCTGGTCTGCAAGGTTTCCTCCCGTGCCAGCATCTTATCCGCATTGCTTCGGATGGTGTTGATCTCGCCGTTGTGTACCACCAGACGGTTGGGATGCGCCCTGAGCCAGCTGGGATTGGTGTTGGTAGAGAATCTGGAATGTACCATGGCGATGGCGGATTCATAGTCCTCATCCTGCAGATCCAGGAAGAAGGTACGAAGCTGTCCTACCAGGAACATTCCCTTATAGACAATGGTTCGACAGGAAAGGGAGGGCACATAGGTATTTTCGTTGCTCTGTTCAAACACGCGGCGCACCACATAAAGCTTGCGGTCAAATTCAAGATCTTCTCTGCATTCCGCGGGACGTTTGATAAATGCCTGATAAATCTGAGGACAGCTCTCCAGCGCTCTCTGTCCCAAAACGGAAGATACTATAGGAAGTTTTCTCCAGCCGAGAAAGGTAAGACCTTCTTTGGCCACGATGATCTCAAACATCTTTCTCGCCTGACTTCTCTTCAATTCATTCTGCGGAAAGAAAAACATACCCACCGCATATTCCCGCTCACCTCCAATAGTGATACCGGTATCTTTCAACACCTTCTTGAAAAATTTATGGGGAATCTGCGTCAGAATTCCAACACCGTCTCCGGTCTTGCCCTCTCCGTCTTTTCCCGCACGATGCTCCAGATTTTCCACGATTTTCAGAGCATCATCCACAATTGCGTGACTCTTCTCCCCACGGATATTTACAATGGCTCCAATACCGCAGTTGTCGTGTTCGAAAGAAGATTCATATAAGGTTTTCTGTTCATTCTCTTGCTTCATCATTTGACTCATAATCAGCCCTCTCTTTCAGCTTTAATGCCGCCCTGATCAATCCCGCAAACAGCGGATGAGGTGCATCCGGTCTGGATTTGAATTCCGGATGTGCCTGCGTGGCAACATAAAAAGGATGTTCTTTCAGCTCTATCATTTCCACAATGCGTCCGTCCGGAGACAGTCCGGAAAGAATCATTCCATTCTCCTGCAACACATTACGATATTCATTATTGACTTCGTATCTATGGCGATGTCTCTCTGAGATATCCTTGCAGCCATACATTTCATATGCTTTTGTTCCCTCCTGCAGGGTACAGGGGTAAGCCCCCAGCCTCAGGGTTCCTTGTATGGTCGGGCAGCAGGCAAATCACGGGATTGGTCGTCTCCGGATTCAGTTCCATGCTGGAGGCATCAGCCAATCCGCATACATTTCTTGCAAATTCCACGATGGCAAGCTGCATTCCCAGACAGATACCAAGGTAGGGAATCTTCCGGGTTCTGGCATACTCTGCTGCCAATATTTTTCCTTCCGTTCCTCTGGTTCCGAATCCGCCCGGCACCAGAACCCCCTCCACATCATGCAGATACTCTTCCAGATTGTTGGGGTTCAGCTCCTCCGCATCCACCCAACGGATATTGACTCTGGTCTTATTGGCGATACCGCCGTGTTTCAAGGCCTCCACCACACTCAGGTAGGCATCGTGCAAGGCAACATATTTTCCCACGATTGCAATCGTCACGGATTTTTCCGGATGATGAAAAGCATCCACCATCTGCTTCCATTTTACCAGATCCGGTTCCGGGCATGGAATATGCAGACATCTGCAGACCGCTCCTGCCAGGTCTTCCTCCTCCAGCATCAGAGGCACTTCATACAGAGACTGGGCATCCAGATTCTGCAGGACATGCTCCTTTGGGAGGTTACAGAACAGAGCTATTTTTTCACGCATCTGGTCATCTACCGGATAATCCGATCTGCATACCAGAATGTCCGGCCAGATACCCATACTCTGAAGACTCTTCACACTCATCTGCGCCGGCTTCGTCTTCATCTCCCCGGAGGCCTTCAGATAAGGAATCAGGGTCACCTGAATCATGACGGCATTTTCTCTTCCCACTTCTGCCTGGAACTGCCTGATGGCCTCCAGGAAGGGCTGGCTCTCGATGTCCCCCACGGTACCGCCGATCTCGATGATGGAGATAGTCTCCTCCGTCTCGCTTTTTGCCCGATAAAATCTGGACTTTATCTCATTGGTAATGTGCGGTATCACCTGCACGGTTCCGCCGCCATAATCTCCGCGTCTCTCCTTATGGAGAACAGACCAGTAAATCTTACCTGTGGTAACGTTCGAATTCTTATCCAGGTTTTCATTGATAAATCTCTCGTAATGTCCCAGATCCAGATCCGTCTCCGTACCGTCATCTGTTACAAACACTTCTCCGTGTTGTATGGGATTCATTGTGCCCGGATCCACATTGATATAGGGATCAAATTTCTGCATGGTCACATGATAGCCTCTTGCCTTCAGAAGTCTGCCGAGAGAGGCTGCTGTTATTCCTTTTCCCAGTCCGGATACCACACCGCCTGTCACAAATACATATTTAATCATCTGCCTGCCTCTTTCAAAATGTTTATTGTCCGCTTGCGCCGTAGTTGGAAAGGACGCGGGCGGAAGGATCGTTTACGTTGCAGCCTTCCCAGGATTTGTTGGGCATCCAGTAGTCCACGATCATTTCGGCCTGACCGGGATAGAAGCTTTCGAATATCTCACGGTACAGTAAGGATTCCTTAGTAAAGGGAGGCACATAGCTATAGGTTGCAATTTTTTCTTCATACTGTTCATCGGTATATACGGATTCTGCATATTCTTTCAGGTAGTCAACCATGGAGTGTCCTACCGCATCGGAGAAGGCTGCCTTTTCACGCATGAGAATGCTCTCGGGTAAGTAGTCTCCCTCAAAAGCATGGCGCAGCAGATATTTTCCTTTGTTATACTTGTTCATTTTCAGCTCAGGCTGAATGCTCATGACATATTCCACAAAATCCAGGTCGCCGAAAGGTACTCTTGCTTCCATGGAATTGGAGGAGATACATCTGTCAGCACGGAGAACATCATACATGTAGAGCTCACGGATTCGTTTTTCGGACTCCTCCTGGAAGCTCTTGGCATCCGGAGCAAAGTCGGTATATTTATACCCGAACAGCTCATCTGAAATCTCGCCTGTCAACAACACGCGAACGTCCGTAGTCTCATGAATCGCCTTGCAGATCAGATACATACCGATGCTTGCGCGGATTGTGGTGATATCGAAGGTGCCAAGCACGTAAATAACTTCCCTTAACGCAGCGAGGACATCCTCTTTGGTGATAATGATTTCGGTATGATCGCTTCCGATGAAGTCTGCAACCTCCTTGGCGTATTTCAAATCAATGGCATCCGTGCTCATGCCGATGGCAAAGGTACGGATGGGTTTCTTTAAGATTTTCGCGGATACCGCGCATACCAGTGAGCTGTCCAGTCCTCCGCTCAGCAGAAATCCCAGAGGTGCATCTGCATCCAGGCGCTTTTCAATGCCTGCGACCAGCTTGTCGTGAATGTTTTTACACACCTCCTCCAGAGAATCACCGCTGACTTTCTCTACCTTCGTCATATCTCTGTAGCAGGTAAATTTGCCATCCGCATAGTAATAGCCGGGAGGAAAGGGATAGATTCTGTCCACCAGGCCTGTCAGATTCTTGGCCTCACTGGCAAAAATGATTTCCCCGTCCTTGGGATATCCGTAGAACAGAGGACGGATGCCTATGGGATCTCTCGCTGCCACCAGATCATTCCGCTTTGCATCATAGATAATGCAGGCATATTCCGCGTCCAGCTTACGGAACATTTCAAGACCGTATTTTTCGTAGAGTGGCAACAGTATCTCGCAGTCCGAATCACTTTTAAAGGAATACTCCGACTCTAACTCTTTTTTCAGTTTTCGGAAACCATATACTTCGCCGTTGCAGACAATTGCGTTTTCCCCACAGGTAAAAGGCTGCATTCCTTCTTCTGTCAATCCCATTATGGCAAGGCGTTCGAAGCCCAGCGTCACACTTCCCACTTCTATGATTCTTTGCATATCCGGTCCTCTGGATATGGTTCTGTCAAAACAGTCTTTCAATTCCTCCGGTGCAATCGTGCATCCTTTATAACCCATGATTGAGCACATAACAATTTACCAAGCCTTTCTTATATTCTTTTTCAAATACCAACGCGATTTCACGAAGAGTAGCAATAGTACCCTCCGTGAAATCGTTTTCGTACTTCTTTGTATTCCAATATTGGTATTTCTTATGTTTCAGAGCTTATTCCACATCCTGCAGTGCCGCAAAATCTTCCTCGCCGGTGCGGATCTTGACAACCTTTTCCACAGGATATACGAAGATCTTGCCATCGCCGATGTGTCCGGTATACAAAGCCTTCTTAGCAGCATCAACAACAGCAGAAACAGGAATCTTGCTGACAACCACTTCTACCTTTACCTTGGGAAGCAGGGTAACATCCATCTCAACACCACGGTACATTTCTCCGGCACCCTTCTGGATACCGCAGCCCATCACCTGTGTAACCGTCATTCCGGTAACGCCCAGATCGTTCATTGCTTTCTTCAGTTGCTCGTATTTGCTCAGCTTTGCAATGATGACTACCTTGCTCATGCCGGTTGCAGGCATGGGATTGACAACGGGCACTGCCGCATTTTTCTTCGCTTCACTTGCCTCATCATAATCTTCGGTACCAAGGCTTGTGTTTTCGTTCACATCCATTGTCATGGTATTGGAGATATCCATGATACTGAATCCTGCATATGCGCTGGGCAAACCATGCTCTGTTGCATCCAGACCAATGATTTCTTCCTCCTCGGTAACACGGAGACCAAAGATTGCCTTGATTACCAGGAAGGTGATGGTAATGGTAACTGCTGTCCAAAGGATGACAGAACCGGCACCCAACAGCTGCAGGGCAAGAAGTTTAAAACCGCCGCCGTAGAACAGACCAACCAACTCATTGCCTGCCGCATCCGCAATGCTGTATCCGGGTGCAGTGTTGGTTGCAAAGAGACCTACCGCAATGGTTCCCCAGATACCGTTCAAACAATGCACTGCAACTGCTCCCACGGGATCGTCAATATGAAGCTTGTAATCCAGAAACCATACGCCGAAGCAAACCAGAAGTCCTGCTACCGCACCAATCACAATTGCACCAAAGGCATCTGTCACATCACAGGGAGCGGTAATTGCTACAAGACCTGCCAGAGAAGCGTTCAGACACATGGAAACATCAGGCTTTCCATACTTAATCCAGGTAAAAATCATACATACTACCGTGGCAATGGCAGGAGCAATGGTTGTAGTTACAAATACGGAACCAAGCTGAGGTAATGAGGTACAAGCCGCACCATTGAAGCCATACCAGCCAAGCCAGAGAATGAATACACCAAGTGCACCGATGGGCAGGTTATGTCCGGGAAATGCGTTGATCTTTGTTACTTTTCCCTTGCTGTCTTTTACAAACTTACCAATTCTGGGTCCCAGAATCTTTGCTCCGATCAAAGCGGAGATACCACCTACCATATGGATGGCACAGGAACCTGCAAAATCATGGAATCCCAGCTGTGAAAGCCATCCGCCGCCCCAGATCCAGTGAGCCTCGATTGGATAGATCAGAGCGGAGATAACTCCGGAATATACACAGTAGGAAAGGAACTTTGTTCTCTCTGCCATGGCACCGGATACAATGGTTGCCGTGGTAGCGCAGAATACTAAGTTAAATACAAAACTAGAAAAATCAAAGTTTTCATAGGAGGTAAAAATATCAAATCCGGGCTTTCCGATAAAGCCAAACAAATCTTCTCCCAAAAGCAGCCCAAAACCGATCAGGATAAATACTACAGTGCCGATACAGAAGTCCATCAGGTTTTTCATGAGAATGTTACCTGTGTTCTTCGCTCTGGTAAAACCGGCTTCTACCATAGCAAACCCGGCCTGCATCCAGAACACCAATGCTGCACCGATCAAAAACCAGACTCCAAATACTTCACCGCTTATCGCTTGTAATACTTCTTCACTCATACTACTCCCTCCATTTCTGATAAACACAGAAGGCACGTCCCCCTTGGGGACGCGCCTTTGCGTCATATAAACTCACTATACATAAAACAAAATATCTGCATAACCGGGATAAGGAAGCACTCCCTCGGGAATCAATTCCTCAGCGGCATCCGCCAGTTCTCTCACCTTGCTCATATCCTCAAGAATGGTGGACTGATAATACTTCGCAAGCTCCAGACCATCACTCATGCTCTCAGCCTTTGCCGTATCCTTTTCCAGAATCTGTACTGCATCGTACAGCGCATCATACTTGGATGATAATCTATCAATGATTGCTTTCTCTGCCTTGCAGGAGAGCCCCTCATCAAGCGTTTTCTTCTTGGCTGCCACGGTAAGCGTTTCATCCATGGTCTTGAGTACTGCCGGCATAAACTGATGATTTACCATATCCAGCATAGTCTTTGCTTCGATATGAATGGTCTTGGAATAATTCTCAATCAAAATCTCATATCTGGAACGAATCTCGCTCTCCGTAAAGATATGATGCTTTGTAAAGAGCTTCACATTCTTATCCTGGATGAAAACAGGGAGAACATCAGGGGTTGATTTATAATTATATAATCCACGCTTCTCAGCTTCTGCCACCCATTCATCGGTGTAACCGTTTCCGTTGAAGATGACTCTCTTGTGATCCTTGATGGCCTTCTTCAATAATGCATGTACGGTTTCTACCATCTTCTCAGGTGTTACATCCTTCAGAGTCTCATAGAACTCGCTGAGTGCCTCTGCAACTGCCGTATTCAGAACCACATTGGGTCCGGATACGGAGAGGGAAGAACCTAAGGAACGGAATTCGAACTTATTACCCGTAAAGGCAAAAGGTGAGGTTCTGTTGCGGTCTGTGGTATCCTTAAAGAAATGAGGCAATACCGTTGCACCCGTTTCCATACGCACCTTCTGCTGATCTCCGAAGAAGGTATCATTTTCAATGGAATCCAGAACGGCTGTCAATTCATCTCCAAGGAAGATGGAAATAATTGCGGGAGGCGCTTCATTTGCTCCCAGTCTGTGGTCGTTTCCCGCACTAGCCACGGACAATCTCATCAAATCAGCGTAATTGTCAACCGCTGTGATGACTGCCATCAGGAATACAAGAAACTGAATATTTTCAGCCGGTGTTTTCCCGGGATCCAGCAGATTAATTCCGGTATCCGTTGTCATGGACCAGTTGTTATGCTTACCGGAGCCGTTGATTCCCTCAAAGGGCTTCTCATGAAGCAGACATACAAATCCATGTCTGTCCGCAACCTTTCTCATCACATCCATGGTCAGCTGGTTGTGATCCACCGCTACGTTGGTGGTATCAAAGACCGGCGCAAGCTCATGCTGGCAGGGAGCCACTTCATTATGCTTTGTCTTTGCAGGAATTCCCAGCTTCCAAAGCTCCTCGTCCAGCTCATGCATATAAGCTGCGACTCTGGGCTTCAGGGTACCGAAGTAATGATCCTCCATCTCCTGTCCCTTGGGAGGTTTTGCGCCCAGAAGGGTTCTGCCGGTAAATACCAGGTCTCTTCTCTTTTTAAATGCTTCTTTTTCCACCAGGAAATATTCCTGTTCGGGTCCCACTGTAGTGGATACACTGGAAACCTCCTGATTGCCAAGAACGTGAAGAACCTTGGTGGCCTCTCTGCTCAGTGCCTCCATGGAACGAAGCAGCGGTGTTTTCTTATCAAGTGCCTCTCCGCTGTAAGAGCAGAACGCGGTAGGTATGTACAGAGTGCCATCCTTGATAAAGGCCGGGGAAGTAGGGTCCCATGCGGTATATCCTCTTGCCTCAAAGGTAGCTCTCAGACCACCGGAGGGGAAGCTGGAAGCATCCGGCTCACCCTTAACCAGCTCTTTGCCGGAGAACTCCATGATGACTTCTCCGCCTTCCACGGGAGAGATGAAGCTGTCATGCTTCTCTGCCGTAAATCCTGTCATAGGCTGGAACCAATGGGTAAAATGCGTTGCTCCGTGTTCCACTGCCCATTCCTTCATGGCGATTGCTACTGCATTTGCCACATCTATTTCCAAATGCGTATTCGTATCAATAGTCTTTCTCAGTGCCTTGTAAATATCCTTGGGAAGCTTATCCCTCATAACCTTATCATTAAAAACTAAACTTCCATACATCTCCGGAACTGTCATTCCCATAACTGTTCTCCTTTCCAGGGTTCATTTTTCATTTACGGTTGCGCATTCCGTAGTACTTTTAAAAAATAAGAAAAAGGCGCCTTGGACTCATCCAAAGCGCCTTTGCTTTTATGTCATGTACTATAACTCATATTTTTCCGGGTGTCAATCCCCTTTTGTAAATTTTTTTCTGAGCATTTTTCTGGAGGATTCTGTTCCTCGACTTATGCCCTGTGTGTCTGTTACAGGCACATTTACACTTAGGATTGATCAAACCGGGTAATGGTTGTCGAAGCAGGCCTTGCAGAGAGGCAGGTCTCCTGTCATTTTGGGAAGATCCTCCAGAAGCATATAGCCCAGGGAATCTGCCCCGATTCGTTCGCAAATCTCCTGAGTGGAATATTCATTGGCAATCAGCTCCGAATTGTCAGGCACATCGGTACCATAGTAGCAGGGATACAAAAAGGGTGGCGAACTGATCCGCACATGAACCTCCAAAGCCCCTGCCTTTCGCATCATTTGTATCAGATTGGCAATGGTGGTGCCTCGTACAATAGAGTCATCAATCAATACAATCCTCTTACCCCTGACCACACTCTCAATGACGCTGAGCTTCATCTGTACCGCGGAGACTCTCTCCTTCTGTGTGGGCTTAATGAAGGTACGTCCAACATAACTGTTTTTCGAAAAAGCGGGTTTAAACGGGATGCCTGATCTCTCCGAATAGCCCACCGCCGCAGTCAGACCGGACTCCGGTACTCCGGTGACCACGTCCGCCTCCACGGGATACCGTTCTGCCAGAGCCATACCTCCCCGCAGCCGTGCCTCATAGACACTGACTCCATCCATCTTGGAATCCAGCCGGGCAAAATAAATATACTCAAATACACAGTGTGCCTTTTCCTCGGTATGCAGGCGCAATTCCGTATGCAAGCCTTCCTTTGTTATGGTCACTATCTCTCCGGGCTCCACATCCCTCACAAACTCAGCTCCCACAGCAGTGATGGCTGCACTTTCGGAAGCCATAAAATAAGTCTGCCCCAGCTTCCCGATACACAGAGGCTTCAGCCCCCAGGGATCCCGGACTCCTACCAGCTTTTGAGGGCTCATAATCAGGAGAGCATATCCGCCCTTGATTGCCTGTGCCACCTTACATACCGCATCTTCAATGCTGGAGCAGTTCATTCTCTCCTTTGCAATCGCATAGGCCAATACCTCCGAATCCGAAGTACCGTTAAACACCGCCCCCTCCGCCTGCAAAGCTTTCCTCAGTATCTCTGCATTGGTGATATTCCCATTGTGGGCAAGGGCAAGCGTTCCCTTGGAATAGTTGTAAAAAAAAGGCTGGGCGTTCTCCACACAGCTGGCTCCTGCGGTGGAATATCTCACATGACCGATTCCGATATTTCCCCGAAGTCTGCTCAAAACATCTGTATGAAATACTTCGCTGACCAGACCCATCCCCTTATGTGCACATATGTTTCCGATGGGTCCCTTCGTATCGCATACCACAATGCCTGCAGACTCCTGACCGCGATGTTGCAGTGCAACCAATCCATAATAAATCCACTGCGCCGCATCGATATCCTCCATGCTCCACACACCGAACACGCCACATTCTTCCTGTGGTTTATCCATCCAATCATTCATAATGGCTACCGATCCTTTCCTCTCTTTATTGAAAATCCGAGTGCTCTTATCTCTGAACACAATCCTGTACAACGTACATCAGTTGTCGCCCAAGGCAGAAAAAAAGGCACTTCGGGAATCTCCCAAAGCGCCTTTGCTTTTCTTATAGTGTATTCTTTTATCTCCTGATTGTCAATATCCATCCTGAGCCTGAACACTTGTCCATCCTGACAATTTGAATACTTGTCCTTCCTGACAGCTTGAATGCCTGCGTACATTTCAGATGCTTCAGTTCATCCTCATCAGATATGACATCATACATCCGCCCTGCGCTCCGGCATCTCTGACGGATGGCAGATTATCCGGTGTAATACCTCCTATTGCAAAGACAGGGATATCACCATGCAGCCTGCAATAAGAAGCAATCTCTCTCACAAAGGAAAGTCCCCGACCCTTGAGCCCCTTTTTACACTCAGTTTCAAAAATGGTACCTAGGATAATCTGTGTCGCACCATGTTCTGTGGCATATGCCACATCCTCCGGGCTGTGACAGGACACACTGATTTGCTCAAAGTCCCGCACATAATCCTCGCACTCCCTCAAGCCTGACAGGGACAGATGGATGTTCCTACACCCCAGTTTCCTTGCGATCCGATACTTCGAATGCAGAAAACAAGGCACCCCTTCTGTCTCACATATTTTCAGTACCTCTCCTGCCAGCTCCTCATATGCCTCATCCGTCAGATCCTTTTCCCGAAGAATCAACGCATAAGGATGGTGTGAGACCACCTTGCGGATTTGCTCAAGATAATCACCCGCGACCAGCTTTCTGTTTGTGATGGCAATGGTATCCTTAAACATAGATATAATCATTCAGCACCGGCTGAAGGCCTCCCTGTTCCATATCATGGTACATTCTGTCAAAGGAACGATTGTCATTGATTTCAAACTGCTCATCCCCCACATCGGCATCTGACTTTCCTTCATATTTTTCTTCATGGTCGCCAATTCCGGTGGATACCCCTGCGGATACCTTGGTTGCACAGATTTTGGTGATTCCGTTTCGGAACTCACTGCTTTCACGGCTGGAAACCGTAATTCCCACAAAGGGCAGGAAGATACGATACGCACAGAGCACCTGGCAAAGCTCCCTCTCTCCCACGTCTCTGGGATTGATTTTGTCATTATTCACAATGGGACGAAGTCTCGGACAGCTCAGGGAAAGCTCCGCATGAGGGTATTTTCGATTGATATAGTAAACGTGCAGGGCTGTCGCAAGGGCGTCCTTGCGGAAATCATCCAGACCCAGAAGGGCTGAGAAGCCTGCCCCTCTCATTCCCCCCATGATGGCACGTTCCTGGGCATCAAAACGGTAAGGCCAGACACGCTTATGTCCCAGAAGATGCAGGGTTTCATATTTTTCGGGATTGTAGGTCTCCTGGAACACCGTGACATAATCCACCCCACACTCATGGAGATACTGATATTCATCCACATTGACAGGATATATTTCGATTCCGATATTGCGGAAATACTTTTTTGCAATCTTTACCGCTTCTCCGATATACCGCACATCGGAATAAGTACGGCTCTCCCCGGTCAGCATGAGGATTTCTTCCATTCCCGTCTTGGCAATGACCTGCATCTCATGTTCAATCTCTTCAAAGGTAAGCTTCTTTCGCCGGATATTATTGTAACAGTTAAAGCCACAGTATACACAATAGTTCTGGCAATAATTTGCAATATAGAGAGGTGTAAAAATATAGACTGTATTTCCAAAATGGCTCTTCGTAATCTCTTCCGCTTTTCTTGCCATCTGTTCCAGAAAAGGAGCTGCCGCGGGGGATAACAGTGCCTTAAAATCTTCGATACCGCAGGAAGCCTTGGATAGGGCACGCTGTACATCTGCCGCCGTATAGGAATCATAATCATAAGCTTCCATAGCAGCTAACACCTTACCCTGAATATCAGAAGCAATTACCTGCATGCCCGGCATGTATTCCATGTGATTCGTTCTGCTGGACGGATCCTGTTCCAGTCTGTGTTTGCGTTCCAGTGCCTCGGGCGGGAGGACATCACTGTCGATAAAGTAAACCCGGTTCTCTTCGTTCATCTTCCTAACTCCTTTATCTCAAAAATCCTGTCAGAGGATCAGAGGCGCTTCCTCCTCTTGCGAGGACACGTCCCATGCCTGTCAGATATGCTTTCCTTCCGGCCTCAATTGCAAGCTTAAAGGCTGCTGCCATTTCCGGCACATCACCCGCCGTGGCAATGGCTGTGTTTGCCATGATGGCTGCAGCACCCATTTCCATAGCTTCACAGGCCTGGGAGGGTTTTCCGATACCGGCATCGACAATGATGGGGAGGTCAATTTCGTCAATCAATACCTGAATCATTTCTTTTGTCGCAAGTCCCTTGTTGCTTCCGATGGGAGCCGCCAGCGGCATCACTGCTGCCGCACCGGCGTTTTGCAGGTCTCTGGCTACATTCAGATCCGGATTCATATAAGGAAGTACCACGAAGCCTTCCCCGGCAAGTATCTCCGTTGCCCTGATGGTTTCCTGATTATCCGGGAAGAGATACTTGGCATCCCGCATGATCTCTACCTTTACAAAATCCCCACAGCCCATGGCTCTGCTTAATCTGGCAATACGGACAGCTTCGTCGGCATTTCTTGCACCCGAAGTATTTGGCAGTAAGGTGACTCCTTCGGGAATATAGTCCAGGATATTTTCGCTTTCACGGGTATTTGCCCTTCTCAGCGCCAGGGTAATGATCTCCGCACCTCCCTGTTCCACTGCCGCCTTGATCAGATTGATATTATATTTGCCCGAGCCTAAAATAAATCGACTGCTAAACTCTTTTCCACCAAGTATCAATTTATCTTCCATTACACTATTCTCCTTTTTCCTCTAAAATAATCTGCAATACCTTGTTTGCCTGATGTGCTGCGCAGAGCGTCACCCTGGGGGACATCAGTCCGACTCCGTCTGCGATATCTGTTTTCTCATCGCCGCATACATAAAGGCGCCTCATCATTTTTCGGGTCCTGATGTCATTCGCATCCCCGAATCCCGCCATTCCGTTTCCGGATATCACAATCGTATCCGGGAATCCGGTCAGCACTTCCTGCACCAGCATGGCTTTCTGGTCGGCCTGATCAAAGGCTTCGCACACAATCGGATACCCGGTAAACAGCTCCCGGATATTCTCCTTCGTTACCTTTTCCCTTCGGAATTGATAATCCAGATACGGATTAATCTGATCCAGAATCTCCTTTAATGCTTCTGTTTTGTATTTACCGACATGGGGGATTCCATAGACCTGCCGGTTCAGATTGGTAACATCCACCACATCAAAATCAACCATCCCGATATGACCGACGCCGCTCCGCGCAAGCATGACCGCAAGATTGGAGCCCAGTCCGCCCAGACCTGCAATGGCAACAAACGCATTTCGAAGCTTATCCTTCATTTCTGTTGGAAATCTGGCATCAAATGCCTGCTCTAAAATCTCCCGGTTCATCAGCCGCCTCCCACAAAACGGAGGACCTCGATGGAATCCTCCTCCTGAATCGTAATCCTTTCCAATTCCTCCTTAGGCACGATTTCAAGATTTCTCTCCACTACGACCCTGTTCATCTCAAAGCCCTCTTCCTTCAGATACTGATACAGATTCTTCCCGGCAATCTCTTTCTTTTCTCCGTTGACGGTGACCATTCTCTTCTCCTTTCCTCTTCCCCGGCATAAAATATACCCTTTGCCGAAATGTAATTTCAAAATAGGGATAAAAATAAGCGCTTATGGATATGCCGGTCCATAAACGCTTATCGATTACCATATTCTGCGCCCGGATATATCTCACCAACGATATTTTATCCGGCGCCTTTGATGTCGGTGAAGAGTGGTGCCCCCAATTCACCCTGAATTACAAAAGGTATTATAGCTTCCTCACACAGATATTTCAATACAAAATTGTAAACCTTGAGAGATAATACCACAATTCCCTATTACCAGGTGCGGCCTGCCATCTGTCTGAACTGCGCAACCGTGGGGGTGTGTGAATTAAGTCCGCCATCGCATGTGAGAACCTGTCCGTTCATATACTCAGCTTCATCACTTGCCAGGTATACACACAGATGTCCGATGTCATCAGGGTTACCATAGCGCTTTCCGAGAATATTGGAAAGGAAGATATCCTTCAGCGCATCCGGAATACGTCCTTCATTCTGAGGAGTAACAATCAGACCGGGACGGACACAGTTACAGCGAATTCCACTGGGACCATACATGCAGGCAACATACTCAGTCAGCTTGTCAACGCCAGCCTTTGCACAGGCATACGCAATTGTTCCGAGATCTCCTCCTACACTGGCCATAGAACCGATATTGATAATATTGCCGCCCTTCTCATTCTTCATAAGGAAAGGCAGTGCTTCCTTGATCATATTAAAGGTTCCGCCCAGATCCGTAGCTACCACGGCATTGAACTCCTCGAAGCTAATCTCGTCCACACGTCCGTCCTTCATTCCCATACCGGCAGCGTTGTTGATCAGCACATCAATTCTTCCGAACTTCTCTGCCACATCAACAATCAAAGCATGCATGGATTCTCTGTCTGTCAAATCAAAGGCATGGAACCATGCGCTGCCGCCTTCTGCTGCGATCTCATCTACTACCTTCTGGCCCCTCTCCACATTACGTCCGGTAACCACCACCTGTGCTGCTTCCTTTGCACAGAGCTTCGCAATGCCAATGCCGATTCCACTTGTTGAGCCGGTTACAATAATAACCTTGTCCTTTAAACGATTCATACTTTTCCCTCCAAATTGATATATTATTTTGCCCACTCATATTACAAGCCGTGTTTCGGCTTAATAATTCTCTTTTCTTACTTCAAAGTAAGCCTGAGGATGATTACATACAGGGCAAACCTCCGGTGCCTCGAGACCGACTACCACATGTCCGCAGTTACGGCACTCCCACATGGTCACACCACTCTTCTTGAAGACCTCCATAGCCTCTACATTCTTGAGAAGTGCACGATATCTCTCCTCATGAAGCTTTTCAATCGCGCCGACACCTCTGAACTGGGCAGCCAGCTCAGGGAAGCCCTCTTCCTCAGCCTCCTTAGCCATTCTCTCATACATATCCGTCCACTCAGCGTTCTCTCCCTCTGCAGCATGAAGCAGATTCTCCGCTGTGTCGCCAAGTTCTCCAAGAGCCTTAAACCAAAGCTTTGCATGCTCCTTTTCATTTTCTGCTGTCTGCAGGAATAATGCTGCTATCTGCTCGTAGCCCGCCTTCTTTGCTACGGATGCAAAGTAGGTATATTTGTTTCTTGCCTGGGATTCGCCTGCAAATGCCTCCCAAAGATTCTTTTCTGTCTTGGTTCCTGCGTACTTGTTTGCCATTGTTTTATCCTCCGTTTTTTTAATCACTTTCTCAAAATCAGATGCCGGATGCTTGCACAGCGGACAAATAAAATCCTCCGGCAGCTCTTCTCCCACATACTCATATCCGCAAATCGTACATCTCCAGATGGTCTGTCCATCCTCTGTCTTCCCCACTTCCTGCGGCTTGGGCTTAATATGGTTCATATAGTATTCATAGGTTGCCGAAGTATCCCCACTCAGCACTTCCATATCCGTGATCTCACCAATGAACATGGTATGCGAGCCAAGATCCTCCGTCTTGTCAACCTTTACGGAAATATAGGCATTGGTTCCTTCGGTAATATAATAAACACCGTTCTTTCCTCTGACACAGGATGTGTATTCTGCGAATTTATTGACTTCCCTTCCTGTCTGGAACCCGAAATGCTTAAACAAATCAAATGATGCTCTCTGACTGATAACGGAAACCGTAAACTCACCGGTTCTCATAATCATATCATGCGTATAATTTGCCTTATTCACACAGATACTCATCTGGTTAGGCGTTGAGGCGGCCTGAATCGCCGTATTAATGATACAGCCGTTATCCTTCTCGCCTTCTCTTGCTGTAAGCACAAAAAGACCGTAGCTTAACTTATACATCGCTTTTTTGTCCATTCAAAATCCCCTTTCCTATCTGTTTTGCTTCTACCATACTAATATTATAACACGAAGTAACATGAAGTAAATATAAACATGAAAATTGTCCTTCTTCGCCACATATCCGTAATATTTTTCCGAATACCCTACAGACTGCTTCTAATCTAACTTTTTTATCAAATCAATTAACTCTTTCCAATGCTCTATTGTAAGTATATCTTCCTTGGGTTCATATTTCATATCAATGGCTCCGATATACCACACCGGGAATAATCCTGCCGCGCCAGCTCCGTCGATATCACATTGATACTGATCCCCTATATACCATACTTCCTCCGGTTGAAGTTCGGCCTTCTCTAATGCCAATTCAAATATATGCTTATTGGGTTTGCGATACATATACTCGCTGGTTGCAATAATAAACTCAAAATTATTGTCCGGAATACAATCATTAATCCTTTTAGAAACGGCATTTCCACAGTATGAAATATTACTGATTACACCGGTGCGGATCCGGTTCTCTTTTAAAAATGTAAGAAATTCTCTGATTCCCTCAGTCGGTTTTCCCGGAGCTGCTGCATCCCAAAATACGCTGTCAATTTCCTCCGGACTCAATGTGATTTCAATTCCCTGGGATTCATATAAATATTTAGTAAACATATGGTTTGGAACTTCCACTTGAAACAGGTGTCTCTTTTCCGGGTCAAATCGTCCTAACTCCTGATTCAGTTTGTTTGCATAAGCCTGCACTTCCTCGGCAGATTTATTGTATTTATTTTTTGTGGCATACTTAAGAACCGCCTCTGTCCCTTTTACACCATCAAATAACTGTTCATTTACCAAAGTTTGTCCATAATCAAATAAAATCATTTTTGGTTTCTTCATCATGTAGCAATATATCCTTTCTTTCGATACTCCCCGTGTGTTACCACATTTTCAGCAAATGCAATGTCTGCTTCGCAGCCGCTTGTTTTTCTTCTGCGCTCATTATATCATATCTTGTCCAGCAAATAACACAAAATCCCTTGCTGTACATTTATCAAACATTTCTTGAAGCCATACCCCACAAAATACTCACTGTCGATTACATCCTCTGAAACCTCTTCTCCTCGAAAGAACGGTGGGCAGGGATTCAAAATCGCTCCTCGATTTGCTTTTTTCATATGTTGGAGGGTAATTTGATACTCTATAAAATCTTTCTTCGCCTTGTCCGGGATAGCGTCTGTACATATGATGTCTTTGCCTGAGATTGCTTCCTCGATATTCGTATGAAACTTAATATTCTCCAGTTCGTATCCAACCGGACAACATTGCTCAAGTTCAAATCCCAATAATTCTGATGCTGCTTTCCATGAATTTAGCGATTGTCTTTTCATTACCGATCTGAAAGGAATTGTATGGAATACTACATATAAAGGAATATATTCCGACGAATCTCTATCCAATTATGATGAATTAAACCACTTGCATCCATTCCTATTTTGCATACATTGCATCATTTTTCGAAAGAAGATATACACAATATTGATTCATGCTAACGCCCTCTCTCTGCGAATGTTCAGCCAATGCTCTGTGTAAACTGCGTGGTATTCTCAGTTTGAATTGCCCTGAATAATCTTCTAGACTATCTGGTTCATGAATTTCAATTCCTTCCTCAATCGCTGCTTCGAGCCATTCTCTTTTAGCATCTAATGCATTTTCTACTGCTCTTTCAATTGTTTCACCACAGGTAATGCAACCGGGGAGATCCGGATAGGAAACGACAAAACCACCTTCATCCTTATCTTCCACAATCTCCATGCGGTAGGGCAATGATATATAATCATTCAGAGTCTTCATCATTCTTTGCCTCACTTTCTACAATCTGCCTTACCATCTCTACATATGTCTTTTTATTGGTTCATGCTTGGGAATCGTAATAGGTTGGCA
>SAMEA3663280__coassemble_333_pt1 | contig 18089 bp, 14 predicted proteins | sample SAMEA3663280__metabat2_low_PE_020 | metagenome-assembled genome bin SAMEA3663280 (sample SAMEA3663280) | pig gut metagenome | biome: pig gut; feature: pig-associated habitat; material: faeces | place: China | collected 2013
ACATAATTATGTACGGAACCATGATAACAATTAATCCGATTCTCTCCTTTTTTATAATATCCGTTACATTGAAATCCATATTTATCGATATTATCAGAATATTCACGCATGTATTCAAGAGAGGTCAAAATCTTAAAAGTGGAACCGGGGGGATATAATCCCTGTGTAGCTCTGTTTAACAAACACGAATCACTTTTATCAGCCAACAAATCATCCCAAATCTCAATGATCTCATTTGGATCAAAATCCGGATGAGATACCAATGCGAGGATTCTACCGGTAGAAACCTCGGTAACAATGACTGCCCCTTTATAAATATTCAATTCACTGTCTGCAATCTGTTGAATCTGAACATCCAAAGAGGTATACACATTATCTCCCGGATTCTTAACTCCGGCGACATCATTTGCAACTTTATTATTAATTGAAATATTAGTATTGATCAAATAATAATTCGCTATTGCTTCAACGCCCATTCTTCCATTGGTTGAATAACCGACTATATGGGAAAAGAGATTTTCAAAGGGATATACCCTGGTCTCCCTCCCCGTTGCGTCTGTTACAGTATGAGCCAAGATTTCCCCATCACGGGAAAATATGGTTCCTCGATAATTCTGTGATAATAATATATCCTGTCTGGAATTATAGCTGTTATTTACCAGATCCTGCTCATTTACAGTGACAAAACGAATCAGATATCCCGTCATAAAGACAAATAGTACTGAAAATAATGTAGCACTTACATAATATTGATGATTTAAAAGCTTTCTCTTATTCTCATTTTGAGATATTTCGGCTTTTTCCTGATGATTGTTTATATAAACACTTTGTACGATAAAAAATAAAAGCATTGATGTCATGCAGGAACTGCCGCCGTAACTGATAAACGGTAAGGTTACTCCTGTCAGCGGTATTAAATTCATACCTCCTCCAACCGTGAGGAAAATCTGAAAAAGATACATTATGGCCAGACCAAATGCAACTAATCTATAGAAATTATTTTTGTTATTTAATGCAATTCGACACATTATCAAGAAACATAATAAGGTCAGAATAACAAGGCAAGCCCCAAATACAATACCTAATTCCTCACAAATACAGGAAAAAATAAAATCCTGGTCAACATAAGGAATTGATTTTGGGTTCCCTTTCATGATACCCATGCCAAACCAGCTTCCGCTTCCCATAGCAAAGAGAGATTGAGTGATAGCCCAACCTTCCTTATCAATATATGCCCAAGGATCCCGCCATGCTAATACGCGTATATGAACATGTCTAAACAACAGATTAGCTGCATAGGCCGCAATACCTCCGCCTAAAAAGCCGGCGAATAAGTAAAAATAATTTGAGGTAGCAGCAAAAACAATAAAAACATACCCGACAAAAAATATTAGTGCACTGCCAAGATCCTTGCTAAGTACCAAAATTGCCACATATGCTCCGGCAACAATAGCAGTCAGTACTACTCTGGTAAAATTATGCTTTTCATATAATGCACCGGCAAGAAATAGCACAAATAATATTTTAACGAATTCAGATGGCTGAAAGGTAACACCGCCAAATAAAGTAAAACTGATTTTTGAGCCATGTGTAGCTTCGCCCAGAATTAGTACGATTCCTAATGCTGCAATCCCAACAAAAGCATAAACCCATGTCAATCCGGGAATGATTCTGTATTTGGACAGAATAACCGGTATCGTGAGAGCCAGGATTAATGATATAAGCATAATTACATATTGCTTTATAGCCTTTTCAAAAGAAAGCCTTGCTATGATACACAAGCCTGTACCTATTAACATACACATGATATTTAATAAAGGCAGATTTATTTTTTCATAAATCAGGGGAATAAATATCAAAGCGACCAACAGAAAAACCTGTACAAATGCATATAATAAAAAATACTTATCATCTTTTCCGGCAAGGGCAAGACTTAAAAAGCAAATTAACTGTGTTAAAAACAGAAATACGCATTGCACAATGTATGCTGCTACTTTACCCTTGCTCCTCAGAAACAGCGAGACTGTACTTGTGATTGTATATAATACCATACAAAGCATGATGCCATACTTTGACAGCTCCATAAAATATTGTCGCATATTCGTTTCCTCTTATTCTACTCCTCTTTTTTCATGACCGGTGGTATATTCCGATGGCTTATAATCTGAATTATACATGAAGGAATCTAAAATCAGTTTCATTTCTTTTCGGTTCTCTATCGTGAAATCCAAACGATAATCAATGTTGGCTTTTGTTTTATCGGCTTCCGGTTTCAAGAAAAGAGGCACTGAATTGTAGATTATGTTCAGACAATGCCTACAGTCACGTTTTACCGGAAAGACCTTTCCGTATCGGTCTTCCAAAATAGTCACTTGATTATTTGATTTATCACAATGCCCCAAAGTGCGCTGTATGCAATTTGCAGTAATCATCATCGGAATTCGTCCGTAACAGATTTTGCTAAAATGTGCATCATATCTGGTCAATTGCTTTTGTTCTGAGCCGTTTAATTCATAAGGTATGCATACCCGTTCAAACCATTCAGTCATTTTTGCCAACGCTTCTGAATTCCATACATAAAGGTTAACATCAGCATGAAGCTCACAATCAAATTTATTATTAATCAAATAGCCCAATTCATCTATATTTCGCACCAGAAAACCACAAAATAATTCTGACTTTTGAACAATTCTGGTCAAATCTGCCAAGCTTGTTGTATCTGAGCTTCTAAATACATAAGGTAGCGTCAGAAAAACAGAGCTGTCTGTTAAATATTTTTTTAAATCTTTAATCAGATCAAGATTATCTAATGCCAAATCGCCCGGAACATAAATATTCTCCGGGAAAACCGGAGATTTACATTCTCTGTAAAAATCAGATAATTCCTGTATTTGCTCAGTATTTGATAATGAAATGCTCCAGTTGGGATTTCCTTTAAACTCTTTACAATGCTTTGTTGAATCCGTTGAATTATTCGAACAATTCACTGTTCTGCTCTGTGTTATATGTCCTGTCAGCTCTTTAATAGCATTTCTACGCAATTCATTTATTTCTTTTAACGGATAAAAAACATTTTCATCCATTGTAATAAAAATATCATTCACATAAAAAGGACTATCGCCGAATTTTGCAATCTGCTTTCGGATATTTTCCTCGGTAATAGGCTGTTTTTGAGCTCTTTGGACCATATTACCGTAAACTGTAACAGAAACATCTTCACAATTCATTATCAGGCTAACCGGTTGATTCTCTTGAAAAGATACATATATATCTACCGGTTTTTTTAATTTATTACTTAAATAATCTTTTCTGATTGATTCCAGAAGTCTCTCATCACTGCTGTGATAGGCGGGAGAGCTTAGTGTTATCATTTCCTTCCCATTATGTCTGAAATAATAACCATCCTGTGTTTCACTTCGAATGTACAATGAATTAAGTTTCTCTAAATCATCCTTTTGCACATAAAAACGACGTATTGCTTCTTCGGATCCATACTTTCTTTCCAGATCATAATAGACATCAATATATTTTCTGTAAATAGCAGTAACGCCGGCCGCGTACTCCGGCTTTTTCATTCTTCCTTCAATTTTAAAGGAGGTAATACCGGACTGTATCAGTAAAGGAATATGCTCAATGGTACACATATCTTTCATACTTAAGTAGTAATTGTCTTTTTTATTGTGTTTTACTTTATATGGTAATCTGCATGGTTGGGCACAACGACCTCTGTTACCGCTCCTTCCTCCAAGAATACTGCTGAACAGACATTGACCGGAATAACAATAACACATTGCACCATGTATAAAAGTTTCTATTTCAACATCACACTTTTTATGGATCACTTCGATTTCCTTCAAGCTTAATTCTCTTGCCGGAACAATTCTGCTTACTCCCATTTCCTGTAATATAGAAACACCATACTCCGTACATATACTCATTTGTGTACTGGCATGAAGCTCTAAATCGGGAAAATTCTTTCCGAGATATCGCAGAACACCTATATCCTGAACTATAACCGCATCTAACCCTGCAATATATAATGGCTTTATGAAATCATAAAGAGCAGGAATCTCCTCTTCTTTCATGAGTGTATTTACTGTTAGATAAATCTTCTTGTCAAACAAATGACAGTACTGAATACATTCAATTATCTTATCCTCTGAAAAATTCTCAGCATAAGCTCTTGCACCAAATCTACTGCCTGCAAGATAAACTGCATCAGCTCCTGCATTGAGAGCTCCATAAAATGCATTAATATCTCCGGCTGGAGCCAGCAGCTCAACTTTCGCTTTTCTTCTCATTATCAATCACCGATTATTCATTGTAAAAATAAGAGCTGTCCGATTTACGGACAGCCAAATTATTTATGATTCTTTTTAAGCTCAGTTTCTAATTCAACTATTTTTTTCTCTTTTTCCATGATATCAATTTTTAGCATTTTAAGCTGTTTTTCTGTGTTTTCAAGCTTAATCTGAGCGGAAATAATCTCATGCTTCAGATCATACAGCTCTTTTTCTTTTCCTTGCAATTCTTCTTCCAATACGGATACTTGTTTTTTTGCCTTAAAATAATCATCCGCAATATTAAGCTGCAATAAAATTGACTGTCGGTCTACAGATTGCTTCTTAAAGCTTTCAACTTTATTATACTCATTGATTCGGTTATTGAGATAAGAAGCTACCTTTTGAAGGTATTCTTCACTTTCATATCCGCTTAAGGTAAGTACCTTGCCGTCAATTATTACTTCGGTATCTGTCTTGGCTGACATGATCTGGCCTCCTCTGTAAACATTTCTGCACTCTTATATTGCAAAAATAATTGCATATCATCCTAAGGCATATTATATCTTATTTCATGTTGTCAGGCAAGGAAAAAAATTTGAATATGAAGGTTGAATTTGAATGCCCTATAAAAATATTAGCCTAGGAATTCAAACCAAGATGACGATAAGCCAAGTCTGTAATCACTCTTCCTCTTGGGGTTCGATTGATGAATCCGTTTTTTATCAGATAGGGCTCATATACATCCTCGATGGTTCCGGCGTCTTCTCCGATTGCGGCTGCGAGGGTATCCAGTCCGACAGGACCGCCATCAAACTTATTCATCATTGTGAGTAATATATTTCTGTCAATATGATCCAGACCAAGCTTGTCTACATCCATGAGATCCAGTGCGGTTCTTGCGACCTCCTCTGTTATTATTCCGTCATATTTGACTTGCGCAAAGTCTCTTACACGTTTCAGGATACGATTGGCCAGACGCGGGGTTCCCCTGCTTCTTCTTGCCATCTCAAGAGCACCGGGAGGTTCAATCTCAACACCTAATATTTTTGCTGAATGAAGTATAATAAGCTGCAATTCTTCCACAGTGTAAAACTCAAGATGATGAATCATTCCAAAACGATCTCTTAAGGGTGCTGTTAAGAGTCCGGCACGTGTTGTCGCCCCCACAAGAGTGAATTTGGGCAAATCAAGACGAACAGATCTGGCAGAAGAACCTTTGCCAATCATAATATCAATACAATAATCTTCCATTGCCGGATAAAGTACTTCCTCTACCTGTCTGTTCAGACGATGTATCTCATCAACAAAAAGAAGATCTCTCTTCAAGGTTATTAAGAATCGCAGCCATTTCCCCCGGTTTTTCAATCGCAGGACCACTGGTAACCTTAAGATGAACCCCCATTTCATTTGCTATAATACCAGCCAAAGTAGTCTTTCCAAGTCCGGGAGGGCCATAAAAAAGTACATGGTCGAGTGCATCTCCTCTTAGCTTGGCTGCTTCGATATAGACCTTTAGATTCTCTTTTACTTTTGATTGACCTATATAGTCATCAAGTGTCTGCGGTCTTAAGGAACCTTCTATTTTGATATCTTCTTCTGTAATATTTGTTTCAATCATACGTTTCCCGGGCATAATCAAATTCCTTTTGAAATAATTTATCAGAACATTCTCTTAAGTGCTGCTTTTAGAATAGCACCAGAATCCATGTTCTCTATTCCTTCTATTGCATTTACTGCCTTTGCACTCTCCGCCTGTCCATATCCCAGTGAAACAAGAGCTTCTACTGCCTCCTGTTTCTGAATACTGTCAATATGGAATGAACCATTTGCAGTTGCTGATATCTCTTTGGAAATCAATACATCATCTATTGTGATCTTATCCTTCAGGTCAAGAATAACACGTTGTGCAGTCTTAGCTCCGATGCCGGGAGCTTGTGAGATTGCTTTGGCATCACCGGACATGATGGCATATCGAAGCTCATCCGCATCCATTACAGACAAAATAGCCAATCCACCCTTGGGACCAAGACCATTGACTGTAATCAGTTTTTTAAAGATATCTAAATCGCTCTTGCTCAAGAAACCATATAATAGAAATGCATCTTCTCTCACACAGGTATAGGTATATAGCCTGACCGGTTCCCCAATTCCCGGTAATCTTGAAGCAGTATCTGCGGATATCCGAATATTATAACCGATACCGTTTACGTCAAGAACTGCATTTTCTTCGTTGACATCTTCCAATATTCCATTCACATAAGCTATCATCTCTGTATCTCCGTGTATGTTTCAGAATTCATCAACTAAATAATAACACATTCGAACATATGTTTCAAGATGCTTTTTTTGTCAGTTTTCGATATATGATAAAAAAACAAAATAAATGTACCATAAACGTTAATCCCCAACTGATTGGATAAGAAATATAAAGACACTCCAGGGTTCTGTAATGATTAAATATTGTACAGATCCAAACAATACGGAACAAACAGGCACCGGTCAGGGAAACAAGCATTGGCATAATAGCATATCCCATTCCTCGCATAACACCAACCATAACGTCCATCATTCCACATAAACAATAGGGGACACAGATATATGCCATTCTAAGTACGCCATAACGGATAACTTCATCGTCCTTGGAATACAGCCTTAAAAGTTTGTCACCGAAAAGATATGCTGCGTTTCCCATAAGCAATCCAACCATTATGACAAGGATTTCACACAGGAATGCAGTCTGCGCTACTCTCTTGTATTTTTTTGCACCATAATTCTGACCGCAAAAGCTGATAGAAGTCTGATACAGGGAATTCATGGAAGTATAAACAAAGCCTTCAATATTACTCCCGGCTGTATTCCCCGCCATAGCAACCGAACCGAAACTGTTGACGGATGATTGAATCAATACATTTGAAATCGAAAAAAGAGCTCCCTGTAAACCTGCCGGCAAACCAATTTGAACCATTTTCAAGAATTTATCTTTTTCGATATGTAACTCTTTCAGATTCAGCTGATATACACTTTTTGTTTTTACGAGACATCTGATTACAAGAAATGCGGATATAGCTTGTGAGATCACGGTAGCAAGCGCAACTCCGGCAACCCCCATTCTGAAAGTAACAACAAACAGAAGATTCAATACAACATTAATAATACCTGAAAACAAAAGATAATATAACGGTCTCTTGGTATCTCCCACTGCGCGCAGAACTGCTGCACCAAAATTATAGGCCATCATAAAAGGCATTCCGGCAAAATAAATACGCATGTATAATACAGACAGCTTAATAACATCTTCCGGAGTTCCCATAACCCTCAGGGCTGGACCTGCGGTAAAAAAACCGATAAACACAAGAATAACCCCGCTGACTACGGACGTCGCAATCGCAGTCTGTACCATTTCTTTTAGTTCTGAATGTTGACCGGCTCCATAAAACCTTGCGACCAGCACATTTGCTCCCACGGAAAGGCCAAAAAAAAGGTTGATCAAAAGATTTGTAAGAGAACTGGTGGAGCCGACCGCCGCCAAAGCCTCATTTCCCGCAAAGCGACCCACAACAACAATATCTGCTGCATTAAATGTAAGTTGCAATATTCCGGAAAGCATTAACGGAAAATAAAATACTAATATTTTCCCGGTCAATGGCCCGTTACACATATCTATTTCATAAGTTTTGTTTTGGTTATGATTCATAATCTTCTTCCCGATACAAACAAATAAAAAGTGAAACCTGCGGCTAAATACCACAGGTTCCTTTTTGTTTACTTGTTGTTGATATAATTAATTAAGCCTTCGGAAGCAATTATTTTTTGCATAAATTCCGGGAAAGCCTGACCCTTGAAGGATGTTCCCTTTGTGATATTGGTAATGATTCCGGTATCAAAATTCACTTCAACTTCATCACCGGCATCAATCCCCTTGCTTGCTTCAGGACATTCAATAATGGGTAAGCCGATATTGATTGCATTTCTGTAGAAGATACGGGCAAAAGTCTCTGCGATAACACAGCTTACACCGGCTGCTTTGATTGCAATGGGAGCATGTTCTCTGGAAGAACCGCAGCCAAAGTTCTTTTCAGCAACCATAATGTCTCCCTTAGAGACTTTTTTAACAAATTCTTTATCTATATCTTCCATGCAATGTGCCGCAAGTTCGGCAGGATCGGAAGAATTCAGATATCTTGCCGGAATAATAACGTCGGTATCTACGTTGTCGCCATACTTAAAAACAGTACCCTTCGCATTTTTCATGTTTTTTACCTCACATTTATCAAGTATTTTTAATGCTTACAGTTCATCGGGTCCGGAAATTATGCCGGTAATTGCACTGGCTGCAGCCACAGCAGGGCTTGCAAGATATATTTCCGAAGTAATATGTCCCATACGTCCTACAAAGTTACGATTGGTAGTGGATACGCAACGCTCTCCTTCGGCAAGGATGCCCATATATCCTCCCAGGCAAGGACCGCAGGTAGGAGTACTTACTACCGCACCGGCCTGAATAAAAATCTTTAACAGCCCCTCTTCCATTGCCTGCATGTAAATTGCCTGCGTTGCGGGGATTACAATACAACGCATACCCTTTGCCACATGTCTGTTCATTAAGATCTCGGCAGCAATTCTTAAGTCATCCAGTCTGCCGTTTGTGCAGGAACCGATAACTACCTGATCCACCTTAATCTCATCCATTGTTTTAATCTCATCAATTGTGTGGGTATTCTCAGGTAAATGAGGGAATGAAACAGTAGGTCTGAGAGTGCTCAGATCAATGGTATATTCCTCGTCATAAACAGCATCCCCGTCAGCTTCGAAGATACGATAATTCTTAACGGAATGCTCTTTCATATAAGCTTCTGCCGCTTCATCCACAGGGAAAATACCATTCTTACCGCCTGCTTCAATCGCCATGTTAGCAATGGTAAAACGATCATCCATGGACAGATTGGCGATACCGTCGCCGACAAACTCCATAGATTTGTACAGCGCACCGTCTACACCAATCATTCCGATAATATGTAAGATAATATCTTTACCGCTGACCCACTTGGAAGGCTTTCCGATCAAATTAAATTTGATTGCTGCAGGAACCTTAAACCATGCTTTCCCCGTGGCCATGCCGGCAGCCATGTCTGTACTACCCACACCGGTTGAGAAAGCGCCGAGCGCCCCATAGGTACAAGTATGTGAGTCTGCGCCAATCACAACATCACCGGCTACCACCAGACCTTTTTCGGGAAGAAGGGCATGTTCAATTCCCATCTCTCCCACTTCGAAGTAATTCGTAATCTCATTTTTCTTAGCAAATTCTCTAACACATTTGCAATGCTCAGCGGACTTGATATCCTTGTTCGGAACAAAATGATCCGGAACCAGCGCTATTTTGTCCTTATCAAATACACCCTTCGCATTAAATTTATCCATTTCCTTGATTGCAACAGGACTGGTAATATCGTTGCCAAGTACAAGGTCAAGATTCGCTTCAATCAGCTGTCCTGCCTCTACCTTATCCAATCCAGCCGCTGCGGCAAGAATCTTTTGTGTCATTGTCATTCCCATAGTAAAACCCTGCCTTTCATTTGTCTTTCCTAACATCTTAGCACAGAAAAACAATTAATTCAAACATAACTTATTGATTCTTTTTATATGATTTTATTTATAAAAAAAGAGCAGACTTAAATTCGTCTGCTCTTTAAAGGCTTTTCTTATAAAAAGGCTACTAATTAGTTGTTAATCAGCTTGTCTTCTTCGTTATTCCAGCTGTAAAGCTTTCTGATTTCCTCTCCGACCTTCTCTGAAGGATGCTCGGAAGCCAGCTTTCTCATAGCCTTGAAGTGAACCTGCTTACCTGCGGGAGACATATCAAGCAGGAAGTCTTTTGCAAAAGTACCGTCCTGAATGTCAGAAAGGACTTTCTTCATAGCCTTCTTGGTCTCTTCTGTCACAATCTTAGGTCCGGTGATATAATCGCCGTATTCAGCAGTATTGGAAATAGAGTAGCGCATTCCTGCGAAACCACTCTGATAAATCAGATCAACGATAAGCTTCATCTCATGGATACACTCGAAGTATGCATTTCTTTCGTCATAGCCTGCTTCCACCAGAGTCTCAAAGCCTGCCTGCATAAGTGCACATACACCACCACAAAGTACAGCCTGCTCACCGAAGAGGTCTGTCTCTGTCTCGGTACGGAAAGTAGTCTCAAGAACACCTGCTCTTGCTCCGCCGATGCCAAGTGCATAAGCAAGTGCCATATCCTGAGCCTTGCCGGTAGCATCCTGATGAACAGCAATCAGACAGGGAACGCCCTTGCCGGCCTGATACTCACTTCTTACGGTGTGTCCGGGGCCCTTGGGTGCGATCATGGTAACATCTACATTTGCAGGAGGCACAATGCATCCGAAATGAATATTGAAGCCGTGAGCAAACATCAGCATATTGCCTGCTTCCAGGTTGGGCTCGATATCTTTTTTGTAAAGGTCAGCCTGCTTCTCATCATTGATCAGGATCATGATGATGTCAGCCTTCTTTGCAGCCTCCGCTGCAGTGTATACTTCAAATCCCTGCTTTACAGCCTTATCCCAGGACTTTGAGCCCTCGTACAGGCCAATGATTACCTTGCATCCGGAATCCTTAAGGTTCAGCGCATGTGCATGTCCCTGGCTGCCGTAGCCGATGATGGCAATTGTCTTGCCGTCAAGCATTGAAAGATTGCAATCTTCCTGATAAAAAATCTTTGCCATTTCTTTTTCCTCCAAATATTGTGAAAATAAATTTATAACTGACAGGTATCACGAAGTCAACCTGGAGCTAACTGATAAAAAATGCTATATGTATTCTGACACTTATTCAAGATATGTGATGGAATCCGTTCCTCTTCCGAGACCGGCAATTCCTGTTCTTGCGAGCTCCAAAATACCATAATCCTGCATCAGACCGATAAAAGCTTCCAGCTTCTGTTGGTCACCGGTTAGTTCAATAATAAGACTTTCTGCTGCAAAGTCAATAATTTTTGCGCGAAAACTTCCTGCAATGGTAATAATATTCTGTCTCTGTTCCGCTGTAGCTTTCACTTTGACCAGAATCAGCTCACGGAATACACTCTTACCCGGCTTTAATTCCTTGATATCTCTCACATCTACAAGCTTTCTGACCTGTTTTTCAATCTGTTCCAGAATCTCGTCATCTCCGGAAGCTACTATAGTAATTCTGGAATAACGGGGGTCAGCTGTAACGCCTGCCGTAATACTTTCAATATTATATCCTCTTCTGGAAAACAAACCGGATATTCTGCTTAAAACTCCGGATGTATTGTCCGTAAGAAGCTGAAATACCTTTTTCTGCATAATATACACCTTTCCGAATGTAATATCAAGTAAAATGATAGTATATAGAGTTTAACACTTTACCCTATTGGTGTCAACAAGGAACCTCTTTTTGATTGCCTTCATGAGCCAATCCACAAAAAGTTTAAATACAATACCAAACAGGGTTATCACAACAAAATAAATGATCAGGTACAGAAATTTGAGACTCAAGGCATCAGGTATCCTGATATATCTTGGGAATATCTCAGAGGCAAACATCATATGTGTCAGATAAATACATACGGTTGAATCAGCCCATTTCTGAATCAAGCGATTGGAATATATTTTTCGGTTCGAAGGCAGGAAACAAAAAGCCACACAAAATGTCTCAATTATGAGATAGAGATAATCTCTCACAGACCACCCACAGACCATGGAAGCCGCCATGATAAAAGCAAATCCGAATCCACCGAGGAATTTTAAGAATCCATCTTTTATCCGGAGCTCTCTGATCTTATGATTGAGCCTGCATGCAAAAATGCCGAGACACATTGCCGCCATTCCGCGCATCAGACCAAGGTTAATATAAAATCCTTCTGTCTGCATGGCAACATGCAGTCCCCCGTTATATCGATAAATATAGGAATAAAAAACAACAATCATAATCGGTGCAATGAAATTCAAAAAATTATCCTTCCATTTTACCAGACAATGATAAAGTATAAATCCGCCCAACAACATAACCGAAATATACCAGGTACTGTTGTTCAAGTTTGTCCAGCCTTCATTTAACCCCATGCACTGCAAGCCCAGAAGTTCAGGATAATGATAGGATATGGAATATAGGGTTAGCCTGATTCCCTGTTTATAAAAAAGCCATAGAAACAGCAATGCATAGGAACCCCAATAATAAGGGAAAAGCTTTTTGACCCGTGCCCATAAATAATGAAGCCCTGATGGATATTTGGTGGGATTTTTCAAATAACCTTCATACATCAGGTAGCCTGTAACCATAAAGAAAAACTCAACACTGAGATATGTGCCGTTATCCAATCCCAGACTATAGGTAATCAAATATTGATTGTCAAAATGAAAACCGGTAACAAAATAGGTAAAAATGATTCGCCAAATGACTATGGAGTTGCTCTTTTTTTCCACGTCCTGAATCCCCCTATGCTTCGTCGTTTTCGGCGCATTTCGCAAGTGCTAAGGTTCCGGTTCTTGCAACTTCCACAATGCTTACAGACTGTAACATGTTGATCAGAAGCTTAACTCTCTCCGGCGTATCGCAGATCTGCAACATCATGAAATGCTTGGACATATCAACGATTTCGGTCTTCATGATTTCGCAGAGTTCCATTATCTCCCGCCTGTTGTTTTTGTTATATTTAATTTTTATCAGCATAAGTTCACGCGTCACACATTGATGCTCTGCAAATGTTTTGACTTTAATGACATCCAGCTTTTTGTTTAGTTGTTTTTCAATTTGCTCAATGGTCCGCTCATCGCCACTGCTGACAATTGTCATGCAGGAAACATCTGCATCGTCTGTTTCACCAACCGCCAGGCTGTCAATATTAAAGCATCTTCTGGAAAACAGTCCCGCAACCTTGCAGAGTACACCGGATCTGTTTTCGACAAGAACGGAATAAATTCTTCTTTTCATTTCTTTCTACCTCTCTCCGGATTTGATTTACTTTACGGTATCCATAGGATCAATCAAACATTCCAGTAACACAGATGCATCATCCTTTAAAAACTGATCAATGATTTCATCACACTTTTCCATGTTTTTCAATCTCAGGAAGGGCAAATCGTAGGCTTGTGCCAGTTTTTCAAGATCCGGACTTCCTGACAAATCAACCACAGAATAATTATCCTTGTAAGTATAATGCTGATACTCTCTTACCATTCCCAGATAATTGTTCTTCAAAACTACGATTTTCACCGGAATGTTATGTTGTCTCATGGTTGCAAGTTCCATCATTGACATCTGGAAGGAACCGTCTCCGCATACTGCAACAACCTGTCTGTCCGGGGCGGCTGTCTTGGCACCGACTGCCGCTGGAATGGAATAACCCATGGTACCCATACCGCCGGAGGTTAAGAACTTACCTTTTCTGATATTCGCATAGCCGCAGGACCAAATCTGATTTTGCCCGACGTCTGCCACATAGATTGCATTATCCTGCATCTTTTCGGAAAGTTTTGCAATAAATTTAGCGGGGTCAACATATTCCGGGCTTGGATTTCTCTTGGGCTCCATGGTTTTGCGATATTCATCCAGAGCTTCCAGCCATTCTTCACATTTGCATGAAAATTCTTCCTTCTTAAAGTCCTCAAATATATGCTTTGCGTCACCGACCAACGGAATACTGGGGCCGGCATTTTTACCGATCTCCGCAGGATCGACATCAATATGTACCAGCACCTTATTTTTCGTAATCAGATCAGGCTGGCTGACTGCTCTGTCTGCAACTCTTGCCCCTACCATTATAATAAGGTCTGATTCATTCATGGCGCGATTGGCATAAGGTTTACCATTATTACCTACCATCCCAAAATACATAGGATGTGAGGTGGGCATAACGCCAATTCCCATCATTGTTGATACCACAGGAATTCCGTGACCTTCCGCAAAGCTTCTGAGTTCTTCTTCCGCCTCGCTCAAAAGCACACCGCCTCCGGCACAAATAATAGGACGTTTTGCTTTCTCTAATTCACGAATCACCTTTTTAATCTGTACCGCATGTCCTTTCACAGTAGGCTTGTAGGTTCTCATGGATACTTCATCGGGATATTTGAACTTATTGATTACCGCATTCTGTATATCTATGGGAACATCAATAAGCACTGGCCCTTTTCTTCCTGTGTTCGCAATATAAAAGGCTTCTTTGAAGATTCTTGGAATATCGTTAACATCTTTTACAAGATAACTGTATTTGACAAAGGACTCTGCTGCACCTGTAATATCCGCTTCCTGGAACACATCACTGCCAAGCAGTTCGCTGTTAACCTGTCCTGTGATACAGATTAATGGAATACTGTCTGCAAAAGCTGTCGCGATACCGGTCAGCACATTGGTGGCACCCGGACCTGAGGTCACGGCACAGACCCCCGGTCTACCTGTGATTCTGGCAACACCACTTGCCGCATGTGCCGCATTCTGTTCCGTACGAATCAAAACAGTTTTTATATCCGATTCCAGGATACTGTTATAAAAAGGGCAAATAGCTACCCCGGGATAACCAAAAACGGTATTTACCCCTTCTGCTTCAAGACATTTTATGATTGCATCTGCTCCTATCATAAAAGATTTCCTCCTTAGACCATTTCATTTATTCCCAAAAGCTGTTTTGCCACTTTCACAGCTTCTGCCGCATCTTTGGAATATCCGTCCGCTCCGATCTCATTCGCATATTCCTGTGTAATCACTGCACCGCCAATCATGATTTTTGCTGTCACATTTTGTTCCTTCGCATAAGCGATGACTTCCCTCATACGCTGCATGGTTGTTGTCATGAGCGCGGAAAGTGCAATGATCTGAGCATTATTATCCCATGCTGCCTGAATGATTTTTTCTTTGGGTATATCTTTCCCCAGGTCTATGACTCGAAAACCATGGTTTTTCATCATTAAAGCAACAAGATTTTTGCCGATATCATGAATATCACCTTCGACAGTAGCGATTACGACAACAGGTTGATTTTCATTTTCCACATTTTTCAACAATAAAGGTTCCAGAATCTCAATGGCGTTCTTCATTGCCTCCGCACTGCCGATTAACTGCGGAAGAAAATACTTTCCCTTATCAAAAAGCTCACCGACTTCATTGATCGCAGGTAAAAGAATTTCGTTCAATATTTTCCGCGGTTCTTCTCCTTCAGACAATGCTTTCCCGGTCATCGCAGCAATACCGCTTCTGTTCCCCTTTAATACCGCATGATAGATATCCTTCAATATCTTACTGTTATTTTCCGGGATTCCGTTGTTCACCGGGGTATTTTCTGATTTCTTATCTTCTGAAGAAACACCGGATTCCTTAACTGTCTTTTGCCTCTTGATTTCAGCCTGCTCCCGTTTTTCGGCTACAGAAGCAGCACATTCTATGTATCGTATGGAAGGTTCATCTCCCTTGTCCAGCAAAAGATCCGTTGCAAAGGCACAGCTCACAAGCATTTCCTGAGAAGGATTCGCAATTGCCATGGTAAGTCCTTCCCGTATGGCCAAAGTGAGAAATGCGGTATTCACATAACTGCGCTCCGGCATTCCAAAAGAGATATTGGAGAGTCCGCATATTGTAGCAAGTCCTTGAGCTTTACAGTACCGAATGGTTTCCAAAGTTTCCAAACCGGCTCTTTTGTTAGCGCCTACGGTTGTCACCAAACCATCTACCACAATATCTTCCTTTTCCAGTCCGAGACTATATGCTCTTTCCTGGATTGTCCGGATGATTTCTGTTTTTTCCTCCAGATTTTCCGGCAAACCCTTGTCCGACAGAGGAAGCAGAATAAACATTGCGCCGTATTTTTTTACAATAGGTAGTAATTTTTCAAATTTTTCCGTCTCCAATGAGACTGAATTAACCAGTGCCCTGCCCGGATAATTCCTCAATGCAGCTTCCAGAACATCAACATGACTCGAGTCAAGAGACAATGGTAAAGAAGTGACACAGCTTATTTCTTCGATGGCTTTCAACATTGTTTCCTTCTCATCGATACCGCTCATTCCCATATTAACATCCAGAATACTTGCGCCATCCTTTTCCTGCTCTTCCGCAAAAGCAATAACTCTTTCAAAAGAACCTTCTCTCAGTTCAGCCTGAAGTAATTTTTTACCCGTGGGATTAATCCTTTCACCGACAATCAGAAAACCTTCCTCAAGGTTAAAGCTTATGGTGTTTCTCTCTGAAGTAAGATATCTGATCCCTTCCGGACGTCTGACTTGCTTTGTATTGTACTTTTTGCCAAATGAAGCAACAATTCCTTTGATAAACTCAGGGGTGGTTCCGCAGCAACCGCCAAGTATTGTGGCACCTGCCTCCGTCAGAACTCTCATTTCATCTACAAACTGAACGGAACTCATACTGTATCCGGTATTACCATTCTCGTCAACAAAAGGAAGACCTGCATTGGGTTTTGCTATTATCGGTATTCTGGTAACAGAAGACATCTCAGAAATAATATCCTTCATATGGGAAGGTCCCGTAGAACAATTAACCCCAACCGCTACAGCGCCGAGACTTTCCAGAACAATTGCAGCCGTTTTGGGGTCGGTGCCGAATAAGGTTCTTCCATCCTTTTCAAATGTCATTGTCACCATCACAGGAAGCTCACATACCTCTTTTGCTGCAATCAAGGCAGCTCTTGACTCTGCAAGACTCATCATTGTTTCCACAACCAGCAAATCAACTCCTGCAGTGCATAATGCCTTTATTTGTTCTTTGTATATATCAATTAATTCTTCCAGTTCCATAGTACCAACCGGCTTCAACTGTTCACCTGTCATGGTAATATCGCCTGCCACATAAACTTTTCTGCCCGTAACATAGTTGGCAGCATCACGTGATATGGAAACCAGAGCCTGTATCATCTCAGACTGTCTATCCTGAAGACCATACTCGTTTAGTTTTATTCTGTTTGCAGTAAACGTAGGTGCATACAGAATATCCGTACCTGCGGCAACATATTCTTTTTGCAGCTGCAGCATGCATTCTCTATGTTCCAATATCCATTGTTCCGGGCATACACCTGACGGCATTCCGTATTTGACAAGGTTAGAACCGGTTGCCCCATCCAGATATATATATTCTTGCGATAATTCAAGGAATTCAGCTCTGGTCATAATAATACTCCATGTTTTCATCTAAAAACTTTCTTATTATTGTAACATAGACATAAATTAATAGTAAAGAGGTGGATTTAACATTTTGTTGTATAAATCTTGCTTTTAGATACAAAATGTGGTAAATTAATCATGACTTTTTATATGGAGGTTAGATTGTTGAAAAAGAAAATAATATTATTGCTCACAGTTATTTCTTGTATTTTTCTTCTGACTGCATGCGGTGAAGATCCTCAATTATTGCAGTTTGAAAAAGATATGAACGTCATATGTGAAAAGCTCGCAAATATAGATAAACAGATTAACAGTATTGACCCTAAAGCCGAGAATTCAACTGCTCTTCTGATAAATAACCTGAATGAACTAAACAGTGTTCTAAAAAATATGGCTGATATGGATTTCCCTGAGAAATTCGATTATTTGGAACCCATAGCAGATGAAGCAAGTGAATTGATGGTAAAAGCTTTGGAAAATTATCGTCTTGCTTATGCGAACGGTACTTACGATGACTATAGTGAAAAATATGCGTTTGCCAATTACGAGCGCGCCAATAAGAGAATAAAGATTATACTTTCGTTTCTTCACGGTGAGACACCGGAAGATGTAAATTATACATATTCTACCGAAGAAACAACCCCTTCAGGCTCCTTAAATACAA
>SAMEA3663280__coassemble_345_pt1 | contig 17681 bp, 14 predicted proteins | sample SAMEA3663280__metabat2_low_PE_020 | metagenome-assembled genome bin SAMEA3663280 (sample SAMEA3663280) | pig gut metagenome | biome: pig gut; feature: pig-associated habitat; material: faeces | place: China | collected 2013
TCCCGGAGCGTTTTGACCATATTCAAAATACTCTCTTGCAGACGAGGATCTTTTAAAGCCTCTCTCATAGATTCCGATGCTTTTGTTTCTTCCACTCTTTGCATCAGATAATCTTCTAATGTCTCACCTTCAAAGTCATCCCTGGCTGACTTTGAAGGGAGCTCGTCCACCAATTCACTTCCACAGTCTGCACAAATGGTGAAGCCGGGTCTGTATTCGCTTCTGCATTTAGGACACCATGGCATAATTTTTACCTTCTTTCCCCATAAGATTTATCATAAGGTATTTGACCCCGATTATTTATTCCTCAGGTACTCGTCAATTCCCTTTGCTGCCGCCTTACCTGCCCCCATGGCCAGGATAACTGTAGCAGCGCCGGTCACTGCATCTCCACCTGCATAAACGCCTTCTTTGCTGGTCTTACCGTCAGTCTCTTCCGCAACGATACACTTCCACTTGTTGGTCTCAAGCCCTTCTGTGGTAGAAGAAATCAAAGGATTCGGAGAGGTTCCCAGAGACATAATAACCGTGTCAAGCTCCATAACAAACTCGGATCCGGGTACTTCCACAGGACGGCGACGACCGGAGGCATCCGGCTCACCCAGTTCCATCTTAATGCACTTCATACCCTTTACCCAACCCTTTTCATCTGCAATGATTTCGGTTGGATTGGTAAGAAGGTCGAAAATAATACCCTCTTCCTTGGCATGATGAACTTCTTCCACTCTTGCGGGAAGCTCTTCTTCACTTCTTCTGTATACGATATGAACCTCGGCTCCCAGTCTCAGAGCGGTTCTTGCAGCATCCATGGCAACGTTGCCGCCACCTACGACAGCAACCTTCTTGCTCTCCATAATGGGGGTATTGGAATTAGCGTCAAATGCTTTCATCAGATTGCTTCTGGTAAGGTATTCATTGGCAGAGAATACACCGTTGGAGTTCTCTCCGGGAATTCCCATAAACTTGGGAAGTCCTGCACCGGAACCGATAAATACGGCATCAAATCCCTCTTCTTCGATTAACTCATCAATGGTAACAGCCTTACCTACAACAACATTTGTCTCAATTTTGACACCAAGGGATTTAACATTCTCAATCTCCTTGGCAACAACAGCCTGCTTGGGCAGACGGAACTCAGGAATACCATATACAAGTACTCCGCCGGCCTCATGCAGTGCCTCGAAGATGGTCACATCATAGCCAAGCTTTGCAAGATCTCCTGCACAGGTGAGTCCTGCGGGACCGGAACCGATAACCGCAACCTTCTTGCCATTCTTTTCCTTAGCGCCTTCCGGCTTAATTCCCTGTTCTCTTGCCCAGTCAGCAACAAAGCGCTCCAGCTTACCGATAGAAATCGCATCACCCTTGATACCTCTGATACACTTTCCTTCGCACTGGCTCTCCTGAGGACATACACGTCCGCAGACAGCAGGCAGTGCGCTTGACTCGCTGATAATCTTGTATGCTTCCTCTATATTGCCTTCCTTAATCTGCTCAATAAATGCAGGAATATTGATTGCAACGGGACAACCCTTTACGCACTGTGCATTCTTACAATTGATGCATCTGGAAGCCTCCTGCATTGCTTCATCCTTATTATATCCAAGACATACTTCCTCGAAATTCTTTGCTCTTTTTTCAGCCTCCTGCTCCCTCACAGGAATCTTATTCAAAACGTCCATTTCTATCCTCCGTTATGGCAATTCATGATACTGTTTTCGTGTTTTCTTTAAGCTCAATGGTATTCCGGGATCAAATATTCAGAACACTTATCCCCGGACTCAACCGCAGTTTCCGCAACCGCCGTGATGGGTATCGCCCTCCTGCAGCTTCAACATTGCACGTCCCTCTGCAGTCTTATAAATCTGCTGACGTCTCATTGCCTCGTCGAAGTTCACCGCATGTCCGTCAAACTCAGGTCCGTCAACACAGGCAAACTTGACCTTTCCGTCAACAGTTACACGACATGCTCCACACATACCGGTACCATCTACCATGATAGGATTCAGACTGACAATGGTAGGAATATTCAATTCCTTGGTCAGAAGGCATACGAACTTCATCATGATCATAGGTCCGATAGCGATACATACATCGTAATTCTTTCCCTCAGCAACCAGATCCTTGATGGTCTGTGTTACCATACCGCTTCTGCCGTAAGAACCGTCATCGGTAGTTACATAAAGATTTCCTGCAACAGCCTCCATTTCCTTCTCCAGGATTAAGAGGCTCTTTGTCTTGCTTCCCACGATAACATCCGCAGCCACTCCATTCTCATGAAGCCATTTTACCTGTGGGTATACAGGGGCAGTACCGACACCGCCTGCCACAAAAAGAATCTTCTTTTTCTTCAGCTCTTCGATAGGTTCTTTGGTCAATTCTGACGCACATCCCAAGGGTCCGACAACATCGTGGAAGCTGTCCCCCACCTTCAGCTCAGCCATCATCTGGGTTGCGGCGCCAACACACTGGAATACAATGGTAACGGTTCCTGCTTCTCTGTCATAGTCGCAGATGGTAAGAGGAATTCTTTCTCCTTCTTCATCTGCCCTAACAATCAGAAACTGTCCGGGCAGGCATGACTTCGCCACACGCTTTGCTTCTACATCCATCAGATAAATGTTTGTTGTAAGCTCTTCCTTCTTTAAAATCCTGTACATAATCCACCTCTCCATCCCTGTTAGGGAAATTTATTATTTCTTGTTAAAAAAGACCTGTTATTTTTCCGGCCTTATTTACATCAATTCCATATGCCGCAGGCTTCTTGGACAATCCCGGCATGGTCATCACATCTCCGGTCAGGGCAACAACAAAACCCGCCCCCGCAGATACATACACTTCTCTGACAGTAAGCTCAAAGCCCTCTGGTCTGCCAAGCAGCTTGGGATCATCAGACAGAGAATACTGATTCTTTGCCATACATACCGGCATATTTCCAAATCCCATATCCGTTATTTTCTGCAGCTGCTTTTTTGCTGCTGAGGAAAAGTTCACACTTCCTGCGCCGTATATTTCTTTAGCAACCGTTATTATCTTGTCCTCAAGAGACATTTCATCTTCATAGAGTAATCTGAAATTGCTCTTCTTTGTCTCCAGAGTATTCAGTACCTTTTCTGCCAAGGCAACTCCGCCTTCGCCGCCCTTTGCCCATACCTCGGAAAGAGCAAATTCACAACCTCTGCTCTCGCAGAACTGTTTTACAAACTCCAGTTCTGCGGGAGTATCTGTGATAAAGGAATTCAGGGTTACCACAACAGGTACGCCGTATTTCTGAAGATTCTCAATGTGTTTCTCCAGATTTACAATACCCTTTTTCAATGCATCAAGGTTCTCTGTGTTCAAATCTTCCTTGGGAACGCCGCCGTTGTATTTCAAAGCTCTTACGGTAGCAACCAGGACAACTGCATCCGGCTGTAGACCTGCCATACGACATTTGATATCAAAGAATTTTTCAGCTCCCAAATCGGCTCCGAAACCTGCCTCTGTGATACAATAGTCAGCCATCTTCAGAGCTGCCCTTGTCGCTCTTACGGAATTGCAGCCATGTGCAATATTTGCAAAAGGTCCGCCATGTACCAGTGCAGGAGTATGCTCCAACGTCTGTATCATATTGGGCTTCAACGCGTCCTTTAAAAGTGCTGCCATGGCACCAACCGCCTGAAGCTCTCCCGCCGTCACAGGTTCTCCGTCATAATTATAAGCAACAATGATGCGGGAAAGCCTTTCCTTTAAATCTTCCATATCATTTGCAAGACAAAGAATTGCCATGACTTCACTTGCTACCGTGATAACAAAATGATCTTCTCTGACGACTCCGTCCAGCTTATTACCCAGCCCTACCACAATATTTCTGAGAACTCTGTCATTCATATCCATACATCTCTTCCAGACCACCTGTCTGGTATCGATTCTAAGCTCGTTCCCCTGTTGAATATGATTATCCAGAAGCGCTGCCAAAAGGTTATTGGCTGAAGTGATTGCATGAAAATCACCGGTAAAATGCAGGTTCAGATCCTCCATGGGAACTACCTGAGCGTATCCGCCGCCGGCAGCACCGCCTTTAATACCGAAGCAGGGGCCCAGGGAAGGCTCTCTTAGTGCAATGATTGCCTTTTTCCCAAGCTTACCGAATGCCTGTCCAAGTCCCACGCTGGTAGTAGTCTTTCCCTCTCCCGCAGGCGTAGGATTGATTGCCGTGACAAGAATCAGCTTACCGTCTTTTTTCTCCTTCAGACTCTCCAAATACTCGTCAGAAAGCTTTGCCTTATATTTACCGTAAAATTCCAGGTCATCAGACGATATTCCTATCCTCTCCGCAACTTTTCCGATAGGTTCCATTTCCGCTTCTTGTGCAATTTCAATATCTGTCTTCATTCTGACGATTCCTCCTATACGATTTCTTCCACAAGCTGTTCAAACTGCTCAGGGCTCATCAAAATCTTTCTCGGTTTTGTTCCTTCTCCCTTATCAACCACACCATACTCACACAATTGATCCATAATTCTTGCAGCACGGTTAAATCCTATTTTTAATAATCTCTGCAGGGCTCCGATGGAAGCCTTGTCCTGCTCTATAATAAATCTTCCGGCTTTTTCAAAAAACTCATCCAGTTCTGATTCGCCATCCATTCCGCCACCGCCTGTGCCACTGCCGATATTCAAGATTTTCTCTTCCACATCTTCAGCATAGGTATTTCCAAGGGATTGGTTTTTCAGAAAATCTACTACATCCGAAACCTCCTTATCTGACACAAAGGCTCCCTGAATACGGGCCGGTTTCGTATATCCCTGAGGATAAAAAAGCATGTCACCTTTCCCCAGCAGTTTCTCCGCTCCGTTCATATCCAGAATCGTACGGGAATCCACGCCACTGGATACAGAAAATGCCACACGGCTTGGCATATTTGCCTTGATCAGACCGGTGATAACATCGACGCTGGGGCGCTGCGTTGCGATAATCAAATGGATACCGGCAGCTCTGGCAAGCTGTGCCAGGCGGCAGATAGACTCTTCTACTTCTCCCGGACAGACCATCATCAGGTCAGCCAGCTCATCCACGATAATGACTATCTGTGGCAATTTAGCGGGTACATTTTCTTCTCCGCTCTCCTGCATGCTCTCCAGCTTTTTGTTATATCCCTTGAGGTCTCTTACATTATAATCAGCGAATTTACGATACCGGTCTTCCATCTCTGTCACACCCCAATGCAGTGCAGCTGAAGCCTTCTTGGGATCTGTGACTACCGGGATAAGTAAGTGGGGAATACCATTATATACACTCAGTTCAACCACTTTAGGGTCAATCATAATGAGCTTGACATCATCGGGATGTGCTTTGTAAAGCGTACTCATTATCATGGTATTGATGCAGACCGATTTACCGGAACCGGTGGCACCGGCAATCAACATATGCGGCATCTTGGCGATATCTGCCACCACAACTTTACCGGCGATGTCCTTACCCACAGCGAAGGCAAGATTGGACGGAAATTCACGGAATTCCTTGGATTCCAGCAGATCTCTCAATGCCACGGGCATATTTTCCTTGTTAGGCACTTCAATACCGATGGCGGCTTTGCCGGGTATCGGTGCTTCAATACGAATGTCGGTAGCGGCAAGATTCAACTTAATATCATCAGCCAAGCCAACAATCTTGGATACCTTTACCCCCTGTTCCGGCTGTAGTTCATATCTGGTAACACTGGGACCCTGACTGATGTCCGTAATCGTGACTTTAACTCCAAAAGTGTTTAAAGTCTGCTGAAGTCTCATTGCTGTTTCTTTCAATTCCCTTTCGGAATCACCAGACACAGCACGTCCTTTCTGTAATCTGGACAAGGGAGGGAACATATACTTCTTGGGAATCTTTTTCTCCGCACGGGATACATCTCCGGAAATCTCATTTTGCAGTGCGGTAATGACCGGTTTTTCAACAGGTGCTGCTGCTGTTAAATGTGAATTGTCCTGCGGTTTGGGATTCGTATCTTCTTTATGTATGCGAATCGACTGTCCCAATAAGTCCTCTACGTCCGAAGTCTCTGTTTGCGGCTGCTTTTTATATTCTTCATAGGTCTTAACCCCATACTCTTCGGCCATGGTTATCTGATGTGCACTGTTGATCCGCACTTTTTCAAACTCAAAAGCAGGCTCTTCTGCCATTGGTTCTTCCGCAGCTTCTTCATAAGATTCTTCAGGGATTTCTTCGTTGTATACAATCTCATGAATATCATCTCTGTGCTCCGGTTCTTCCGGTCTGACAATCGTTGTATTAGCCATGATTCCGGAGACCTTTTTATCCATACGAAGTATCTTTTCGTTTTCTTTTTCTTCCGCTTTCAGTCTGCGCTCTTCTTCTCGTTTTGCACGTTCTTCCTCGCGTCGCAGCCTTTCTTCTTCACGCCTTGTCTGCAATTCTTCTGCATCCAGACGGCGCTGCTCATTGTATTCCCTCCTTCGACGCGCTTCCTCTCTGGATAGTTCTCTCATTCTCTCGCTGCTGTTCTTCACTCCGTCCAGCAAAGAACGCTCCGTAAGGAGAATAATACTGATTGCCGCACAAAGGATGACTACCAAAACCGTTCCGATGGTTCCCAGATAATGCTGAAATAAATAGCATAAACTTCCTGCAAAAACACCTCCGCCATTCTTGGCACTGCTGCAATTCTCATAGATTGCCTTTATGCTGTAGCTCTCTAAAGAAGAAGCATCCTTTGCAAGTAAATCAAACACAATACCAATCATCAGGCTCAGAACAATTCCGGCAACCTGCTTTCTTACCGCACTTGGATTGCCTTCATTGGCATAATGAAATGCTACGCCGACAAAGAATAAAACGGGGACGACATAAGCCATTAAGCCAAATACGCCAAACATGAATGCACTTAATGAGTTACCGACGGGTCCCACTATACCAAAATTGCAGCAAAATAAAAGTACCATACATACAAAAAAGACAATCAGCCCTATCTCGTGAAAAAGTGCTGCCTCCTGTTCTGTTACCTGTCTGTGTTGTACCTGTTTTCTTCCTGTATTTGCCTGTTTCTTTTTATTTTTTGAAGTTGATGTTCTTTTGCCGGTAGAACCTGCCATCTATCATCATACCTCTCTCGTATTCAGATTATTTTACACTCGTAACATTATAACATTTTTTCATCAGCTTGTCATCAAAAATTACCTTTTCCTCTTATTTTTTGTTCTTATTTTTTATCAATTCATGTAGTTTTTTCATTGCTTTATCAATACCGCCCACTTCATCTATGATTCCTCTTTTAACAGCGTCACTGCCCACCAGGATCGTTCCGACGTCTTTTGTCAGTATACCTGTCTCAGTCATTAATTCTTCAAATGTTCTGCGATCTGTTTTACAATGCTCACATACAAATCCGGTTATTCTGTCCTGTATCAGCTTAAAATAATCAAATGTCTGCGGAACTCCGATAACCATGCCGCTCATACGCACGGGATGAATCACCATGGTTCCCGTCGGAACGATAAACGAATAGTCCGTGCTTACCGCAATGGGGACGCCGATGGAATGACTCCCACCCAGGACAAGAGATACCGTCGGTTTACTGAGGGAGGCAATCATTTCCGCAATCGCCAATCCCGCTTCCACATCACCACCCATCGTATTCAGAAGCACTAATACTCCCTGCACTTCCCTGCTGTCTTCAATGGCAGCAAGGCTGGGCAGCAAATGTTCATATTTTGTTGTTTTGGAATTATTTCCCAGAATATCATGACCTTCTATTTCACCAATGATCGAGATCAAATGAATATTCTCCATATCTTCGTTTTCATCCAAGGTAACTTCACCGGTCTTTTCTATTTTTTCATCACGGTTCTTGTCCTTTTCCTGCTTTGCGCCGGCATCATTGTTGTTTTGATTGTGATTATTTTGTTCGTCTTGATTTCTTTCCATTATTCTCCCTCTTCTATCTTCAAACACAAAAAGAGTATACATTACTGTATACTCTTTTCATTGTTCCCAATAATTAAATTAAAATACGCCCTTTAATCTATATCAAAATCATCATCATCAGAAACAATATAATCATAGTCATCATCAGCACTGGCACCTATCGCAAAATCCGCAACACGTTTGACATGCTTCTTAGGAAGAGGTAACGGATTCTCAATAAAATGAATTGTCTTTTCATTTGTATTCTCGGGATTCTGTTCTGCCAAGGAGTTCTCCTGCTTTGTTTCAACATTCTCCTGTTCTGCCTTGGGGTTCTCTTCCTCTGTCTTGCTGTTCTCCGGCCTTGTTTCTGAATTCTCCTGTTCTGTCTTGTTGTTCTCCTGCCTTGCTTCAGGGTTCTCCTGCTCCGTAATCAGCCCACCTGCTTCAGAAGCCATCACACTCACTTGAGATTCTTTCCTGCAACATTCTCTCAAGCTTATACCGGCAAGAATAGTAAATAAGAGATAAATGTAGGTGTTTGCCGGAACCTCCGCTGTAAATATTCCAAAACAATCTCCTGCCATTATGATAAGGGCAAGAAACAGCCACCCTTTTATCCTATCATATTTTTTGCTGTACCAAAAACTATATATTCCCAGCAACAGCAGTGCAAACATTACATACAACTCTATTCCGACAGAACCGCCGAAAGACATCGGTAAGCGAAACTCCTTTGGTCCATACTGTATAAACCACGCCTTTACCACGCTGGCAAAGTTCGTCTTGCTCAGGCAGGAATCCAGTAACAGAAACAATCCCAAGGAAATCACCATACTGATCACGCATAATATAACCGATTTCTTTATGCTGCCCTTTTCCTGTTTTTCTTCTTTCACTCTGAACAAAGAAATAATGGCCATAAAGAAAAGCAGGAATCCCATCACATTGATATACCCCATAAGGGCAGTAAAAATACCCACCGGAATAAATTCTATGGGATCTGTCTTTTCTTCACGAATGGATGCAATCCACAGTAACGAAGCTGCCCAAAACAAAAGATATAAACAATCCGGTGAAAGATGAGTCGCACTCTCGATCATATAACCCGAGAATTCACACAAGCCAAGCATTACAAGTGCCGGAACTCTTCCTGCCATCTGTCTTACTGCAAAGTACAATACAAGGAATGCAGCAGTCTGAACTACAATCTGAAACCAGATTGCAACAGTTATCTCATTACCGAAAAAGAAAAATATCTCTCTTAATATCTGCAGATAAAAAAACACTGCCCCCTGCAATATCTGGGGAATCTGTTTGCCGGCTCCCAAAGAAGCCATCCGGTAATACACAGAGTTCTCTTCTGTTGCCGGAAAACCAAGACAGCGAAAATATACTCCGGCCGAAACAATCAAAATGACTGCAACCACTTCTGCCACAATACCGACAATACTATTACCTTTTCCCGCCTGCTCGGGTATTAGTTTATGTAGTATAAATGCCAGCACGCCATACAGTGCAATCGCTATTGCAGCGGCTCCCGTCGTCTGCCATTGCGGCAGATTCAGGGTGCCTGACAATGTCCATACAGCCAGACATGTGATGAATGTATATATCAGCCATACGCCATAACTGAAACAATTCTTATTCCACTTCATATATTCTACCCTATTCTTCCGGAGACAACACCTTTTCGATATTAAATCTGGGTCTTTGTTTTACTTCTATATAAATCTTACCGATATATTGTCCAACCAATCCAATTGCCAAAAGCTGAAGCCCTCCAAGGAACCATATGGAAAGGATAAGGGATGTCCACCCTTGCACTACATGACCGGTAGCATAGGATATCAGTGCATAGACAGCGGCCAAAACAGAGATAAATACAATAAAAAGTCCCATACCCATAATCATACTGATAGGCTTAATGCTAAAAGATGATATACCGTTAAATGCCAAAGCCAGCATTTTTTTCAAAGGATATTTGGATTCGCCGGCTACCCGCTCTTTACGATCATAGTAGACACTGTCCGTCTGGTATCCGATTAACGGAATCATGCCCCTGATGAACAAATTGGACTCACGATACTTGGAAAACTGCTCCACCGCCCGCTTTGACATCAGTCGGAAATCAGCATGATTGTATACTGTTTTGACTCCCATAAGCTTCATCAGCTTATAAAAAGCCTGTGCCGTTGTCCTCTTGAAGAAAGTATCTGTCTTTCTCTCTTTCCGTACACCATAAACGATGTCGTTACCCTCATGAAATTTGTCGATCATATCTTCAATGACATTGATATCGTCCTGCAGATCGGCATCTATGGAGATTGTTACATCACTCATTTCCATAGCGGTAATCAATCCAGCGGTCAATGCGTATTGATGCCCAACATTACCTGCCAGTTTAACACCGCATACCTGAACAGGATATGTCGAATGTTCTTCTTCGATCAATTCCCAGGTTCTGTCCTTACTTCCGTCATTTACAAACAGAATAAAGCTGTCTGCACTTATTTTTTCCTTTCTTACCAGGTCGTCCAGTACCCCCCTAAGAGCTTCTGATGCAATTTTCAGTACTTCTTCTTCGTTATAACAGGGGACAACAATTGCCAGTTTATCCATGCTTTACCTTCCTAATCATTATTAATACGCGGAAAGCACCACCAAATAATGGCGGTGCCTTATTTTACTCTTCCCAGTTGTGATAAACAGCCTGAACGTCATCATCCTCTTCCAGAAGATCAAGTGTCTTTTGAAGATTCTTAACTGCAGTTTCATCAGTAAGTGTTACATAATTCTGTGGAATCATTGTTACTTCAGCACTCATCATGGGAATACCGGCTTTTTCCATGGCTTCCCTTACTGTCTCTAAGCTATCCGGATCTGTCAGAACCTCGTAACTGTCTTCCTCCTCACTGAAGTCTTCAGCACCTGCATCCAAAACAGTCATCATAAGATCGTCCGCATCCATATCACACTCTTCTTTGTCGATAATAATGAGTCCTCTCTTGTCAAACATAAAGGATACGCAACCAGGAGTCCCTACGTTTCCCTGTCCCTTTGTAAATGCACTTCTCACATTGGCTGCGGTACGATTCTTGTTATCGGTCAATGCATCAACAATAATTGCAATACCATTGGGACCATAGCCTTCATAAGTAACATATTCATAAGCAACATTACCGGTATCTCCGGCAGCCTTCTTAATACCTCTCTCGATGGTATCATTGGGCATATTATTAGACTTCGCCTTGGCGATAACTGCCGCAAGCTTAAAATTATTTGCAGGATCTGGGCCGCCTTCTTTGACTGCTACAGCGATTTCTCTGCCGATGATAGTAAAAATCTTACCCTTGGCGGCATCGTTCTTTTCCTTTTTATGTTTGATGTTTGCGAATTTTGAATGTCCTGACATCTGTTTACTCCTTTTGTTAAAATAAATTAGACCTCATATTATCATATCATTTTTTTAGATATTCATCAAGTACTAATCCTCTTTGGATTCGCACTTTTCAGCCGTTTCTTCTGCTTTATCGTCACATCTTTCGGGAAGTTTTTTCACCAAAACACTTTGAATCATTTTGTTTTCCACGGTGAGGATCTTAAAATTATACCCTTGATAATCCACATCAAATCTTTCATCCGGTTCCGGAATTCGATCCAGCCTGGAAATCAGAAAACCGTTTAACGTCTCGAATTCTTCGTCTTCAAAAGAGATTTCAAAGCGATCCTCCAGCTCTTCCAGAGGAGTGATACCTTCAATGATATACTCGTCCTCGCTCTTTTCCTCGATGTACTCGCTCTCGTCATCATATTCGTCCAGAATATTTCCAACAATCTCTTCCAGAATATCCTCCATCGCCACAAGTCCGTCTGTTTGACCATACTCATCCACCACTACGACCATCTGCAGCTTCTCAGCCTGCATTTCACGGAATAATTCATCGATGTGTTTTGTCTGAGGCACAAAACGTGCCTCCCTCATCAGTCCGTCAATCTCTTTCAACGCAGGATTCTGCCCGTCCGACGTTCTCTGATACATTACTGCGTCTTTAAAATGCAGGATTCCAAGAATATGATCAATATTCTCATCATATACGGGATATCTGCTCTTCTTGCCTTCAATCATATAGGTAATGGCATCCTGCAATAAAGTATTGGAATCAATGGCAACAATATTATTGCGGTGTGTCATGATATCCTGAACTTCCTTATCTCCAAACTCAAAGATATTGGAAATCATTTCCGCTTCACTGGCCTGAATCAAACCTTGTTCATGGCCTTCGTTTACCATATTGATGATCTCTTCTTCCGTCACATCATTTTCTCCGGAATCCTCTTTCATTCCGAAGATTCTCAGGATACCTCTTACGCTCACAGATACTAACCCTGTAAAAGGAAGCAGCATCTGTGTCACCAAAAAGACCGGTGTGATACATGCATACGCCCACTTTTCCGGCATACGCTGTGCAATTTTTTTAGGCAAAAGAACACCTAAAGTCAGTGTAATATACAATAAAAGCAGAGTTGACAGCATGGAAGCCAACACCAAAATAACCTCTGCCGGAATAACCTCAAGCTTAAATTGGTTCTCTGCCAGATATGTAAGTCCGTTTCGAATCATGGTTAATAACAAGCCCAAATGCATTGCACCTATGATTACGTTAATCAGCGTGGTAATCATCTCAAAAGTATTGTCATATTTTGCAGGCTTACTGATTATCTCCATCAGACGAATAGACTTTTTGTCTTTTTCTTCCTCCACTTTTCGCTCTAATTCATTTTCGTTCAAAGAGTCCAAAGCTTCACTGAATCCATAGAAGAAGACATCAATTAATAAAAATATCAGGTACAAAATAATACTGGCCGCCGGACTACTGTCATCCATCGTAAAAAATTTCCTCCAAATTCTTTACCGCTTTGGCGGTATTACAGCATAATATATCATCTTATTTTCTTTTCGTCAAGAATTGCCAAGTGCTATGTATCAAGCTCCAGGCTTATCATCAGCGCTTTGTTGACTTTTCTCATGATTTCTCCGTCCAGATGACACACTCTGTCTTTCAGTCGTTTTTTATCAATCGTTCTGAGTTGTTCAAGAAGCACAACAGAATCTTTATCCATGTCATATATCGAAGCATTCAGTTCGATATGAGTAGGCAATTTAGCCTTGTTCATCTTTGAGGTGATTGCAGCACATATGACCGTGGGACTATGTTTATTTCCCACATCGTTCTGAACAATCAAAACAGGTCTGATTCCTCCTTGTTCGGAACCGATCACAGGTCTTAAGTCTGCGTAATAAACATCTCCTCTTCTCATTTTCCCTCCAAATGTATTTGTTAAGGAAAAGTATTACCGACTTTTTCAGATATATTCACTACACTCCTCTATTTTGCCATCTCTGATGTAAACACGGGGAACACGTTTACCAATGTCGCATACCAACTCATAATTAAAGCGTCCCGAGATGCTTCCCAGCTCCTCTGCACTTATATGCTCGTCACCTTCAGCACCAAGAAGTACAACCTTATCCCCTTCCGCGGCATCCGGAATCTCCGTAACATCAACCATCAGCTGATCCATGCAGACTCTTCCAAGAATCGCTGCTTTTTTCCCGCAAATCAACACATGTCCTTTTCCTGATAAGCTTCTGGGGTATCCGTCTCCATATCCGATGGGTACCGTTGCGATCCTCATTTCCTTCTCTGCCGTAAAAGTACCTCCGTAGCTCACGGATTCGCCCGGAAATAATCTCTTGATATAAACAATCTTACTGTATAAGGATAGCGCGGGAGTGAGCTTTACCGCATTTCGGCTCACCTCATCTGACGGATACAAACCATACAGTGTAATGCCGGCTCTCACCAGATTCATATTAGCTTCCGGCATTTCAAGAATTCCTGCGCTGTTGGAGCAATGCTTAAGGGGAATTGTAATTCCCAGTTTTTTTTCAACTCTTTCCGTAAAATCACGAAAAATATTCAACTGTCTGACGGCACTGCTCTTATCCCTTTCATCGGAGGCGGCAAAATGTGTGAAAATCCCTTCCACTTCAAGCCACTGACTTTCCTTTATTCTTTCAATGAAATGAATCCCCTCCTCATCGGGACGAATTCCGATTCTATTCATTCCGGTGTCTACCTTCACATGTACCTTTAGTTTCTTCCCGATTGCTTCTGCCGCTTTTTCCAGAAGCGGTATTGTATCGGTTCTGAATACCGCAGGACGTATTTCTTCCTGCACCAGTCTTTGATAACAATAAGGAAATGTGTACCCTAAAACAAGTAATGGTTTCCGAATTCCTTCCCTTCTTAACCGGTATCCTTCCTCAGGTGTGGCAACTGCAAAGCCCCACATGAAATCCAACGGTTCCAGAACTTTTGCAATCTGAACGCTTCCATGTCCATAACCGTCTGTCTTTATAACACCTGCCATCTTTGTTTCCGATGCAATATTTGCCTTCATATTTTTCATGTTTTCCACAATTGCATCCAAATCAATTTCTGCATATGTTCTGTTGCAATACTCCGGTATTTCTATCTGTTTTTCCATAATCCGTGCTCCTTCATATACCTGTCTGTCTCTGTCGGTTTATCTTATCAGATCACCGGCCATACACGCATATTCTCCGATTTTTGCTGCAACTGCTTCTCCGGCTTTCCCATGATAATAAGCCCCCAAGGCTGCCGCATGAAAATCATCCATTCCCTGTGCCATCAATCCCGCAATCACACCGCAGAGGACATCTCCGCTTCCCGCAGTGGCCATGCCACTATTTCCGCTGATATTCATACATACAGGTAAATCTTCCTTCATAATCAGTGTTCTCGCATCTTTTGCCACCAATACCGCATGTAATTCTTCCGTTAATTTCCTTCCGTAGTTCAACACATCCTGTTGCACTACTGTAACTTCTACTCCTAATAGCCGGGCTAACTCTCCCATATGAGGAGTCAGTACTATGCTTCTCCCCTTTTTCCCTTTTTCTGCAATAAGCATTCGAATCTCTTCCTCTTTCGCGATCAGATTCAACCCGTCCGCATCTATGATCAAAGGGAGCTCTGAATCAAGTAACAATTTCATAAGTAATGCTTTTGCTTCTTCTCCGGTTCCCATTCCCGGGCCAAAAGCGATCACGTCAGCCCATTCCAGGCTGTTCTGCAGATCATCCCAGCTTCCGCATAAGGCTTCCGGAACAGAGATCTGTAAAATCTCTCTATTCTGACTTGCAGTCAATACCTTAACCATGCCGGCGCCAATACGGTATGCTGCTTTCCCTGCCATAATTGCAGCTCCGGCCATGTTCATCCTGCCCGCAACCAGCAACACCTTCCCAAAAGTACCTTTATTCCCCCAAGGGACACGTTTCGGTAACATCTCTTTGAAGTCTCCGTCAAGTTGAAACATTCCAGGTTTTCTATTTTCAATTGCTTCCGACGCAATACCGATCTCTGCTATCGTAATCTTTCCCGCCATCTCACAGCCGGGATAAAAGTACAGTCCTCTTTTTCGTAATCCAAAAGTAACGGTTTCATCAGCTCTTACTGCACTTCCCCATATTTTTCCTGTATCCGAGTCAACACCGCTTGGAACATCCAAGGACAATTTGTAACCTTTTATCCGTCCAAACAGCTCCACTGCTTCGAGATATCTTCCGCATACTTCGCGGGACAAACCTGTCCCAAAAAGAGCATCTACCATAACAGTATATTCATTTCTGGAAGGAATGCTACCCCTCTTAATCCGATAATGACCCAGAATACTGTTCTGTAATTTCCACTGCGCAGAAGCCCTCTCCGGATTGCCTACGTTCCAAAGCTCCACCTCAAAGCCCTCCTCTGACAGCATTCTTGCCAGAGCCAGCCCATCACCGCCATTATTCCCCACACCTGCCATAATCAGGACAGTTCCGCTTAATACATTATGTTCTGAAAATAATTGTTGTATTGTCCTTAAGGCTGCAAGAGCTGCTCTTTCCATCAGGACTTCAGCGGGGATTCCGACCTTTTCAATGGTATAATTGTCATAATATCTCATCTCTTCTGCTGTCACAAGATATTCCATGGTACTTCCTCCTTCCCAAGTAAAAACCGATACAGGCCGTCCCTGTATCGGTCAGATAAGCTCTATTTTGGATGCTGTTCTTCCGGATTATACTTCATATCGAACAATTCTATCACATCAGCCCCAAACACATCATGCATATAAGAGTATATCTCATGATTCTGTTGTTCCATCTGCTGTTTTTTGATCAGCTTCTTCTTCAGTTCAATCCTTATCCCGGTAACCCAGGCAGAAATCTCTTCAATCTCCTCCGAATTCTCGTTCATGATAGCATAACAGTACTCCATCGTCGCTGTCATCAGCTTCTGGTTCAGTCTTTCAATCTGTCGGGGCAGCTCCAATAGCTCATCCTGATAAGAATCCAGCTTATCATTGCAATCATTTACAAGTTTCTTATGCTGCTCCATCTGCTTCATCACGGAATGATTACCACCCTGTTCGGCTTCTTCAGCCATTTCCATGATTTCATTCATTAATTTTTTCTTTAATTTTTTGATTTCCTTGACCTCAGTGTTTATCTTACCCTGTCTTTTTAACAGAGTATTCAGCTCTTCTTCCGTACCTGCCAAAGCCTTTCTTGTGCTCTGATCCAACAGTCGGTACCACTTATTGTCAAGAGTAAGAATAGGGATTCTCTTTCCCTGAAGTGCCTCTGCATAGTCATGCTTCATAGGCTGCCTCCATTAATTGCTTTTCTGTTCTTTTCCATAACGGCTCAAATTATAGGAAAGCTTCATCAAACTGTCCGAAAGATGCACATTCTCGACCTGAATTCCTTCCGGAACCCTTAAATCTACATGGGCAAAATTCCAAATTGCTTTGATTCCGTTCTGTACCAATCTGTCTGCAACCCCGACTGCCCCCGTCTTGGGGATGGTCAGTACTGCAATGTCAATCTGATTCTCTCTGATGAAGGTCTCAAGCTCTTCCATAGGTCTAACCTTCACTCCTCTGACATCCATTCCAACCAAAGCAGGATTCTGATCAAATATCCCCCTAAACAAAAATCCTCGTCTCTCGAAATTCAGATAGTTTCCGAGCGCTCTTCCCAGATTTCCTGCTCCTATGATAACAAAATTATGGGTCTGATCCAATCCGAGAATCTTGCCGATCTCATCATAGAGATACTTTACATTATATCCGTAGCCCTGCTGACCAAAGCCTCCGAAATTATTAAAATCCTGACGTATCTGTGAGGCAGTGACCTGCATCAGTTCACTTAACTCCTGAGATGAAATCCTCTCAACCCCTTGATCTTTCAACTCTCCCAGATATCTGAAATATCTGGGCAGCCGCCCAATGACAGCCTGTGAAATTTCCTTAGCCTCCAATGTCACTCCTCCAAATTGTTTATTATCTTTATGATATCATTATGTTAAAAATATGTCAATAAAACAGAGGGAATCCTGTTTCCACATATTACCGTAAAAACAGAATTCCCTTTGTATCTTATCATTTTTTTGTATCATTTATAGTTGTACTTACATCATCGTGTCCAAGGTGTCTCTGATTGCCTTGATAAACTCCAGACTGTTGAGAATCACAGGATTCTCGCAGGTGGAAATCAGGGAAAGACTCTTGGTCATCTTGCCGTCTTCCACAGTTTTGATGCAGGCCTTTTCAAGCTTCTCCGCAAAGTCTGAAAGCTCGGGAATATTGTCAAGTTCTCCTCTCTGCTTCAGAGCGCCGGTCCATGCAAAAATCGTTGCAATGGA
>SAMEA3663280__coassemble_398_pt1 | contig 16170 bp, 14 predicted proteins | sample SAMEA3663280__metabat2_low_PE_020 | metagenome-assembled genome bin SAMEA3663280 (sample SAMEA3663280) | pig gut metagenome | biome: pig gut; feature: pig-associated habitat; material: faeces | place: China | collected 2013
AAACATCTGGTGCAAACATTCATTCTCTTAGCTCCGCCGTTTACTTTACACTTAACGCTCTTTACGTTAGAGTTCCATATTGCATTGCTTCTTCTATGAGAATGGCTTACATTATTACCGAAATGAACGCCTTTTCCACAAATATCACACTTAGCCATTTTGACACCTCCTCAAGATAAAGTAAGTTCACAACATTGATATATTAACAGATATGTAGAAGAAAAGCAAGCAAAAAAAATACTTTTTTACTTTTTTTATTTTTAATGTTTCTTTTTTATGGGAAAGCTGTTAAAATACAATCATATATGTACTAAAATAATAAGATTGTGAAAGGATGGGATGATATGAAGGGTTCATTTATGAATACACATATGGGAAATATTATCATTGACAACGAAGTAATCGCCCAATACGCAGGAAGCGTTGCTGTTGAATGCTTCGGTATTGTCGGAATGGCCGGCGTCAGTATGAAAGACGGTATTGTTCATCTGTTAAAGATGGATAGTCTGACCAGAGGAATCAGTGTTTCTATCAACAATAACAAGCTGACTCTTGATTTTCATGTAATTGTCTCTTATGGTATCAGCATTTTAGCGGTTGCTGACAATTTGATTGATAACGTAAAATATAAAGTTGAAGAATTTACCGGCATCGAAATCGAAAAGATCAACATCTTTGTTGATGGTGTCAGAGTGATCGATTAAGGAGGAGGAATCATGAGCTTACAACAAATCGATGCTAAGATGTTGGCTAAGATGTTTCTTGCTGGGGCAAAGAATCTTGAGAATAAAAAAGAATGGATTAACGAATTAAACGTTTTCCCCGTGCCGGATGGCGATACCGGTACCAACATGACCATGACAATCATGTCTGCAGCCAAGGAAGTTGTATCACTGGGCGAGAACCCGGATATGGAATCGCTTTGCAAAGCTATTTCCAGCGGCTCCCTTCGCGGTGCAAGAGGAAATTCCGGCGTGATTCTTTCTCAGCTTTTCAGAGGTCTTACGAAAAGAATCAATACTGAAAAAGTACTGAATATCCAGATTATTGCAGAAGCTTTTGATAAAGCCGTAGAAAATGCATACAAAGCAGTAATGAAGCCCAAAGAAGGTACTATTCTTACCGTAGCCAGAGGCGTTGCCGAAAAAGCAAAGGAATTAAGAAAAGAAGGCATTGAAGATATGGAAGTTTTCTTCAATGAGATTCTTGCACATGCCAAATATGTTTTAAGCCAGACTCCGGAGATGTTACCCGTACTAAAACAAGCCGGTGTGGTAGATTCCGGCGGACAGGGGCTTGTGGAAGTCCTCTCCGGCGCAATGGATGCTTATCTCGGGAAAGAGATCGACATGGATTTTACCGCTCCCGAAGTAAAGATGTCCCAAAATACCGATAATAATATCGCAAGTACTGAAGCAGATATCAAATTTGGCTATTGTACCGAATTTATCATTATGCTGAATAAAACGTTTAATATCAAGTCTGAATTAGATTTCAAGGCATATCTTGAGTCTATCGGTGATTCTATTGTATGTGTGGCTGACGATGATATTGTCAAAGTACATGTACATACCAATGATCCCGGTTTGGCAATTCAAAAAGCCTTGAAATATGGTGCATTATCTAATCTCAAAATAGATAATATGCGTTTAGAGCATCAGGAAAAACTTTTCAAAATGGCCGAAAAAGAAAAGAACAACGCTGCTGAAACAAAGTCAAATGAAAGCAAAACCGTCGAGATACAAGAGCCTCAGAAAAATTTTGGATTTATTGCCGTATCGGTCGGTGACGGCATAAACGAAATATTCAAAAGTCTCGGAGTGGACTACATTATTGAAGGTGGTCAGACCATGAATCCCAGCACAGCCGATATTTTAGACGCTGTAGACAAAGTAAATGCCAAAACCATTTTTGTGCTCCCCAACAATAAAAATATCATTCTTGCTGCCAATCAGGCTGCAGAATTAACTACAGATAAGAACTTACTGGTAATCCCTACCAAGACCATTCCTCAGGGAATTACCGCTGTTATTAACTTTGTTGCGGAAATGACACCTGATGAGAATGAAGAGATAATGATTCAGGAGATTAAGAAAGTTAGCAGCGGTCAGGTAACATACGCCGTCAGAGATACGGTCATCGATGACAAAGAGATCAAGAAGGATGACTATATGGGAATCGGTGATTCCGGTATTCTTTCTGTCGGAACCGATATAATGGAAGTATCCAGGGAAATGGTCAAGCAAATGTTAAAAGAAGATTCTGAATTAATCAGCATTTATTACGGAAGTGATGTAACGGAAGAAGATGCTGAAAGCTTTAGAAATCTTGTAGAAGAAGCTTTCCCCGATTGTGATGTCGAATTGCAGTACGGTGGTCAGCCCATTTATTACTATGTAATTTCTGTTGAATAATAAATCACTAACCCAAAAAGCAGGGGATGCCTAATCGGTGTTCCCTGTCTTTTGATATATTTCAGCAACACTATTATCAGGTATTACAATCGTAGGAGAACAGAAAATGAATAAACATACACCTATTGTTGAAATAAAAGGTGTCGGTGAAAAAACGCAAGCATTATTTCGAAAACTTGAGATTCAAACTGTTGGAGATTTGCTGGCTGCTTATCCAAAAGACTATGAGGTTTTCCAACCTTCTGTAATGATTGATACGCTTAAGCCCGGAGATATTGCTGCGGTATACGCCAGAGTTACGGGAATCCCAAATGAAAAGAGAGTCAGAAAGCTGAGTATCCTAAATGTTCTTGTTGCTGATGCAAGCGGGAGTTTGTTACTCACATTTTTTAATATGCCTTTCTTAAAAAAAGTGCTGAAGCAAGGAGGATACTATGTGTTTCGCGGCACTGTACAACGCCGTGGGAATTGTTTGTTCATGGAACAGCCCAAACTGTTCTCCTACGAAGATTACGAAAAACAGACAAATACCTTACTGCCAAAATATACATTAACGAAAGGCTTAACCAATCTTACCTTTCAGAAGGCAATAAAAAGAGCTATATCCGAATGCGTATTTGAAGAGGAATTCTATCCCCCGAATATCATTCATAGCAATGGCTTATTAAGTGAAAAAGAAGCCGTGGAACTGATACATTTCCCAAAAGACAGAAAACAACTTTCAGAAGCAAGAAAACGCCTGGTATTTGATGAGTTCTTTTCCTTTCTCTATTTGTTGAGGCAGAACAAAAAGTTTTGTGAAGCATTGAAAAATCCCTTTCCTATGTTTGAAACGGCTGATACGGTACGATTTCTGGAGCATCTGCCATTTCAGCTGACAAAAGCCCAGAAGAAAGTTTGGCAGGAGATTCGCAATGACCTTAACAGCCCTTATTGCATGAATCGTTTGATTCAGGGGGATGTCGGTTCCGGAAAAACAATACTGGCAGTGCTTTCATTACTGATGACTGTCGCCAACGGATACCAGGGGGCTCTTATGGCTCCGACAGAGGTGCTGGCAATTCAACATTTTGATACGATACAATATTATACAAAGGAGTATCATCTGGCGTTTCGCCCTGTCCTTTTAGTCGGTTCAATGACTGCTTCCGAAAAGAAAAACGCATATCGGCTAATAGCTTCCGGTGAGGCAAATCTGATTATCGGAACTCATGCTTTAATTCAGGCGAAGGTGCAATATAAGTCGCTTGCTTTGGTGGTTACGGATGAACAGCACCGGTTTGGCGTACATCAGCGGGAAGCGCTTTCCGAAAAAGGAAACAATCCTCATATTCTGGTTATGAGCGCAACACCCATCCCCAGAACACTTGCAATTATCTTATATGGGGATCTGCAGGTTTCTGTAGTAGACGAACTTCCGGCTAATCGATTGCCGATCAAGAATTGTGTAGTCAATACATCCTATCGTTCAAAAGCTTATGATTTCATCGCAAAACAGGTTGCAGAAGGAAGGCAGGCTTATGTGATTTGTCCTCAGGTCGAAGCGGGAGAGCTGGAAGACTTGGAAAATGTAATTGAATATACAGAAAAGCTAAGAGCAGCTTTACCATCAGGTATACAGATTTCGTATTTGCACGGCAAAATGAGACCGGCAGAGAAGAACAGAATCATGGAAGAGTTTGCGAATCAAAGTATTGATGTGCTTGTTTCCACCACTGTGGTAGAGGTTGGTGTAAATGTACCAAATGCAACAGTAATGATGGTTGAAAATGCAGAGCGTTTCGGCCTTGCACAATTGCATCAGCTTCGCGGACGGGTAGGAAGAGGAGAGCATCAAAGCTATTGTATCTTTATCAGTACCTCCGAAAAGAGTGAGACCATGGAAAGATTAGATATACTGAACAAGTCAAATGATGGCTTTTTTATAGCATCTCAGGATCTGAAGCTAAGAGGTCCCGGCGATATGTTCGGTATCAGGCAAAGCGGAGAGTTTGCATTTCGCATGGGCGATATATACACAGATGCTGCAATATTACAACTTGCTTCCGAGACAATTGATAAATTAATCTCCGTTGATCCCGAACTCATATTACCGGAACATGGCAATCTGCGAAGACATCTGCTTGACAATGCTTCAAACACAGTTGACTTTAGAACAATATAAAGGTAAAATACTATTAGAATTTCAGTTATAGAAAGAAAGGAACCCGAGCTTTGAAAGTAGGCATTGTAACAGACAGTAACAGCGGTATTACACAGGCAGAAGGCAAGACCTTGGGAATCCATATTCTTCCCATGCCATTCATGATTAATGAAGAAACTTTTTTTGAAGATATCAGTCTTACGCAGGAACAGTTTTACGAGAGACTGACTTCCGGAGCTGAGATTAGAACAAGTCAGCCTTCACCGGAATCCGTTATGGATTTTTGGAATGAGCTTTTGAAAGAATATGATGAATTAGTACATATTCCTATGAGCAGCGGGTTATCCGGTTCCTGCCAAAGCGCCATCATGCTTTCGGAAGAATATGACGGTAAGGTACAGGTTGTGAATAACCAGCGTATTTCCGTCACCCAAAGACAATCCTGTCTGGACGCAAAGCTATTGGCGGACAAGGGATTGAATGCAAAAGCTATCAGAGAAGCACTGGAAGAGGATAAGTTCAACAGCAGTATCTATATAATGCTTGATACTCTTTATTATCTGAAAAAGGGAGGCAGGATCACTCCGGCTGCTGCTGCAATCGGTACTATGCTTCGCTTGAAGCCTGTCTTACAGATTCAGGGGGAAAAGTTGGATGCCTTTTCCAAGGCGAGGACTACCGGTCAGGGAAAGAATATCATGATTAATGCCATTAAGAATGATATGATCCATAGATTTGGCGGTGAACCGGATCCTCATAAACAGTGGTTGGAAATCGCATATACCCAGGATAAAGAAGCAGCGAATCAATTCCTTGCTGAAGTGCAGGAAGCTTTTCCCGGTTTTGAAATTGTAGTAAATCCTTTATCCTTAAGCATAGCATGCCATATTGGTCCCGGTTCTCTGGCACTTGCTTGTTGTCAGAAGCTTAAGGTCTGGTCAGAAGAAGGATGACATTCCCGAAATGATATTTTAATCTAACATCAGATAAAATAAGGGATGAACTGACGAGAGGAAGTTCATCCTTTGGTTTTTGTCTATACATCTTTATCAATCCACAACGAAGGAGTATATTCGATGGCAAAGGCAAATAATTATGATGCATCCAGCATTACAGTACTGGAAGGGCTTGAGGCTGTACGCAAACGTCCCGGAATGTATATCGGAAGCGTTTCCACCAAAGGTCTGAATCATCTCATCTATGAAATTGTTGACAATTCCGTGGATGAGCATCTGGCCGGATATTGTGATACCATCACTGTTACATTGGAAGCAGACGGATCTGCAACTGTTTCAGACAACGGACGCGGAATACCGGTAGGAATGCATGAAAAAGGCATCAGTGCAGAGCGATTGGTATTCACTACACTTCATGCCGGTGGTAAATTTGATAATTCAGCATATAAAACCAGCGGTGGATTACATGGTGTAGGTTCTTCAGTAGTAAATGCACTTTCCACCAGACTGACTGTAATAGTCAAAACCGGCGGATTTGTTTACGAAGACAAATACGAATATGGTAATCCAATGATAGAACTTGAGAACGGACTTCTTCCGGTGAAAGGAAAAACCAAAGAGACCGGAACTACCATCAATTTTCTTCCTGACGGCTCTATCTTTGATAAGACAAGATTTAAAGAAGATGAAGTCAAAAGCCGACTGCATGAAACCGCTTATCTCAATCCCAATCTTACGATTATTTTCCATGATTTGCGAGGAGCAGAACCGGAGGACATTACCTATCATGAGCCGGAAGGGATTATTGGTTTCATCAAAGACATGAATAAAAGCCAGGAAGCCGTACATGATGTAATCTATTTCAGCGGTGAAAGCGAAGGAATATCCGTTGAAGTGGCTTTTCAATATATCAATGAATTCCATGAAAATGTATTAGGCTTCTGTAACAATATCTACAATTCAGAGGGCGGGACTCACCTGACCGGTTTCAAAACCATGTTTACCAATGTCATAAACAATTATGCCAGAGGTCTGGGTATACTGAAAGAAAAAGACGTTAATTTTACCGGTGCGGATGTCAGAAACGGTATGACTGCAGTTGTATCCATCAAGCATCCCGATCCCCGATTTGAAGGGCAGACCAAGACCAAGCTCGATAATCAGGATGCCGCAAAAGTTGTCAGCAAGGTTACAGGCGATGAGATTGTTCGTTTTTTCGACCGCAATCTGGAAACCTTGAAAAGTATCATCGGTTGCGCCGAGAAGGCTGCAAAAATACGCAAAACAGAAGAACGTGCCAAAACCAATATGCTGACAAAGCAGAAGTTTTCCTTTGACTCCAACGGCAAATTAGCTAACTGTGAATCAAAAGATCCTTCTAAATGTGAGATCTTTATTGTAGAAGGAGATTCTGCGGGCGGCAGTGCCAAGACTGCCAGAAATCGTATGTATCAGGCTATTTTACCTATTCGCGGTAAGATATTAAACGTTGAAAAAGCCAGTATCGACAAGGTGCTGGCGAATGCTGAGATCAAAACTATGATCAATGCCTTTGGCTGCGGATTTTCAGAAGGGTACGGCAATGATTTTGACATCTCCAAGCTTCGCTATGACAAGATTATTATTATGGCAGATGCTGATGTTGATGGAGAGCATATATCCACACTTTTGCTGACTTTATTTTACAGATTTATGCCGGAATTGATTTTCGAAGGGCATGTGTATATTGCAATGCCACCTCTTTACAAAGCAATGCCCGCCAAGGGAGCCGAAGAATATCTGTATGATGATAAAGCTTTGGAAAAATACAGGAGAACACACAAAGGATCCTTCACTTTACAACGCTATAAAGGTCTGGGCGAAATGGATGCGCAGCAGCTTTGGGAGACAACATTGGATCCCGAAACACGTTACTTAAAGCAGGTAGAAATAGAAGATGCCAGAATGGCCTCTGAAATCACAGAGCTGTTAATGGGAACAGAAGTGCCCCCCAGAAAAACATTTATTTATGAGCATGCTAATGATGCTCAGCTCGATGTATAACAGAAAACACCTCGATAAGGAAACCAAAGGTTATGGACGATAGCAGAATCATCAAAACGGAATACTCAGAGGAAATGCAGAAATCCTTTGTAAACTATGCCATGAGTGTTATTATTGCCCGTGCTTTACCTGATGTCAGGGACGGTCTGAAGCCCGTGCAGCGTCGTACACTTTATGACATGCATGAACTGGGAATCCGCTATGACAAGCCATATAGAAAATGTGCAAGAATTGTGGGAGATACCATGGGTAAATATCATCCCCACGGCGACAGTTCTATCTATGATTCCCTGGTTGTTATGAGTCAGGAATTCAAAAAGGGAATACCGTTAGTGGATGGTCATGGTAACTTCGGCAACATTGAGGGTGACGGAGCCGCTGCAATGAGATATACAGAGGCGAGGCTTCAAAAGATCACCCAGGAGACTTTTTTGGCAGATTTGGACAAGGATGTTGTTGATTTTGTGCCCAACTTCGACGAGACCGAGAAAGAGCCCTCTGTACTTCCGGTTAAAATCCCTAATTTTTTAATCAATGGTTCCGAGGGAATCGCAGTAGGTATGGCTACCAGCACTCCGCCTCATAATCTGGCAGAAGTAATTGATGCCATGAAAGCTTATATGCAGGACGAGAATATTACAACCAAAGAACTCATGCGTTACATCAAGGGACCTGATTTCCCGACGGGTGGAATTGTTACGAACAAAGATGAACTGATTGATATTTATGAAACGGGTACCGGTAAGATAAAGGTGCGTGGTAAGGTTGAGTTTGAACAGCTAAAAGGCGGTAAAACCAATGTTGTAATCACGGAAATCCCCTATCCCATGATAGGGATGAATATTGCAAAGTTTCTGCAGGATGTGGCTGCACTTTCCGAATCCAAGAAGACTATGGACATTCTGGATATTTCCAATCAGTCATCCAAGGAGGGTATCCGAATTGTAATAGAGCTTCGAAAAGATGCAGACCCTGAAAACTTTGTAAATCTGCTCTACAAAAAAACACGTCTTGAAGATACCTTCGGCGTCAATATGCTTGCCATATCAAACGGCAGACCTGAGACCATGGGGCTGAAAGCTATCTTAAAAGCCAATGTTGATTTCCAATACCAGACAGCAACCAGAAAATATACGAATCTGCTTGCAAAGGAACTGGAAAAGAAAGAGATTCAGGAAGGTCTTATCAAGGCCTGCAATGTAATAGATTTGATTATTGAGATTCTAAGAGGCTCCAAAGACAGAGCCATGGCCAAGGCCTGTCTGACCGAAGGTAAAATAGACGGAATCAAGTTTAAATCAAAAGAATCCAAGATTATGGCAACCCAGCTGATGTTTACCGAGAAACAGGCTAATGCTATTCTTGAAATGCGTCTATACAAGCTGATCGGATTAGAAATAGAAGCTTTAATTAATGACCATGAAGAGACCATGACCAATATCTATCGCTACGAAGATATTCTGGCGCGTAGAGATTCCATGGCTCAGGTTATTATGAATGAGCTTGATGAGATCAAGAAGGAATACGGAAGGAAACGCCGCACTGCTATAGAAAATGCGGAAGAAGCTGTCTATAAAGAGAAAGAGATTGAGGAAGTTGAAGTCATGTTCCTTATGGATCGCTTCGGCTATGCAAAGACAGTGGATTTGTCAACCTACGAGAGAAATAAGGAAGCTGCAGATTTCGAGAACCGGTTTGTATTTCCTTGTAAAAATACCGGAAAAGTATGTTTATTTACCAACACAGGACAGCTGCATACCATCAAAGTCATGGATCTCCCCTTTGGCAAATTCAGGGATAAAGGCATCCCCATTGATAACATCAGCAACTATAACTCCGAAAAGGAAACCATTGTATATATTACAAGTCAGACCGAACTGAATCTGAGACAAGTGGTATTTGTAACTGCGCAGTCCATGATGAAGCTTGTAGATGGTGGAGAATTTGATGTTTCCAAACGTACCGTTGCAGCCACCAAGCTTTCTGAAAATGACGAAGTCATAAGCGTAATGTCACTTTTGGAGCAACGCAACATTGTGCTGCAGACAAAGGCTGGTTTTTTCCTCAGGTTCCCTATTGAAGAAATACCCGAAAAGAAGAAGGGTGCAGTTGGTGTCCGTGGAATGAAGCTTTCTGCCAAAGATGCTGTCACAAATGTGTACTATACCCAGAATGGAGTTGAAACCACCATCCAATATAAAGAGAAACCCGTGATATTGAATAATCTGAAACCTGCCAAGAGAGATCAAAAGGGTACGAAAATCAGAGTATAGAAAGAGGTTATCATGAGAGTAATCGCAGGAAGTGCCAGGAGTCTTCCGTTGAAAACACCTGAAGGAATGGATACCCGACCTACAACAGACAGAATCAAAGAAACTTTATTCAATATGCTACAGACAGATGTGCCGGGAGCTGTTTTCATCGATTTATTCAGCGGTAGTGGCGGAATCGGTATAGAAGCATTAAGCAGAGGCGCCGGAAAAGCATATTTTATAGACAATTCGCCCAAGGCTGCCACTTGTATTCAGCAAAATCTATCATTTACGAAATTGGCAAATCGTGCTATATTAATTAAGCAGGATGTACTTAGTGCGCTTGGTGGGATTTCAGAGGAACAGGCAGACATAATTTTTATGGATCCTCCATATGAATCAGACCTTGAAAAGAATGTCCTGGAAAGTCTTAGCAGGATGAGATATGTTACAGACAATACATTGATTATTGTAGAAGCAGCATTAAAAAAGGATTTTTCTTTTGTCGATGAATTGGGCTTTAAGATAGTGAAAGAAAAATGTTACAAAAGCAATAAACATGTGTTTGTCAGGTTAGCGGAATAAATGAAATGAGGCATAAAATGAAAGAGGCTATTTATCCGGGCAGTTTTGATCCGGTGACTTACGGACATCTCGATGTAATACGCAGAGCATCCGAGTTTTTTGATGTCCTTATTGTCAGTGTATTGAATAATAACGCCAAGACACCGTTGTTTTCTGTGGATGAACGTGTTAATATATTAAAAGAAGCCACAAAAGACATTCCGAATGTTCAGGTTGAAAGCTTTAGTGGACTTTTAATAAATTATGCGGCGAAAAAGAATATTCACATTGCGGTCAGAGGCTTGCGTGCAATTACGGATTTTGAATATGAGTTACAGATTGCGCAAACGAATCGTAAGCTCTCAAACGGTCAGCTTGACACCATATTTCTCACCACAAGTCTGGAATATGCATATTTAAGTTCTTCCAGTGTGAAGGAGATAGCAAGTTTTGGCGGAGATATCAGTCAATGTGTTCCTGATTTTGTAGCAAAGAAAATATATGAAAAATATCAAATCAAGAATAAGGAGTAAAACTATGAGTAGCAGAATAGAACAAATCATAGATGAATTGGAAGAGTATATCGAGAACTGCAAACCCAAGTTTTTGTCCAATACTGATATCATTGTCAACCGCGAAGAAATTGACGACCTGATTCGCGAATTGCGTATGAAGACTCCTGATGAGATAAAGCGTTACCAAAAAATCATCAGCAATAAAGAAGCAATTTTAAATGATGCTCGTGAAAAGGCTGAAAGATTAATAAGAGAGGCTACCATTCAGACAAATGAACTAATCAGCGAGCATGAAATTATGCAGCAGGCATATGCTCAGGCTAACGAAGTTGTTACCATGGCTTCCAAACAGGCACAGGATATTTTGGATAAGGCAATCATGGAGGCTAATGAGCTTCGTTTACAGGCCACTCAATATACGGAAGACAGGTTGGCAGAGCTTGAAAATGTTATTGTTGATTCCATTCAGGCGACTTCTGCAAACTACAGTAAACTCCTGAATTCATTGAATCAATACAAAGATGTAATTCAATCAAACAGGCAGGCGCTTCATCCAATCGAAGAATATGACGAAGAACTGGCAATCGCCGAATCAATTCCTGAGAGTGATGAAACCGAAAATAGCTAATTGAAACCATGGAACCGGTTTTCGCAAGGGAGCCGGTTTCTATTTTTGAAAGGATATTGAATGAACAGATTGCAGGATACCGGTGAAAAAATAGTAATTGTCATTGACCCTGGGCATGGTGGCGAGAATCTCGGTACTACAGAAAACGGATTTGAAGAGAAGTCCATGAATATGATAACCGCAAGCGCCATGTATGAGGAATTATGCCAATACGATAACATTGAAGTCTATATGACTCGTACCGACGATGTCGATCTGAGCCTGAAAGAACGAGCAGAATTTGCCGCCGGTGTAGATGCAGATTTCATGATCAGCTTACACTACAACGCTTCAGAATGTCATGAGTTATTTGGAAGTGAAATCTGGGTTCAGATGGATGCACCGAATAATGTTTATGGATATCAATTTGGGAAAATATGGTTGGAAGCTCTTGGTGATAGAGGTCTTTTTGTACGTGGTATAAAAACAAGAGAGGGAAAAAACGGTGACTATTATGGAATCCTCCGCGAAGCAGCTAAGTTAGATGTACCCACTGTAATTATTGAGCACTGTCATGTTGATGAAAGCAGAGATGTCATTTACTGTGATTCTGACGAGGATTTGATCCTTTTTGGCAAAGAGGATGCAACAGCAGTTGCAAAATATTTCGGCTTAAAGAGCAGCACCTTAAATGTTGATTATTCCGACTTTGTATTGGAAAAGGTCAATCCTTCGGTACCGGTCCCCATAACAGTAGAAGACACCAGTGCTCCCGAGGTATGCAGTATAGAATTTTTAAGTGCGGATTACGAAACCGGACAGTTATCCTTTACCGTATCTGCCACTGATTATGATTCCCCTCTCTTTAATTATTCCTACAGTCTGGATGGGGGCTTAACCTTTGGCGAAAGAGGGAGTGAATACTCTTACCGGCGAATTTACCGATACCTTTGTCCTGAACTTAACCATTCCTGATGGTGTGCGTCCCGATGTTGTCTTTCGTGCATTTAACATGTTTGGGCTGTATACTGACAGTCCGGTTTATTCCAGCCCTCAGACATTCATGAGGCCAGGCAAGGAACAGGAAGAGAACAACGGTGACATCACGCCGGGAACTCCGGATACCACCGGAAGCTCAGAGCTCTCGGATTCCGTTGTGATGGTACCTGCCGATGCTGTAAACGTCGCGGGGAAGAAAGGATTTAGTTTTTTCACTTTCCTGTGTATCAGTTTGATCGTTGTGGTAATTATTTTTGTTATATTACTGATATCTCAATATAAAACCAAAAGAAACAATCGCAGAAGAGATAGATTCTGATTATTTCAGAAAAGTTCCGGGACTTACACAAGACCAAACGAGATAATAAAGACAGGTGATAATCGTTAAAATCACTTTATGAACCACATAGCTTGTAAGAGACAGATCAGTATCACTGATACAGCTGAAGGTTTGTGCAATACAACACAAACCTCCAAATTGCAAAACAACAAAACAGTACAACGGCAAAGCTCCATTTAGCATTGACAGACCGCCGGTAATCTCCAAAAGAGGAGACAATATACTTATTCTTTTCCCAAAAATACGATGAGGAAGTATGTTTAACAGATTGAATAAAATCATATATCCGCCAAGGCTTAATATACTTTTGACGGAAGTACCCACAGAGTCTTCCAGTGCGGCAAAACATTCAGGTTTATTTTGAGAGATTTTTATCGGGTTATGACCGTTTAACTCAGGTCTGTTCAGATCCTTACAGACAGTATATCTTAGGACAAGGCTGTACAGCAGCGGAAGCCCGTACATGCCAAAGAGGTAAGGGAAAAGAAGCTCCCGCTTTAGGAGAGGTACGACAAAGCTACAAAAGTAAACCGGACCTATATTATTACAAAACGCAAGTAAGTATTCGGCTTCTTTCCTTGTGATATCCTGTTTTTCGTACAGTTCAGCGGTTACCTTGGCGCCCATGGGAAACCCGCAGAGGAACCCCATAAACATACAGTATATCACATTATCCCGAACTTTCCATAAGGGATTAACAACGAAAGAAAACACATGAGAGATTCGTTCTGTGAACCTCATACGAACAATGAATCCTGATAGTATCATAAATGGCAGCAATGAGGGAATCATTTTTTCAAACCATAGTTTTAAGCCCAGACTTGAATAATCATAGCTTAAGTCTGAACCGGTTAAAATACAGATTGTCAAACCAAGAAACAGTATTATTAACACGAAATTCCTCAGATAAATCAAATTAGTATAATATATGAAGAGGGAACGATAACCTATGCGTCTTGATAAATATTTATGTGATTTGAATATAGGCAGCAGAAGCCGGGTAAAACAATTCATAAGTCAGGGTCTGGTAAGCGTCAACGATGCCATCGTCAAACAATGCGACTTTAAAATTGATGAAAACAATGATAATATCTTTTTTCAAGGAAAACAACTGGGTTATCAGAAATATTATTATTTTATGTTAAATAAACCACAGGGAGTAGTGTCTGCGACGAAAGATAACAAGGATAAAACGGTTCTTGATTTACTGAGCAAAGAAGATTTTCGAAATGATCTTTTTCCGGTAGGGCGTTTAGATAAAGACACGGAAGGTCTTTTACTACTGACAAACAACGGCTCCCTGGCACACGAATTGCTTTCTCCCAGAAAGCATGTTGACAAGACATATCAGGTCATCTTGGAATCCGCGCTTTCTCCCGAAGCCGCCAAACGTCTTGAGGAAGGTGTGGATATCGGTGAAACGGAACCAACCCTGCCGGCAAAGGTTAAATTTATCGAAAACGATAGGATTCTTTTAACAATTCATGAGGGTAGATTTCATCAGGTGAAAAGAATGCTACAGGCAGTGGGAAATAAAGTTATAGGCTTAAAGAGATTATCCTTTGGTAATCTTTGTTTAGACGAAAAACTGGCTCCCGGAGCCTATCGGATTTTGACAGAAAGAGAGGTGGAGCTGCTACATGGAAGACATAGTTAAACCTCAAATCTCCGACAATATAAAAGCAGTTATTTTCGATCTTGATGGAACGATGATAGATTCCATGTGGATGTGGAGAGCCATAGATATAGAGTATCTTGGACGTTTCAGGATACCACTCCCGGAAGGTTTACAGAGCGAAATCGAAGGAATGAGTTTTCATGATACAGCAGTGTATTTCAAGCAACGTTTTGGAATACAGGATTCCATTGAAAAGATGATGGAAGACTGGAATCAAATGGCCTGGGATAAATATACGTATGAGGTTCCGCTAAAGCCGGGAATCACGGAATTTCTGAAAAAATGCAGAGCAAAAGATATAAAGCTCGGTATAGCTACCAGTAATTCCAGAGAATTGGCGGAAAATATCCTGAAAGTACACCACATTAAGGAGTTCTTTTCCTGTATACTTACCGGAAGTGAGATTACAAACGGAAAACCGGCACCGGACATCTATTTGGCTGCGGCAAAGGAATTAAATGTTGCCCCAAAGGATTGTCTTGTCTTCGAGGATATCATACCCGGAATACAGGCAGGAATAAATGCTGGAATGAAGGTCTGTGCAGTGGAAGATGAGTATTCCCTTGCAACCAGGAAAGAAAAAATAAAATTGGCTGATTATTACATTGAGAATTATTTGGAAATACTTAATTCTAACTAAAGGAATAGAAATTTGTATGAAAGGAATTTATGTATGAATATTATTATCATTACAGGAGCTTCCTCAGGTATCGGAAAAGAGTTTGCTTTGCAATTAGATCAATATTTTCCGCATACAGATGAGTTCTGGCTGATCTCAAGACGCGAAAACAAATTAAAAGAATTGTCTGAAGCCTTAAATCATAAATCCAGGATTTTTACGCTGGATATCACAAAGGAAGACAGTCTGGACACTTTGGCACAAGCCTTATATGATTCCAACGCAAGAGTAAGAATGCTGGTCAATTGTGCCGGATTTGGAATGATGGGAGCCTTCATGGAACAATCCAGTGATTGTGCTTCTTCCATGATCAGACTGAATTGTGAAGCTTTGACGACGATTACTCATTGCGTCATTCCTTATATGCAAAGAAACGGCAGAATCATTCAGATGGCTTCCTGTGCATCCTTCCTGCCACAGCCCGACTTCGCTGTCTATGCAGCCACAAAAGCATATGTCTTAAGCTTTTCCAGGGCGCTGAGAGAAGAGTTGAAGCCTATGAACCTCTGGGTAACGGCAGTTTGTCCCGGACCTGTCGACACTCCTTTTTTTGATATTGCTGAGAAATACGGCAGTACCCTTGCCATAAAAAAATATACTATCGTTGATGCCGGAAGAGTAGTGCGTAAGGCTCTGAGGGATTCAGCCAATCGTAAATCACTTTCCGTTTGCAGCTTCCCGATCAAAGGAGTTCATTTCTTGTCCAAGGCATTGCCCCATGACTTTATTATGAGCTGTATGAACCTGATGAAAAAGAAAGGACTTTAATATGCAGGTTAAACGTTTGTTTACCAATTACAATGCAAAGGGCAGCGAAAACTACCTAAATACGCAAAAGAAATATGAGTTGATACGCACCATAATCATGTTTACCATTTCTCTATCTCTTTTTGCGGCAGGATTCATACAAACAGGTACCAGAAAAAATCTTCTTACCGTTGTTGCAGTACTTGGCTGTCTTCCTGCCTGCAGAAGCATGG
>SAMEA3663280__coassemble_409_pt1 | contig 15914 bp, 13 predicted proteins | sample SAMEA3663280__metabat2_low_PE_020 | metagenome-assembled genome bin SAMEA3663280 (sample SAMEA3663280) | pig gut metagenome | biome: pig gut; feature: pig-associated habitat; material: faeces | place: China | collected 2013
TCTGTCAAGGGGCTTTGTCTGGTGGGAAATGCAGAGCTTTCCATGACCTGGAGGGAAGGAAAGCTGACCGGGGCTGTGATTATGGCTCATAGTGATTATGACGCATATGTCATATATGGCACAGAGAAAAAGAAGGTTTCTCTGAAGGCAGGAGAGAGTATGGAACTGCAATTTGCCAATGCATCTTAGGACTCATTCACATCGTCGCCGCTTACCGTTTCTTTTCCCTCTTTTACTCTCTTGATATAGTCCTTTGTCATCTGAACTACCTGACCGGAGAGCAGGGTGATGGCAATCAGGTTGGGCAGAGCCATGAAGCCGTTAAAGGTATCGGAGATATTTACTACCAGATCCAGGGAGATACGGCATCCGATGAAGATAACCACCAGGAAGAATACCTTGTATATCGGAATCGCTTTGACACCGAAGAGGTATTCAATGGCTCTTTCACCGTAATAGGACCAGCCCAGAATGGTGGAGAAGGCAAACAGCATAACGGCAATGGAGATAAACTTGTTGCCAAAGCTGCCGAAGACTGTTTCGAAGGCGGAGCTGGTCAGGGCTACGCCGGAGAGAAGTCCGGCTTCTGCAAGCTCGGTGCCGTTGACTGCACAAGCCTCATAGGCGTCCAGATTATAGACGCCGGAGGTCAGGATGGTAAGAGCGGTCATGGTGCAGACTACAATGGTGTCCGCAAACACCTCGAAGATACCCCACATACCCTGAATTACGGGTTCTTTTACATCCGAAGCAGAATGAACCATAACGGAGGAACCAAGACCTGCCTCGTTGGAAAAGACGCCTCTGGAGATGCCTCTCTTCATGGCTACCATGATGGTAAAGCCTGCAACACCGCCGCCCATGGATTTGAAACGGAAGGCATTGCTGAAAATAGCACCAAAGGCTGCGGGTACTTCAGTGACATTTGAAAATATAACTACCAGAGCACCGATGATATAGGTGATTGCCATAAAGGGAACCACCTTCTCGGTCACGGAAGCGATACGCTTGATGCCGCCCACGATTACCAGACCCACAAAGAGCATGATGAACAGTGCGGTTACCCAGTTGGGAATGCCGAAGGAATTCTTGAGACCGTTGGCGATTTCGTTTCCCTGAGAGATGTTACCGATACCGAAGGATGCCAGTGCACAGAACACGGAAAAGATGACAGCCAGCCATTTCCAGCCAAGTCCCTTCTCTATGTAAATCATGGCGCCGCCGATCCAGTTGCCTTTTTCGTTGCGGTAGCGGTACTTGATGCCAAGTGTATTCTCCGCGTAGTTTGTCATCATGCCAAGGAAGGCGGACAGCCACATCCAGAAGATGGCGCCGGGACCGCCCATGGCCAGAGCTACCGCCACGCCGGAGATATTACCTACGCCGATGGTTGCCGCAAGAGCGGTACACAGAGACTGGAACTGTGAAATGGAATGCTTGTCGTCTGTGCGAAGGATTTTTTTATTTCCCTTTTTGAACAGGGACAGGAAGGTGACATCCAGCCACTGTTTTATGTGGGTAATCTGGAACACTCCGGTTCTCAAGGTGAACATCAGACCGACCAGCAGGAAAAATACCAGCATGACAGGACCCCAGATAAATCCGTTCAGACAATCGTTGACTTTTGTTACTGTTTCTAATAGTTTCTCTCCCATACTTTCTCCCTCTTCGTAATAGTTTGCTGCAAAAAAGGCGTAATGACTTTATCATTACGCCCTTGTAACATTAACACATCAATAGAATAATACATAAATAGCCATCGGTCAAGAAAAATGTAACTCGAGTTTATTGTACGTTGTATTGCAGAGAAAAGAAATTATCCCATAAAAGGGAGGATGCCAGGGAATATGGTTCCCTGGCATTTATTATGAAAAAGTTATTTAGTAAACAATAAGCTGTGATTTGCTGTACAGCTTCTCATCGGTCTATGTTCATAGTATAGGCGATAGAAATGTCCAAAGAATGTTTTCGGAATGAAAAAATCTTGAATGATTTGTAAACAAAATATGAACATCAGAACGAATGATGCAAAAAATAACTTATGCATGCTCCGGTTCGGGATAGTCTGTGCCAAAGGTATCGACGGTCACGGTTTCCATAATCTGGGGCTCTACAGGTCTGTCGTTCCAGTCGGTTCTTGTCTCTGCAATTTTGTTTACTACCTCCATACCCTCGATCACTTTACCGAAGGCAGCGTAGGAGCCGTCCAGATGAGGACTGGTCTTGTGCATGATGAAAAACTGGCTTCCCGCAGAATTGGGATCCATGGCTCTCGCCATAGAGAGAACGCCCTCGGTGTGCTTGAGATTGTTTTCAAATCCGTTCATGGAGAATTCTCCCTTGATGTGATAGCCGGGGCCTCCCATACCGTTGCCGTCAGGGCAGCCGCCCTGAATCATAAAGCCCTTGATGACGCGGTGGAAAATCAATCCGTCATAGAATTTTTTGTTGATCAGACTGATAAAGTTGTTGACGGAAACAGGAGCGATTTCGGGATACAGCTCTGCGCGAATCTCGGAGCCGTCCTTCATTTTAATTGTTACAATAGGATTTTGTGCCATAGAAGTTGTCCTTTCTTTTTAAATTGGATTCATGTAAAATACCAGTAGTATTATATCGTAAAGACAGGTGTGCGTAAAGTAGTATTCAGGCAGGATTGCGTGTGTGACTTCATGTGGAAAGAGGAAGTAACGGGCTGTGAGTTATTTAAGGAAGGTAGAGTTTGGCGGGCGGGAATTGTCCGGAAGCGTATATATTACGGATGATGCGGAGGAGGCGGCAAGGCTGCAGGACAGAGGGGAAGCAGTGGTCGTCTATCTTCACGATGAGAATCGGGAACAAAGCTTTCCGGGGGTTCTCTATGCGGTGGAGGCGCCGGAGGATGTGGACGGGGAGTATGCGGAGAAGGTGTATCGCAGGTCCAAGGGCATGCCGTGGAACATTCTGGAGACTGAGCGGTGCCTGGTCAGGGAGACGACGCCGGAGGACGCGGAGGCTTTTTTTCAAATCTACAGCGAACCGTCAATCACGGAGTTTATGGAGAACCTCTATCCGGATCTGGAGCAGGAGAAGGCCTATATCCGGGATTACAGAAAGAATGTTTATGAATTCTATGGATTTGGGGTGTGGACCGTGGTGGAGAAGGCTTCCGGGATGGTCATCGGGAGAGCAGGTTTATCCTATCGTGAGGGGTGTGAGATTCCGGAGCTTGGTTTTGTGATAGGCGTTCCCCGGCAGAGAAAGGGGTACGCCCGCGAGGTGTGCTCCGCCATCTTGCAATACGGATGGGAGGAGCTTGGATTTACGGAGGTGCAGGCACTGGTGGAACCGGAAAACCAGGCGTCCCTGAGATTGTGTGATGGCTTGGGATTTCGCAGAGAGCGGGAGGTCACTATGGAGAATAAGGCGTACCTTCTGCTGAAATGCGATAGACCCGGAGGAGCCTGAAGGGTTGCATTTTTATTTTGGATATTTTTGTCATTTATTTTTGTAAGGATACACGAAGGATAGATTTCGCTTTTATTCTGTAATTGTCATAACCGATGAATGGAGGAGAGGACAGTGTATCATATTCTGTTGGTGGAGGATGATGCTCAGATCAGAGAGGTCATTGAAGATTATTTTACATCCAGGAGCAATGGGGAGTTTCAGATTCATATCGCGGAAGACGGACTCAGGGGTCTGGAGGCTGTGTACGAACGGGAATATGACCTGTGTATGCTGGATGTAATGCTTCCCGGGGCCGATGGCTTTGAAATCTGCAGGACGATCCGCCGGAAGAGTATTGTACCCATTATTTTTCTCACGGCGAGAAGTCAGGAGGAAGATATCCTCTACGGATATCATCTGGGTTGTGACGACTACCTTGTAAAACCGTTTTCCCTGGCGGAGCTGTACGCCAAAACACAGGCTCTTCTGAGGAGAGCAAAGGGGATGGTGGTCTCCGTGGACATGGTCTGCGGAGAGATTGCCCTGAATCCGGCGAACTTTACCGTGAAAGTTCGGGGGGAGGCTGTGGAATTGCCGCCGAAGCAGTATGCACTTCTAAAGTATCTCATGGAAAACAAAAATCATGTGATTGAGAGGGAGCTTTTACTCACACGTATCTGGGGATATGATTATGAAGGGAATGAGAGAGTGTTGGATAATCATATCAAAAAGCTTCGGAAAGCGCTGGGAACCGCGGGCAGTCAGATTAAAACGGTGATTACAAGAGGGTATAAGATAATGGAAGAAAGTGGGAGAATGTGATGAAAAAGAAAAAATCTTATGCTTTCAAAGTGCGGAAACGAAAGTCCTTTGTCCGGGTGTTTTTAGGAAAATGGATCGGCGCCATGGTGATTTGTACAATTTTTGTCGTTTACTTTATGATGTATTTTGCGAATGACATGAAAGCCCGGCAGCTTGAGACATTTTACAGTTATGAGAATGGACATATCAACCTGATCAAAAACATGAAGGAAGAGGAGCTGTTTGATTTTGCCGATAACCTGTCTTTTCGCGGTGCAGTGGAAACCGAATCCTTTGGAATCGTCAGCGTGCTGTACGAGTCGGAGACCAAAGAAAGGATTGCGGGCTGCGAAGAGCAATTATTCGTGATTCAAAGGAGAACGGAGGAACAGCCCCGAAATATCTATCCCTACCCGTTACATCAGATCCCGGGCTGGGAGGAATATCGCAAGACGGTTGCGACCATGGAGAAAAAAGGTATGTTTTATGCCGAAGAAATCAGTATGCCCTATTGTTATGTGAATGGCGATCAGCTTCTGCCGGGCCCTATTACTATAAAGGTAACGGAACATAGCATCTCTGATTTTTACAGAATAACCGACGAGTGGGAGGAGGAACCGGTATTGGTTCAAACCTTTGACGGCACGGAGGAAGTACCGGAAGGATACGAAAAGCTGATCTGGGAACAGGATTATATGTCGCCTCTTATCATGGGATATGATGTTCAGAGTCCGGAGCTTAAGAGATATCCCGACATCGACGATTCCTACCGTTTACTGACAGAATACTATGAAAAGACCAAGGGTACCGGGGAAGAAACCGGCGAGATGACGGATACTGCTTTTACCTTTACAGAGATTTCTTTTCGATCTGCGGAGTCAGCCGATGGACGCAAAGTGACGCTGTTAAGCTGCCTGTACTATGATGTCTGGAAAATATGGGGGAGCATCATTGTCATTGCTGCTGTGATTGTATGTGCTCTGGGAAGCCTGATTGCCTTTGTGCTTGCAAAGGTTACTTATGCCGGTCTGAAGGCTCACTATGACATGGAGGATTATCGCAAGAATCTCATGAATACCATGGCTCATGATTTGAAGAGTCCTTTAATGTCGATTTCGGGATATGCGGAGAATCTGGAGGCAAATATCGCACCGGAGAAGCAGTCTCATTATGTGAAGGAGATTCAGGATAATGTAAAATACATGAACCGTGTCGTTGAGTCTGTATTGGAGCTGGCAAAGGTGGAAAGCGGTAATTTACAGCTGAACACAGAAGCTGTTGACCTTGAAAAACTGATAAGTGATGTCCGGGAACGGTACGAAAAGAGACTGGAAGAGAAGAAACTGCAGGTAGTGACAGAAGGCGGAGCTGTCTGGAAGGCAGATCAGAGACTGATGCTGCAGGTCATGGACAACTTGCTGGAAAATGCTGTAAAGTACGCTACGCCGGGCAGCACTGTGAGGGTGTTGTTAAGTGAAAAAGAAGTTGAGATAAACAATCCCTGTGATACTGATTTGTCCGATGTGGCGGACAGACTTTGCGAGCCCTTTGTGGTGGGAAGTAAGAGCCGCAGCGGGAAAACGGGAACCGGCATGGGCCTTGCAATCGTGAAAAATATATGTGAATTGCAGGGATACAGCCTTCAGGTGAGGTTTGGAGACGGTCTGTTTCTTGTGAAAATATGTGATGACAGGAAATGATATAAATAACTCCCTTTTCAGAATTGTGTTCCTTGGTCTAATGTTCTGCATGTCTGATTGCAGACACACAGAACTTGACGGGAACACAAATGCGAAATGTCAATCCGCAATCGCCGGAACATAGTAGGCACCGTAGGTTTTCAGGCCGTAATCGGCAGAGGTGGAATTCGTGGTATCAGGAAGCAGTACATAAAAACGGTAATAGGGCAGCAACACTTCTGTCAGAGGTCCGGTGCGATACATAAGCTCGACCTTTCCGATATATTCTTTGCCGGGAAATGCCTCGGGAACACTGGTTTGGTAGTTACCTGCAAGCAAACGGTTTGTTGCCTCCTCAACGGTGATAACAGGATAATCTCCAAGCTTTTCCGCAGTGAGAAGACTGTTATATATTCTGATAAGATACAGGTTTCCGTTATCACCGGGATAAAAGTTTGCGTAGCAGAAATGATAGTTTAGAATATCTTCTAAATCGTCACCGGAGGCATCGTAAACTTTATAAAGTCGGTTAAAGTGATCATAGATATTATAGTCTCCCGAAGTTACTGCCCGGGGCTCTGTAAAAGCAAGAAGCTCATTGTAAACATCCATAAGGTAGGAGAGGACACGTTCCGCTTCCTCATCTGTTGTGTCACTGCGTGTGAAGCTGTACCCTTTCGGAAGCTCAAGTCCCTCACCCGGCAGGTAGTATTCTATTTCTCCGTCAGCATAAATATTGATTGTTCCGTTATCGGTTTCTGCATGAACCCGGGTTGGAGTTGGGTCGGGAACCGACTCACCGTCCTTTGTCATCATTCCGTCGGCAATTATTTCAGTGGAAAGCACCTCAAGATGAAGGGCAGAGGCGGCAACGGACAACAGTTCCAGCATTTTCTCCCTGCTCAGACCTTTGGGGACACCGGCACCGGTGGGATCATAGGAATTATTCTGATAGACAGGCAGGGTCGAAATATTCATATTCTCAGTCCAGGGATTGCTGTTGTGCAGTTCCGAGATGTCATGGCACATATATCCCTCGAATCCCATGCCGCCATAGTTTAGTTCCGGAATTGTTGTGGTGTCCGCATTTGTGAAATCGGAATCTTGCGGCACACTCTGCGGAGTGTCCTGTTGGGAAATGCTTTGCTGTGGAATGCTTTGCTGCAGCGGTACCTCCTGTCGGGAATTATTTTGCTGCCTAAGAGTTAGAGTTCCGATTGTTGCAAGGCACAGACAGGCCGCTATTGTCCCCCATTTTACCCGGCTGTACTTTCTGCTTTGCGTTTTCCCGTCCGCGGCTTCTACATAAGCAGGGTCAATCAGTTCCATTTTGTCTAAAAAATCATTACCTCTCATAAAACATAGCCCTCCTTCTCGAGATGCTCCCGAAACCGGTTGCGGCATCGGTAGAGTGTGGTTTTTACTTTGCTTTCAGAAAGAGAGTAGCGCTTGGAGATGTCGGTTATGGAATCCAGATACCAATACCGGCGAATGAAAATATTTCTTTTCTCAATATCCAGTGTACTGAGAAATCCGTTGATTGCTTCACCGAGCGCAATGTCCTCTATGCGGCACAGGGTATCATCCGGTGCCGGGATGCACTGCTCCAGCTCTGTGCTGAGTTCACATATAAATGCACTGCGTTTCAGGCAACTGCGGTTGCGACAGCAATTCAAGGATATGTGACGGGTAATCCGGGCCAGAAAAGCATATAAATAGTTACTCGGCTCATGTGGCGGAATGGTGCTCCATGCTTCCATGTAGGTGTCATTCTCGCATTCCTCGGCAGTCTGAGGGTCATTGACTATCCCCAAAGCCAGTGAGCGCAACCGGCTTCCGAATTTGTCCGTAGTATGCCTGATTGCTGTCTCGTCACGGAGTAAAAACAATGCAACGATTTGCTTATCATCCAAGTCGTTCATCTCCTTTCTCTTCGTATTGGAAGGCCTTCACCTTAATAAGCACCATTTATGGGGTGCAGGTTACACATTTTAAAATAATTCCGAAATGGGAGTAAGTAAAAAGAACAGAAGGGGCTGTAAACGTACAGCCCCTTCCGGTTGTCTGTTATTACGGAACGAAATATCTCAATGTCCGTAGAAGATCTGTGCAATGGGTGAGTCGGGAGTGAGGATAACGGTTTTGTTGCCGCCCTTCATGGAAACTTCCAGTGCGTCAAGGCTTCTCACAAAGGAGTAAAACTCCTGCTTGGACTCGTCATTGTAAGCCTCGGACAGGATTCTCATGTACTCTGCCTCGCCCTCGGCAATCAGGATCTCCGCTTCCTTCTCTGCCTCAGAGAGCAGCACGGTGATTTCCATGTCGGTGGTGTTGCGGATCTTCTGGGCTTCGGAGCTTCCCTCTGCGGTGTAGGTGGCTGCAATATTGTCTCGTTCGGAAATCATACGTTCATAGACAGCAGCCTTGTTGTCGCTGGGAAGATCCAGCTTCTTGGTTTCGAAGGCCAGAAGCTCGATTCCGTATTGGTCCAGAGAAGTACCGATATTGTCGATAACTGCCTGTGACAGGGCGCCGTTTCGACCGGAGATTACCTCGTCCTGGGAGGTACGGCTGATGACATTTTTGGTAGAGTTGTATACAATGGCATCCAGACGGCTCTCAGCATTCATGATAGAGGAATTCAGGGTCTGGGAAAACTTAATGGGATCTGTGATTCTCCAGAGGATGTAGCTGTCGCAGATCATGGTCTTCTTGTCGCTGGTAATGACATCGGAGGGTGACAGGTCGTAGATCAGTGTCTGCTTGGGAAGCTTGTCTGTAGTCTGTACAAAGGGTATCTTAAAGCTGATACCGGGGGTGGAAACGACGTAGTCTATCTTACCGAACTGCCAGATCAGGCTGTATTCATTTTCCCTGGTGATAACAATCGAGGACGCACCGGTGATGACAAGGAGCAGCAGAATAGCAATCAGTGTAAATTTTTTTATCTTTTTCATACTCTTCGACCTCCTTAATTCTCAGTAGTTGCAGTACCGGTGCCTGTGGAAATATTACCGGTAAAGGACTCTATGGGGTAAATGGTCTGCAGGTCGCCGTCCGGAGTGTCAATGACGATTTTCAGTCCGGGCATCACCTTTTCCATGGTTTCATAGAACATTCTCTGCCTGGTCACAACGGGATTCTTGATATATTCCTCGTACATTGCGTTAAATCTGGCAACCTGTGCCGTCGCTTCGTTGATACGCTCTGTTTTGCGGGCTTCTGCATCCTTCAGGATACCGTCTGCCCGGGCCTGGGCGGAAGGAAGCTGTTCGTTGCGGTACTTGTTGGCGTTGTTCAGCGCTGTCTCCTTGCCCTGCTTAGCTGTTTCTACGGCCTTGAAGGCTTCCATGACCTCTGTGGTGGGAGGTTCGGAATCCTGAATGGTGATATTCACAAGCTGAATACCGATGTCCTGCTCCTCCAGACGTTCCAGAATCATCTCCTTGATGGCGGCCTGTATCTCGTTTTTACCGGTGGTTAGGACATCATCTACGGGGTAGCTGCCGATCACGGTACGGATACAGCTCTGGCTGATATTTCGAAGAATTGACAGCGGATCCATAGAAGCGTATATCGCCTTCACCGGATCACTGAAGCGGTATTCCACATAGAAATCAACATCAATAAAATTAAAATCGGAAGTAATCATCAGTGACTCATCCATGTTTACCGCGTTTGTTTCCAGGTTATAGCCGATGGAAAAGCCCTGAATCGTGGTGTTTACCTTCTTAACCTGCTGGATAAAGGGAATCTTGAAGTGAAGTCCCGGGTCTGTGACTGCGGTGGCTTTACCGAAGGTAATCAGCACAGCCTGCTCCTGTTCCTTAATCTCATAGGCAGAATTAAATGACAGGATCAGAAGGATCACGATGATTGCAACGATACCCACGGTTTTTTTCTTTCCCTGTTTGTCGGCGCCTGCCTGGCCGCCGTTCATGGTAGTAAAGCCATTCATTCTGTTTCGAAATGAATCATTGCTCATAATATGATAAGCTCCTTTCTTTGGTATAAGGCGAAATAGTTCACCCTATTGCTCTGTCCGATTGTGGACTTAAAACACATATTACAAGAGAAAGGATAAAAATGCAATGTATAGAATTGCACGATAGAGGGAATTAAGGTGCGAAAGGTTGCCCGAACATAAAAATTTTCGTTGCATAAGTACCCTGTTGGGCGGTATGATAAGGAGGTATCGGTATCGAATCATAACTAAGTTAAAGTGCCGTAATTTATCGGGATGATGAAAGAATGAAAGACGGCGCGGGAACGGGGAAGCGGATGAAAAAATATGTTATGGCTCTGGATCAGGGTACTACCAGCTCCAGATGCATTCTGTTTGACAAGGGTGGAAATATCTGTTCCATGGCACAGAAAGAGTTCACACAGATTTATCCCAGACCCGGCTGGGTAGAGCATAATCCCAGGGAGATTTGGTCCTCCCAGCTGGCGGTCGCTACGGAATGTATGGCAATGATAGGTGCCAATGCCGGTGAGATTGCGGCAATCGGGATTACCAATCAGAGGGAAACCACTATTCTCTGGGACAAAAGGACCGGGGAACCGGTGTACAATGCCATTGTATGGCAGTGCCGAAGAACCTCCGATAGCATTGAGGAATTAAAAAAGGATGGATATGACCGGGTTATTCGGGAGAAAACGGGGTTGATCCCGGACGCCTATTTCAGTGCCTCCAAGATCGCCTGGATCCTAAGAGAGGTGCCGGGAGCCCTGGAGAAGGCGAGAAACGGGGAGCTCCTTTTTGGTACGGTAGACACCTGGCTGATCTGGAATCTGACCAAAGGCGCTGTTCATGTGACAGACTATACCAATGCCTCACGAACCATGTTATTTGACATTCACAGGCTGTGCTGGGATGAGGAGATCCTGGAGAGATTCGGAATTCCGGCCTGTATCCTGCCGAAGGTACAGCCTTCGGGCAGTATTTTCGGACATACTGATGTGTCGCTGCTGGGTGGGGAGATTCCCATTGCCGGCGTGGCAGGTGACCAGCAGGCGGCGCTTTTCGGACAGTGCTGCTTTGAGCGGGGAGAAGTCAAGAATACCTACGGGACAGGATGTTTCCTGTTGATGAATACCGGCAGGGAGGCCATTACCTCCGGATCAGGACTGCTGACTACCATTGCTGCCGGGTTAACCGACGAGGTACAGTATGCCCTGGAGGGAAGCGTGTTTGTGGCAGGAGCGGGAGTCCAGTGGCTGCGGGACAGCATGCGTGTCCTTCGGACGGCTGCGCAGTCCGAAGAGTCCTGTCATGCGGTGGAGGATACCGCAGGTGTCTATGTCGTGCCTGCCTTTGCGGGTATGGGAGCACCCTATTGGAATCAGTTTGCCAGAGGTACGGTGGTGGGACTGACCAGGGGCTGTACCAGAGAGCACTTCATACGAGCCACTTTGGAGGCAATCGCGTATCAGACCTCGGATGTACTCCGTGCCATGGAGCAGGACAGCGGCATCAGGCTGAAGAGTCTGAAGGTGGATGGCGGAGCCAGCGCCAATGACTTTCTGATGCAGTTCCAGTCCGATATTGTGGCTACCACGGTTCACAGACCCAAATGTATCGAGACCACGGCACTGGGTGCGGCATACCTGGCCGGTCTGGCGACGGGATATTGGAAGAGCAGAGAAGAGATTCAGGAAAACTGGCAGATCGGTGCGGTATTTCATCCCGGGATGGAGGAGGAGAAGCGCAAAAGCCTTCTGAAGGGCTGGAAGAGGGCAGTGAAATGTGCTCTTGCATGGGCTGAGGAGGAGTAAGATATATTTAAGAAGAGTATGGCATCTTGAATGAAAAGAGATCAAATGACTCAAATAAATCCGGAAGAAAACGAATACATATAAAGGAGGAATTAGAATGTTAGTTCAAAAATATCGTGACATGTTATCGGGAAAGTCTGTCATCAGACAGCTTGCGGAGTTTGCCTCCGCCAGAGGACAGGAGATTGGCTATGAAAATGTGTTTGATTACAGCCTGGGGAATCCTTCCGTTCCCGTACCTCAGGAGTTCACGGACAAAATGATTGAGATGTTAAGTACCAGGGAATCCAGTGAATTACACGGTTACAGCCCCAATCTGGGTATCACAAGTGTCAGAGAGGCGGTGGCTGCATCTCTGGAGAAGCGTTTCGGTCTGCCCTACCGCAAGGAGCACATTTTTATGGCCAGCGGAGCGGCAGGAGCCCTTGCCCATGCGTTCCGCCTGGTGACGGAGCCGGGAGATGAGATCCTTACTTTTGCTCCCTTCTTTCCGGAGTATCATCCTTATGTAGATCTGACCGGAGCCGTATTGAAGGTGGTTCCCCCGGATACGGACAGCTTCCAGATTAATTTTGAGAAGTTCGAGGAGATGCTGACCGATAAGGTGATGGCAATTCTCATCAACACTCCAAACAATCCTTCCGGTGTGGTATATTCCGGAGCTACCCTGAAAAAACTGGCAGAGCTTCTTACTAAGAAATCAGAGGAATACGGACATGAGATTTATCTGATTTCCGACGAACCCTACAGAGAGATTGTCTTCGACGGCGTAGAGGCACCCTGTGTATCTGCCTTTTATGACAATACCATTATGTGCTATTCCTTCTCAAAGTCCCTGTCCCTGCCCGGTGAGAGAATCGGTTATGTGGCAGTGAATCCCCGGTGTAAGCATGCGGAAGAAATGATCTATATGTGCGTACAGATCTCCCGCGGTATCGGACATAACTGCCCGCCCTCCATCATACAGCTTGCAGTGGCGGAGGTGCTGGATAAGACCTCGGATCTGAGTGTCTATGAGCGCAACATGAATCTGCTCTACAACGAACTGGTTGCCCTTGGTTTCACCTGCGTAAAGCCCGGCGGAACCTTCTACATCTTCCCCAAGGCTCTTGAGGAGGACGCAAAGGTATTTTGTCAGAAGGCCCTGAAGTACGATCTGGTACTGGTACCCGGAGATACCTTCGGCGCTCCCGGATATTTCCGTATGGCGTACTGCATTGACACGGAGAAGGTGGAGCGCTCTCTGGCTGCACTCCGGAAGTTTGTGAAGGAAGAGTACGGCAGAGGGTGAGCTTGCATTGACTGCGCGTAATTAAGTGAACATTGTAGTATGAATTGTGTTGATTGGAGCATAGGTAAATGGAAATTTTAAAATCAATTATTTACGGAATCGTAGAGGGAATCACGGAATGGCTGCCCATCAGCAGTACGGGACATCTGATTCTGGCAGAGCGGCTGATTCCGTTCCAAGGCACAAGTGAAGGCTTTTTTGACATGTTTGATGTGGTCATCCAGCTGGGAGCCATTCTTGCCGTGGTGCTGCTGTTCTGGAACAAAATCTGGCCCTTTTATAACAAAAAATCAAACACCTCAGGTGCACAGCTGATGAAATCCGAGAAGGATCCCGTGTTTTTTGGCAGATTTGCCCTGAGCATGGATGCCTTTTGGATGTGGGTCAAGATCGTGGTGGCCTGCCTGCCGGCAGTGGTCTATGGCGTGCTGTGGGATGATGCGGTAAGCGGGCTGTTCAACAAGACCTTGCCCGGCTCCGCCGTCACGGTCAAGGTGGTCGTGGTGGCTGTGATGCTGGCTCTGGTGGGAGCATTGTTCCTGATCATTGAAAACAGGAACAAGGGAAAGGAACCAAAGATCAACAGTCTCACGGAGCTTACCTACAGTGCGGCTCTCTTTATCGGTGTATGTCAGCTGGTGGCTGCGGTATTTCCCGGTACCTCCCGTTCCGGTGCCACCATCCTCGGCGCAATCGTCATCGGGGTCTCCAGAACCGTTGCTGCGGAATTCACCTTTTTCCTGGCCATTCCGGTCATGTTCGGGGCAAGCCTGCTGAAGGTAGTTAAATTCGGATTTGAATTTACCTCACTGGAGCTGGTACTGCTATTGGTGGGTACTCTGGTATCCTTCGTGGTTTCCCTGGTAGTCCTGCGCTTCCTGATGAACTATATCAAGAAGCATGACTTTAAAATTTTCGGCTGGTATAGAATTGTGTTAGGTATTGTGGTGCTTGCTTACTTTGGAATATTTGCAAAATAATCTGTTGAAATGGAGTGATTTTATTCTCTCTTTTCGCAAGAATTCCGCAATCTTGCTCTTTTTATCACAGAATTGTTGACATTTCTTGTGAAATAGAATACACTGTCCCTAGCAAGCGCAAGTTTGCTGAGGAGTTGATATGATTAACCATATGAAGGGAGAAGTGTTATGGCAGCAAAGAAAGTAACCATTAAACCTGTAGCAAAGACTACAGATGCAGCCGTTAAACCCGCAGTACTTAAGACAGAAGAGACAAAGGCAGAAGCAGTAAAGACTGAGGCACCGGCAGCAGCTGTTAAGGAAGAAGCTAAGAAGGAAGAAGTAAAGAAGGCAGCACCTGCAAAGAAGGCAGAGGCAAAGAAGGCAGAGGCAAAGAAGGCAGAGGAAAAGAAAGCAGCACCTGCAAAGAAGACCGCACCTGCTAAGAAGGCAGAGGTTAAAGCTGAGGTTCATGTGCAGTTTGCAGATAAGTCTTATTCCCAGGAAGACCTTGTAAAGATTGCAAAGGACGTATGGAAGTACGACCTGAAGCAGAAGGCAGGCGATCTTGTCAGCGTTGAGCTGTATGTAAAGCCTGAAGAGAGCAAGGCTTATTATGTAATGAATAAAGAAGTTAAGGGTTATTTCAATATCTAAAGTAGTGTGTCCTGTAAAGCCTGCCTGTGTTATCGGGCAGGCTTTTTACATAGTGCGCCTTTTAGCGCACGCTTCTGTATGTTATTTGAACACAATTAATTACCTTTAGGAGCCGGAGATTCATGAAGGAAAAGAAAAAGGGAGCAGATCTGTTATTTAAACTGAATCGGTTTGTGTATATTCTGGACAGCTTGCCTTTGTGGTGGGTGGGAATCATTATGTTGGCGATAATTCTGGTGCCGCATTTCGCACTTAGGCAGGGGAGTGTATTCCCCATACATGATCAGTTGGATGAATCTTTGATGAATTATGTTCTGACTGCGAGGCATCTTGGGGAATCATCCTATCCGGAAATGATGAATGGTGTCAATGCAACAGGATTGCAGCCTGCAGCCCTGTTATTCCTGCCGTTATATTGCCTGTTTACTCCTTTTATGGCTTTTTTACTCAGCTATGTCATCTGTTTTGTATGTGCCTTTACCGGAATGTATCTGGCGGTTAAGGAGTTGACGGAAAGCAGTATTCTGGCGGTGATTGCGGCGGGGTGTTTCAGCATGCTTCCGCTGTATCCGATTTATGGATTGTCGGAGGTAGGGATTCCGCTGGTTCTATACGCCTTTTTCTGTCTGCTACGATGTAAGAATAGAATAGTATCATTTATAGTTATAGCTTTATTTGGTTTATCAAGCAGTCTTGTATATACAGGATACACGGTTTTGGGAGGGTGGTTTCTTGCAATAATAATTCAGATTTTCAGGAAGAAGAATATTAGGCTTTTGGGCGTCGGTTTTTTGGAATTGCTCTTAATCTATATCATTACCAATATTGGTTTGTTTGTGGACTTTGTCGTTGGCAGTGCATTTGTCAGCCATAGGGAAGAGATGGTCTTTGATTCTTCGCCCTTTGGACTCAATTTTATTGATTTACTATTGAACGGACATTATCATGCATATGCGGCTCATACGCTGCTCTTGCCGTCCATTATCGTCCTGCTGGCTCTTTGTGGTATTCTATATCGTAAGCTGGATGTAAATGCGCGCCGGAGATACCTGGCAGCGCTCATTGGCTTTGGTGTGCTGATCGCCATCGCCCTCTTCTATGCATTTTGCAAGGTGGAAACGGTGACTGCATGGAAGAATCGCAGCAACGGCTTTTTGAGATTTTTCCAAATGGACAGATTTTACTGGCTGTATCCTGCCGGCTGGTATCTGGAATTGGCATTGATCCTGTCTGTGGGGTGGACAGAGGGCAGGAGAGCCATATCAAAATTTCCGGCGCTGTTACTGCAACTTCCGATCATCCTTTTGCTTGTGGCACCCA
>SAMEA3663280__coassemble_419_pt1 | contig 15591 bp, 10 predicted proteins | sample SAMEA3663280__metabat2_low_PE_020 | metagenome-assembled genome bin SAMEA3663280 (sample SAMEA3663280) | pig gut metagenome | biome: pig gut; feature: pig-associated habitat; material: faeces | place: China | collected 2013
GTCGGTCATTTTACGTCCATTACAATCGATGGCTGGTGCGGTCTGCTGGTGGGACTGTTTATCTGCCGGGCAGGGATCATGGCAGCAAAAGAGACCATTGGACCCCTGCTGGGTCAGCCCCCCAGCCCGGAATTCGTAGAGCAGGTAAGCAACATTGTCATGTCTTATGAGGAAGTCATCGGTCTGCATGATCTCATTGTACACGATTATGGTCCGGGACGCGTACTCATTTCTCTCCATGCGGAGGTACCTGCTGACGGCGATATTCTGACGCTCCATGATGTCATCGATACCATTGAACAGGAGCTGAAAACCACATTGAACTGCCATGCAGTGATACATATGGATCCCGTACAGGTGGGCGATGAAGAAACCGACCGGTTGAAAGCCATGGTAAAGGACATCATAGCTCAGATTGACAGTTCTCTTACCATACACGATTTTCGAATTGTGACCGGTCCCACACATACAAATCTGATTTTTGATGTGGTTACTCCTTTTGATTTCCGACTGACCGATTCGGAATTGACTGCTCTGATTCAGGAGAAGGTAAAGCAGGAGAATCCCGGATATTTCACTGTAATTCAAGTAGACAAACGAATGAGTTGAGTTAAAAATGAAAATATATCTCACACAGGCCGAAACAAGGCGTCTTGAAATACTGGAAAAAAGATATCGCAATGCCGCCCGGAAACAGATAGAAAACCGGGTGGCCTTTTACCATAAGTATACCGGCGGCAGCTACACGTCGATTACCATCAGAGACCAGAAAACGCGCTGGGGAAGCTGTTCTTCCACCGGAACACTGTCGTTCAATTATCGTCTGATTTTCGCTCCTCCCAAGGTCCTTGATTATGTGGTAGTACATGAGCTCTGCCACCTGACACACATGAATCACGCTCCTGCCTTTTGGAACATGGTAGGCTCTGTAATGCCGGATTACAAGATACAGAAGCAATGGCTGAAGGAACACGGACAAGAGTTGACGCTGGAATCCTATCTGGAACAAAAGGGAATCCCCATTGTTCTGTCATAAGCTTCCATAAGCTTCGATTCTGCTTCCATTCTGCTTCCATTACCTTGATTCTATTCCCATGTTTTTCTCTACCAACCTCTCTGTCTGAATACCTCAAACAAGAAAGCCCCCGATTTCACTTGCTGACTGTTGTCACTCAGGAAATCCGAAGGCTTTTTTGTCATCTCCTGAATCCTATTTCGATTATGCAATACACTTTAAAGATACCCGTCGCTTTGTTACCGGTTGGTATTCACATACATCTGCGCTCTGCTCTGGATAATTGCCGCAACATCGGCTGCCGATTTCTGACCGGAGAAGTAAGCTTCTATCTCTTCCATAATAATCTTCACAATCTCCTGGTCAGCATAGCTGCGTCTGTCAACAGATTCCACAAAGCTTAACAGTTCCTTCATCTGCGCCTCGGTAAAGGGCTGCAGAATAACTTCCTCCCCGTTGATTAAGGTGGTGTAATCATAGTACTGCTTTTCGCCGTTCTCATCCTCCCAATAAGGACGATCCATGGTCTGCTTTACCTTCTCCTCGAAGAGATTTTTATGTACCGGCATGCTCTGTTCCTTCTGGTACTCCTCGGTCAGGTAATATCTTACAAAGCTCCAGGCTTCGTCCAGGTTTGCTGATTTTGCGGAAAGTACATAGGAACTATAACATTCAACATAAGAACCCTTGCCGGTCTCTGTGGGGAAGCCTGCATAAGTGAAGTCATCACCAAAAGCACCCTTGATATTCTGTACCAGATAACTGAAATCTCCCATATAGCAGGACATCAGCAGAGTCTTGTTATCTCTGTATTGCGACATATAATCCTTATCCCAGTAGTCCTCGTCATACACGATTTCCTGGGGAAGAGTCTTGGCATATTCCATGATACCGATGAAGTCCGGACCATTAAAATTACACTTACCGGTAGCCACGTCAACAAACTGGCTTCCGCAATAATACATCGCAAAGATCATGAAATTCTCTCTGGTCATCTCCCCGAATGCACTTGCCTCGTCACCCAAACCGGCAACAACCTTTTTCATATCCTCCATAGTCCAGGTGCTCATGTTACCCACCAGAGATTTTTTGGCTATCATGGTGTTGATATTGAAACTTGGGATAACATAGTGCAGGGTTCCGTCAATGGAATAGGCATCAAACACATTCTGCAGAAACTCAACCTTGGAAAGCTCCTCATCACTTGCAATCAGCTTACCGATATCGGCCACCAGTCCCTTGGCAATATAGTTTTCCACCGGCAGATTACTTGACACATAAAGGATATCCGGCATACCGCCTGAAACAATATCGTTGTTCAGCTGGGTCACAGCACCGGTATACTCGTTTTCCATAGTGTTATATTGTTCATAGGTCTTCATAACAATTCTGTAATTCTGATTGTTACGGTTATAGTCAACCACTCTCTTTTTCAAATCAAAGGGGATGTAATTGCCGGCCAGAGTGATTACCTTCTTGTCAGCAATATCCTCAGGCTTCACATAGGTAAATACGGCCGCCTTCACACCGGACTCCCAGTCCTCTGCATAGATACCGATAAAGGATTCCGGCGAGGTCTCAATGATATTGAAGAATCTGGTAATACACAGGTCGGAGTTGATACTGTTCATTCTGGGCTTGCTGTCCGTATCACCACTGGTATACTCGTTGATTCCGTTATTAGTGGTAAACAGCAGCTTTTTGTCCAGACCAAGTGCCATGGTGTCATAGCTCCAGCTGGAGCCGAAGTTGGAAGGCAGTTCCCTCACATCCGACACCTCATCTGTGTCCACATTGTAGAAAGCTGCGTAATTCTTGGAGTAATCCTCCTCGGAATAATAGATGGAGTATAACAGTCCGGGCTCAACACGCATCACATTCATGTAACTCTGAAACAATGGCTTTGCCGCATCCGCCAATTTCTTTTTAGGAGATACTTTACCATCTTTTCCTACGTTAATCTTGTAGAAATCGTCTCCCCCAAGGATCAGACTGACAGAACCATCCTTGCATTCCGCGACGAAACAGATGTATGAATATTCCTCCTGATTATTAAGATTAAGCCCCTCAATCTCTGTCTCTTCAAATATTTTACCTTCTTCATTCCACCTTACAAGGTAGCACTTACTTAAATTATTCTCAGGTCTCTCCCAATCCTCATGCATTACCATCTTCATACCACAGACATTTCCGTCAGCGGTAAAGAAGAAATTCTCGTAGTTGGTATACTCGTAGCTGCTGCTGTTTTCAGGATACTTGATATCCATATCAGCCGAGGAAGAATCCTCCGTAACAACATCCTTTTCCTCACTATCTTCTGTTGCAGCCTCATCTCTTGGCATAATCTCCACTGCTCCCGGTTCCTCCGGCAAAGTATCCCCCGGCACAGTTGTCGGCTCCTCCGTTACCAGAGGCTCCGCCTTGGGCACTTCCATCTGTACAACCTTGACATTACTGCCATCCTTGTTCATGGAAATCAGGCGCAAATCTTCCTCTTCACTGGCATTCTCCCAGTCATAAACGCTGAAAATCATGTAAACCTTGTCATTTACCACAGCGGACGCCCTTACGTCCATGCTTCCGTTTCCTTCCTTGTAGAACTCCGGAAGTGAAATCTCTTGTAGCTTGTATACATTTTCTTTGGCAAGTGCTGCATTCGCCATGCTGTCGTCCTTTTTTTTGCCACAGCCGAACAGACCGAAGGCAAGGGTAAGAACTATGCTGATTAACAGCCCCCTCTTTCCAAATCCCTTTTTCATAACTTCTCCTCCTTATATTCATTTCATAGCTTACTTATTTTGATGCTTTATGCTTACTCTGTCTTTTTTCACGGGCTCTCTCAGCCAGACGCTCTGCTTTATCCTTAAGCTTAATACTTACTCCCTTAATTGTCCAGCCCTTATGTCGCCACCAATATATAAATAAGACAACAACCGCAAAGACAAAATACCCCAGGAATATTACTTCAAATATCGTAATTACCGTAAGAATATCCTCGTAGCACCTTGCCACATTCTCCCAATAGGGATAAATAATCGCTTTTCCGTTCATGGAACGATAGTTCATCTTCGGGATCATTTTCAAGCGGGATACAAGAGAATAACGATTGCTGTTCTCCACAATCTCTGTTTCCCTCTCGTTTGATGCAAGCTTTTCCTTTACAAAGTTGTAAGCAAAGCCGGTGATGGGATTCGGCATGACAATCTCATAATGATTGATACCATTACAGCTTCCCAGGGTGCTTAAGGTACGGTAAGAAACATAAATCATGGTACTGTCCAGTCCGGCTGCCTGATACATTTTGTCTGTCCTGCGCTCTACCACGCCGGTAACGATATGAGGAATTCCGTTGATATACACATTCATTCCCGCAACATCGTTGGAACCAAAGAGCTTCCAGGCTGCGTCCTGGTCTATGATACAATAGTCCTGCATCAGATCATTTCCGGAAAAATAAGCTCCGGACAACAGCTTCAGGGGATGAAAGTAGAAAAAATCTCCGCCGATGCCGATGGCATCCGCTTCAACAGTACCCCTGTCACTGGAAACCATAAGCTGCCCGTCTGCGCTGTAAGCATCAATCCAGGCTCTGGCACTTGGATTCTCAGACTCCGTTTCAACCGCAGCTTCAATCAGTGCTTGATCTATGGAATGCTCAAACTCCTGTATACCTTCTTCACTTATCATGGAATTCACCGAAAAGAAACAGCTGACCTGGGCAGCTCCGCCCTCCCTGTTCCATCGGTATGCGGCATTCTGGGTATCCTGGTTATCATCCAGGCACCCCACCAGAATCGCCAAAATCAGGAACAGCAGCAAGGATATTCCTCCGCTGATCCCCAGTATCAGTTTCTTCATTGCACGCCTCATTTCCGTGAGAATTAGTTATCCGACAAACGAACCTGTTTCCCCGCCTCTACCGGCTTGGTCGCGGTAGTAATCACATATTCATACCCCATGAGACCGCCTCTGATGGCCGACTGTGTATCATCGGAAGCAATGACCTCCACATCCACTCTGGTGGCAATATAACGGTTGCCCAGAGGACTGGACTTAGACTCGACGATCAGGATGAATTTGCCATTGGAATCCTCCTTCAGCGCACTGTTGGGAACGATAAAGTCATAGGTGGCACTTTTCTGTCCCACAGACACGGATAAGGACTGTCCTGCCACGATCTCGCCCGTGATGCTGAAGGTCAGCAGCTTGTTCTGGGAAGGATTCGATTTATCCGGCTTGATGCTTGTGAGTACCACATTCAAATCGTCATATCTCCAGGAATTCACAAGCTCTGCCCTGTCCCCCACCGACAAACGCTTGGCCTGCTCATTGGTCACCGAAAAGCTCATGGTACAGCCCTGACCTTCGGGCTGCAAAACGGCAAGAGTCTCCTGATACTGGAAGGTCTTTCCAGCTACTACATTGATGGAGTTGACGATTCCGGAGATGTCTGCCGTTATGGTAGCTCCCTTAACCTTTGCCAATTCCTTTTCAACCTCAGCAGTACATTCTTCAACCTTCTTTTCAGCCTCCTCTATGGCATCCAGTCTCGCTTCCAGATTGGTCACATTACCGATGGCACTCATTAACTCCTGAAGCTTTTCCTGTTTTGAAGCCAATTCATCCTCTGCCATTTTCAGATTCTTCTGAACACCGTAAAGTTCAAGGTCGTAGTCATTTTTAGCCTTTGTCAGATTTTCTATCACGGCTGTCTGACTTCCGGAATTCTTCTGTGCTTCTGCAAATTCACTTTCTGCTGTGTTTTTGGCAGTCTGTGCACTGCTCAATTCCTGCTCCGCCCCGGTCTTTGCAGCCCGGGCATTGGTCACCTTCTGTACTGCTGCATCTCTGGTTGCCTTCTTGGTCTCATATTCAGTTTTTTTGGTATCAGCAGTCTGAGCCTTGGCATCGGCTTCCTGTCTCTTATCTCTTGCCTCCTGCCTCTTGGAGTTAGCTTCAGTTCTCTTGGTTGATGCAGCTGTAGCTAATGAAGAATTGCCCGGATCCGCAGCAGCTGCCGCCTCTGCTGCCAAAGCCTCGGTCTCCGCTTCTGTAGCCTCTGCCTCTGCAGCCGAAGCTACAGCATCTGCAGCCTCTGCCTCTGTCTTCGCTGTATTCCAGGCCGTCAGCAAATCAGCTACTACCTGTTCCGTTGGTGTATTAACACTGTCATTCAACGTTTCCTCTGCACTCCGGACTGCGGCATTAGCATTTGCAAGTGCACTTGTTGCAAGCTCCAGCCTTGCCTTGGCTGCATCAAGTTTTTCTTTTGCCGCACCATAAGCCGAATCGACACCGCTAATTTTGGTCTGCTCATATTCTATCTGCTTTGCAAAATCGCTGATGGTCTGTGTCAGCTGAGCCTCCTGCTCCTTGATAGGCTTTATCTTTTCCTTCACTGTTGCGATTTCCTTCTGGAGATTGGTAATCTGCGAACGATATACCTCCGGAGAAACATCGCGGATTGCCTGATCGATATCCGATGCGGTAATATCCGCATTCAACAACGCATTCTCGTAGTCACTCTGCGCAGCCTCAAGCATCTTTTCTGCCTCCTCCAGCGCAGCCTTCGCCGCCTTCAGTTCCTCGCTGTCGGTGTCCTCCAGGTAAAAGAGCACATCGCCCTTTTGAACCAGATCACCCTCCTTGACTGCCACGCTGAGAACCTTTCTGGATTCCTGGGCGATCACCTCATAGGGGTCACCGCTTTCCACAATCCCCGTGCCTCTTATTTTGGCAGTTATGGTACCGGATTCCACATACTTTGTAGACACCTCGGGCAGGGAGTAATTCATAATGGTATTGGAAAAGAAGGTCAGCACCAGCATCACCGACAAGAAAATAATTGCCGCCGTCTTTACCCATTCTCTCTTGTTGACACCTTTTTCGTTCATCTCTATTCCCTCTCAATTATTCGTTGACTTCGTTTATCCCTTCACACCACCCTGATAGGTGATTCCATCCACCAGATATTCCTCACCATATAGGAATATCAGCAGACTCGGTACCATGTAAATCGTCGCTACCGCAAACGCCAGTCCGATTTCCCCGGCATTGATCTTGCTGAGGAACACGGAAAGCGGATGCTTCTCCGGATCTGACAGCAGAATCAGCGGCTGCTCCACCATATTCCAATAATCGATGAAAACCAGTATCGTAGCCGAACAGATGGCTCCCTTACACAACGGCAGACAAATCTTTCTGAAAATCTGCCACTCATTCGCACCGTCTATCATGGCGGCCTCCATCACCCCGTCCGGGATTCGCCTCATGAACTTCGTCAGCAGATACACCGCAAAGGGAGAAAAAATACCCGGCAGCCAGATTGCCCAGTTGGTATCCAGTATTTGCAGCTTATCGCTTACCAGATAGTTAGGCACCAGCGTTACCTGGTAAGGCATCAGCATCAGAATCACATAAGAGAAAAATATCATACTCCTAAGCTTCCCCCGATACCTCGTGAATCCATAAGAGGCAAGGCATGCCACCGCCAGCTGAAAAAATACGATTGGTCCTACCAGTATCACGGAGTTCCAGAATTTCAACAGATATTCCGGGCTCTTGAAGAGAACCGTTATGTACTGACTGAAGGACACGATGTCGGGTATAAATTTTAAGGTAACCTTTTCGGAAATATATACCTTTCCGCCGTTGGCATTAGTCGCAAATACGGAGCCATAGTTCGACGAGATCTCCGAGGACGCCATAAAGGAATTGGTAATCGTCAAAATAATCGGCGTCAAAAACAAAATGGCAAAAAACGCCGCTATCAGGGTTGCAACGGATACCTTCACAATTCCAAAGGCTTTCTTGCGCTTAACCCTTTGTCTGTCCCGTTTATATTGAAGATCATTTCGCAAAGAAGTGTTTTTCTTACTCATCCTTCCACATCCTTTCCGAAGTGATTCTCCACCAGAAACAAGATGCCGATGATCACTATCATCACCAGCGACATCAGAATCGCACCCGCCGATAGGATCTGATAATCCAGGGATTTGAATTTATTGTTCATAAAATGCTGCAGGGTGTAGGTGGTTTCCACAGGATAGTCCCCCGTCAGCAGATATACCTCTCTGAAAATCTTAAAGGAGTTGATCAGGGACATAATCGTCACAAACATCAGTGTGGAGGATAAATATCTGATCTTGATATGGAAAAAGGTCTGAAGCGGCGTTGCACTCTCCAGCCGTGCCACCTCCAGAATATCCTTGGGGATGCTGGCCAGTGCCGCCATAAACAATATCATGTTATAGCCCAGATTCTTCCACAGGAACAATATCACAATAACGATGATGGCATATTGGGATTTCATCCAGTCGATCTTGTCGGCACCAAACACCCCGAGAACATCATTGACAGCACCGTTGTAGTGAAACAATACCTGCCAGATCAGCACGATGGACGCTACCGGAACCATCATGGGGCTCAGGAAAAAGGTTCTGAACTGACTCCGGAAGGGAAGCTTTGCCTCCAGCACAATCGCCAGGAGCAGGGAAAGCACCACAGCCAGCGGCACCGCTATGGCAGAAAAAGCAGCAGTATTTCTGACCGCCCTTTTGAACGCTTCATTCTTTACTATCATCTTAAAATTGTCCAGAAACACAAACTCACCGTTGATGGGATTGTCTACGAAGGAATAATAGATAATCACCATAAAGGGGAGGATAAAAAACACAAGAACACCGATAAAGCTGGGCGCAAGAAACAACCCTGACAACAGCTTTCTTTTGCGCGTTGTCCTGGTTGTCTTGTTCCTCACTTTGACCGCGGCACTATACTCTTCCTTTGTTTCTTTTACTTTGTTTGACATATTAACTGTTCTCACTTACATATACGGAAAGTCTGCTCTGAATCAGGGCCGCCACATCCGCAGCACTCTTATCCCCTTTATAATAAGCCTGGGCTTCCTCACCTATTATTTTCAAGATCTCCTGATTGCTCAGGGAAATCGGTCTCGCCGTTTCCGCCAGGGCAAGCACGGTATCGATTTCCTCCCGGGTGCAGGGATGATAGGTGTACTCCCAGTCTCCCCAGCCGATACTTCCGCCGCCGTTTTCGGGGATGGGATTTCCCTCCTCGTCCAGCAGCAGTTCTCCGTTTTCATCCTTCACATACTCAACATTCAGCTCCTCGTTTATCATCTCGTCAAGCGCTGATTTTTGGGTAGGAAAGCCCCAGCCGAACCTACTGTCATCATTGACCAGATAGTCCTCAATAAAGGCCCATGCCCCCTCCTTGTGCCCGGAACCTGACAGGATGGCAAAGCAGCCTGTACCGCTTAAGATACATCCCGACTGTCCGTCAACAGTGGGATATCCGATATAGGTTACCTCCTCGCCAAACATGGCAGGATACTGCTGTATTTCCTGGAACTCTCCCAGGGAAACACCGCTCAGAAGCAGGTCACCCGAGGCAAGTCTTACGGGTGTGGAGGGTTGATCCTCATCATATTCATACTCTGCCGGAAACCCATTGACAAACTCCAGAATATTGATAAATTCTGGACAATTAAAATTGCAGGTTCCCTTCTGCCAGTCGATAAAAGCTCCCTCATTAAAGGTCATGAGAATCATAAGCATATCCTCTCTTGAGGCATACTCAAAAACCTCGGCACCGGGATGGGCTGCAGAAAAGTCAATGATATCCTGTACGGACCAACCTGTTTTGTTCCCAAGCTGGGATTTTCTTCCCGCCAATGTTTCAATCTGGAATCTCTTGGGAATTCCCACCAGCTTCCCGTCGTAGGTGTATGCATTCAGTATGCTTTTCAGGAAGGATTCCTTGCTTAATCTACTGCTCTTGTCAAGATAGGGTGTCAGATCCTCAAGAGCTCCCACGCTATTGAGCTTGGCGATATCCAGCTGATTCAGGTCCAGGATATCCGGACAATTGGTTCCGGAGATAATATCACTGTTGATTCTGGTAATAACATCCTGATATTCCATACCGTCGTTGTAGTACTGTCTTAAACTGATACGGTATTTCTCACTGCTTTTATTGAAATTGACAACTGCCGACTGCAGCTCCTGATCGGTCCACAGCACACCAATCACAATTTTTTCTTTCTGCTGTACCTCCGCCGCAGGCTTTTTCTCAAGACAGGCTATTTCCGACTTCCCCGTGTCCCAATCATTGATTACGGCCAGCAGATTGCCATCCTCCGAGCTGTCCACATATCCCACATACATTCCGTTGATGTCACAATCCACCCAGTCCAGCAGTTCTTTATATTCCTGAGCTTCCTTATCGTACTCGTATACCTTTGCCGAGTCACTGATGAGCAAATCCTTCTCAATCCCCGCAGAAATCATGACATTCCCGTTGAGCTGGGGCAGATTCCGGTATATATTTCCTGTCTTTTTCCCCACAAAATCAATCTCTGTGACAGCCATACCACCGTTTCCGCCGTTGTTGTCATAATAGACGGCATAAACCTTTCCATCCTTGCCGATTCCCACGCTTTCCACCCAGGAGGTATTGAATTCCACCTTTCCTGCATATTTCCCGTCGGCATCCAGCAAATGGATTCTTTCCCCTGCATAAATATAAATTCTGTTTTCGCTATCCAGCACCATCCCCTGAACATAGGCTCTGTCTCCGCTATTCACCTGCTCTGTGATGTCCTGAAGGAAGATCTGTTTCATGGAGGAATCGTACTTTGCAATCGAATACTCCTGATGGTAATCCTCCGGATTTCTCTCGTTCATGACGTACTTTTCGTAGAGAACATAGAGATTGTCCTCTGCATCCACTACGGCTGAGCACACATTATTGTCAGCACCTGCCTTGGGCATATCCGCAGACCTGGTAGTGCCCTTTTCCAGACTATATCTGCAGTAAAGCTGTTTCCCTTCACTGCCCGGCTCCCATACATACTGGACATAATTCAGTTCACCGTTTCGGTATGTATAGTTATTGTTATTTCTGTTTTCATCCTCTCCCAGGCTTATGTATTTGGGAACATAGACATATGCACTTTCATCTACGGCTTCTGTTTCCTGCTTTTTTCCGCAGCCCGCAGCTGTCAGAAGTAAGGTCATCATCAGTGTAATTAATGTCAGTTTTCTTTTCATGGATACCTCTTTTCAATTGTTCGCGCTCTTGCACGTTAATGGCGCAGAAAAACCAAATGCCGCCTTCGGCACCACTTGGTTTTCCTATGCGTTCATTATAGCATACTTGTAAAAAAATATTACTTAAGAATTTATGAATTAATTTTATTATTTCAATCGGATGTATATCTTTTTTAATTCCAGCTTTCTCTTATGTCTGCGAACAATACTGCAGAAGTGATTGTAGAACCAGAAGGACTGTACCAGCAGGTCATTGGCCTTTCCAATCTTTTTCTTGGTGGTACCCGGATAGTATTCGCCTCCGCAGGCAGTGGCCGCCCTGCCCTGTTCTCTGATCAGTCGGATCAGACTGCTTTCGCAGGTGATCTCCCCCTTGAACTCCGTATAGGCAAGTCCCACACAGTCCGGCTTATGGGCATCGCTTCCGCCAAATACCGGCTTGGCAAAGAGCTCTGCTATTTTCTGTGCTCTCTCGTTGCTCTGAACCTCTTCGCAGGCGTTGAAGCCTTCGAGGAAATCAAACTTATCAATCACAGCAAGCTGTTTGCGATGCTTCCGGGTATTGGTAATGCTCAGATACTTCTCTCCGCAGGGATGCGCCGGTCCGAGGATTCCTCCGTTTTTATGGACAATATCAATGAGGAACTGCACCGGCAGACCTCTCAGCTCCAATATCTTGAGCTTCACATTTTCCGGCATAATAACCAGAATATGTCCGGCGTCAATGGTGTCGTATTCTATTCCCTTCAGTACTACAAAATCCTTGAACCGCTTCCCCTTAAGCTCCCTTTTCCAGGCTCTGTAACCGCCATAGGAATTGTGGTCGCTCACCAGCATTCCGTCAAACCCTTTTTTCTGTAAAATGGAAATGAACTCCTCAATCGGTACCTTGCCATCCAAAGAACCCTCTTTTGTGTGACAATGCATATCAAATTTCATTCGCTTTACCTCTTGTATTCTTCCTGTCTCAACTTTAATCAACACTCTTCAGGGATTCCGTCATACTCACATTTTCCAGCTTCCCACTCATTCCCCTATTCACCAGCCACGCAAAGACAACAGTTAAAATGGCGCTGTAGAGATAGCTGACCGGTGCAACTCTTGTATCAAATGCAATCAGGTCAATCTGAATCTGACTCATTACAAAGGCATGTAAAAACTTCCCCAGCACAAGCCCCGGGAACATTCCCAGTACTGTCAGCAATAGGTTCTCACGAAAGACATAGCTCTCTGTTTCCCTCTTGAAAAAACCAAGTACCTTTATGGTGGCTATCTCCCTGATTCTCTCGGTTATGTTGATATTGGTCAGATTGTACAGCACGATAAACGCGAGACCGGCAGCACATATGATGACAATCACCACGATAATGTTCAGGCTTTCCATCATACTGCCTACACGTTCAACGGTATCCTGATTCACATCGACGGAAGCCGTTTCTTCAAGCTCCATGATGGTTGCTGCCAGAGCATGAGGATCCGCATCATCTTTCAGATTCACATAAACAGTCTTTTTCTCAAGATTCCCACCGTAAAAGCTCTCCATGGTATCCTCTGAAAGGTACAGGTAGTTATTGACATAATTCTCCATGACAGCAGTGATTTTCACTGTCATTTCATGCATGTCCCCGTCTCTCAGGCACACCTCATCTCCCATGGCAATTCCGTAACGGTCTGCAAGCTTCTGCGTAATGACGCCTTCCCCCGCACCGGGATAAGCAATCTTCTCTCCGCCCTTGGTATGCATGTCCACATAGTCAGACAACCGCCCTGCATCACCCGCTACCACATAGATAGATTTTGTCCCCTTTTCCGTCACAATATCCATATTCGACTCTGTCAGGCAGAGGAAATCCGCAATGCCTTCTTCTGACAGTTCCGTCAGTCTGGTCTCAAGCTCTTCATTGGCCGGTGTTTTAAGACTTACTCCGAGATCAAATACCTGAATCTCCCTGTATTGTCTCTCAGCAACATCGGCAATGGAATCCTTAATGCCAAAGCCGGTTACCATCAGGGCTGTACACCCGCTGATTCCCAGTAACATCATAAAAAATCTCTTCTTATATCGAAAAATATTTCTGACCGAAACCTTGCGAAGAAAGCTGAGTCTCTTCCACAAAAACGGAAGCTTCTCCAAAAAGACTCTCTTCCCTGCCTTCGGCGCCTTGGGACGCATAAGCTGTGCCGCAGTCTCCGCCAGCTCCAGTCTGCAGGAAAACCAGGTGGCTCCCACCGAACAAAGCAGAGATACCAGAACAGAAAAGAACGCCAGCCTCCAGTCAAACACATAAAGCAGTTTATCTGTGTTATACATAATACCGTATACCACCCAGATTACCTTGGGAAATCCCCAGGTTCCCAGAAAAAAGCCAGACACACAGCCAATGACCGCTGCCAGTCCGGAATATGTCATATATTTGGACATGATGCCTGCGCTGCTATACCCCAGTGCCTTCAGCACTCCAATCTGGGTTCTCTGCTCCTCCACCATGCGATTCATGGTGGTGATACACACCAATGCCGCCACAAGGAAGAAAAACACCGGAAATACATTTGCGATTCCCTCTACGATGTTGGAGTCATTTTCAAAACAGACATAGCCTACGTTGGTATTTCTGCCGAGCACATAGGTCTCCGGCTTCTCCAGTTCTGCCAATTCCTGTTCCTTCTCTGCAATCTCGATCTCGGCATCTATAATCTGTTTCTGTAATTCCTCCCTTGCCTCGCAAAGCTGTTTCTTCCCTGCCTCCAGCTCTTCCCCGGCTTTCTCCAGTTCAGCTGTTACTTCTGCCGGCCGATAGGCTTCCGGCATCGCATGAAGCTGTTGTATCTGTTCATTAAGCTCCTGCTCGGCTAATATCAGTTCCTGCTCGCGGGCGGCAAGCTCCTGCTCTCCTTTCTCCTTTTCATCCGCAAGTTCCTGTCTTGCTTCCGTTATTTTATCTTCCGCTTCTGTCCTTATTTTCTGATATCTTCGGTCTGCCAGTCGGGACAATGACTGCTCCCAAAGCTCCTGCTTCCCCTCTATATAATCAATATATGCGTCACCATAAAGAGGATTATTCTGGCGAAACCTTACATAAATATCCGTATCATACTCTATGTGATAAGCCTCAGGCTGCAGATAAATAAATCCATCCAGCCTGCCTGTGCCGAGGGAAGTATTGCCTCTCTCAAACTGAACATAGAGCGGGGATTGCACCAGACCGACCAGAGTAAAGCTTTCACTCACAAACTTATCCCTGAGCTCCTGCTCATTCTCCGGCGCAATCGTTATGACCGTACCGATGGCATCCTCTCCAAACATTCTGCTGTCAGCCACGCACTCACTGCTGTTCTCAGGCATTCTGCCTGCCACAAGCTCCACGGTATTCACTTTATCCGGCAGACTCATGGTTTTGACAACACCTCTGCGACCGCCCGCTCCGCTATACATCACGTCAAGGCTGATGGATGCCTCGATGTCTTCTATTTCGGCATCACCATCCGGCATCCCGGTCATCTTTTTCAGTTCTTCGATATCCCCGGGCTCAAATCCCCAGGTGGAGACCAGACGAAAATCATAAAAGCCATGCCTGTCCAGATAATCCTTCATGGAAATAACCATGTTGCTCCTGGTCACCTTCAGTCCCGCGAAGAATCCTACTCCCAAGGCAATAATGGCAAGCATGGCAGCAAAACGTCCGACACTCGATTTAATTTCCCGAAACGTACTCTTTCTGATATTTTTCATAAAAGCTCTTTCTCTATTGCAACATTACCATTCAATCTCTGAAACATCCATGGTTTTTTCATTCTTTATCATGCTGACCACTTTTCCGCTTTTCACGGTAATCACCCTGTCAGCCATCGCCGTTAAGGCCTGGTTGTGGGTAATGACTACCACAGTCTTGCCCATTTCTCTGCAGGTGTTCTGCAAAAGCTTCAGCACCGCCTTACCGGTATTGTAATCCAGGGCACCTGTGGGCTCATCACAGAGTAAAAGCTTGGGATTCTTTGCCAGGGCTCTGGCAATCGCCACCCGCTGCTGTTCCCCGCCGGAGAGCTGTGCCGGAAAGTGATTCATTCTGTCCTCAAGACCAACCTGCTTCAGTACTTCTGCAGCATCCAGGGGATTCCTGCAAATCTGTGCTGCCAGCTCCACATTCTCCAGAGCCGTGAGATTCTGCACCAGATTATAGAATTGGAATACAAATCCTACATCATAACGCCTGTAAGCCGTAAGCTCCCTGTTGCTATAGGCGGATATCTCCTCCCCTTCCAGCATCACTTTGCCTTCGGACAATGTATCCATGCCTCCCATGATATTCAGTATAGTCGTCTTACCTGCTCCGGAAGCGCCCACGATCACACAAAACTCACCTGCTTCTATCTCAAAGCTGACATCGTCCAGGGCTGCCGTCTCCAGCTCTCCTGATTTATATAGTTTCCTCACATGCTCAAAGCTGACAAATGCACTCATAATTCCTCCGATAAGGTATCATAAACCCAAAGGCAAGTATATCA
>SAMEA3663280__coassemble_420_pt1 | contig 15547 bp, 11 predicted proteins | sample SAMEA3663280__metabat2_low_PE_020 | metagenome-assembled genome bin SAMEA3663280 (sample SAMEA3663280) | pig gut metagenome | biome: pig gut; feature: pig-associated habitat; material: faeces | place: China | collected 2013
ATCATGATTTTGAGGATATTGAGGTGAAGCAGAACGCGCCGGAGCTTCTGGAGCAGAAGCTTCGTTCCAAGAGAAATAAGTGTATGATTGGCACCGGCGCTATGTGTGACCCCTATATGCACTGTGAGGAGCAGCTGCAGCTGACCAGAAAGTGTCTGGAGCTCATCCGCCAATACGAATTCGGTGTGGCCATTCAGACAAAATCGGACAGAATCCTGCGGGATATTCAGCTCATTTCCGAGATTAACAGAACAGCCAAAGCAGTGGTACAGATGACGCTGACAACCTACGATGACGAGCTTTGCCGGATTCTGGAACCGAAGGTGTGCGTTACCGGCAGAAGGTTTGAGGTGCTGAAGCGGATGGAGGAGGAAGGGATTCCTACGGTGGTATGGATGTCGCCTATTTTACCCTTCATCAATGACACAGAGGAAAACATTCGGGGACTTTTGGACTATTGCGTGAAGGCTCATGTGAAGGGAATTATTCTCTGGAACATGGGAGTTACCCTGAGAGAGGGGAACCGGGAATACTTCTATGCCGCCCTGGACAGACATTTCCCCGGTCTGAAACAGAAATATCAGCAGACCTACGGCTATGCCTACGAAATCTGCAGCAGCAGGAATGAGGAGCTGATGAGGATTTTCCGGGAAACCTGTCGCGCCCACAGCATTTTGTACCGCCCCGATGATGTTTTCAGATATCTGAGAGAGTTCCCGGAAAATAAGGGGTATCAGCAATTGAGCCTGTTTTCTTGAATTCAAGATTCAATATGTGATACATTTGTTATGATTATTTACAACCTTATATTTGCAATCATATAAAAAATAAGAAAGCCGGTTAGAGTAAGATGAAAAAGAAGAAACACATAGGACTTATAATTTTTTTGACAATCCTTTTGATATTGTTGATATTTCTTGCTATTGTGGGAATCCGACTGTACAAGGTATGGAAGGATGCAGGATACCTGGAAGAGACCGTAGACCTGCAGCATTTTTCATATGAGGTGGAGCTAAAGCTGGACAAGAAAAAACTGTCTTCATCGCTGACAGGCACATTAGATGCGATTGCTGAGATTACCGGGCTGGAGGAAAAAGATGTTTACCATCTGAAGATTAAGGGTAGTGTTTACGGTGAAGTAATCCATGCAGAGATTTATCCTTACTCCTCCAAGGCGCCAATTACCGATATTTATCTGGGGAAAAACGGTAATGTCATAAATGGTGCAACTATATACAATGCCATGCGGAAAGAGTTCGTGGAGGGCGACGAGCGGTTGGAGGAACTGCTTCCGGAGTGGGAAGGGGATGAATATATGACTGCAGACCAGTTGGGTCTGATGCTGGAGGCCAATCTCAAGGATATTTCCCGTTTTTCATTTAAGACAGAGAAGCTTAAGCTCTCCAGGACACAATATCTTATTGCTCTGGCCGTTATGAAAAAGGAAAAAAGCAGCTATACATTAAAGCTCATTGATAATCTGAAGGCCGGGGTGAAGGTGAAAGAGGGTGAGGTAACGGTTCAGGCGTCGACGGACCGGCTCAATAAAGTGATTGAGGATCTTAACGATAAGATGTCCATATTCGATATCAATATAAAGGCTGACAATCTGAATGTGATAAAAGAGGTTTCCCTTGAAGTTACCTTCAAAGATGGCAAGAAGCTGAAAATGCCGAAGGAAACGATCAGTCAGAGGGATTTGGAGGCCGTAGTCGGCGTCAGATCCCTGATCAGGGAATATATGGGAAGATAATTGCAAGAAGTTCTTGACATTTTCATAAAAGAAAAGTATGATAGGGCTCTGGATGCAAATGCAACTCATTTGCATCTGGGGCTTTTCTGTTACAGAAAAGGTTTGTACCGGAATGTTCAGTAACCAAATATTTAGCGGAGAATAGGGAGAGAAATCATGCTGGATGCTTTGATAGACGCGCTTATTGACACAGCAAAAATATTGCCTTTTTTATTCCTGACTTATCTGGCCATGGAATATCTTGAGCACAGGGCAGGAAAGAAGGCAGAGACCCTTGTAAGGAAGGCAGGATGGTTTGGCCCGGTAATCGGCGGCCTGTTGGGTGTTGTACCCCAGTGCGGCTTTTCTACGGCGGCGTCCAACCTGTATGCGGGCCGGGTGATTACGATGGGAACTTTGATGGCGGTATATCTGTCCACCTCTGATGAGATGCTGCCAATCCTAATCTCTTCACAGGAGGCATCTGTGGCAGAGATTCTGGCAATCCTGGCTGCGAAGGCTTTGATTGGTATCCTGGCAGGTCTGGTGATTGATTTTTTGCTTCGAAGCAGACACAAGGAGGAGCATGAACACATTCATTCCCTGTGTGAACATGACCACTGTCACTGCGAGGAGGGGATTGTGAAATCCGCAATCATTCATACCCTTCAGATTGCGTTTTTTATTCTGGTTATGGGTCTTGCCTTGAATTTTCTCTTCTTTTTTGCGGGAGAGGAGGCCCTGTCAAATATCGTTTTGAATCGTCCGGTTCTGGGACCTATGCTGGCAAGCCTGGTTGGGCTGATCCCCAACTGTGCGGGGTCTGTCGCCCTGACAGAGTTGTATTGGAATGATGGGATGCATATAATCAGCTTAGGTTCCATGCTGGCAGGTCTTCTCACCGGCAGCGGAGTGGGTCTGCTGGTACTGTTCCGCGTGAATCATCATAAAAAAGAGAACCTTGCGATATTGGGTATGCTGTACGGCATTGGTGTCGTCACAGGTATTGTGACTGAGTTTGTAATGATGTGCATCTGATACGGAAGTGTGATTGATGCTGTGATGGAGAAGAAAATCGATGGAACGACTGATGTTAAAGGATAATAATAATCATGCGCATGGGCAGCAGGTTCACGGGGAAGCATATCCAGCCGGCTTAAAATGGACGAAGCAGAGGAAGGCAGTATATGAGATTCTCAGACAGGCCTCAGAGCCCATGACGGCTGCAGGAATCTATCATCTGGCCCAGGAGGCGGCTTCCGGGGAGGAATACGCCCTCTCCACAATTTATCGGATTCTGACTGCCTTTGAAGAAAAGGGTCTGGTGGAGAAGGAAGTTTTCCTGGAGGATGGTACAGCTGTATATGCCCTGAGCAGGGGAGAACACACGCACTACGCAGTATGTCTGGAGTGTCACAGACGTATCCCCTTGCAGCATTGTCCCTTTGCTCGTATGCAACTGGAAAAAGATACCGATGAGTTTACTATTACAAATCATAAGCTGGAATTGTATGGGTATTGTAAAGATTGTAAGGAAGCGGGGAAAATGAAGGAAGAGCAGGAATAAAAAGTGTAGTTTCCCTTGAAATGCGGGATTTTTTAGAATAATAAAAATTTTTTAAAAAATATTTAAAAAGGGGCTTGCATTTTTAAAACTCTTATAATATAATAACACTTGCGTTGTGAAAGAAATGAATATGCACCGCTAGCTCAGTTGGTAGAGCACCTGACTCTTAATCAGGGTGTCCAGGGTTCGAGCCCCTGGCGGTGCACTTCGGAGTCCCAGGATTCGCATTTTGGCGGGTTGTGGGGCTTTTTTTTGCGTCAAAAAAACCGGGGTTCTGAAAAAATCAGTTTTCTATGGTCTATTTATTTCTCCTATTTTTTGATATAATGAGTTGTGAAAACGGAAGTCTTTTTACAATGGAAAATCAAAATAATTGGGTGGGGTATAGCACATATGAAGAAAAGCAAGAAAATACTTCTGATCAGCCTAATCATTTTTGCAGCAGTTGCCATAACGGGAGGGACCCTTCTGTTTCTGCGCTATCGTCAGGTAATGTCCGAAAACGGATTTACGGAGGAAACGGTTTCCCTTTGCGTGGATGAAGAACTGGAGCTTCCCATGAAACAGGAGCTGGACGGCTATACATGGTCTGCGTCAAATTCGGAAGTGGTGCAGGTGGAAGAAGGTAAAATCACGGCACAGGAAGAGGGAAGCAGTACGATTACTGCATCCCGGTATTGGTATAAGTTTTCTATAGAAGTCAAGGTTTCGGAGCATGATGTGACTACCCGTACCTGTGAGAAGTCGGCGGTTTGCAGGAATTGTAAACGGGAGATGAAGCCGGCGTTGGGACACAAGTTCAGCGAGCCCACCTGTACGGAGGATTCCAAATGCACGCGTTGCGGTATTCCGGGCGAAAAGAAAGCTTTGGGGCACGATTGTAACGAGGCTGACTGTGAGACGGCCTCTGTTTGCAAGACCTGTAATCAGGAGATTGAGCCTGCGCTGGGGCATCAATTCAGTGAGCCAACTTGTACGGAGGATTCCAAATGCGAGAGATGTGATATTCCCGGGGAAGAGAAGGCGCTGGGACATGATATGCAGGAAGCAACCTGCACAGAAGCTTCTAAATGCACTCGGTGTGATTACACGGAGGGGAAGGAATTAGGTCATATAACCCCGAAAAAGACGGACTGTGAGAAGGATACGGTCTGTGAACGCTGCGGAGAGGTGATTGTCAGGAGAGGAGCCCATCAGTACGCAGAAGCTACCTGTACAAAGCCAAAGACCTGTAAGGTGTGCGGAAAGACAGAGGGAAAGGAACTGGGGCATACCTTTACGGAGGCGACCTGTACTCAAAAGGCAAAGTGTACCCGTTGCGGCACGGAAACAGGTTCCCTGGCAGCACATCTATATGTAGATGTAGAAGGTGGTAGGAAGATTTGTGCTTATTGCGGTGTGGAACAGCCATCCTACAATACCGGCGGTAGTGGCTCTGGAAGCGGAGGCAGTTCCGGCGGTGGCAGTTCGACGTCGACAGATACAGCAGCCTGGTGCAACAGGGTGCTGGAAATCATGAACGAGGAGAGAGCAAATGCCGGACTTGGACCGTTGGTAATGGATCCGACCCTTGTGAACGTTGCTACGGTCAGAGCGAATGAAATCATCCAGAGCTTTTCTCACACCAGACCGGACGGACGGGACTGTTTCACGGCCTATGCAGAACAGGGAGCGAGTTACAGCTGCGCAGGAGAGAATATTGCTGCCGGATATTCCAGCCCGGAGGCAGTCATGGAAGGCTGGATGAACAGTCCGGGCCATCGTGCCAACATTTTGAACGGAAGCTTTGGAAGAGTCGGAGTTGGACTTGTGATATCAGACGCAGGCGGCTATCGTTATTATTGGGTACAGAATTTTGCTGATTGACAGAATACAAGCTTGACAAAAATTTGGGGATTACCAATACTGTTATTATTAGGTTAAATACAAAATCTATGGAGAAGGAGAGATTTATGGGAATGATGACAAGACCCGCTGTCAGCACGTTGCCTGACGGAGGAAAGTATTGGGAGAATGAGTACGAAAAGTTTTACTTGAAGGCTTATGTGCCTGCCACGGAGATTGACGGGCAAGCCTTGAACTATGGGTTCCGTGCTCCGTTGCTTCTTGTGTTTGAAGAACACAGACAGAGCAGGGAGGAAGCCATCGCTTTTGCCAGGGAGAGTGGTCTGGCAGACATAGCAGCGGCAGCGGATTCCGGTGTTTTGTTCGTTTATCCTACCACGGAGGGCGGCTGGAAGAATGCGACAGAAGAGTTGTATGCGGCAGTGATTGCTGAGGTCAAAATGGACCCTGTTTATTCCGACGGAATCGTGGAGCTGACCAATTTCTTCACCCGTGAATTCCAGGGATATTTTATCAGAGGAGCGAAGTTCAGGGCGGACATCTACAGCTTCGGTGAGTCTGCGGATTATGTGGCAAGAAATCTGCTGAAAACAGTGCAGGGTGAGTTCCTCTGGGGACCCGGTGAGATCACCCCGGCCATGTGTTCCATGGAGAGGCTGAGTGTGATTCCCACACCGGAGCGGAAGGACATCGGTATCCTGAGCGTGGGCAATTCCGAGGAGGTCAATCAGGCCTTTAGAGATTGCGAGAATCTCCTGGTGAAGACCGAGGCTGATTACAGGGCTGATTTTAAGAATTTTGTCCGCAAATTCAAGATGTGGTGCGGCAATCTTGAGATAGAGCCAGATTTTGAGACCATGGATATGGTCGAGGAAACGGGAGTGGTCACTGTCAGAACCTCTGCCAATAACAAAGGTGCTTTCCGGGGCACGGAGGAGCACAAGGTGGGCTATTTTGCTTACTATAACAAAGATACTTTTGACAAGGGTCCGGCGCCCCTGCTTGTAGGCTTTCATGGTGGTGGCGATTCCGCCATGTTCCTGACCTTTGTCTCCGGCTGGTACGAGATTGCACACAGATACGGTTTTCTGTATGTTGCCATTGAGAATCACCAGAATGTGACGGCTACAGAGGCGGTGGAGGTGATTGAGCATCTGAAAAAGAGGTATTCCATTGATGAACATCGCATCTATGGAACCGGCTTTTCCATGGGCAGCGGCAAGACCTGGGATTTGTTCCAGGAATGCCCTTCCGTCTTCGCGGGGCTTGCACCTACCAGTGCTTTGTTCCCTGTGAAAAACAATCCCTTCAGTCAGCCGCTGAACGGGGAAATAAATCATTCAGTGCCGGTTCCGATTTTTTATTCCGGTGGGGAAAAATCTCATCTGCCGGAGCTGCCCTTCCAGGCAGAATCCGCCCTGGAAAGAATCCGGTATGCAGCAGAGGTCAATCGTCTCAAAGAGAAGTTTGATGTCAGCTACGAGGAGAAGGACAGTTGGGCAGATTCTATTTGGGGTGTTTCCGGGGATCGCGTGGAGAAGGTTTACGATGAGTCGCGGGGAAGCTGCCTGACCATTCATTATTTTGACAGTGAAGACGGCGTATGCAGGACGGCATTTGCCAGCGTCAGCGGCCAGGTTCACGAGTGCAGACATCATAGCTGTGAGAATGCATGGAAGTTTATTTCTCAGTTTACGAGGGAGTAAACACAAAGTACAAATCAACATAAGGTGAGGAACGGGAAATGCGAGATTTTACATATTACACGCCAACCAAGGTGGTCTTTGGCAGAGGAACGGAAAATCGTGTCAGCGAGCTGGTGAAGGAATTCGGCGGCAGAAAGCTGTTGCTTCATTATGGCGGAGGAAGTGTGATCCGATCGGGACTGCTGGACAGAGTAAAGAGGATTCTGGAGGAAGAAGGTATCCCTTATGTATGTCTTGGAGGAGTGGTGCCCAATCCCAGGCTGTCCCTGGTATATCAGGGAATCGAACTGTGCCGGAGGGAAGGCGTGGATTTCATCCTGGCAGTGGGCGGCGGAAGCGTCATTGATTCAGCCAAGGCTATCGGTTATGGTGTGACCAATGAGGGTGATGTCTGGGATTTCTTTGAAAAGAAGAGAAAGGCAAAGGGGTGTCTTCCCCTTGGTGTGATTCTGACCCTTTCCGCTACGGGCAGTGAGATGAGCAGTTCCTGTGTCATTACCAAAGAGGAGGGATGGCTGAAGAGGGGCTACAGCAGTGACTATGCCCGCCCCGGATTCGCCATTCTGAATCCCGGGCTGACCATGACACTGCCGGAATATCAGACCTCCTGCGGTTGTACGGATATTATGATGCATACCATGGAACGGTATTTTTCCGCCGTAGGAAATATGGAGCTAACGGACCGGCTGGCAGAAGGTCTGCTGTGTACTGTGATGGAGAATGCGCGGATTCTGCTGCGAGAACCGGACAATTACGAAGCCAGGGCAGAGGTGATGTGGGCGGGAAGCTTAGCCCATAATGGGCTGACGGGCTGCGGAGGCGACGGCGGAGACTGGATGCCCCATAAGCTGGAGCACGAAATCGGCGGAATGTTCGATGTGGCTCATGGCGCAGGACTGGCAGCTGTCTGGGGAAGCTGGGCCCGCTATGTGTACCGTGGCTGTCTGCCCAGGTTCAAAAGCTTTGCCGTAAAGGTCATGAAGGTGTCTGAAGAGGGAAGTGATGAGGAAATCGCCTTGAGGGGCATTAAGGCCATGGAGGATTTTTACCGTGAGATAAAGATGCCTGTTAGCTTAAAAGAGCTTGGCATTACCCCAAGCGAAGAAGAGCTGAAGGAAATGGCGCATAAGTGTGCCCTTGGCGTTGGCGGAGCATCAGGCTCTGCCAGGGTACTCCGGGAAGGGGATATGTATGAGGTTCTGAAGGCGGCGCTCCGGTAGAAAGATTGAAAAAAGAGGGTATCCTTTTGGGATGCCCTCTTTTAAAACAGTTCGTTAATAATTGTTCATTCCTCGGTCACTTCAGCATCGGGAGCATTCTTCTTCACGGACTCGATGCCATTCTCACAGTTAGCCAGTGTTTTGTAGCCCTCGCTGACTGCAATAACCTGACCATTGGTAGCCTTCAGACGGAAGCGGAACTCTCCGGCCTTGTCATTGTAAATCTCGAATTTAGGATTCTTCTCTACTGCGAAGCCTTCCTTGGTCTGATCCTCGACGGCTGCTACAGGAGCATTCTTTTTCACGGACTCAATACCGTTCTTGCAGGCTGCATCGCTGTTGTAAACCTCAGAGGTAGCGATAACCTGACTTGAAGCCTTATCACATTTTACAAACTGCGTAGAAAGGAGCTTTCCGGAATCTCTGATTTTTAATACATACAGAGTACATACATTGTCACACAACAATTCATTTAATAAATTCATTTTTAAGACTTCTATCAAAAAGGCTTTTTAATATACTTTTGGGTTCTTTTTCCTCATGTACAATTTGATAAACCGCCTCACAAATCGGCAATTCTACACCATAGGCTTTTCCTAAATTTCTAATAGCCTTTACCGTATAATATCCTTCCGCAAGTTGATTGTATGTTTTTCCTTGCACAATATTTTTCCCAAAACAAAGGTTATGACTATGTTCGGAAAATAAAGTTGCTTCATAATCACCCAAATGACACAATCCATAGACTGTGCTTGCTTTTCCGCCCATTGCTATAATAAGCCTCGCAACCTCACTAGTTCCTCTTGCCATTAATGCACCCTTCAAAGAAGACAAATCTAACCCTTCTAACATGCCAGCCGCTATTCCAATAACATTTTTGGCGGCTGCCCCTATTTCATTTCCAATCAAATCAGTACCATAATAGAAACGAATTAATTCGCTAGAAAAGTTACGGATTAGTTCGTCCTTAATCAACTCATCATTGCTGTCAATTACCATACAGTTAGGAATTCCTCTATAAAATTCCTGTACATGTCCCGGTCCTAACCACACTGCAATTTTATTGCTATGTTCCAAAGTGTCAGATGCAATTTGAGATAACCGGCGTCCGGTTTCAATTTCTATCCCTTTCATACATAATACAATAGTTTTTCCTTGCAGAAACTGATTAGCTAATTCATGTACAACTTCTTGTAACTTTTGAGCACTTACTGAAATAATAATATAGTCAGCCTTGTCTAATTCTTTATATGAAGTAGTTAAATTTATGGTTTCCGGTAGCGACAAATATTGATTCTTTCTTGTTTCCAATAATTTTTTCATATTGTCAGATTGTTCTCTACCATACAAAGACACTGCGTGTCCTATTTTATCTAAATACCATGCAATAAATGTCCCCCATCTTCCACAACCGATAACAAATACATTTTTTACACTCTTATTTTTCTCCGGAAATACTATTTCCTTTTGAAACTTTATGTTTGTCAAGTCGGCCTTGATGATATCATTGATAGATATTCCATATATTTCAGACAAATTCATTAATATTTCTATATCCGGTATTGTTATTCCGGTTTCCCATTTCGAAACGGCCTGTCTGGTTACACCAACTCTAACTGCAAGTTCTTCTTGTGTTACACCATAATATTTACGAAGTTCTGACAAATACTTTCCTATATCCACCGCATTCATATTTCTAACCTCCATATATAGTTTATCATATTTTTTACTACTAAGACAGCAACTTAAAAGAGCATTTTTCCCAATTATGCAAACATACGCCTCTGCCCTTTATCAACTAGTCCTTACCATGTCCTTAATATTCTCCTTATTTTCTCAAATTGCGAATATCTTCTTTTCCTCACTAGTCCGCATAACGTTTAGAAAATTTGACAATATTTGCAAATACATTAAAATTCCTTCAAAACGTCCAATGATGTCACTTTCTCAACTAGTCCAACCTACGCCTGCCTTTTTCATACCATTTCTGCATTTTGCACAATACCTCTCAAATTTTGCATTTCCTTCCGGCTTTCTCACTAGTCATACAAACGCCTCAAAATCATTTTTCAGCCACTTTCTCGACTTCTCATTCGTTATTTTCACTAATACTTCTTCCGGTACTCCCGCAAAATAAATTTCCGCAACTACTACAAACAATATATTTGTCATCACTTTTTTCACTGAAACCAACACAGACCCCACCTCAATTATTTTTTCAAAAACCTTGTTTTTTACTGCTTTTTGCCGCTTTTCCACAGTAAAAAATGCCTCATGTGGCTTTTCTCCGGTTTTGCCCATTTTGACAGTTTGAATCCACGCAACGCCTCATCAAAATTTTCAACTAGTCTGTTTCATGTATGTAAAATCTACTCCTTTCTCACGTCGGAGCAATACTTCCAATTTTCCTAACTAGTCTGCTTTACGCATAAAGAATTCGGTTCTTTTTCGATTTAAACCTAAATTCATTTTGTCAACTAGTCATAAACACGCTTAGTGATTACTATTTCAACAAATGTCTGTTTGTTTATTCGTCATATTAATATGTGTTTCCAAAAATAATATAAAAAATTTTAGCAAAAACCCTTGACATGACCTTATGTGCCAAAAACACATTTACCCCTACTACGTCTATTAGAATTACACATTCACTTCTCCACGCCTCTGCACTTTTACAGAATTAGGCACTTTTACCCCATATGCTATACTGAAAAAAAGTACTTTTTGAGGAAAGGAGGCAGAAATATCTGTCGCATTTATTGCACATGGATATTCCGTATAGCATTATGGAACAACAGTATAATTTCAGCGAAGATAATAATTTCAACTTGCCTTCTCTCCTATCGGATGATACACTCAGCCTATCAGAGATTTCGGAAAAAGTACTGTATATGAAAAAGAAACAGGAAATTGAACGGAAATATAAAGAGAAAATCAAAACAAGAAAGGACGGCAGACAATACTACATTTATATCAACCGCAAACAATATACCTCTACAAGCTATGAAGGATTATTGACGGTATTATATGAGTTGGAATATGGCAGAGCAACCTCATCCCTTGCAGACCTATATCCGGAATGGATGATATGGCGTAGGGATTGCTCTCCGGTATGTGACAAGACCTTGAAAGAGAACTCCCACAACTGGAACTCCTATCTCAAGGACAATCCCATATCGCAAATTCCTTTAGTAGACTTAACGCCGAAAGACTTTGTCCGTGTGTTCCGACAATGGACAAAAGACAGACAACTGACACGGAAGAAGTTCAACAATATCAAGAGCCTTATCAACGGTATTTATTATTACGCCATTGAAGAAGGGATTGTAACACACAATCCGGTAAAGGACATCAGCAGCCGCAATTTTACTTTTAAGGCGGTAAATCGTTCTGATGATGTATTTACTCTTGATGAGAGAAAGAAACTGCTTGCACACCTTACCGGAAACGATGATATGTATTCCTTGGCAATACAGCTTGACTTTCAGCTCGTGGCTCGTATCGGAGAACTTCTATCCTTACGTTGGAGCGACATTGAGGGCGATAATCTCCACATTCAGTCACAGTTAATTACCGAACGGAAAATGAATGATGACCTGACCTTCAGCAAGCGGAAGCATGTAAATGTAGACCATGTAAAAGGAAATACAGACCACGGCTTTCGTTATCAACCGCTTACCGCAGAGGCATTGCGATTGATAGAGAAAATCAAAGAGCAGAATCCGGACGGAGAATTTATTTTGATGAAGGGCGGCAGACAGTTAAACGCCAACTCTTTCAACCGGTGGCTGAAACGTTACTGTGAAGAATGCGGCGTTCCGGTGCGTTCAAGTCATAAAATAAGGTTCTGCACAGCCTCTATACTGTATTCCAATGGAATGGACTTGCCTACCCTACAACGGCTCTTAGGGCACTCTACCGCTGTTATGAGCATGCACTATCTAAGGCGTGTAACGCCCACAACCGATACCGCCGCAATTATGACTTCGGCACTATCTTAACGTACTCTGTATCGTACATACACGTACATACAAATTCCACCGCACAAAAAAATAGAGAAAACATTGAATTTATCAGTGTTTTCTCCATTCTTTAGATACTGCTGGTGGCCGGACCGTTTCCGGCCTTCAGGTCAAATTTAACGCCGGTGTTAGTCTTTTTCATTACAAATTTTCCCATGTTCTTGTCCTCCGTATAGAATTTAAGATACTTAAATTTTAAACTTATCTCAAAAATAATTCAACCATATATTCTGTTTTCCGTATTGATTTCTGATGTTTATTCCCGGTGAAACTCCGCCAATTCCGTTTCGGTTTCCAGAATTCTTTCCAGCAGACTTTCCTGCTGTGCTTCCTCAGCATCAAGCTGTTTTTGAATCTCCATCAGCTTCTCAAAATCTGTTGACAGGGCAGGATCTACCAGCTGCAGCTGTAATTCCGCTGATTTCTGCTCGCTTTCCTCCAGCTGTCGCTCATATTTTTCCAGCTGCTTTTCCAGCCGGGAGCGAATCTTACCGGGATTATAGTAGGCCTTCTTGTCAAATACGTCATCCAGGGTAGGGGCGTTTTTGGCAGTACTTTTTTGTGCAGGAGCGGGGGAGGGGGGATTGGACAGTGCAGCGGTCATGGAGTCACGGTGCTCCAGGTATTCTTCGTAGTTGTAGGGATACTGAGTCACATTGTCCATGCCAAAATCCAGAATGCCGGTGGCTATCTGTCGGATGAAATATCTGTCGTGGGACACGAAGAGAACGGTTCCGCCGTAGCTTGCCAGCATTTTTTCCAGAGCTTCCTTGCCTGCCATGTCCATATGGTTGGTAGGCTCGTCCAGGATGAGCAGGTTAGGCCTGGTACGAAACATTTTGCAAAGCGCCAGGCGCACCTTTTCGCCGCCGGAGAGCTGTCCCATTTTCTTTTCGACCTCCTCCTGGGAAAAGAGGAAGCTGCCCAGTGCACTTCTCACTTCCTCGCGAAGCATATCCGGGTATTCCTGCCAGAAGTTGTCCAGAACCGTCTGTTCCGGGTCAGCGTCGTTGATAACGGCTTTCTGCTGGTCAAAATAGCCCCACTCCACGTTCGTGCCAAAGGCAAAGTCTCCGCCCAGTGCGGGCAGGATACCTACCAGTGTTTTCAGGAGAGTGGATTTGCCTTTGCCGTTTTCACCGATGATGGCAAGTCTTTCTCCCTTCATGAGACGGAAAGAGACCCGGCTCAATTCCATATCATAGCCGATACTAAGGTTCTTCACGGAGAGTACCTCGGACCAGCTCTCGATGCGGGGAGTGAAGTTGGCTTTGAAGGTCTTGGTGTCGAAATGTCGGGGTTTTTCTATTTTAACCATGTGTTCGATGGCCATCTGTTTGGAGCGGGCGGCTGCAACCTTGGTAGGAGTGTTTTTCCACTTTTCAATCCATTCTGTCAGACGTTTGATTTCTTTCTGCTGTTCCTCGTAATCCCTTTCCTGCTTTTCCAGATTTTCTTCCTTCTGGCGAACGAAGGCAGAGTAGTTACCTGGATAGCGTTTGATGTGGTGATACTCAATTTCGTAGGTGACATCGATAATACGATCTAAAAACATACGGTCGTGGGACACAATTACGACAGATTTGTCATATTTTTTTAAATAATCCTCCAGCCATTCAATGGTCGGCAGATCCAGGTGGTTGGTGGGCTCGTCCAACAGCATGATGTCCGGTCTGCTGAGGAGCAGTTTGATGAAGGCAATCTTGGTCTGCTGTCCTCCGGAAAAGCTTCCGATGGGGCGCTGTAAGTCCTCCGGGGCAAAGCCAAACTGCCGGAACATAATCTCCATCTCCCGGCGCCAGTGGTAGCCGTTGAGGGCTTCCATTTTCTTTTGAAGCCGGTCATATTCGGAGTACAGATTCTGGTCTTCCTGATACTGAAGCTGTTCTTCAATTTCTTTCATCCTGGCTTCGCAGGCAAAAATTTCCGCAAAAACTTTCTTGATCTCGTCTTCTACTGTGATTTCACCGTCGGGGAAGCTGATTTGCCGCAAAAAACCGATTTCCTGTCTGCCTGCCATGGTGATACCACAGCTTTCGTCACTGTCCGGATTGCTCATGTGAAGATCGCCCGCAATAAGTTTGAGGAGGGTGGTCTTGCCACAGCCGTTTCTGCCTACGATGGCTATCTTTTCTTTGTCATGAATTTCAAAATTGATGTCGTTTAATATTTTGTACGCGCCGTATTCCACGTCGGCGTGTCTGATCTGGTATCGCATGATAAATCTCCTGATATTTCCTGTGTTCAGGTCATTTTATATAGTTACCATTCTATCAGATATTTGTCCGGGACTCAATCCCTAAGTGATTTGTAGGGTGTTTTGATAGATTACCCCTCTTTTTTCTTGTATCTGATACATGACTTTTATAATGAAATATGTTATACTGGATATGGTTTGTACCGGCGTCAGTCCGGTATGGGAAGAGAGGACCTGCAGAAGGACGTATGTGTGGGATGCCATCAGGGAAAAAATCCATGGGGGAGATTCATTTAACCCGGGGAAGTATGTGGAAGAATTTGTTCGGGTTTTCTCTGCCATTTCTGCTTTCCTCCTTTTTACAGACCTTCTATGGTCTGGCAGATTTGTTTATTGTTGGGCAGTTCAACGGTGCTGATACCATAACGGCAGTATCCGTAGGCAGTCAGATCATGCACATGCTGACGGTGGTGATAGTGGGACTTGCCATGGGAACCACGGTTTCCCTAAGTCATGCCGTGGGGGCGGAAAAGCAGGACAGGATTGCAGAGGTTCTGGGAAATACACTGATAATGTCTGCGATTTTTGCGGCAGTTCTCACGGGAGTCCTTGTTTTATCGGTGAATCCCGTTGTGGCTGCAGTTTCTACACCTGTAGAGGCGGTGAGTCAGACGAAGGAGTATCTCCTTGTATGTTTTCTGGGGGTTCCCTTTATTGTAGCTTACAATGTGATCAGCAGCATTTTTCGCGGTCTTGGGGATTCGAAGACGCCTATGTATTTTGTGGCTGTTGCAGGAGTCATAAATATTATTTTGGATTATGTTTTGGTTGGTCCGCTGGATATGGGAGCACAAGGCGCTGCCATTGCTACCGTCACATCTCAGGCCTGCAGCGTGATTCTGGCTCTGTTTGTCATGGGGAAAGGTAAAAACCGTATCAAGCTTTCCCTAAGAGATTGTCGCCTGAAAAAGGACACTATGGGTGTAATTTTGAGAGTGGGCCTGCCCATTGCCTGCCAGGACGGATTTATACAGATTTCCTTCCTGGTGATTACTGCAATTGCGAACGGACGCGGAGTGGAGGTAGCAGCGGCGGTGGGAATTGTGGAGAAGATGATCTGCTTCTTATTCCTGGTACCATCTGCCATGCTGTCGTCGGTGTCTGCGATTGCAGCTCAGAACGCAGGCGCGGGAAAGCACGATAATGGCAGGTTGGTTCTGAAGTATGGAATCGGAATCAGTGTCGTCTTCGGTATGAC
>SAMEA3663280__coassemble_442_pt1 | contig 15082 bp, 20 predicted proteins | sample SAMEA3663280__metabat2_low_PE_020 | metagenome-assembled genome bin SAMEA3663280 (sample SAMEA3663280) | pig gut metagenome | biome: pig gut; feature: pig-associated habitat; material: faeces | place: China | collected 2013
CATTGAGTTAGTTAAAAAGCAACATGAGAAAGCAAAACATATTTTAATTGAAAATCGGGAAAAACTGGATGAACTAGCGAAATTTCTCTATGAAAAAGAGACGATTACCGGTGATGAATTCATGAGCATTTTAAATAGCTAACTCATTATGTTGGGATATGATAAGATAGGCGTCTAATGCAAAGGTTCAAGAGACCGGAAAACACAAAAGAAATAAAAGAACAATTGGAAATTGTTCCTGTGGAAGAAATTAAGGATGTATTAAAACTCACGGGAATTATAGATGAAGAACGTAAGGAGATGATTTGAGTGTATCAGAATCTTATCTTGGATTTCTCGGGTGCTCATTCATATCTAAAAGAGGGAGTGAAAACCGAGAAAATAGCGTATATTGATTGTACGGATATTACCGAAGCGAATATGTACTGTTCCGAAACTGCTGAACGAGATATTAAACGTAAAATTGCAAAATATGGTTATAGAGGGATTCATTTTCTTGACTCAGGTAACTACCACTATGTGACCAAATTTTTTTGGAACAGATAAAAGAACCCTTTTCGCTGGTTTTGTTTGATTATCATGATGATATGAGACACAAGGCATTGTACGAATTTTCAGACTGTGGGAGCTGGGCCAGAGATATTCTTCTGAATCATCCGTATTTGCAACAAATGATTATTATTGGCCCGGAACAAAAACAGGCAGATGCGTTAAGTAATATAGAAGAAAGACTGGTCTGTATAAGCATTCAGGAATTAGAGAATGAAAAAGCAGAAAAAAAGTTAGAAAAGATTAAAAAGAATATTCCAGTATACATATCGATTGACAAAGATGTGTTATCAAATTCATATGCAGTGACAAATTGGAATCAGAGAAGAATGTCATTAGAAATGCTGGAAAATGTTTTAACCTTGTTTTTATTAAACGATAATGTCATGGGTGTAGATATCTGTGGAGAATATTCGCTCACAGATGGTACTTTTCGGGATTATATGAATGCTGAAAAGGTTAATAAGTATGCAAATAAAGAGTTGTTTTACTATATCCGTTCATTTATTCAATGATGGATATGTCAAGGCGGAAAAGGAGATTAGATTATGAATAAGCAGGAGATTACATTAAATCAGAAAGGAAAAAGCTTGGAAATATACCCTTATGAGCATCATGCAAAGTATTATGAAACAGATCAGATGGGGATTATTCACCATTCCAACTATATCAAATGGATGGAAGAAGCCAGAATGAATCTGATGGAACAGATTGGCTTTGGTTACAAGCAGATGGAAGCACTGGAGATTATCAGTCCGGTGGTTTCAATCAGTGTAGATTATGTCAGCATGGTCCGTTTCGATGATACAGTAGTGATTGAAACACGTATTACAAAATACAACGGTGTAAAAATGGAATTGGAATATGTGATGTATGATAAAACATCTGGGGATAAAAGAGCTACGGCAAAGAGTAGCCACTGCTTCCTGAACCGAAGCGGAACTCCGATATCCTTAAAGAGAATGTATCCGGAACTGGATACTAAGTTTTTTGAACTTAGGGGAGATGCTTATTAAAATATGTATCCGGAACCAGATACTAATTTTTTGAATTGCGAGGTAATTCCGCATAGAAGGACAGGGTTGTTACAATATTAGTGTGGCAACCCTGTCTGATTAATTGGACTATTTTTTGTTCAATAAAGATAAGAACTTTTTTAGGATAGGATTGTTTCCAGTATCTTTATAGAAAACACCGTAAGAAATAGTGTTAGTACTCTTTAGCATAGAGGATAATCAAGCCGAGCAGGTGAGAGGCCTGTGATTGGGTGGCAAAGCACCATAACGAAACCAGTTTTCGGACATTATGGAGAAATCTTTGATGCAAAGGTTTCTCTTTTTCGTTAAAGAAAATAATTTAGGACGTATTTACTTTCGTGCTAATATGTAATACAATATTAGTACGAAAGGAAGTAATGGCATGACACAGAGTGAACAAATTGAAAAACTGATTACAGCCAATGGTGGAATGATTCAGACATCACAGATTACAGATGTGGGGATTTCAAAAACGGCACTTTACCAATATGTAAAAGCAAATGATATGGAGCAAATTTCACATGGCGTTTATGCCACAAAGAACACATGGACGGATGTGATGTATTTGGTGCATCTTCGATGCAAGCAGGCAGTATTTTCTCATGAAACAGCACTCTTTTTACATGATTTGACAGATAGAGAACCACTGGAGTATGAGATTACCGTAAAGACCGGGTACAATCCGTCAAAGCTAAAAGACGATGGTATTAAGGTATATACAATTAAAAAGGAACTGCATAGAGAAGGGATTATTACAATGCAGACATCTTTTGGACATTTGGTACCTGTCTATAATATGGAGAGAACTATCTGTGATATCATCAGAAATCGGAATAATACGGAGATACAGACATTCCAAACTGCATTGAAGCAGTATGCAAAGCGAAAAGACAAAAATCTGCGATTGCTTATGCAGTATGCGGCAGAATTCCATGTAGATAAAATCTTGAGGCAATACTTTGAGGTACTGTTATGATAAAAACGGCTAAACAGTTAAAAGACTTAATTTGAAACCTGTCAAAAAAGAAATCCTCAGATGCACAGATTTTGATGAGAAATTATATGATGGAACGTTTCCTGGAGCGGATTTCCCTTTCACAATATCAGGATAAATTTATCTTGAAGGGTGGTATGCTGGTGGCAGCGATGGTTGGATTGGATGCTCGCGCTACTATGGGAACTTATATATGCTTTGACTTCTTGCTCGAAATGCCTTGGTATAGTTTTTTCATGCTTGAATATAATATATTATTGACATTGGTTCGGTTAACCGATATATTATAGTAAAAGGAGGGAAAGCTGATGATTGTAAATGACTTACTTGAAAAAGAAAATATGTCAAGATATCGCTTAAGCAAGGAAAGCGGCGTAGCAATGACTACTATTACAGATATCTGTAGTGGAAAAGCTGATCTTGATAAATGCGCAGCTGGAACTTTATATAAGATTGCTAAGGTTCTTGGTGTGACAGTTGATTCTATACTAGAGAATAATGTGATAGAAAAGGTGGATTATAGATGTTCTTTTGAAACCTTTAAGAGTAATACATGCCATCATGTAAAAGATATGGGAGACATTGACTTCATCATTGAAACACTTGAGGCAGATGAGATACGTAAATTATATGAACGTAGTTGGTATAGAGAAGCCTTATATTTGTTGGCGATGATTGATTATCTGTCCAGAATGAATAATCTTCCTCTTTGCACGAATTATAATGATATTCGTTCCAAAAAACTTGAGAAGCCATATTTCCCTGCAGGTGTTGTAGTATCATATGCAGCAACAGGGGATGAAAGCATAAAAGAAAAGGCATTGGCGAACGCTATACCTGAATTTCTACGATTTAATATCGTAGAAAGCGAGGTGCGAAATGTCTGCTGATAAGCCTTTTACAAAAGAAAATCTGGATAGCTATCTAAAGGAATTGGCGAAGGAGTTTCGTAAAAAGAATGGTACTAGAATGCCTGCTGAGATTATACTTATTGGAGGGGCATCCATTCTTATCAATTATGGTTTCAGAGAAATGACTTATGATATGGATGCAATTATCAAGTCATCAGGGGCAATAAAGGAAGCGATTAACATAGTTGGAGACAGATTGGGACTTCCGGTTGGATGGTTAAACACAGACTTTGTTAATACGAATTCATATACACCGAGATTGGCGGAACATTCAAAGTACTATAAGACCTTTTCGAATATACTGCAGATAAGAACAGTATCTGCTGAGTATCTGGTAGCCATGAAACTTATGGCAGGTCGCCAATATAAGAATGATTTATCAGATATAATAGGTGTATTGATTGAGCAAGAGGAACGAGATGAGCCACTGAACTTTGAAAAAATTCAGCAGGCTGTAGTCAATTTATATGATTCATATGACAAGATACCAGAAGCTTCCCGAACCTTTATAGAAGCTGTTTACAAGAAAGAAGACTTGCATGAATTTTACAAGCAGTGCAGAGAACTTGAACAGGAAAATAAAGATGTTCTAGTTGGATTTCAGGAGGATTATCCAGGTGTACTTAATGGCGACAATCTTGCTGATATCTTGAAAGCTGCAAAGGCTAAAAAGAAACAATAAATAAGATGCATTTTGATATATTTCGGAATGGTGACAAATCAGATATGAAATGAGAATTCACTACAAGGATTGTGAAGAGATAGAGTCTATACGAAGATTTCGATTGCAAATAAGCTTGGGATGGATAAAAGTGAACTTGAGACTATTCTTGATGGAGTCGTTATTGACCAAGAGCTATTTGAGAGTGATATTATACAAATACTTGGTTTGCCTTATTGATCGTGTTAAAAGATTTAATATTGTAAGGAGCAGTTGGTACAACTTAGATTTGCAGGTAACAATAGATTATTTGCATACTTTATGAAGCTGAATGAATTTGCAGCATAGTGATTGATTTTTGAGGGAGAGTGGCCGCTTAGCTTGCTCTCCCCTTTTCATAGGAGATGACAGATATGATTTATATAACAGGAGACTGCCACGCTGATTTTAGCCGCCTTAGTACAGATAATTTTCCCGAGCAAAAAGAAATGACAAAGGATGATTATGTGATTATCTGCGGTGATTTTGGTGGTGTGTGGAATAAAGATACAGAAAGTCCCAGGGAAAAATGGGATATGGAGTGGCTTGATAGCAAGCCTTTTACGACATTGTTTGTCGATGGTAATCATGAGAATTTTGACAGACTTTATACCTATCCGGTTGAGGAATGGCATGGCGGCAAGGTTCATAAGATTCGCGATTCTGTGATTCATCTGATGCGCGGCCAAGTATTCGAAATTGATGGTAAATCCTTTTTCACGTTTGGTGGAGCAAGTAGCCATGATATTCAGGGAGGCATTCTTGAACCGGATGCGCCTGATTTTAAGTCACAGAAAAAGAAACTGGATATGGGATGGCAACCTTACCGCATTAACCATATCAGCTGGTGGGAGAGAGAACTTCCAACGAAGGCGGAAATGGCAGAGGGACTTGAGAATCTTGAAAAGTATGGCAATGAAGTTGATTTTATCGTCACACATTGTTGCTCATCATCGACACAGGCTTTATACAGTGGCGGTATGTTTAAGCCAGATATTCTGACAGATTATCTGGAGACGGTTCGACAAATCGCGACATTCAAAAAGTGGTTTTTTGGACATTACCATGACAATAGAAACATTAATGCAGAAGAGATTCTTCTGTATGAACAGATAATAAGAATCTCTTAGGAAGAGGAAAATGAAGAAAAGGATTAATTCAGTTATATATACTAAAGGTAAATTTGGAAAAGGATGGAGAGAAACGTGTGATACGGACAATCCATTTTTGTATTCACATGGTAGATATCCTACGAAGATAACAGTTGAGGATCTTCCCGAGGACTATCTTAAAATTCATAGCCGCGTTATTTGGTATATGCAAGGCTATCTTAAAACTTCAGGAATTGTCGATATGAAATATACCTGGATGAAAGAAAATCATCTGTTTAAGGACGATTATATCTATATATCATATAAGGAACCGTTGCAGGCAGAGAAAAACTCGTGGGGACATATTAAATATACGAATTACGATGTATGTGTTTGCGGAAACGATATTGTCGATATAGTACTTGCAGCTGAAAAGTATTCGGGATTTGATACTACAGAGGTACGCACTGAGATAGAAAAGAAGCGAGTATGGCTTAGGGATAATGAGCCGGAAGAGTATGCCCGTGCAGTAGGCGAAGATGAAGATATTTTTACTTTGTGGAAAAAGAAAGGTTACGTTTAGGAGGGTTTATTATGCGCTATTATATTTCGGACCTTCATTTCTACCACGCCAATATGAACACTAGAATGGATAAGCGTGGTTTTGAGTCAGTTGAGGCGATGAATGAGTACATGATTTCTCAGTGGAATAAAAAAGTTCGAAAGAATGATGAAGTAGTAATTCTTGGAGACTTTTCTATAGATAAAGGCGAGAAGACGAATGAACTTCTTCGCAGACTCAATGGCAGAAAGTATCTTATTATAGGTAATCATGACAGGTTTCTGAATGATAAGGATTTTGACAGGAGCCTGTTTAAGTGGATTGAGCCGTACAAGGAACTCAATGATAACAAGCGAAAGATAATTTTGTTACACTACCCGGTATTCTGTTATGACGGGCAATATCGCGTGAATGAACAAGGAGAACCCAAGGCTTATATGCTGTACGGCCATGTTCATAATACATATGATGAAATTTTGGTAAATCATTTTATAAATGAAACAAGAGAGCAGAAGCGTCTTGTGTATCGAGCGAGTGAAGCACGTCCAATTCCTTGTAATATGATTAACTGTTTTTGCATGTTTTCAGATTACATGCCACTTACGCTTGATGAGTGGATTGAACTTGATAGGAAGCGAAGGACAACCATTCCGGAGCCAAGCGAATATCAGGATAACTGGATGGAAGATTTGGATGAAAATCCGTAAAAAGTATAAAATCGGTATATTTTCGGTATAAAATCGGTATATTTCGAGTATTTTTTTCTTGAAATTCATGTGTTATATTTATAATGCACCAAGAAATGAGCCAAACACAAACGGCCACCTTCTCCGGTGCATTTTCTTTTGCAAAAGAATACGGGCAAATGAAGCGTCAGCTTGTGACTTAATGGTCATGAGTCTGGCGCTTTTCTTATGCCTGTAAATGCCGGGTGACGATTCGGCTGACACAACTAATTTGATAAAAGAAAGAAGAGGTACTTGAAAATGGATTTTGAAGATTTCAAAGAAAAGTTCGTTGAGGATGTTAAGGAATCTCTCTACGGACGTGGTGCTGAAGATGTGAATATCAGTACTACAAAGGTTGATAAGCTTAATGAAAGCTATGATGCAATGACAGTAACACCTGTTGGCAGCAACATTGGTGTGAACCTCAGCATTGATCGCTTCTATGAGGCAATGGATCACGGTGTTTCTTATGATGAAGTTGTAAACCGAGCAACAAACACTGTTATGGACGCTCTTGAGAATACTCCTGCAGTTGATGTTGCGACGCTTACTGATTATGAACTTATGAAGGACAAGCTGGTTATGGAAGTTGTTTCTGCTGAAACAAATGCTGACATGCTTGCAAAGATTCCTCACAAGGATATCGAAGACATGGCGGTTGTTTACAGGTTTGTAATTAATTCGGATGAATCAGGAAGAGCATCAGTGCTTGTAACCAATCAGATGCTTGAGACTATGGGAGTTACTCCTGAACAGCTTCATGCTGATGCTCTTGAGAACTCACCTGAGCTTAAGCCTCCGGTAATCAAGGGAATGACTGAAGTTCTCGCAGAAATGATGGGAATGACTCAGGACGACCTTGCACAGATGGGAATGGCTCCCGGTGTTGATGAGCAGATGTTTGTAGCAACTGTTCCTGATAAGGTTCATGGTGCAGGCATCATTGCCTATGAAGGTTTTATGGATCAGGCCTCAGAGAGAATCGGTGGCGGAGACTTTTACATCCTTCCTTCAAGCCTTCATGAAATCCTCATTGTTCCTGACAACGGACAGATGAGTCTTAAGGATCTTGAAGCAATGGTGAGAGAAGTAAATGCCACTCAGGTTGCTCCTGAGGATAAGCTTACCGACAATGTTTACCACTATGACAGCCAGGACAAGGTGTTCGAGCTTGGTGAGAAGTTCATTGAACGTCAGGCTGCTAAGGAAGCCGGTATCGAAGGCAGGGAAGAAAAAGGATCCGTGCTCGGTGAATTAAAGGCTAAGAAGGACGAAGTTGCTAAGGCAAACCCTGCAAAGGATACCATTGAGAAAGGCACAAAAGCCAAGGGCGGCGACGCTCTCTAAGAAACAATAAGGCAATGAATATGGCGTCAGCTACTAAGTGAACCTTAGTAGTTAGGCGCCTTTTCTTATGCCAAAAATCAGAGATTAGCAGAGAAACAGGAGGAAATAAAATGTCTGTAGAATTTAATAAAGCAAAAACAACAGGAGTTACAGGAAGCTATAACGGTTCAGTGATTGGAAAGAAGGAGCCTTTACCTCACCCGGTGAATTGCCAGAATGAGTGTCCGTATGGATACGGCAGAGCCTTCTGTTTCCCTTGCTATAAAAAGATCATGAGTGAGCATAATGCAGCAAAGAAGCAGGCTGCTAAGCAGGGAGAGTAAAGCATGAACTTCGACTACTTTTATGGAGAGCAGTCGGAACAATATGCATTCTATAGGACGCCAAAAGTTTTCTATACGGATGAAAGATTTCGGAGGCTTTCCTCGGATGCAAAGATTTTATATGGGATTCTGCTTGATCGAGTTGGATTGTCATCCAAGAATGGATGGCGTGATGAAGAGGGCAGAGTATTTGTTTATATGACCGTGAAGAGTATTGAAGAAGCTATGGGCTGTGCTCATCAAAAAGCATGTGGGCTTCTTGCAGAGCTTGAAGAGTTTGGACTGATTGAAAGACAGAAGCAAGGACTTGGTAAGCCTGCCAGAATATTTGTGAAGAACTTTGTCCAGGTATGGAATTCATACTTACAGACGTATGAAAATCATACTTCTGGTGGTATGGAAATCAGCACTCCGGAAGTATGCAAATCAGCAGCTAATAATACTGATAGTAATAATACTAATAATTATAAAACCAATCTTATCTTATCTGCAGATTGCGATATCGATGAGAGAGAACAGTATCGCCGGTATTTTAGAGCTCATTTGGAATATGACATCCTGATGCAGGACTATCCATATGATAAGGAACTTTTAGAGGACATACTGGAGCTGATTGTAGATACGCTTTGTTCGAAAAAAGAGACTATCCGCATATGTGGGGATAACAAGCCTAGCAATGTGGTGAAGAGTGCCTTTATGAAGCTTAACGAAATGCATATAGCCTATGTTATTTCCTGCTTTACGGAGAACTCAACAGAGGTCAGAAACATTAAGCAGTATTTGTTGGCTACGCTATATAATGCGCCACTGACAATGAACGGATATTATACAGCGTTGGTCAATCATGATATGGCCACAGGAAAGATTTAGAGGAGATTAATCAGATTGAAGAATTAATAAAGGAGGAAAAGAAATTGAAGAGCAAAGTGAAGGTAAATATTAACATGGATCCCATCAATGACGGTGTTTTTTTTAACGATTCAGAGGAAAGGGAAAGTGAAAGAGATGTGTCAGGTATGATTCTGGCAACTAATAACAGCTATAAGTTACTGAACAACCAGGAAGCTACTGACTTACTTGTCCAGTTCGGAGCAATAAATGTCAGCTATTTTGTATTAGACGAGTTTGCATGCATTTATACCAACGATAAGGTGTTTGAAGTTGGTGGGCAGTCGTTTTTAGCTGGTAGTGTATTTGTCTTGAGAGAATCTGATGATGTTTTCAATCTTGGTCAGTTGGACGAAGTTGATATTCAGAATATTCTCAGTGGCATCGGAGATAGAATGGTGAATCTGGTAAATGGAGATCATACCTTCTCCGCAATCATGTTATAGGAGGGCAACTATGAGTAGAACTATACCAAGGGCATATGTAACCGCCGCATGGAGTAAGAATCGTGTAGAAGCAGAGGACCAGGCAAGGAAGTATTGCAGCGAGCTTGTAAAAGCCGGATACCTTCCGATTTGCCCGGTACTTGCTTTTAGCGGCGTAATCAGTGACACAGATCCTGATGCTGATAAGAAGCGAAGGGAGATGTCTGAGGATCTCTTAAAGAGAGCCCGATTCCTTGTTATCTGCGGAAATAAGACAAACGAGTCTGTCAGGGAGGATATCTCTGTGGCTAAGCGTGCAAAAGTAATAACCACTACTCTTGAGGGAGTCCTCGGATGTAGTTAGAAGGGAGGCTCAATTTGAACGAAGAAGTTGCAAATAAAACTGTGAATTTGGCTGTATCAAGTGCAAAGGTATCAGTCAGATTTTTTCTTCGTGCTTTGGCTAAAGCCTATCGGTCTCTTAAGCAAAAAGAAACTGTAAAAAAGCAAAAGAGGAATGTAAAAAAACAGATGAAAAAGAACGAACCTAAACACGGAAAACAGACAATCAAACAGCTGGTTAGACAGGGACAGGGCGTCAGCAGCATGGATGTGGGTGATTCCGGTATGCGAGATTTCAAGCGAATAGCCAATAAATATGGTGTTGATTTTGCTATCGTCAAGGATAAAACCGTAGATCCACCAAAGTATGTTACTTTTTTCAAGGCCAAGGATGCTGATGCGATTGGGCAGGTTCTAAAAGAATACACCGCCAAGCAGCTTAAGCGTAAGGGTAAGGCTCAGGCCAAGCAGGATAAGAAAAAGGATCGAGGCGAACGCGAAAGTGTTCTTAAGAAGCTTAAAATCTTCAAGGATAAGGCAAGCAAGACACCTAAGAAGGAAGTACAGAAAAAGAAGGAGCAGGTATTATGAGTTCAAAAGATATAAAGAAAAAAGTAATTCTCAACTTGCCCTATGTACTGATTGGTTTGGTTGCAACAAACCTTGGAGAGGCATGGAGGCTAACATCCGGCAGAAATGTATCAGAAAAGGTGCAGAGCCTGGTATTGGATGGATGCTTTGGACAGGCATTTTCAAATCCGCTTCCAAGCTTTGTACCACTTGATTTACTGATAGGTATTCTTATCGGTGGTGGTATCAGACTGGCGGTATATCTTAAGGGTAAGAATGCAAAGAAATTCAGACATGGTCAGGAATATGGCTCTGCCAGGTGGGGAACACGTGCAGATATAGAGCCATTTATGGACCCGGTATTTTCTAATAACGTGATTCTTTCAAGGACAGAAAGACTCACCATGAACAGCAGACCATCGCAGCCGAAGAATGCACGAAATAAGAATGTGCTGGTCGTAGGTGGTTCCGGTTCCGGTAAGACAAGATTCTTCATTAAACCGAATCTTTTACAGATGCATTCAAGCTACGTAGTTACTGATCCTAAGGGCACAGTAGTGAACGAAGTGGGAAATGCACTTGTGCAGAACGGTTATGTGATGAAGATTTTCAACACAATCAATTTTACAAAGTCCATGCATTATAACCCTTTTGCTTATATTCATGATGAGAAGGACATCTTAAAGCTTGTTACAACTCTGATTGCGAATACAAAGGGTGAAGGAAAAGGCGGAGATGAGTTCTGGGAGAAGGCAGAGAAGCTGCTCTATTCAGCATTGATTGGTTATATCCATTATGAAGCGCCTGAGGAAGAACAGAACTTTTCAACCCTGCTTGAGATGATAAACGCAATGGAGGTTCGTGAGGATGATGAGGAATTCAAGAATGCGGTAGATATGCTTTTTGATGAGCTCGCCGCAAGAGAGCCGGATCACTTCGCAGTAAGACAGTATGCAAAATATAAGCTTGCTGCCGGAAAGACGGCTAAATCAATTCTTGTATCATGTGGTGCAAGACTGGCGCCTTTTGATATTAAGGAATTAAGAGAAATAACTGCGTACGATGAGCTGGAGCTTGATACCTTGGGAGATCAGAAGACAGCGTTGTTCCTGATTATGTCAGATACAGATGCAACCTTTAACTTCTTGATATCTATGGTATATACACAGCTATTTAATCTACTTTGTGAAAAGGCAGATGATGTTTACGGTGGAAGACTTCCGGTACATGTAAGGTGCCTTATAGATGAGGCGGCAAATATCGGACAGATTCCAAATCTTGAAAAGCTGATGGCGACAATTCGATCACGAGAAATATCGGCAGCACTGGTACTACAGGCCAAGTCACAGCTTAAGGCAATTTACAAAGATAATGCGGATACTATTATTGGTAACTGCGATTCTCAGATTTTCCTTGGAGGATCTGAGCAGACGACTCTGAAAGACCTGAACGCTACTCTTGGTAAAGAGACTATTGATATGTATAACACAGGCGAGAGCAGAGGACAGTCTGCAAGCTACAATACAAATTATCAGAAGTTAGGCAAAGACCTGATGAGTATTGATGAATTGGCAGTCATGGACGGATCAAAATGCATAGTGCAGCTCCGTGGTGTAAGACCATTTTTATCAGAAAAATATGATTTGACGATGCATCCTAAATACGGACTTACAGCGGATGCAGATAAGAAGAACTGGTTTGATATACGAAAGTTCTTGGATCACAACTTAATATTGAATCCGGATGACGAATATGAAGTCATCGATATGGATGAAGACTAAAGCTCTTCTTAGTGTCAATAAAAGGCATTAGGCAGGGCTTTTTCTTATGCGGCCGCATTTACCAAAGTCAGTCGACGGGCTTTGGAGAAGCAACTATCAATCTATTACTTCGGCAAAAAACAGAAATATTGCCGAAAGATATCAATCAAATTTATGGAGGAATTTAATTATGGCATTTTTTCAGAGTGCAGTAGGCACATTACAGACACTTGTAATCGCTCTTGGAGCAGGTCTTGGAATCTGGGGAGCAATCAACCTTATGGAAGGTTACGGTAACGATAACCCTGGTGCAAAGTCTCAGGGTATGAAGCAGCTTATGGCTGGCGGCGGTGTAGCACTTATCGGTGTAACACTTGTACCTATCCTTGGAACACTTTTCTAAGTCGAAAGCGTAGTAGATCTGCGCGGGCCTAGGCTCAGGACAAAGGACCGGGGAGAAATCTCCGGTCCACTTTAAAAATCAAAATAGTGAATCAATAGTGTAAATTTAATGAAATTAACGGAGGAATTTAATTATGGCATTTTTTCAGAGTGCAGTAGGCACATTACAGACACTTGTTATTGCTCTTGGAGCAGGTCTTGGAATCTGGGGAGCAATCAATCTTATGGAAGGCTACGGTAACGATAATCCCGGTGCGAAGTCTCAGGGTATGAAGCAGCTTATGGCCGGTGGCGGCGTAGCCCTTATCGGAGTAACACTTGTACCTATCCTTGGAACACTCTTCTAATTTGACGGAGGGCTAGCAAATGAACAAAATCCTCGATGCAATGACAGCCTGGTTGGAGGAACTTCTCGGGGAAGCGGTTCTTAATAATCTGACAAATATGGTGACGATCGTTAATGAAAAGGTCGGCACCATTGCGTCGGATGTATCGCAGACACCGGCAAACTTTTCGCCGGGAATTTATAACATGATTCGAAATGTCTCTGAGACAGTGATTATACCGATTGCAGGAATAATCATGACGATCATAGCGTGTTATGAACTGATACAGCTTATTATCGAGCACAATAACCTCCAACATTTTGAAACCTGGATCTTTTTGAAATGGATCTTTAAGACCTATATTGCCATCTATCTTATCAGCAATACCTTCACGATAGTTATGGCAGTATTTGATGTAGCGCAACATGTGGTAAATGCAAGTGCAGGTATTATAACGCACAGTACTTCACTTGATGCATCCATGCTTGATAACCTGAGGACGGCAGTGCAGTCGATGGGAGCAGGAGAGCTCTTTGGTCTGTATATTCAGACATCCATTGTACTGATAATTATGAATATCCTGTCGGCAATCATCTTTGTAATCATTTATGCCAGAATGATAGAAATCTATCTCATGGTTAGTATGGCACCTATTCCGTTTGCAACCTTCGGAAATAAGGAACAAAGCCACATCGGACAGAACTATCTTAGAAGTATAGCAGCACTGGCATTCCAGGCATTTTTAATTATTATCTGTGTCGGTATATATGCGGTTCTTATCCAGACAGGTGTTACAAGTACGAATGTAAGCGGAGCAATGTGGGGAATCGTGGGTTATACAGTTCTTCTTTGCTTCACATTATTTAAGACAGGATCTCTTGCGAAGAGCATCTTTGCAGCACATTAAGGAGGATAGAAATGGCAAGTTATATTTCAATCCCTCGCGATCTTGCGAAGGTAAAAACAAAGGTAATGTTCAACTTAACAAAACGTCAGCTGATATGTTTTGGACTGGGTGGTCTTTGTGGCCTTCCGGTCTTTTTTATCAGCAAATTTTTAGTGGGAGCCAAGACCAGCTCCTGCTTATCGGCAATGATAGTAATCATGATTCCGTTTTTCTTATTTGCAATGTTTGAGAAGAACGGACAGCCACTTGAAGTAATCCTTAAGCAGATGATTCAGCTAAGGTTTGTAAGGGCAAAGGTCAGACCTTACGAGACAAATAACTATTACAGATGCCTTGAAAGACAGGCAGATGCAGAAAGAGAGGTAAACGCAATTGTTCATAAAAAGAAAAGGGGCAAAGCAGTCCCTAAAGATTCCACAGGGGCTCACAAAGGCCGAACAGAAGCAGGTAAAGGAAATAATCGAAAGAGCACAAAAAAGCAGCAAAACGCCTAAGACAGCGCAAGACAGCATTCCTTTCTTAAGGATGTATCCGGATGGAATATGTAAGGTGACGGAGAACTACTATACAAAGAGTATTGAGTTCAATGACATCAACTATCAGCTGGCGCTTTCAGATGATCAGAAGGCTATTTTTGATGAGTGGTGCAGCTTCCTTAACTTCTTCGACAATTCCATCAGCTTTGAGTTGTCATTCATGAATCTGACTGCAGATGCAGAGGAATGTGAAAAGCAGATTGTTATCGCACCTCAGAATGACGGGTTTGATGATATCAGGGAAGAGTATTCCGGTATGATTAGGAACCAGTTCGCAAGAGGCAATAACGGCCTGGTGCGAAAGAAGTACATCACCTTCGGTATTGAGTGTAAGTCGCTTTCTGAAGCAAAGACAAAGCTCAGCCATGTAGAAGTGAATCTCTTAAATAACTTCAAAAAGATAGGTGTTGTGGCAAGGTCACTTAAGGGAAAAGACAGACTTGAGGTAATGCATGATGCATTTCATATGGGCGGTCAGCATAAGTTCAGATTTGACTGGAAATGGCTGCCGGAAAGTGGTCTTTCCGTAAAGGACTTTATCGCTCCGTCATCTTTTACCTTTAAGAAGAACAGGGTATTTGAGATGGGGGATATTTACGGAGCTATGAGCTTCCTCAGCATCACTGCCTCTGATATTTCGGACAGAATGCTGGCGGATTTCCTTGATATGGATTCAAACCAGAT
>SAMEA3663280__coassemble_451_pt1 | contig 14946 bp, 12 predicted proteins | sample SAMEA3663280__metabat2_low_PE_020 | metagenome-assembled genome bin SAMEA3663280 (sample SAMEA3663280) | pig gut metagenome | biome: pig gut; feature: pig-associated habitat; material: faeces | place: China | collected 2013
TGCTTGGTCTGCTGGCCTTTGTTTTTCGGAAAGAAAGCTGGTTTCGGAGATTAATGAAGGGATTAAAGAGGGTGCCCGGCAGGCTCGTGGGTTTCCTTAAGAGAGCAGACTATTCTGCTCTGATTATCTTACTCAGCTGTCTTACCATGTATGTCTTTGTGGGAAAGACAATGGTTTTACGTTCTTATGGAAATGAAGCCATTCGTTTCGTATTTCTTACTTTTCCGCTGTTGAGCTGTGTATTTACAACCTTTGCTTATTTTCTGCTGCGAAGAGTACCTAAAATAGGTAAAAAGAGTCTATGGGTTATCTCTGTGCTTGTTTTAGCTATCTTGGTGAAGGTACAGCTCACTGCCCCCTGTTACTTCTTGTTTCAACATTTTGGAGACTATCAGGATGTATCAGAGCTAGTGAAGGATAAAAACGTGCTGACGATAACGTATTCTGAGTTCTCAAACCATTGGATGTTGCCTTGTTATTGTCCCTATGTATACACGGCAGACCATGTATTTTGTACCTCTGCTGATGTTATGAAGGATAAAATGGAGGAAATAAATTCTCTGGGGGAAAATATTGATTATGTCTTGATAACAGCAGGAGATTTAGAGCTAAGACCGGAGGAAGAAGCGTTGGTAAATTCTTGGTTTGATACACAAGAGGATACGGAAGAGGCTGATACTAATATGCAGATGGTGGAGTTGGAAAAAGAGCAGGATGATATTGAAAATGATGCTGCAGATTCAGATGATGATACTTCCTGTGCGGAGTTGATTCACAGTCTGAATGGGGGATGTGATTATCGTCTGCTGTTTGGAATCTGTATCCAGGATTCGCCGGTTTATGTACTGGAATTGATCAATAACTGAGCTGCAAGCAGCAAAGTTGAGCATGTTGAATGTGTAACACGAAAGCGTCAAAAGTTAGAAAAAGTGAATGGAGATAGTTGTTATGAATAACGAAGTACAGATTACAAACCAGGTATTATCAACAATCAAGCAGCGCAGCTCTGCCAGAGCATACAGTTCAGAGCAGCTGACGGACGCAGAATTGGATACCATATTAAGGGCAGGTCTCATGGCGCCTACCGCAACCAACCGACAGGAGCTTCGTTTTACGGTGGTCAGGGGAGACAATCCTGTCCTGGAAGAATTGGATGAAGAGAAGCGAAGCCTGCGGGGACAGGAGAAGCAGCCTCACAATTTTTATTATGAGGCGCCGGTACTCATTTTCCTCAGCGCCGAGGATGGCTTCAGATGGAGCCAGGTAGATGCCGGAATCGCAGTACAGACTATGGCGCTGGCGGCAGAGAGTCTGGGGCTTGGCTCGCTGATTATCGGCTGTGTATATGATGCATTACATGGGGAGAAGGAGAAATATTTTTCTGAGAAGCTGCAGATACCCGAAGGATACTCCTTCCAAATTGCGTTGGCGGTAGGCCACAAGACGGACAACAAGATGCCTCATGAATATGATTTCGAGAAACAGGTAGCGATGGTGTAATCATATAGAATCGGACAATTTAGAACCGGACATGATATTTACTCTTGCAAATAGAATAATATCGTGATACAATGCTATCAAAGCATAATTTCTTTGACTTTTCTTTTGTTAAAAACATTTCTGTCTCGGTCTGGTCGAATTCTATGCTTTTATTTCACATTTTAATTGGCATAGGATGAGAGAAGTAAGGTCGCAATGTGAATGTTCCTCTTTCGTCCTATGAGAAGGAGGATAACAAATGAATAAGAATCAGGAAAGTGTTAAGGGGAACCGCAACCATAAGGACACGGTTTTCCGAATGCTGTTCCGGGAGAAAAAGGAACTGCTGAGCTTATATAATGCGATGAATGGCTCGGCATATACCGACCCGGATGAACTGCGGATTGTAACGCTGGAAAATGCCGTTTACATGAGCATGAAGAATGATCTTGCATTTCTGGCTGATTTTCATCTATATTTGTATGAACATCAGTCAACGGTGAATTCCAATATGCCGCTGCGCTTTTTGCAGTATGTGGCAAGGGAGTATGAGAAACTGACAGGAGAGGATTCCCTATACAGGAGAAAGCGGATTGTTCTTCCTGCGCCTCGTTTTGTGGTATTCTATAATGGAAAGGAGTATTTTCCGGAGAAGTCGAAGCTTCTGTTGTCTGAAGCCCATGAAGCGGACAGGGATGATCCGCAGCTGGAGCTGAAGGTGCAGGTACTGAACATAAACGAGGGAAACAATGAGGAACTGAAAGACCAGTGCCGTGTCTTGAAGGAATATATGCAGTACGTGGGCTGCGTGCGGGAATATGCAGAAGAGATTCCTGTTGAGGAGGCTGTGTCGCGGGCTGTTGACGAGTGCATAGAACATGGGATATTGGCTGAGTTCCTTCGTAAGAATAGGTCGGAGGTGATACCTGTGAGCATATTTGAGTATAATGAAGAGGAGGCTCTGAAGGCAATCAAAGCAGATGAGTATGAGCTGGGATTTCAGGATGGGAATAAACAGGGAATCAGCCGGTCTATTGCTTTATTGATTGAGACGTGTGCCGAGCTGGGGAATGCCAGGGAGGACACATTAAGTAAGATAATGGAGAAATTTGCCTTAGATCAATCTGAGGCGAACAGATACATGGAGGAGTACTGGAAACAGTAGGAAAATACAGAGGTATACTTATTGCATAAGCAGAAATTCTATATTCAATTATCATCTTTACCAGCAGTGCTGGTGTCTATGTTTATTTCAAAATTCCTGCTTATAAATCACACAATTAAATGAGCAGGAAAATGACGGATATGGACATGCGGTGATGAACTATAATATCAATTCTGGAAGGATGGTCTGAACTATCATATGAAGGGATGTCATATTCAGTTGTGTCTCCTGCGTTGAATCGAAAGGAGAACTGCCTATGGCAAAAAGCTACGAGGAACTGACATTTGTGGATGACTTTATGTTTGGAAAGGTGATGGAGGACAGGGAACTTTGCAGGGAACTGCTGGAGTGCCTGCTGGAACAGCCGGTGGGAGAGTTGCAGGAGGTTCAGTCGGAACGGCAGTTCCGGTATACCTCTGAAGGGAAGCCCATTCGCCTGGATGTGTACACCAGAGACAGGGAGCACATATACGACGCGGAGATGCAGAACCTGAACCACAGGACTGTGAAGGAACTGGAACTTCCCAGGAGAAGCAGATTCTATCAGTCAATGATGGATGCGGATTTTCTGCAGAAGGGGAATTCTTACCGGGCGCTTTTGGAGGGTAGGGTTATTTTTCTGTGCACCTTCGATCCTTTCGGTATGGGATTCGTAAAATATACCTTTGAGAGCCGATGCAAAGAGGAGCCAGATCTGGTATTGCCGGACGGGACGGAGAAGATTTTCTTTAACTGTGGATATCATGCGGAAGATATCCCTGAGAATCTGAAGGCATTGTACGAGTACATAGAAGACGGGACGGAGAGCAGTGACCTGACCAGACGGCTTGGGGAAGCTGTGGACAGGGCAAGGCGGAACGAGAAGTGGAGAACAGAGTATATGAAAGAATTGTTACATGATGATGATGTCAGAGAAGAAGCGAGGGCTGAGGGAAGAGCTGAGGGAGTAGTCGCTGGAAAGACCGAGGAACGAGAAAATGGGTTGCAGGCATTGATTACAACCTGCAGGGAGCTGAAGGTTAGTTTTGACGAAACTGTGAAAAAGCTGAAAGAGAAGTATGACTTGTCAGAGGATGATGTACAGAGAAGCATGAACCGGTATTGGTAAGTTCTCAAAATGAAATAAAAAAGACTGCCGCCTTTACGGACGACAGTCTTTGAATTTTTAATTCTCCAGGTCTTCGCCCCATATTCTGCTGTTCAGCTCACGGTCCTTTTGTTCTACCAGATCAAGCAACGCCTTAGCCTGTTCCTGCATGGAGCTCATACGCTTCTCATTGTTGATCAGGAATTCCAGGTTGATGGAGATGATACCGATGTTGTTCTTGAATTCCTCAATCAGTTCTGCGGTTTTTGCCTTGGCTACTTCAAGGATCTCTGCGATATAGGAATCATACTGACGCTTTGTGGCGTTAGCAAACATCTCTTCGATATCGTTCTTATAGGACTTCTTGTCATTGGTTGAGAAGATAAGGATAACCTTCTGCTTGTTGATATATTCGTCCATTCTCAGAGCCTTCAGACTGGAAGGAGGCACCTGGGTATCGGAGACGTTGGCAATACGTTTGATGAGGTTTTCGTCGATTCCTTTATAGCCGGTGATGGACTTGATAATCTGCTCCTTCAGATCTTCGATCTGGGTGAGGAGAATCGTTTCGCGGCTCTTTTTGTAGAAGTCGTCGATTTCCATCAGGTAACGGTTCAACTCATGCCGGATGATGTTGTTCTTTTCCTCAAATACCTCGGGACGGATAGCAATCCATTTCATCTTGTCGGCAATGCCTTCTGCCTGTACCTTGCGATTCTCGATAATCTCGTTGAGTTCGGTTACTTCTTTCACATTCAAAGTGAGATTCTCAGCAGTCAGGGCAGTCAGGAAGTTGTTGTAGGCATTGTCAATATCGTTTATCATGGTGGTCTTCATAACCTTGATATTCTCGGTAATCTCTTCCTTGGACAGACGAGCCTGGGTCTCGATGGCCTGGTAGTCATCGCGGATGAAGCCAACCACATTGGAGATGCTGTCATAGAGGCTCTTTGCCTTGACGGCGAGGGCGTATTTCTGAGCGTATTTGACAATCTCCCTCTCTATCGCATACATACCTGAGTTGACAAAGATACGGTGAAGGATGGGGAAGAGGCTGTTATCGTTGGGATTGTCGCATTTCTTCAATTCCTCCATACATTCAGATATCAACTGTGCAGTCTCATTGTCTGAGTTAGCCAGCTTGTTTAATTTGAAGTACATGCCGGTCTCCAGCTCGGTACTGTCGTTTTTCATGAGCAGGGGGTCAAGCACGGGAGTGTTGTTGATCTCGTTTCTGTGGTTTGCAAGCCAGAGACGCTCGTCTTCGGTATCTACATTGTTGGCAATCGCTTTGGCAATGTAGGCTGCCTTGGCGGATACGAAGAACAGACGCTCGTTGGAGAGATCTACGTATTCGGTTTCCTCGTTATAGATCTTGTCGGTCTCCTTGAGGGAGATGCCTACCTTCATGTTCTTTAAATTGTTCAGGTCGTTCAGGCTTCTGGTGTCTGCCTGGTTAATGATATGAAGGGAACGGCTCAGGTCGATATGTACGGAGCCTTTGGTCTCTGCCCCCTCTCTGGCAGCCTTGATCAGCTTGTAGAGGGTGGAGTTGCCGGTACCTTCCATTTTTGTGGGTTCATACAGCACCACAAGGATAGAGTTGGTCTGTTGCTGGAGAGCACTCTGAAGCATCAGAAGATGCTCGTTGGAGTTGCTGTCCGTACCGGGAGTGTCGTAAAAAGTAAAACCAATCATGGGATCCAGAGGAAGAGGGAAGTTCACCTGGATGATTCCTTCAACATATTCAGCATGATCATCGGAGGCAGAGTTGGGTATCTCGTTTATGGCCTTCAGAATCTGATATAACTGCTCATGCTGCTGCAGGTGGAATGCAACGGCACTGTTGATTTCGTTTTCAATACGGTTCCTGGTATTCTCAAAATCACCCTGGGTTCTGAAAGCAAACTTCTGAGAGGAAGCTTCCCATACAATGCTTACAAGGATAGACTGTTGCTGGTCGCCGTCGCCCATGTAGAAGGTAACGGAGGGTTCGGGACAATTCTGTACGCGGAACATCTTGGCAGTCTCGGAGTTGATGCTTTCGGGAAGTATTTTCTTGCCGATCAGGGCATTGATAAAGGTGGATTTGCCTGCACTGTAGGCACCAACCATACAGAGGTTGACATTGTTCTGATCCAGCAGCATACGCTTTTTTTCGAATTCATTTTTTCTGACCTGGAAGGTGGTTCTGATCTCAGAGTTCACCAGCTCTTTATCAAAAACGTTCAGAGTCTCGTCACAGAATTCACTGATACGGTTATAAATCTCAACTACGGAAGGGAGTTCGATAAAGTTCACCAGCTCAAAACGAACTTCCCCGGAGGTTTTGTTGTATGCGTTTACCTTTTCCACAAAATCCTCATAGTCAATTCTGGTACCCTTGAAGGTCAGATTAATCTTGTCGCGGGAGAACTGTTCCCAGATATCATCGAAGAAACGATTGCCTTGATTCTGCAGCAGAAACTCACCGAACTCAGGAGAGTAGCGTGCCAGATGGGGACAGGTCTGATAGGGAATCTCCAGATATTCGCCTCTTACCTTGGCAAGAAAGCGAATCTCTTTCTTAACGGAGTGATACATAATCATAAGTTCTTTCATGATATTTCCTCCCGGAAGTGATTTTAGATTATCGGATGGCAATCAAAAGAAGAACAAAAGGATTGCCTTGATATAATATATACATTATTATATACGGATATATCCAAATTGTCAAAATGTAACTGGGAACAGACGGTAAATTTTTTGATAATTAGCCATTGCGGCGGGAGTAGCATGATTTATTGATTTCGGAAAAAAATCCTTGCATGCCGCATGCTTTTGGTGTATAGTGGGTCACGATTAGCATAATGGGAAGTACTATATACATCTATATAGGAAGAAACCAAAATGAGAGGATATAGGGATTATGGCAAAGTATCTTGTAATCGTAGAATCACCTGCAAAAGTGAAAACCATCAAGAAGTTCCTGGGAAGTAATTATGAGGTGGCGGCGAGCAACGGACATGTGCGCGATCTGCCCAAGAGTACTCTGGGAATAGATGTGGAGCATGATTATGAACCCAAATACATTACCATCCGCGGAAAGGGCGATATTCTTGCGAATCTTCGCAAGGAGGTGAAGAAGGCGGACAAGATTTATCTCGCTACCGACCCTGACCGAGAGGGAGAGGCTATTTCCTGGCATCTCTATTATGCTTTGAAATTGGAAGATAAGAAGGTGTATCGCATCACCTTTAACGAAATCACAAAGAATGCGGTGAAGGAGTCTCTGAAGAACGCCAGAGAGATCGATATGAATCTGGTGGATGCCCAACAGGCAAGACGTGCCCTGGACCGTATGGTGGGGTATCGGATTTCTCCCCTGCTCTGGAGCAAGATTAAAAGGGGCTTAAGTGCCGGCCGGGTACAGTCTGTGGCACTTCGTATCATCTGCGACAGAGAAGATGAGATCAATGCTTTTGTTCCCGAAGAGTTCTGGAGTCTGGATGTGAATCTCGAGATGAAGGGCGAAAAGAAGCCCCTTTGCGCAAAATATTACGGTACACTGTCAGAAAAGCAGACCATTCGAAGCGCCGAGCAGGCAGAGACAATTCAAAAGGAGCTGAAGAACGCCGAATACCGCGTTACGGAGGTGAAAAAAGGGGAGAGAGTCAAGAAGGCACCTTTGCCCTTTACTACCTCAACTCTTCAGCAGGAAGCCAGCAAAGCGCTGAATTTCTCCACCCAGAAGACCATGCGGCTTGCACAGCAGCTTTATGAAGGGGTGGATATCAAGGGAGAAGGTACTGTGGGGCTGATTACCTATCTGCGTACCGATTCCACCCGCGTCTCAGAGGAGGCGGAGGCAATGGCTGTGGAGTTTATCAAAGAACATTACGGCGAAAAGTATCTTGCCGGTGAAGATAAGGAAAAGAAGAAGACACAGAAGATTCAGGATGCTCACGAAGCAATCCGCCCTACGGACGTCAATAGAATACCTGTTGAAATCAAGGAGCAGCTTCCCAGAGATTTGTTCCGCCTGTACCAGCTGATCTGGAAGCGTTTTGTGGCAAGCCGCATGAGCACAGCTATCTTTGAGACCACCAACGTGAAGATTCAGGCCGGTCAGCATTTGTTTACCATGTCGGCTTCTGTAAGGAAATTCGATGGATTTATGAATGTATACGTGGTGCAGGATGAAAAAGAAGAGGATAATGCGCTAAGCAGTATTCCGGGCAAGGACAGCGAGCTTGCCTTCCTGTCCTTTGACGCGAACCGGCATTTCACACAGCCCCCCGCACATTACAACGAGGCATCTCTGGTAAAGGCAATGGAGGAGCTGGGAATCGGGCGTCCCAGCACTTATGCACCTACCATTTCCACTATCCTTGGCAGGCATTATGTGACGAAGGAACAGAAGAACCTTTATGTTACAGAATTGGGTGAAGTAGTCAATGATATGATGAAGAAGGCGTTCCCGACCATTGTTGATGTGAATTTCACAGCCAATATGGAGGCGTTGCTGGATGGCGTCGGGGAAGGCAAGGTGAAATGGAAGACGGTGATTTCCAATTTCTATCCGGATCTCGATGAGGCTGTAAAACAGGCTGAGAAGGATCTGGCAGAAGTAACAATCGCGGACGAAGTCAGTGATGAGGTATGTGAGGTCTGCGGACGTCAGATGGTGATTAAGTATGGTCCTCATGGTAAATTCCTTGCCTGCCCCGGTTTTCCGGAATGCCGCAATACCATGCCCTATTTCGAGAAAATCGGTGTACCCTGCCCCAAGTGCGGCAAGGATATCGTTATCAAGAAAACAAAGAAGGGAAGAAGATACTACGGCTGTATCGGGCATCCCGAGTGCGACTACATGTCCTGGCAGAAACCGGTGTCTGAATTGTCTCAAAAATCATAAAATAGTTTAAATATTTGCAAATTTATCATTGATAACAGTAAATTTATATGCTACAATAAGTTCAGGGCTCCTTATGCTACACAGAAAACGGAGGAATGAAATGAGTAGCGTACAATTGTTGGATAAGACCAGAAAAATCGGAAAGTTGCTTCATAACAATAATTCCAGTAAGGTTGTTTTTAATGACATTTGCAAAGTGATGCGTGAGATTTTGAATTCCAATATTCTCGTGATTAGCCGTAAGGGTAAGGTTCTCGGCGTGGGAACCTGTGATGGGATCGAGGTCATTACAGAGCTTCTGGATGAGAAAATCGGAGAATTCATTGACCCCATGCTGAATGAGAGGCTTTTGGGTGTCCTTTCCACCAAAGAGAATGTGAATCTGGAGACCCTGGGCTTCGAGAACACGGATACCGTAAAGTTCCGGGCGGTCATCACCCCTATTGAGATAGCGGGAGAGAGACTGGGAACTCTGTTCATCTATAAGTGTAATGAACAGTATGATATTGATGACATTATTCTTTGTGAGTACGGGTCTACGGTGGTAGGTCTGGAGATGCTCCGTGCGGTGAATGAAGAGAGTGCGGAGGAGAGCAGGAAGGTTGCTGTTGTCAAGTCTGCCATCAGCACTTTGTCTTTCTCGGAGATGGAGGCTATCACACATATCTTTGATGAACTGGGCGGTATGGAAGGAATCCTGGTTGCCAGCAAGATTGCAGACAAGGTGGGTATTACCCGCTCCGTTATCGTAAATGCATTGAGGAAATTCGAGAGTGCAGGTGTCATTGAATCGCGTTCTTCCGGTATGAAGGGTACCTATATCAAGGTTCTGAATGATGTGGTTTTCGAGGAGATTGAAGAGCTGAAGCGCCAGAATTTCAGAAAGTGAAGAATTGAATAAAAATGGATTTGAGCGGTTTGACCGCAGGTAAAGGGATTTATTAGTTTGATAATAAGTCCCTTTTTTTGTTATTATCAGACACAAGACCTTGTACTTTTTTTGCCAATTACTACAAAATGTATTGTTTTTTTACGTGGATTCATTATAATAGAATAGGATGGTTATACGAAGAAGGAGAGATTATGATTCAGACAAATGTTTTTGACTATATTAAGGTGCTGGATAAGGCGGCGGACGCAAGCTGGCTGCGCAATGATGCAATAGCCAACAATATTGCAAATGTGGATACTCCCGGATATAAGAGACAGGATGTTGCTTTTGAGTCTGTGCTTCAAAAGGCTTTGGGGCACAATCGTTATGTTTCCATGGATTCCAAAGTCTCTGCCGCAGGAAAGAAGAATCTTTCCGTACGGACCTTTACCGATTATTCAGGCTTTTCTTATCGTCTGGACGGCAATAATGTGGATATAGAGAATGAAAACATTATGCTGGCAGAGAACCAGCTGAAATATCAGGGCTTACTTACCAGTATTTCACAGGAATTTACCAATTTGCAGACCGTGATGAAGTGATTTGGGCTGTTGGGGTGGGAGTTCCGGTTGCCGGAGCTCATGAAAGGAGTAATAATATGAGCATGTTTTCCGCTTTTGACATTAATGCGTCGGGTCTGACGGCGCAGAGATATCGTATGGATATCATTTCACAGAATGTTGCAAATGCCAACACCACCAGAACCTCTGACGGAACTCCTTACCGCCGTAAGGTAGTCAGCTTCGAGGAGAAGGGCGGACAGACTGCCTTCAGCAGGGTGTTGGGACAGGCTGCCTACAGTCATGGCTACACAGGTCAGGGAGTAAAGGTTCGGGGAGTATACGAGGATTATTCTACAGAGATGAATATGGTATATGACCCTTCCCATCCCGACGCGGATGAAAACGGTTATGTCACCTATCCGAACGTGAATATTATCACGGAGATGACGAATCTGATTGATGCCAGCCGCGCATACGAAGCCAATTCAACGGCTTTCAACGCCAGCAAGTCCATGGCGCTGAAGGGATTGGAGATGGGTAAGTAATACCATGTAGTGCAGGGGGATACCCGGCAAAGATTTTTTAATGAAAGAGGAATAATATGGATTTATCTGCAATCAAAGCTCTTTCCGGAATTAACAATTTCGGAATCGGAAGTGTCACCGGTACGAATTCTGCTTCCGCCGCTATTTCTGACAATGAAAAAAAGACAGACGGTACCTTGTTTGATTCCTTTTTGAGCAGTGCCATTGATAATCTCAAGACGACCAACAGTTATCTGTCGGATGCGGAGAATGAGGAGATTAAATTTGCACTGGGTGAGACGGAGAATACGCATGATCTTACCATCGCATTGCAGAAGGCTTCCACCGCACTGCAGTATACAGTGGCCATCAGGGACAAGCTTATGGAAGCCTACAAGGAAATCATGCAGATTCAGATTTAATTGATTACTTAGGAGAGAGAGACAGATGCTCGACAGGCTGAAGGAGATATTAGCTAAAATAAAGGCATGGTGGGATCGGTTTACCACCAAACAGAAAACTGTGATTATTGCCATTTCGGCGGCGGTAATCTTTACTTTTTTCATCATCGTATATGTGCTTTCCAGACCTCAGTACGTGGAACTGGGAACCTATGCCAGCAGTCAGGAATCCGCAGAAGTAGTGGAGATTCTGAAGGAAGCCGGGGTGACGCCGAAGGTGAGCACGGATGCCCGTACCATCCAGGTGGAAAAGTCTCAGGAGTATCAGGCTAATCTGGCGCTTGGTGCTGCCGGTATTGTCAGCGACAGGCTGAAATATTCGGATTTTGTGGAGAACAGCATGTCTGCCACATCCTCCGATAAAGCAATGCAGCAGCAGTTATATCGTCAGGCGGAGCTGGAGAAGACACTGGAAGCACAGGAAGGGGTTAAAACTGCCAAGGTTATTCTGAATGTGCCTCCCCAATACGGTACTTTGATAGAGCATGAAGAGGATGCCTCCGCTTATGTTACCCTGGAGCTGGACGGCAATCTGTCCTCCGCCCAGGCGGCAGGACTGGCGCGCTGTATTCAGGCAGCCCTTGGTAATTCCAACACCGCCAATATCACCATAGTGGATACCGATGCCAATATTCTGTTTGTGGGCGGTGATGATTACAGTACCGCGGGGATTGCAGGTTCCATGCAGGAGCTGCAGAACCAGGCGGAAAATATGATCGCAAATAAGGTAAAGGGACATTTCTACCATTTCCCACAGTGTGATTCTGTTAGCGTGGTCAGCCATCTTGCCCTGGATTATGCAGAGTACGAAGAAGCAAGAAAAGAATATTATGCCAACGAGGGTTATGTGGATGGCATGAAGGCGCATCAGGATCTGTTCGAATCCTCGGGAAGCAATAGCGGAGGCGGAGTTCCCGGTACGGATTCCAATGACGGCAGCAATCTGAATACATACGTTACCCCGGATTATGGCAACAGTGAGACCAGCCAGTCCGAGAGCTCTACGGATTATCTTCCCAACGAGTGGGCCTGGAATAAAAAGACGATGTCCGGCGTCATAGATTATGATTCCTCTTCCATGGCGATCTCTATGATCTCCTATCGTATTTATAACGAGGAGAGTGTGAAGAGGCAGGGACTTCTTGACGGTGGCATCACATGGGAGGATTTCAAGGAAAACAACCGCGCATCCGTCATCAAGGAGGTGCCGGAGGAGTATTATCAGGCGGCAGCCGTTGCCACCGGTATCAGTGTGGACAAGATTAGCATTATTGCATATGAAATGCCTATATTTAATGACAAAGAGGGTATGAAGGTCAGTGCTACGGATATTCTGAGCCTTGTGATGATCATCCTGATCATCAGTCTTCTTGCGTTTGTTGTATTGAGAAGTATGAAGACAAGAAAGTCCGAGGAAGAGGAAGAGGATCTCTCCGTGGAGGGGATATTACAGTCCAATCCCGAGCCTCAGCTTGAGGATATCGATGTGGAGACGAAGTCTGAGACGCGCAAGCTGATTGAGAAATTTGTGGATGAGAATCCGGAGGCGGCAGCGAATCTGCTGCGCAACTGGTTGAACGAAGATTGGAATTGATGCCTGTCAATTGGTTGATACGGAAAGGCTTTCGGGGAAGTGAGGAAATATGGCGAAGGCAATGAAAGAAGATACGATCAAAGGAATACAGAAAGCTGCAATCCTTTTGATTACCTTGGGGCCGGAGCGCTCTGCCGGAATATTTAAACATTTGAAAGAGGAAGAGATAGAAGAGCTTACGCTGGAGATTGCAAATACCAGAAGTGTAACGCCTCAGGTCAAGGAAGATGTGATCAACGAATTTTATGAGGTGTGTCTGGCGCAACAGTATATCGCAGAGGGCGGTATCGGCTATGCAAAGGATTTGCTGGAGAAGGCGTTGGGGGCAGAGAAGGCGATGGATGTCATCGGCAAGCTGACTGCGTCCCTGCAGGTAAAGCCCTTCGAGTTTATCCGCAAGACGGATCCTTCCCAGATTATCAACTTTATTCAGGACGAGCATCCGCAGACAATCGCCTTGATCCTGTCCTATTTGTCTCCGGCACAGTCTGCTTCCATTCTGTCTTCCCTGGCACCTGACAGACAGGCGGATGTGGCGAGGAGAATTGCCGTGATGGACAGAACAAGTCCTGATGTGATAAAGGAAGTGGAGAAGGTACTGGAGTCCAAACTGGCAAGTCTTGTAAATCAGGATTATACCATCATCGGTGGTGTGGATGCTGTGGTGGAGATCTTGAATACTGTGGACAGAGGAACAGAGCGGCATATCATGGAGACTCTGGAAATCGAAGAACCGGAGCTGGCAGACGAAATCAGAAAGAAGATGTTTGTATTCGAGGATATTCTGCTCTTGGACGACAAGGCGATTCAGCGTGTGCTGCGTGACGTGGACAACAGTGACCTGGAGATGGCGTTGAAGAGTGCCAATGAGCAGGTACAGAATGCGATTTTCAAGAATCTGTCCAGCCGTCTGGCTGTCATGATCAAGGAAGATATGGAATTTATGGGACCTGTCCGTATGAAGGATGTGGAAGAGGCTCAGCAGAAGATTGTAAACATTATCAGAAAATTAGAGGACACCGGAGAGATTATTATCTCCAGAGGTGGAGGTGACGAAGTCGTTGTCTAATATTGTGAAGCAGTATTTTACGGTGGTTCGCTCAGAGGATAAGCGTATTATTGACACCAATGATCTGGCGATGAAACGTATCGGCGAGCAACTGACAGAGTCAGACGCAGGTGATGATGGCTTTATCTCCGGCCTGAAAGCAGAAGAATTAGTGCCCGTGGATGAGGATATATGTGAAGAGGAATCCGAAGGAGGCAATGCTGCCCAAACTGCTGCCAATACGGGATATCTTGTGGAACAGGCAAGAAAAGAGGCAATTACGATCCTTGAGGAAGCCAGAGCAGAGGCTGCAAGGATTACAGAGGAAGCCAGAAGCCTGATGGAAGCCGAGAAAAACAAGGTTTTGACGGAAGCCGGAGAGAATGGGTACAGGGAAGGTCTTATCAAAGCCGGTGAAGAAGCGGAAGCCTTACGACGTGAGTACCGGGAGAAGGAAGCTGAACTGGAGAGTTTCTACCGTCAGCAGATAGAAGAGATGGAACCAAAGCTGGTGGATGCCATAACGGATATTTACCAGCATATTTTTGATGTGGAATTGAGCAATCATAAGGAAATCCTGCTGAACCTGCTCCAGTCGGCTCTGAAAGGTGCCGGGGGACGGGATTTCCTGATACATGTGTCGAGAGAAGATTATATTTACATCAGTGAAAACAGAACAAAGCTTTTGGAGGTGCTTCCCTCCAGATGTGAGCTGGATGTGGTGGAGGATCAGAGTCTTGCCGTTAATGAGTGCCTGATAGAGACAGAAGGCGGTATGATAGACTGCGGTCTGGACACCCAGATGACAGAGCTGAAACAGAAACTGAGACTGTTGGCCCGGACGAAGGAGGAATAGGATTTGCTGACGGCTTCCCTTGATTTGAATAAATATCGCAGGCTGACGGATGAAGTATTCTACCGCAGGTACGGCAGAGTGGTCAACGTGGTGGGATTGACGCTGGAGTCCCTGGGACCGGAGGCCAGGCTGGGGGATGTGTGCAGGATGATTCCTGAGGGCGGACAAGCGCCGATTATGGCAGAGGTGGTAGGCTTTAAAGACAAAAAGACGCTGCTTATGCCCTATGATGCAACAGATGGAATAGGTCCCGGCTGCGTTGTGGAAAACACAGGGTTTCCCTTGAGAGTCATGGTGAGCGACGAACTCCTGGGCAAGACACTGGATGGTCTGGGAAGGCCACTGGACGGCACGACGCCGGAAGAGGGCGTTCCTTATGCCGTGGAGGCAACGCCCCCGGA